>Ga0209064_1000348_pt1 | contig 106136 bp, 89 predicted proteins | sample Inofromicrocosms_FD_187498 | JGI IMG/M metagenome (GOLD analysis project Ga0209064, IMG submission 187498) | Mouse cecum microbial communities from Vienna, Austria - Inoculum for glucosamine and mucus D2O microcosms (SPAdes) (version 2) | ecosystem: Host-associated > Mammals > Digestive system...
CGACAGTAACAGACACTCCGTCAAGGGCGTGGACTTCATTCTCGCCGCTGCCATATATTTTTTGTAAATCTTTTGTTTCAAGTATTGCCATAGATATGCCCTCCAATATTTTTGTGATTTTAGTATAGCGAACACTTCTTACAATCTCATTACAATTCACACTAAATTCAAAAATATAGGTGACAAATTATTCTTTTCTTCGCCGTGCATCATCAGGCTTTTTTGCCTCTTTAGGAATTAGCCATACACGATTGATATTTAGTACACCCTCAATCCGATTCTCCTTGCAAAGTCTTTGTACTCGCCGTACTGATATTTTCCAAAGTGCCGCTGCTTCTCCCGCTGTCATATATTCAAACATACCTGTCCTCCTCAACCATATTGTGTATATTATAACCGTTTAAACGAACAATATTAACTTTCTAAAGCCCAACCATCATAGAAAGCCGATTATAGCGCCCTCACCCATTCATTCTATCTTTTTAGCAAAAAGCACAAATAAGAAAAGCCCTGTATCATACAGAGCCATTCTAGCCTTTGACCATTCACTCATTGCTGTTTCATTTTTCTACAGAAACAATAATATTACAGATATATCTCTGCCACTTTAGCTAAATTAGCTTTTCTTACGATAAGTTCCGACTGTTTTTCTTCTAGTAAACTCTCAAATACACCCTTATAACCTTTCTCCAACAATGGAGTATCTTTTGCCGGAGAATACGCCTGCCTGGCCATCGAGCAGAATTATTCCATCGTATATATTTATGTATCCGACGGCCCAGGCCAAATCCTGCGCACCCAGCTCCTTCTTCTTAATTAAAATCTCCCTTTTCGGAAAAGTGTTCCTACTGCACAAAGCTTGAAATATAATACAAATTCGTGCATATAATTACTGCTTTTGCATCCGCTTAACAACTCACGGAAGCTATATGATTTGCTTTCCATTAAAATCTATTTCATAGTAGTTATTCTCAAAATCGTACAGGCAAATCAAGTTTTCACGTATTGTAAATGGTTCTCTATTTGAAATAGAAACAAATATATCTTTTCCAGAGAATGACCATTGTTTCTTAAAATCCAAGTCCAACATCATTATTTCAATTTCTCCATAGATAACATATCCCTTTTCAACTTTATAAATTGCAAAGTTACAACCCAAACAGTCCAGCACAACATGACGAATTATATAGGCATCGGTAATCTTTATCTGCGTTATCATATTGTCTTGTAGAACTGTAAGAATGTCATCTTGCAGAACGGCACAGTCCAAATCATATGAATGATACGGTCCAATCAGCGCTACTTGAAATTCTCTTGCGTACAAGCCAATATGAATTGACAGTGTTTTTGACAAATCGTTGTGCCGATAATGTTCTGGATTCAATGTTACATCGTAATGGCGATTATCTACTGAGTCAACGGTATATGTTTCGTCAATATTGATTTCAATGTGACATATTTCATTTTGTAAAATCATGGTCACACCTCCCCAAAACCTGATTTAATATTTGAATACAAAATATTTGCCTGTCACCCGTAATGTATATTTATAGGCTCATATTATCTGGGTACACAATTCCGAAAAGGGAGATTAAAATTAAAGCTGAGCATATATCCCTTTTTCAGATGATAATAATCCAGATAATCCCACAGCTGCTTTTCCCCTCTCTCGTGGTACGCATTCCCTCTCCAAGCAATATTTTCGCCGTTTCCGTTGCTCCGGTTTCGGACCAGGCCGATGCTTTATCGGAATACCCTTCTCATAATCGGCCAACATTCCGGCTTGCAGTCCGCACTTACGTTAAATATCTTGCTCATGTGCCGCCCCTTCTTTCCCCAACCCTCTTCATACAAACCCAATAGTTCTTGTCTCTTGTATATTTCGCGTTGTGTATTCTCCGCTCTATTTCCTTCTGCTCCAGCTGCCAATCCGGGCGGACACTCCCCAGTCTAAGGCAGCGTTGCGCTTCCCGTATTTTTTCTTCCTCAGCCCCACTCCGGCAAAGTTCCCTCAAAAAATCATCCGCCGCCTTATCATAAGGCGGATTGACAAATTCCCTCTCATCCGGAAAATATTCCAGTTCGAAAATATGATTTTCCGCCCCTTCCGGCAAAAAACAGCTATCTTCCGAAGTCTCCGTTATATGGAGATAATACAAAAGGGCTTTCTCCTTCCCTTCCTTCTTCCTCACAATACGCCCCAGCCGCTGAATGCGCTGTCTCTGCGCAGAAGTGCCCGAAAGGACAATGCCCACCGATACATCCGGTATATCCACCCCTTCATCCATAGATTTACAGGCCACCAGAATCCTTATATTCCCTTCTCTAAAGCGTTCCAGCACATTTTTATTGGCCAGCTGTCCCATTTTCGAATGGCAGCGCCCCACTTTTCCTGGATACCGTTCTTCTAAAAGGCTATATAAACACTCCGCCTGCCCAATCCTTTCTCCGAAAATAAGGATTTTCTCCCCATCCGGCAGCCTTTCTACCAAATCGCATGCACAGGCCGTTCTGGCTGATGCCAGGCAGACCAGGCTCTTCCTTTTATAAGAAAGTTTGATATACATGGATGCTGCTTTTGCAGTCTTCCTGTTTTTGCTGCCCGAAAGGCTTTTTAACATCTCATAGCGTTCCTTTAAGTCCACTTTCCCCAGAACAGGCTGTACCCGCAGCAGCCTGCCATACAGATAATTCATCCCTTCAGACAGTTCTCTATATTCCTGCCGTTCATCTTCCCCAAAAGACAATCCAATGTGGTAAATATCGTATTGGCATACCGTATCCTGTTCGGAGGCCTTGTCCATTCCGTAATTATAAATTTTCTTTCCCAATACCGATGCCAGATAATACCTTGTCTGGCCAGACGGCAGCGTAGCAGACAGCCCCATGGAAAAGAAATTTTTCTCATACCCCTTAATATAAGGCAAAAACTCAAAAATCAGCTGATTCTGCCCGCTCCCATAGCGGTGGCATTCATCTGCAATCAAAAAAACCGATTCTCCGTTCCTAAGTTCTGCCAAAATCTGTCTCGCCAACTCATATCGCGCAGAATTAATTACATATATCATATATTTGCAGCCTGCCGGAGCTTTATGGCCATTTCCCCGCAAACCGATTTTTTCACTTTCATTTTTAGCATTCCCTAAGTTCCTGCAGCCATTCCCAGCGTCTTCCAGATATTTTCTCAATGTTTTATTCCACTGCTCCATCAAAGTTCCTGTGGGAACAACGATTTTTATATGCAGCCGCCCAAGCTGTCCGCCCCGCTCTTCTTCCAGCTTTTTTTCCAGTCTCTCCGCCGCTGACAATGCAAGAAGGGTTTTTCCCGAACCGGTAACCGCCTGTACCATTCCCCGTCCATTATTGGCAAACCACCGTTCCAGGCATTCCTCCTGCCATTGATATAACTTTTTATCCATTTTATTTTCCTGTTTCCCAGCGAATATTTTCTTACTTCCTCTTATGATATTGAAGCTTCTCCTGTACCTTCTTCAAAATTTCATCATCCGACACCTTTCCAGCCATATATATTATTCTACTATAAAATATTGAAAATGTCATTGAAAACTCTTATTGTTTCATATATACTGTTGATAAGTTAGTGAACAGCCCAACAATCAAATTCTATCAATACATATGCGCGCCCGAGATGGGCAGAAATGAGGAAAAAGTGAATTACGAAAATTTGTACCAGACTCTGCAGCCCCAGGAAAAGTCCGTAAAGGACAATCTCGCTACTCTCCAAAAACTTTTCAAAGCAGTTTCCCGGGAAACCGAAAACGGGGATATCAAAAGCCTGACCCGGGATATCAGTTCCATGGAAGAAGCGGCCCATTCCCTTTCCTCCGCTTTGGCGGATATCAAAGACAACCTGGGCTCTTTTGATACGAAAACCTATTTTGAAAGCGGGGATTTCGCAGCACAGATGCTGGAAGCCTGCCAGGAAAAAGGCGTGGATGTGCGCGGTGATTTTCCTGTCTATGAAATGTTCCCTTACCGTGTAAAACTGGATACTGAAAATCAGGACGTATATCTGGATCGGAAAAAAGTACAGTGCATGCGCCCGCAAAGCCTTGTATCCACTATCCAAAACGGCCAGGAAAAACTCAACAAGGCTCCTTTCAACGCCCTTACTTTCGCCGGCGAGTTGTCTGATGCCTACGAACTGGCCATATTAAAGCTAAAAAAGAACCCTGAATCGGACATTTACCTAACCAGCCTTTATAAATTCCTGGCTCCCATGAGCCGTTTCCGGAAAGATTATGACCAGCAAAGCTTCGCTTTTGACTTGGCCAGGCTGTTTATCTCCGGAATCAAGGAGACAAAAAACGGAAAGAAATTCCAGTTTGGCCCCAGCAGGAACAGCAATAAATGCATCCGTATCCTGAATGCAGACGGCAAAGAAGAATTCCTGGCAACTATCCGTTTTTATCAGGAGCAAAACTTAGATTGATGTTTTATGCCGCCCTAAACGTTATGGTGGGAAAAATAAATCCTCTGCCAGTTTGTGTTTGCGCTGCATCTACAAACTTGGGGAGTATAAAGCCCTGGCAAAGCCAGGTTCAAAAGCAGCGAAGAAATGGGGATAATTATGATAAATACATTCGATAAGCCCCCGGAAATTCCCGGCCGGGCGGAAGCTTTGGAGCCTTACAGCATCCTTTCTGCGGAAAAGCTTACTTGCGGAATCCGGTTTCTCACGGATTTTTGGAGGGAAAAATATTTTCAGGAATTTATCCGAAACGGCGGCAGCAAAATTAAATTTATATGTGGACGGCAAGGCAGCGGCAAGACTCATTTCCTGCGCCTGATTACTTCCATTGCCCGGGAAGAAAACTACAAAACCGTTCAGTTTTCCGCCAAGGATATTTGGATGCACGATTTTAAGGAAATTTACATAGAAATTTTCCGTCAATGCGATATTATGGAATGCCTGAAAGCGGCCAGCCGCCATCTCATACAGGAGATGGGCTTCGATTACCGCGATATCCCGGAAGGCATGAAATTTATCGACTATCTTTCCCAAAACAATATGGGGGATGCCCTGAATAAGCGAGAAATCCGTTCCCAGCTTCGGCAGATTTTTCTGGATAATCCCATGCTGGACAATAATTTTGCGCTGGCATGCAGCATGCTTACCGGGAGTATTTTAGGCTATCCCGTCCTGGAAGAACAGAACCGCGATTTGCTGCTGGCCTGGCTGGAAGGCGACCGTTCGGTCAAGCTTTCCCAGCTGCGTGCGCTGGATTTCTACCCCAGCCGGATTACCAAATATAATGCCAGGCATATGCTCCGCTCTTTGGCCGAACTGGTGCGTATGGGCGGTTACTCCGGCCTGTTCATTGCTGTGGATAATCTGGAAATCTTAATCAGCCGTTCCAGCTTAGAGCCGCTGCATTACACGAAAATGAAGCGGGAAGATACCTATGAAAGTATCCGCCAGCTGATTGATGATATCGACAGTATGAAAAATATTATGTTTGTCTATGCATTTGACCGGGAATTGATTGACAATGAAAATGCCGGGCTGAAATCCTATCAGGCCCTTTGGATGCGGATTCAGAATGAAATCTTGGGGGAACGTTTCAACCGTTTTGCCGATATGGTGGATTTGGATCGGCTGGCAGCGCAGGAATACACTCCTGAGGTCATCGTTTCCATTTCCAGAAGCCTTGCCGATTTACAGAAAAATACTCCCATTACCCCATTGAATGCGGACGCTGCAAAAGATATTATTGCCCAGGCACGGACCGGGGCTGTAGGCATCCCACAGCTGATTCAAATCGCTATGCAGGAGGTACAAGCAGATGTATGATATCGAAGCCAGACACATCATAGAAGCCTTGCGTTCAGGCATCCCCTCCCGCGCTATCGGCCAATATTTTTCCGAAGCACGGCCTAGGATTATGAAAGAAATCTCGGGCCGCCTGGACATGGTCTGCGAGCAGGGAAAATCAAGCGGGATGATTATCAGCGGAAAATACGGGGAAGGGAAGACACATTTGCTGAACACGGTTTTTAATTTGGCCCATTCCAACAATATGGTTGTTTCCTATCTTTCCCTCAGCAAGGAAACCCCTATGGATAAGCTTTACCTTGTTTACCAGAAAATTATCCAAAATACTTATCTGCCCAAACGCCAGCAGCCAGGCTTCATGCACGAAGTGGAAAGAATATCCGCCGGCAGCCCCATCGCCAATGAAATGCTGCTTTATGCGGCCAAGCATTTGGAAACGGACAAGCTATATTATCTCTTCCGCTCTTACCTGAATACAGAAGATCCGGATGAAAAATTCCTTTTACAGGCGGATTTAGAAGGGGATTTCATTGCCAATGCCCCTTTGAAAAAAATTTACCGGCGCATTTTTAATCAGCCCGTAAAATATAATACGAATTTTACAAAGACAAAGCATTGCGGCGACTATTTTTCCTTTATGAGCCATTTGTTCACTCAAATGGGCTACCACGGCTGGGTGCTGCTCATAGATGAAACGGAACTGATGGGGCGTCTTAGCAAAAAGGCCCGCCTGAACGCTTACCGCAATATGGCCCGTTTCCTTCTTCCGGAAATGTGCCCGGAGGCATCTTTTACCATTTTTGCCCTTAGCGCTTCTTATGGGGAAGATGTGATCGAAGGGAAGCATGAATATGAAAATTTGGAGGCCGTCTACCCTGACGAAATCGAGCCCGCCAAAACCGTACTGGACCTTTTGGCCAAAGCCCCTCAGCTTTTGCCTCTAACTACGGAAGAAATTAACGAAGTGTTGTATAAAATACAGGATTTTCATGGCAAAGCCTATAACTGGACGCCGAACCTGCCCGTTTCCTCCTTAGTGGAGTCCGCCCAGTCCGGCGGGTATCTTCTCCGCACCAAAATCCGTGCGGCCATTGAATTTTTAGACCAGCTCTATCAATACGGGAAGGCCGGGAAGACTACTATCAATGAACTGGGGGAGGAAACTTTTACGGAAGATGTGCCTTCGCTTGAGGATTTTGAATAAGGTTTCTCACCGAGGAGATTTATGTATTTTGGAAGAAGGCACTGTCCTCTAGGTGTCACAATCCCTTTGACCTATTTTCTCCTTTAGGGAACTGGGGCGCTGCCCTTCTGGCAGGTTAGCAGCCAATGGATTGGAGCAGCCAGGAATCCGCCCCTTTGCAGCAGGCAAACTTTAGAATGGGCGGATTCAGTGACAGCGAAGCCGGAAGGCTGAACTGTTACAGGCGACGAGGTAAAAGCCGGAGAACTATTGATACAGTTTGACAGGCAAGCATTGGAACGAAAAGGATATGACACCACCTGCATAGTTGTACGGACGGATGGTGAAATCAGCGATGTGCCCATTGAACCTCTCTCTTAGTTTTTTCTTGCCTCCGAAATACTGAGTGTATGTGCGCCGCTTTTTCCTCTTCCCATCCTCTACCCCATCAACACTTTCTTGCCTTCAAACGCAAACCCATATTTTCGTATTCTGTGCTGATCAATCCCTTTCGACTCTAATATTGCCCCATATCCCATATTCTCTATCTGCGCTAAAGCCTTTTTCACAGTATCCTCCAACGTTTTTTCTTCATCGGCATCATGCACTTTAAACTCTAGGATAATTGCATCATCATATTCATTTAGTGGTTCCAGCATAACATCATATCTCCCAAAACCGCTTTCCCTGTTAGAAGTCATTGCATAACGGTCTGCCAATCCTACCATCAGCCCAAGCACAAAGCCATGGTAAAAGCGTTCCGGCTCCGCCTCTTGTGATGGCTTTTTCCCCGTATCAAAATAGCTAAACGTGGAAAAGGCTACTTTATTCATATAAATGTTCATCGCTTTCACATCGCCTAGCAGCAAAGCCTTTACAAAGTCATTATATGCCGGCGTAGAATCTGAGAGCCATCCCTCTATCATCACTTCAAACATCAGATGCACTTCCCAGTTGGTCAGCATCAGTTCATATTCATCCCTTCCCCTTTTATCCAAAAAGTGCTGCTCTATCCGCAAATACCCTCCAGCCAGCAGCAGACTCCAAACCGCACTTTCCCTACTGTCCAATTGAGAAAACACAATCTGCTCATCCATCCGTATCCGAAAAGACTCGCCCTTTAAAAGTTTTTCCATGCTAATCTTTATATCCCTGCTTCCCTCACGTATCAATTTTCCCACCATACTGTTGCTGCTTGTATTTGCCCAATATGGTGCGAACTTTCCCGTTTTCAAATAATTTAGGATAGACCAGGGATTGTAAATATCTCTTTGGCTGCCAAAGGAAAATCCATCATACCACCATTTTACCTCTGGCATCTGCTGTTCCATTCCATACTCTTTTAAGGCTGCATATACTTCATTCTCTGTAAAGCCAAAACTTCCCGCATACATATCCGAAGTAGACGTTATCACTGTCAGATTATTCAAATCAGAAAAAATAGACTCTTTACTTATTTTCGTAATCCCAGTCATAATAGCCCGTTCCAGATAGGGATTTGTCTTAAATGTGGCATTAAATAAGCTTCTAATAAATGCAATCAACTCTTCCCAGTATCCATATACATATGCTTCTTGCAATGGAGTATCATATTCATCCAAAAAGATGAACACCCTTTTTCCATAGTACCTCATCAAATAGTTGGATAAAGCGTTTAAAGCGTCTGTTGCGATATAGTCTTCCATATCATCGGATACGCTCCGATAAAAATTTTTCTCATTTTCATTCAGTTTTCCACTGTCTAATATAAAATCAAATTTATTGTACAAATTTGAAATAATCCGGCATATTTTCTTTTTAGCATTTAGGTAGGCAGTCTCCTTCACATCCGCAAAACTCAGTGCTATAACAGGAAAATTCCCCTGTAGGCACCGATATTTTTCATCCTCCCATATAGAAAGCCCTTGAAACAATTCTTCTTGTCCGGCATATTCTACGGACAAAAATTGCTCCAGCATACTTATATTCAAAGTCTTCCCGAATCGCCTAGGCCGCGCAATCAAGGTTACATCATCCTTGTTTTCCCACCACTCTTTAATAAAATTAGTTTTATCTACATAAAAGCATTGATTTCGCCTTATTTTTTCAAAACTCTGAATTCCCATACCTACCGTTCTTGCCATAGCCATTGTTCCTCCGAATGCCGAATGTTTGTTTTTTTCATTCTAACATTTATCTTCTTCTGTTACAATGTTTCTTTTTTCTATCCATGTCCGGTAGATATGGGAATCCTTACCGCTCATGCCCTGACTTACACTGCGCTGCACAGCATCGAAGAATGACATCCTAAGACAGCACAATCTCCCTCCCGGAGTCCACCGCCTCTTCCGCTTTCCAGCCTTTTCCTCCCTTTACAGAAACCTTGATTTCTCCATTCTCCGCAATAACATCCACTGTCGCTCCATCGCGTCCGTCTATATCCGGAATTGTGGTGTGAATCCTTGCCCCTTCCCGGATACCATACAGTTTCAAAGTCGCGTCCGCTGTATAGTCATAATCCGGCCTGTCATCACGATTTCCCACAGCTAATGCCGTATTTTCCCTGACCATCAATGGAAGATGGAAATAATCGAAGGTTTCTTTATACCATTTTCCGCCTTCTTTTACCTCATTGGTCAGGTAATTCGTCCAAATACCTTCCGGCAGATAATAGGATACTTCCCCGCTTTCCTTGAAAATGGGAGCCACCATTAGGGAATCCCCCAGCATGTACTGTCTGTCCAGCGTCTCGCAGGTCAAATCCTCCGGAAACTCCAGGAACATAGGGCGCATCATAGGAATCCCCTCCCTATGGGCTTTCACCGCCTGGGCATAAAGGTAAGGCATCAGGGAACATTTTAACTTCACAAACTTTCTAAGCACATCACAGGCTTCCTCGTCGAACAGCCAGGGCACCCTGTAAGAGGTGGACCCATGAAGCCTGCTATGGGAACTGAGCAGCCCAAAGGCACACCAGCGTTTATAGACATCTGCAGAAGCCGTCTGTTCGAAACCACCAATATCGTGGCTCCAGAACCCATAACCGCATGCGGACAAAGAAAGGCCTCCCCGCAAATCCTCCGCCATGGACGGATAAGTCGCCGTACAGTCGCCGCCCCAATGCACCGGAAATTTCTGTCCACCAGCCGCCGTAGACCTGGCGAAAACAACGGCTTTATCTCTTCCCATCCTTCTTTCCAACAGTTCAAACACTGTTTTATTGTAAAGATACGCATAATAGTTGTGCATTTTTACTGTATCGGAGCCATCATAATACTGCACCCCTGTCACAGGGATTCTCTCGCCAAAATCCGTTTTGAAGCAGTCCACGCCCATATCAATAAGTCTCTCCAGCTTGCCCTGATACCATTTGCAGGCTTCCGGGTTGGTAAAATCCACCAACGCCATACCCGCCTGCCAGCGGTCGCACTGCCATACAGAGCCATCCAGGTTTTTCACAAAATACCCATGCTCCATCCCTTCATCGAACAGCGCAGATTTTTGCCCGATATAGCTGTTAATCCACACACAGATGTGAAGCCCCCGCTCCTTATAGCGTTTCAGCATCCCTGCCGGGTCCGGGAAGGTGTCCTTATCCCATTCAAAATTGCACCACTCGTACCCTTTCATCCAGAAACAATCGAAATGGAAGGTGTGCAGAGGGATATCCCTGTCCGCCATCCCCTGGATAAAGCCGGTCACTGTCTCCTCATCATAGCTGGTGGTAAAGGACGTGGTCAGCCAAAGTCCAAAAGACCAGGACGGAGGCAGTGCCGGGCGGCCTGTCAGTTTCGTATAAAGCTGCACCGTTCCTTTGGGCGTCTCCCCGTTCAGGATATAGTACTCCAGCCGTTCCGTCTCCACACTGAACTGTACCCTTTCCACCTTCTCACTGCCTACCTCAAAGTGGACATCGCCGGCATGGCCTACAAACACACCATATCCTTTATTGGTAAGATAAAAAGGCACATTTTTATATGTCTGCTCCGAAGCGGTTCCTCCGTCTTCATTCCAGATTTCCACCGTCTGTCCATTTTTCACAAATGGTGTATACCGTTCTCCCATTCCGTAAACATATTCCCCCACATCCAGCAGGAGCTGTTCCACCATGTAATTTTTCTTCGTATTCTTATTTTGCATATAGGCCAAGTTACGGAAACTGCTTTCTGTCAGCAGCCTGTTCCCCTCCATGGAATCCACAAAATCCACTTTCCATCCATTAGCTGCCTTCGAAATTACCGCACTTGTATGCCCGGAGGTAAAGACAATTTTCTCCTCGTCTTCTTCGATGGATACGAAATCCCCTTCCTGCCTGCACACCTCGTAGTGGGGTCCTTTATACAGAGCCCCTTTGAAATGGACAGCTGACACCTTAATTACATTTTCCATAGGGCTGGAAAATGTAACGGTTAACAGCGGCTGGTTCAGTGTATCGCCCCGGTCTCCCATATGCTTTGTTGCTGCATATACGGTAAGTTCTTTGTTTTTGACTTCCGCGTCATAATACTCCACTGCGTATACCGGTTCCATTTCTTCCCGGATGCGCCAATAACCATTCGTGAACTTCATAGTTTACCTCATTTCTGCGCTGTTTTTTCTGACCGCAAACAACCCAAAGGTCACATTGCCGTTATATATGGTATTGTTTTATAAATTGCAAGTAACATATGTTTATATGAAAATGGCAAAAAAGCTAATTTCCAGCCGCCGCATTATACACGGTCACCGTCTGGTAAGGGATTTCTATGCCGTTCTTCTCAAACTCCTTCACAAGGGCAATCCTTATATCGCTGCATGCCCGAAAGCTGTTATCCAGGTTTTCCGTCCAGACTATGGTCTTAATTGTCACCCCGTTAGCCGTAAATCCGCTGGCGCTTACCGAATTTTTTTCCGTGTTTAATGTGAGTTCATGCTCCACACATATTTTCCGCATAATGCCGATAGCTTTCTCAATATCGGACTGATAGGAAATCTCCACCTCCACATAGTTTCCGATATTTTCCGTAAAATTGGTATTAATAATCACCGCGGAATCCATGACGGAATTGGGCACAATACAGCTTTCTCCGTTAAACTGGTAAATTACCGTGTGACGTATCGTCACGTCTTTTACAATTCCCTCGGCAATCACAGTCCCTCCCTGAATAACCCTTATTTTCTCATCCACATTATAAGGCTTCGAGGCGGATAACATAATGCCGCTTATCACATTGGAGAGAGCCTGCTGGGCCGCAAAAGTGGCTATCGCCACAATCAGCGAGCCGCTCTGCAGCAGGACTTTACTAATATCCTTGGTAAACTCGAACTGCTGGGCCAAAGTATAAATAACAATCACATCAATGACAATATTCATCATACTTTTGGAAAACCGCAGGTGTACCGCTTTATTTTTCGTCCTCTTTGAAATATAACGATAAATCAGATTCACAACGCTGTTTAAAACAAACGCAATACCGATAAAAATACCCGCTGTCATCAAAAAATTCATACCAACCATGCCGCTCTCCCATTTCTTTCCTACCGGCAAATAACTGCCTCATCACTTGCCTGTTTTCCCAATTGCGCAGGCAAAAAAGCTTCAGGGCAGCACCGCTGCAGCTGCCCGCTGATTTATCTGATAAAATTCGTCTTTACAGAAGCCTCTTTCTCCGGCAGCCCGTACTTCTCTTTCCCCAGGGCAATGCTCTTCATGAGAAATGCCATGTTTTTGGCCAGAGTGCGCATAATCTGCAGCCCTTCTCCATCCTGAGCGGCCTCCCCCGGCGCTGCCCCGTGAATGCTGTTCCAGTACTGCCCCGATGCCAAGGGCATACCCGAAATTGTAAAGAATTTATTCAATTCATCAAATGTGGAAGACAGCCCGCCCCGGCGCGCTGCCACTACACTTGCCCCTACCTTCATCGCCTTATCGAATGGCGTGCTGTAGAACAGACGTGTGAGCAAGGCCACCAGCGTAGCATTGGCCGATGCATAATACACCGGACTTCCCACCACCAATCCGTCACAGGCTTCAAATTTTGGCGCAATCTCATTCACCGCATCCTCAAAGACACATTTCCCTTTTTTGCCGCACCCTCCGCAGGCAATGCATCCCCGGATTTCCTTATTCCCAATATGTATGATTTCCGTCTCTATCCCTTCCTGCTGGAACACCTTCTCCATTTCCTTCAACGCTACCGATGTATTCCCATTTGCCCGCGGACTTCCATTTAACATTAAAACTTTCACTCTTCACCTCATTTCCACGCTGCTTTCCAGCGCATGCCAAGTTTGTGGATGCAGCGCAGACACGAACTTGCAGAGGATATATTTGGAGAATATTTCCTCTTCACCCCATTTCTGCGCTGCGCTATACCCATGTTTTATTATAGTACAATTATTAATATGCCATCACAAGTCCATGTTAGCACAAAAAAATACGCACAGCAACTGTACGCACCCAAAAATCCCACAATCTTATGAGTTTTCCAAAGGCGGTATGATAATCCTGCCAGGCACATAACCGCCCCCCGTTCAACTCTTTTTCATCCTGCTTGTGCATACTACAAAACTTCTATTTTGCAGCTATGTGTTTTAGACTTCCTATCATAAGCTATACCCACCCCGAAAACCTTCCCTGTATACTCCGGCCTTCCTCCAATCCTTCTTTTAAAATTCAGCATATACCCCCTTTCCCTGATTTGGCGTATTGCTTCTTCCGGCGTACTGTCTACCTTCAACTCCAGAATAATACCCGGTTCATTTTTCACCTTAGGATAAAATATAAAATCAACATAGCCGATTCCGGCCTTATCCTCCCGCTCCACATGATAGGAATCCCTCGCCGATAAATACAGCAAATTCACCAATGCCGTTAAATCCGTCTCATTATTGTAGTTGAGAAGCGGTATTTCCGTATTGTGTGCAAATTCCAGTATCTCGGCCACCTTATTGCTATCCCCTCTCAAGGTCGCTTCCAACATTCGTTCCGACTCCCTGGCCAGCCGATGCACATATCCCAGCGATGGTTCTTTCAAAAGTACATCCGCAAACTTATCCATTAGTTCCTTATTCGGGATTCTCACTTTTCCGTCCTCGTAGCTTAGGAAACCATATACAACCATAGCGGATAAAATTTCATCCTTCGTTTGAAGGTTCATTGATGTGGCCGCATATTCCTGTATTTTGGCTTTTACCCCTTCTCCCGCAGCCATGCGGGCCAGGTCATCCCTTACCGCGTCTACATTCTTTTCTATATAATAGAAAATCTCATCATAAGGGCCTGCATTTGTCCAATAACTCCCCAACTGGTTATCGCTTAATGCACTCACCACAGAACGGGGATTATACAGCCTCTTACCTGTTAAAGTATGATAACCATCATACCATACCCTAAGCCCTTCCCGTTCAATAGCGGGCATACTGGTTACAGCGAGATACCGCGCATATAATTCGTCCACTTCCCTGTCATCGAACCCCAGATATTGGCTGTACTTTTCTTTTTCTGCCATCGTATATTCCAAAAACATATTCAGGGCTGAACCGCTGGAATACTTTGTAATTGGCAAAATCCCTGTCACATATGCTAAAACCACATATGGTTTATCTTTGAGCAGTGCACTTAGAAACTCAATATAAGCCTCTTTATCCTCCCTGGACACAAAATCCCGATGGAAAATATAATCCCATTCATCCAAAACAAAAATAAAACGCGCTGATTTGTCCGCTGTATAAACGTCCATCAGAACATCCCACACCGCATCTTCTTCGTTCACATCCGCATCCGGATAAGCCTGTTTCAAATCTTTTATCAGCCTGGCCTCAATCCGCTGAATATATTGCTCATAAGTCACACAGCGCTTCGGCACTTCGTTCAGGGAAATGTGAATCACATTATATTGATTCATTTTCCTGCGGTATTCCTGATTTCCAGAAACCTTAAGCCTATCAAAAACATCTGATGCATCACACCCTTTTGAAAAAAAGGATGCAATAAGGTTCGCCGTTACCGTCTTTCCAAATCTGCGCGGCCTTGTAATGCAAATATAATGATTCCCTTCCTCCACAAGCGGAAACAATTCCTCCAAAATGCTTGTTTTGTCGACAAAATATGTTTTTTTAGATTCATTTTTATACAAAGTATAGGCCGCAAGGCTATTTAAATAAATTCCCATATTTTCTCCGCTTCTTCACAAGAATGCTTTGCTTCATATGCCATCACAAGTCCATGTTAGCACAAAAAAATACGCACAGCAACTACAGCCGCTAAATATCCAGTTCATATTTTTCTACATCCATCCGCACCATGCCATCCGCAAAAAACGATATACCGTCTGCCGCCTGCTCCGTATATATTATGGCCGTCAAAACGTGTTCCCCATCATTTACAAATACCTCCGCACTGAACCTATCCAAAATAATCCTCAGCTTTAACCTACCGCCTTCGCTTCTCACCAGACTCCTTCTTTGGTGAATAATAGCCCTTCGCGAACCCGAAAATTTTCTGTCTATTTTTAAGATGGAATCCTCCGGATGGAAGCTTAGGGATGTCTGGAACTGTTCGTTTTGGGCGAACCGCACGGCAAATTTCCGGTAAATATCCCCTTCCAGTCCTGGCCGAAGGATCAATTCCATGTCTACCCTCCTGCCTTTAATCCCTTCCAGGCAGACCGTTTCCGAAATGAGCACATCCTGATATGCTACCTTATCCTTCCTTAAATTTTCCAGTTCCCTAATCGGCTTCTGATATAATCTTCCCTCCCTTATGGACAATTCCCTCGGCAGGCTCATCTGCCCAAACCACAAAATATTCTGTGCCCTGAAATTACACGTATCCCAATTCTGCATCCAGCCTATCATAATGCGCCGCCCATCCGGCGTCAATACTGTCTGCGGAGCGTAAAAGTCAATGCCATAATCAATAGATTGATTATATTGTTCCGTAAATGCATTTTCACCCTCATCATAATCCCCTATCAGGCACAAGGTTCCATTTCCGTTATGATATTCAAATCCTACAGGGAGCATATCCATAGGGCTGGTAAGCAAAACCCATTTTCCGTCCAGCTTGAAAAAATCAGGGCATTCCCACATCTTACCATATCGGCTTACATTTTCAATTAGAACTTTTTCATACTTCCACGCAAAGCCGTCCTGGCTTGTGAATAATAAAATCTGCCCGCTGCCATCTGCCGCCCGGTTACCGATTACGCAGCAATAGCTTCCGTCTTCCTTCCTCCACATCTTCGGGTCTCTAAAATCATATTTGCTCCCCCCTTCCGGCAAATTTCCAGAATTTATTACCGGATTCTTCCCATATTTTTCATAATCGATTCCATCGCCCACTGCCAGGCATTGGGTTTGTATTTCCCGGGTTTCCCCGGTTATCAGATGCTCCTTCACCACTCCCGTATACATCAGAAGATGCCGGCCGTCATCCAAAGTGGCGGCGCTTCCCGAAAAGCACCCATCCTTATCATAAAGTTCGTCTGGCGCTAAAGATGCCGGAAGGTATTCCCAATGAAGGAGATCCCTGCTCACTGCATGCCCCCAATGCATAGGCCCCCAATGGGAATCATAGGGATGATATTGATAAAACATATGGTACTTTCCATCATACCAGGAAAATCCATTGGGGTCGTTCATCCATCCCGTGCGGGCCGACAGGTGAAACGCCGGCCGCTCCTGTGCAGATATCATTTTCTCCATATTTTCTTCATATTTCCGTGCATCCCGTAATGTCTGACTCATCGCTTTCATTTTCAATCTTTACCTCATTTCTGCACATTTTTCCTCCCCCGGTACTCTTCCGGAGTCATCCCATATGACTTTTTAAAATATTGTATAAACCTGGAAACATCGTTATATCCTGACAGCATCGCCACATCGCTGATTTTCAGCCAGTCACTTTCCAGCAATTCTTTTGCTTTTCTCATACGGAATTCCATTAAATAGCTGGAAAATGTCTGCCCGGTTTCATTTTTAAAAAGCCTGCTTAAGTAACTGCTGTTCATAAAATATTTGTGCTCCGCCAATTCTCCGATGGAAATATTGTCCTGATAATTCTGCGCAACATAAGCCAGGATTTCCGTTACAATATAATGATACTTCTTTCCTTCCTGCTCCTCACACATCGTCCTTACTATGTTCACCACATAGTCCTCCACCTCGCTAAGCGTATGATAACGGTATAAATCCGTGCGATAGGAAAACAGCATATACCCGGGATTCCCATTATCCGCACGCCCACCGGTTCTGCAGAAAAGCCGGTAAAGAAGATTGAAAATACCGCTTATTGTAACGTATAGTGTATACGCATTTTTACAGTTCCCCATGAGTTCCCTGGTAATTTTCTCCGCCTGCCCGCATCTTCTTTCCTCAATAGCTTCCTCCAGCTTCTGCTCCTGCTCTTTGCCCAACAAATTTTCCGGCTTGAAATCAGCCGCAAACTCAAATACCTTTTTCCAGCCTTCCACAAGCCTCTGGTTTATAGCATATACCGCTTCCTGATAGGCTTTTGGGCAATGCTCCATTTGTGTATGCCCAAGGCTCATCCCTGCCGTCAGTTCACCCATCCCTAAAATATCGGCATGGACCACCAAATTCCTCAAGCTTCCCGCAATTTCTTCCTTTTCCCCGAAAAGGATCAGCACATTTTCTTCAAACCGGTTAAAATAAAACCATTCCCCTCGAAACTGCTGCCCAAGCTTCTGCAGCAATCTTTCTCCATCCTGGTTTTGTGCCCATCGCCCCTTATCCCTGCCCTGTATCACAACAAGGAAAAATACCTTTCCCTTATTTTTGCAAAAAACAGGCTCCAAAAACATTTTTCTCCAACCCTCATGGCCGGCGATTTCCTCTATGCTCAAAAACTGCAGGGTTCGTTTTATCATAATCTTTTGTACTTTTTCTTCGTACCTTTTTTGCCCCCTGCAGATTTTTTCCAAAGCTTCCCTAAGTTCCTCTTTCTGTACCGGCTTCACCAGGTAATTGCTCACCCCAAAGCTAATCGCCTTTCTCGCATATTCAAATTCATTGTATCCCGACACAATAATAACTTCTATCTGCGATTCCTGTTCAAACAAATACTGTGCCAGATGCAGGCCGTCCATCTCCGGCATTTTTACATCCGTCAGTACCACATCAATTTCATCCGGGTGTTCCTCCAAATATTCCAGCACCTGTATACCATTCTCAAAATCCCCCATAATTTCCGCATCCGGGCTGGCCTGAAGCACCTTTTTGGCCATAGCTTTCCGCGCATAGTATTCATCATCCGCAATAAGAATCCTCACAGCTTTTCCTCCTCTTTTCCCTGCACATATCACGGCTTGGCTTCCCCCGTCATGCGGCTTTGACGGCACAAACAATCCGTGGAAAGAATGGCCGACAGGACATTCTTCGGGTGTGTAACTTAGAAATTCTTAACGGGTGTTTTTTGACCGTTTAGAATTTCTTTACACACTTGTATCCTGATTTGTATTTCCGTATATTTTCCTTCTTCGCTCCGTATCTGTATTCCATATTCTTTACCATATAGATTTTTAATACGTGCATTTACATTCCTCAGGCCAATCCCCTTATCCACATGATTAACAAGCGTCCCCGTATCCGTCTTCGCCAATTCCTTGTTTAATTTTTCCATGATTTCCGTATTCATCCCTACGCCGTTATCCCGCAGCTGGAATATAATATCATCCCCATCTTCCCAGGCTGTCAGAGTGATCCTGTTAATCTCCTTCATTTTCCCGAACGCATGCTGGAGAGAATTTTCCGCCAATGGCTGGAGCAGAAATTTCAGCATTTTTAAGTCTTCCACTTCGGAGGAAATCCTGTATTCAAATTGATATTTACCGGGAAAACGTATCGCCTGGATTTCCAGATAATTTTTTACATGCTGGATTTCTTTTCTTACCGATACAATATCATCCCCCTTGATGTTATATTGGAACATGGCGGACAGGTTGTCTGCAATCTTTACGATTTCCTCAATATCCGACAGCGCGGCAATGGAACTGATTGTATTCAATGTATTGTACAGAAAATGGGGATTGATTTGAAACTGCAGCATTTTTAGTTCCGTCTGCTTTTGGTTAATCTGATAAATATATATTTTTTCAATGCTGTCATTAATCCTCTTTCCCATTTCGTTATAACTTCTAAAAAGCAGCCCCATCTCGTCCTGCCAACCATATTTTTCTTCCTCCAGCAAGTTGACTTTTCCCTGTTCCACCTCCCCCATGGCCTTTGCAAGTACCATTACGGGACGGCTTATCTGCCCCGCCAGATAAATCCCCAGAAATACTGCCGCAATCATCAGCATAATCATTGCGCTGAAAATCCCTACCAAATTTTTCCAGCTGGATGCATAAATATCCGACAAAGGCATCCAGGCCATAATCTGCCAGCCCGTTGTGTCGTTCCGTACACTGGCTGCCATACACTTTTTTCCTCCTATGGTAAATTCCCCGGCCTTTGCCCTGCTGCTTTTCAGAAACTCCCTGATTACCTTTTCTTCTGAATCATCTATCTGTTCCCAGAACCCTTCTTCCAAACTTTCCGAGTCATAAATCACCTCCTGGCTTCCGTTAAAAATCATAAGCTTGGTACGGGCATTCTTGGACTCCGCCAGACGGTCCAGCATCTGCCTGATACTTGAAAAATTCAAATCAATATATAGAGTTCCAATATACTCTTCCTGATTAATATCATACATTTTGCTGATACTGGTTACCATTTCAAAGGGCAGCAAATAAATTTCTTCCTGATAGACCCCTGTATAATACACCTTGTTTTTGTCCGTCCAATCCTGTTCTTTATCTATTTCCTCCATCTTTTCCAGATAAGCATCGTTGTTTGTCTGTACATTGGAGTAAACATCCCCAAACTCATTCACGATTGTCGCCCGTACCACATACTGGTTCATATTTGTCATATGATTCAAAGCCCGCTCAATATAATCGTTTTCATCCAACAGCTGCTCCATGGGCTTGTCCTTCATGGAGCAGCGAATCATATGTTTAATCTTATCATCTATAAAATGCAGAAAACGGATCCTGTCCATGTTGGACACGATCACGTCTGTGCTCATGCTTACCTGTTCCCCAAACTGATACATATAGCTGTAGCTTTCCTCCTTGGCGTTTTCCATGCTCTTAAATATATATATCACTATGAAAAGGCAGGACTACTTTCACATATGCCTGGATTGTTGTGCAGCCGTCAATATAAGCCGCCTCTTCCAAATCCACCGGCACATTCTGAATATAGTTTACCAGAAGGAAGACCCCTTGCATAGCCGCATAAGTTACATGAAGCAAAATCAGCCCAAATTTGTTTGACATCCCAAGGCCTCCCATAAACTGCACCAAGGGAACCATAATAACCTGGAAAGGCACAAACATCCCTAAAACAATGAAGCCAAAAATAAATTTGTAATATACGTTCCTCTTCATATTGCGGGCAATTGCATAGGAAATCATTGTTACCAGAACATAAATTAAAATCAAAGAACTTACTGTAACCACTACCGAATTCATAAAGTATTTAAAATATCCGGCCTTGGCAAACACTGTTTTGAAGTTTTCCAAGTATAAACTTTTCGGGAAGGAAAAGAAATTCTGTGCCGACTCCTGCGGCGTCTTAAATGCCGTAATCAAAGTTACGTAAAACGGGAGAAGGATTATAATGGCTCCTGCTGCCGCTATCAGGTAAGACACTGTTCTGCTCGCTATATGTCTGCTTTTCGCCATATCAATCACCCACTTTCCTGCTGTTGGACATACGCATGGTCACTATTGATACCAATGCAATGATTACGAATAAAATCATGGATTCTGCTACGGAATATCCGAATTTGCCTTCCTGCATAGCGTGATTATAAATCAATATCCCCACTGACTCCGTAGACTGCATCGGGCCGCCGTCCGTCATTGCCTTGATATAGTCAAAGGTAGTCAGGCCGCCTTTCACACAGGTAACAATCACCATATTCAATACCGGAATTAAATACGGAATCGTAATGCATTTAAATTTTTCCCAGGCTGTCGCCCCATCAATGGAGGCTGCCTCATATAAGTCCACCGGCACGCTTTGAAGCCCTGCAATCAACAGCACAATCGGAGTAGCACACCCCTGCCAAAGATTAACAATAAGAATCGCGTACATCGCCAGCTTCGGGCTTCCCAGCCAGCTGGACTGGAAAAGGCTCCAGCCTGTAGCTTCTCCAATCGCCGGGATCATACGATAAAATAATTCATTCCATATCAAGCCTACCGTTACTAAACTCAAAATAGCGGGGAGAAAGTAAATTGAGCGGAAAAAACCTCTCGCTTTTATTTTCTGGTTTAAAACTACAGCGACAATCAATGATATAACCACGGTTGCCACAGTCAGCAAAAAAGTATATTTAAAATTAAACACCAGCGCATTCCTGAAGCGCTCATCCTGAAAAATCTTTATGTAATTTGTTATCCCGATAAAATTGTAGTCGGCGCTGGTTCCTGACCAGTCCGTAAAGCTGTTTTTCATCCCCATTAGCAGAGGCACAATGAAAAATACGCAATACATAATGAGAATCGGCAGCGTGAATAGAAATAGCACTTGATTTCTTTGCACTAATTTTGTCTTCTTCATCCATTTCTCCATTTCTTTGCAGCTTTATATTTGCTTCCTGCATGCTTCGTTTATCTGCATTTATTCTCCATATAACTCCAAAAATTCATCCTTATTTTCTGAAAACACCTCAGACAGCTTTGTCAGGAAAGAATTTACATCCTCTCCGCCCTCCGGCACTATCACTTTTTGAATTGTGTTCTGCCTTTCATCTGATACGGCCTTTGGCAGCGCTGTGGCCTGCAAAGCACCTTTTCCGCCTTCTACCAAATCCACAATTTCCTGTGCATCCGGAATATTGGCAGCCACATCCTTCATGCAGGGAAGGGAATAATCATTATCCACGTACAACTGCACCATTTCTTTGGAAGCCGCAAATTCCACAAACTTCTTTGCCGCATCCGCATTGGCACATTTTGCGGAAATGGCCAGATTAACATCTATCCCCATGCTTACCTTTGTATCTCCGCTATTGCTGGGGAAAGAGAACATCCCAATATTCATCTCCGGATTAGCCTTTTTAATAGACGGCAGCGCCCAAATCCCTTGCATAAACATACATGATTTTCCGGTAGCAAAATCGCTGATGGCCTGGTCATAGCCAAGCGCTAAGGTATCCCCCTGTCCGTACTGGCGTATATCAATCACTTTCTGCAATGTTTCTACAAACAAGGCATCATCCTGAAAAGTAGTCGCCCCATTTGCGATATCCATATAAACCGGTTTTCTGTCCCCTCTTGCCGAACCGTCAATATTGTCTTCCCAGCACTGCACCAATGTCCAGGAATCCTTATCCGGGAAAAGGAACGGAGTTTCCCCATCCGCCTGCATTTTTTGTGCCAGCGCTATCAATTCATCATATGTTTTAGGCACTGTGTAGCCTTTTTCTTCAAATTTATCTTTGTTATAGTAAACCCCGCTGAAATTCGCCGAAATAGGAACCACATAGTTTTTCCCCTTAAACTTAATTGCTTCCTGGTAATTGTCCACTACCTGATTCAGGCACTCCATCCCTGTCAAATCCAGAAAATGCCCTTCCTTCATGAACTGCATTGTATTGGAGTCCTGCATGCCGCCCATCTGGATAATATCCGGCAAATCCCCTGTCGCCGCACGCGACATCAATACGCTGGTGGAATCAGGAACAATATTCTGGGTCACTACGATTTCGTCCTGGCTGGCATTGAATTCGGCAATAATCTTGTCAAAGGTATCCGCCGCTTCCCGCTTCTGGGTGAAAAATTCCAATTCAATTTTCCCCGAACTCCCTTCTGCGCTTTCTCCCCCTTGGCCTTCCCCCGAACTGCCGCACCCTGCAAGCAGCCCTGTTGCCAATACCGCACTTATCAGCAAAGCCGTTACTTTTTTTGCTCTCATTGTTCTTTCCTCCTTGTTCTTCGCATTTAATAAATAAATTATAAAAAAGTGTCTTCGACACTTCATGAAGAACCTTCGGTTCTTCGTCAATTCATGTCCGTCTGGCAACGGACTTTCCTATAAGGTAAAAAAGAATTGGCCCAGCGGCCAATTCCAAAGAATGCTTCGCATTCTTTCTTGGCGACTTACCACTCTGTGGCGTAATTTCCTATATTATAAAAAAAAGACGCAGTTTCGTATATGCGCCTTTCTACTTTTTCATATGCAAGTTTTTACAAATGCGGGGGAGGATATGCAGATTTTTACACATCCATGGTAGAGCCTTTGGCTTCATAGTTACGGAATCCTCTGCCTTATCCCTTCGCCCTTTATCCGTTCATCCCTTCAAAGCATTTTTTTACCCTGCCGTACAAATCCCTATCTTTTCCATTCTTCAGCAATCTCAGCAGAGCCTCCAGCCACTCTCCGCACGAATAGTGTATGGCATATTTTTCATCATATTCCCTGCATGTTTTGACATTTTCCTTTTCCGCCTTTTCTTCGAATTTCAGGAAGGCCTCCGTCAAATAAACCTTCTTCCTGTTTTCCACAACGCTTTCCTGTTCATTCCTCCACAACGGTATTGCCCGATGATGCAGGGCAAGGTAAACAAGTTTGTCAATCTCTATGCTTTCCGCATCAAAAAAATCTTCCAGATAAATTTTCCCCTCTTCCCGCACTGCTGCCGAAGCCGGATAATCCCTTAGCCACCGTTCCCTCTCCTTCCCGCTTTCTGCCACATCCAACGGGGATGCTGGCCGGTTCAGGCAGCATTTCTTATATTTTTTCCCGCTCCCACAAGGGCATAAATCATTTCTCCCTACTTTTATTTTCACGGTTTCCCTGGCATACTCTGCCTCTACATCATCTACAAGCTTATCTATATCCTTTTTGCTAAACCCTTTCTCTGATGCATCCTGGAACATTGCCCATCCTTGCAATATCTCCGCCGCATCCATTGGCGTTTTGCACAATTTCGTATTGTATCTGTAGTCAAACATCATATCCACGCAGTCACTATAAGAGCCTAGTACGTACTCATCTATCCTTCCATCTTCATACATTTTCCTTATTTCCGGAAGCATGTCTACCCAATGACACCCACAAAGTGTGGTTGTTATCCCTGAATAAATGTAATCCCCGATGTCTTCTTCATCCAAGACAATTTCCCTTATAAAAGCCTGTACCTCTTCTTTTCCCATCTCTCCGTCCAGGCACAGCTGCCCCATCACACCCAGCATTCCGCTCCTCACAAAATCGTCCACCTCCGGATTCTTTACCGCCTCCTTTAAGAGCGCCGCTTCTTCGTTGTATGTATTATAAAGGGCATCCGGCAATCCTCCAGTAATAGCATCCCCGATCAGATAATCCAAGGTTTCGGGCGGGAGCATAGCCAATTTCATAATTTCAGGAAAACAGTTCCTTTCCTGAAACTGCCCCATAAAAAACAGGGCGTAAAAATGCAGCTGATATCCCTCTTCCAGTTCATCTTTTTCTTCTACGGCCTTTTTCAATGCAGCTGTCAGATACGGGAGTGCTAGTTCCTTATTTTCGCTTATAACACGGAACGCCTCCTTTGGGAATTCCCTGCTCTCATACGTGATATCTTCTATTGCCTTTTTTACTGCTTCTTCCTTCATTTATTTTCGCCCTTCCAATATTTGATGAATTGCCCTGTCATCAGGGTCTCCCGCTTTTCTCCGGATAATTGGTTTATTCTAACATTTTAGACCACTGCAAGTCAACAGCCTTTTGCCGTATGATGGAAATATTGATTTTAATAGTCAAAGCAGATATACTATAGGCAAAAGGCAAAATAACGGAGGGCACGCATATATGGCAAGGACGGTGAGTATCGGCTGCCAGGATTTTGAAACAATCCGCAGCAATGATTACTTATATATAGATAAAACCCAGTTTATTAAAGAATGGTGGGAGCAGGGTGACAGCGTGACTTTGATTACCCGCCCAAGGCGCTTTGGGAAAACGTTAGCCATGAGCATGGTAGAGAAATTCTTTTCCATAAATTATGCGGATTATGGTTATCTTTTCGAAGGCCTGCCTTTATGGGAAGAGGAAAAATACCGCGCCCTTCAGGGAAGCTACCCCGTCATTTCCCTGAGTTTCGCGAAGGCCAAAGAGAACTCTTTTTTAAACAGCCGAAAGAAAATATGCCAAATCATCACCGATTTATATAACCAATATGACTTTTTGCCGGACAGCGGAAAGCTGAACGACAATGAAAAATATTTTTTCCGTAAGGTATCCGCCGAGATGGAGGACTATGTCGCCACCGATTCCTTAAATGCCCTTTCAGGATATTTGAAGAAGTATTATGGGAAAAAAGTAATTATTCTTTTAGACGAATACGATACCCCTATGCAGGAAGCCTATGTGAATGGGTATTGGGATGAATTAGCAGGCTTTACCAGAAGTTTATTTGATGCTACATTCAAGACAAATCCTCATCTTGAACGCGCCATTATGACGGGGATTACCAGGATAAGTAAAGAGTCTATTTTCTCCGACTTGAACAACCTGTCAGTGGTAACGTCTACTTCGGATATGTATGCGGAAAGTTTTGGCTTTACAGAAGATGAGGTTTATACTGCATTAAAAGAGTATGGAATCGAACAGCAGATGCCAGAGGTAAAGCAGTGGTATGATGGGTTTTCTTTCGGCAGTCGAAGAGATATTTATAATCCATGGTCCATTCTGAATTATCTGAAAACCGAGAAATTCGCACCATATTGGGCCAATACAAGTTCCAACAGCCTGGTGAGCAAGCTAATACGTGAAGGAAGCGGAAAAATCAAAGAAGCTTTTGAATTCCTATTAAAGGATGAATCTATCCGCACCACTATTGATGAGCAGATTGTATATGACCTATTGGATCAGGACGAACAAGCCGTGTGGAGCCTTCTGCTGGCCAGCGGTTATCTGACAGTGAAGAACTTTGAAACATATACCACCGAGTTTGGGGAGTGGAAACAGGAATACGAATTGAAACTGACCAACTTTGAAGTCAAAATAATGTTCCGCAATATGTTCCGCAAATGGTTTAGCAGCACCGACTCTGATTACAATGATTTTATAAAGGCATTGCTGCATGATGATATGGACGCCATGAACCACTATATGAATAAGGTTTCTCTTGCAACATTCAGTTATTTTGATACTGGAAAAGGTCCTTTGGGAAACGAACCCGAACGCTTCTACCATGGTTTTGTTTTAGGGTTAATCGTGGAACTTACAGATAAATATGTAATTTCCAATCGCGAAAGCGGATTCGGCCGCTATGATATCATCATGAACCCGAGAAGGCCTGAAAACGATGCGATTATTATAGAATTCAAGGTACAGCATTCCTCAGAAAAAAATCTGGCCGATACCGTTCAAAAGGCATTGGAGCAGATAGAAGAACGGAATTACCAGTCGACCCTTTTGTCCAGGGGAATACCCGAAGAGCGGATTCGGAAATATGGGTTTGCGTTTTGCGGGAAAAAAGTTTTGATTGGGAATTCGCATTATGCGATTTAATATCCTATGTAACAAATATTCCTTCCATATTTGTAAACCTAAGAATCTCCCCATAAAAAAACCCCCTGCCGGCCTTCCGTAATCATCCCCATTTCCAATAGTTCGTCCACATTCTGCCCAAGAATGCATAATTGTTACTGTTCACCCCGGCAAATTCATGGTATGATATCTCTATCTAAATCTCCTATTTAAGAAGGGTATGTTTCTCATGGAATTATTGCAGGAATGGTATATGCAGGAAACAAAAGACAGCGAGGAAGAAAAATTTCACCGTCCCATCGGTGAGGAACGGCTTTTTTTTAATGCTGTCAGCAATGGAGACCTTGAATTTGTCCGTCGGAATTGTAAGCAAAAAAAGTTCGCCGAAACCGATGGGGTGGGCATCCTTTCCCGGGATCCTATAGTAAATATAAAATACCACTTCGTGATTACTACCGCATTTGTCACGCGGCTTTGTATAGATTCCGGTATGGAAATGGAACAAGCTTTCCGCTTAAGCGATTTCTACATCCTAAAACTTGACAATCTTCATACTCATCAGGACATTGTAGACCTTCATGACCAAATGGTCTTGGATTTTACGGGAAAAATGCGCATTTTGGTAAAACAATCCGGTACCTCGAAGCCCATCACCACTTGTATTGACTATATTTATGCCCATATCAAGGAACGGATTACCATTGAGGATCTGGCTCAATACACCGGATTATCCGCAAGCTATCTATCCCGTCTTTTCAAAAAGGAAACCGGGGTTTCCGTAAGCGACTACATTCGCGAAAAGAAGATTGAGAAGGCACAGCACCTCCTGAAATTTTGCAATTTCAGCCTTATTGAAATTGCCAACTACCTCTCTTTCTCATCTCAAAGCCATTTTATACAGATTTTTAAAGACTTTACCGGCATGACGCCTAAAAAATACCGGGATATCCATGCCTCTTCTGCCTGGAATGTCACGGGCTCAAAACTGTAGGCTTCTGCCCTTATAACTTCTGATGCCAAAAAGGCCTCTATAGCCTCCTCTTTTATTTCAAAAAGATCCGCACTACAGAAGCCTTTTATAAAAAATTTTTTTATCCTTTCACGCCGTCCGGCGTTACCCCTTCTTAGGAGATATCCAAAACAATTTCCGTATTTTCCTTAAGCAATTCCATAGGAACAAAATTCCCTTCCATTTCCTTTCCATCCACCACAAGCTTTTTACAGCCCGACTGCGCATGCCCGTGGTTATTGATTATGATATGTAAATGTCTCCCCCTAAAATCCTTTTCAATTTCAAGGGATTCCCACTCCTCCGGAATGGAAGGGGCAATCTTAAGCCCATAAAAATCCGGCCTCATACCCAATATTCCTTCCACACATCCCACCATAACGGTGGATGCCGTTCCCGTAAGCCAATGCACATGAGAACGCCCGAAATAGGGGCTGTCCTTCCCTTCCGTAAACTGCCCATAGCAATACGGCTCCAGTCTGCGGATTTCCGCCTGATCGTTTTGTGCTGCCGGTGCATTTTCCATAAAATAAGTAAAAGCTCGGTTTCCATGCCCCAGCAAAGCCTCTGCCAGAATAATCCAGCCTTGTGACTGGGAAAAAATCCCCGCATTTTCTTTTGTTCCGGCATTGTATATTACGGCGAATGCGCCCTCAAACGCATGCTCATGGTAAGGCGGGTCCATTAGCACCGCCCCGTATTCCGTGTTCAGCCGCCTATATACCGTTTCCAAAGCCGTATCCGCCTGCTCCATTTTGGCCAGCCCGCTGATTACTGCCCAGCTTTGCGGATTCAACCACATATTTGCCTCGGGGGCTGTACGTTCTCCAATCACTTCCCCATTTTCCGTAAATCCACGTACAAATCTGTCCTCATTCCAGCAAAGTTCCTGCATGGTCCTCTCCAACTTTTTTTGATTTTCATTCAAATATTCGATATATTCCGTCTCTTCCTTATATTCAGCAAACTTCCTTAGAATCGACATCGCCAAATAGAACTGAAAAGCCACAAAGGTGGATTCCCCATCCCTGCCAAGCCGCAAACAATCATTCCAGTCCGCATACAGCCCGGCAGGCATTCCATGGCTTCCCAAATGATTCATGGAAAAATCAATAGCACGTTTCAAATGCTCATATACCGTACCCTCCCCTTTATTGGCAAACGGAATGACTTCGTCCATAAATGCAAGGTTTCCCGACTCGGAAATATATTTATCCACTGTGGGGAACAGCCATAATGCATCGTCTGCCCGGTATGCAGGATGGCCGGTTTCTTTCACATATGACGCATCGTCCGGCGTGTCCTCATGGCCCGCATTATGATTAAATTTTACCAGCGGCAGCCCTCCGCCATTATCCACTTGGGCAGAAAGCATAAAGCGAATCTTCTCCGCGGCCATTTCCGGGGCAAGGTGGATGATGCCCTGAATATCCTGCACCGTATCACGGTATCCATAACCGTTGCGCAAGCCGCAGTAAGTAAATGACGCTGCCCGCGACCAGATGAAAGTCATAAAGCAATTATAGGCATTCCATGTATTAATCATCGTATTGAACTCCGGGCTCGGCGTTTTTACCTGAAAATGCAAAAGCTTCTCATGCCAGTAGGAAATCAGCTGCTCCAGCTCTCTGCTGCAGACTTCCTGCGGATTCCCATACTGTTCCAATATCCGCTCCGCCTCCAAGTCGCTTTTCATCCCTAAAATAAATGCCAGATTCTTCGTTTCTCCCGGAGCGAGAGTCACCCGGGCGGCCAACGCACCGCACCCATTCCCGTTATAGCAAAGTCCTCCCCCAAGATCACCCTGAATGATTGCTTCCGGATTCCCATATCCGTGGTAAGGGCCAAGGAATTTTTCCCTATCCCCGCAATAGGATGAAACATCAGCCCCGGCCAGGCCGAAAAAGCGCTCTTCTACAATCTTGTCATCCACATCCTTCCCTTCTTCCAGCCCATCCAGATTGCCGTGAATCAATTGGCAAATCCTGTTTCCCTTAAAAAGCGTCCTTGTTATAAACTGGGAATATTGCAGATTTACCTGATCCTGTTCGTAATTACTGTTATTAGTAAATTCTGCGTACCCTGTAATGCTCAAATACCTGGTATAACCAGAGCAGTTGGTTACGCTTATATTCCATACTTCATATGTTTTATTAAGCGGAACATAATAAAGCGCTTCCGAATAAATACCGCTGTAGTCTGCCGCTATTTTTGTATACGCCGTTCCATGACGGCACTCGCTTTTATAGGCCTCCAGATCCTTCCCCACCGGCTGCCACGAAGCGGACCAATAATCTTTCCTTTTATTATCTCGAATATAGATATATCTTCCCGGCTGGTCAAACCCATTAAAAACGTATCTTAAAATCCTGCCGTTTGCCCCGGATTTTGCAAAGCTGTACCCGCCCGCATTATTGGAAATAACTGCGCCGTACTCAGGTGAGCCGAGGTAATTCGCCCATGGCGCCGGCGTATCCGGCCTGTCAATTACATATTCCCTTTTTTCATCATCAAAATACCCAAATTTCATACCGTTTTCTCCTTTATTCTTCTTTATTTTTTCCCCAGTTCCACCTGAATTTCATGCCTTATATCCGATAAGGACGTGATGGTTTGCCTGCTAAGGAACGCCGAAGTTTTGTCAATCATAAGTTCCGTCCGCCCGTCACAAATCGCCTTTTTTATCACATATTCCCCGTAAGTCAAAAGCAGCGGGTTAACAAATAATATCCGGAACTCTTTTCCCGCAAACCAAAGCTGCAGCCTGGCGTTACCCTTTTCATCAAACTGCTCTTTTATCAGCTTAGGGCGGATTACCATGTCGCCGCCCTCCCCATGAACCCCAAATACTTCTGTGACCATGGTGAGCATGTACCAGCTTGCCGCTCCCGTTAAATAATGGTACATCCCCCTTCCCGAGCCGTTAAAATATTCGGGAATGCCCGGGTAGATTTTACTTACATCAAACTGCAAAGCAGTATCCGCTAACGTCTGCAAAGCTTTATACCCCTCTTTTACAAAGCCCCTGCGATACAGCGCATTTGCATACATTACCGTCATATGGGAGAAAACAGCCCCGTTCTCCTTTTCTCCATATGCAAACCCGAACATTCTTCCCAGGTTAAACTTCAGTTCACCAAAATCCGTATTCAGACGGTAGCCGCCAATCTCTTTTTTATATAAATACTTATCCGCGCTTTTACAGATTTTTTCTATTTGGTTGTTATTGGCGATTTTTCCCATAATTGCAAACACCTGGCCGGTAAGCATCATACGGGCTCCTTGCCCGAAGTATCCCTCTGCTGCCTCTCCGTCATTATCATAATAGCTGTTGAACCACCCTTCTTCATCCCCCTCTATCCATTCCGTCCGGCGGATATGATTACCTATCCATTCCGCCTTATGCCGCAGATTATCCGCCAGTTTCCCGATGCTCATCCGTATCTTTTCCCCACTGATATTATGGGAGCAAAGCCGCAAATAATTGCTCAAAAGCTCCTGTTTCCCATCCACACTATCATAAAGCCCGGTATCATCCTCCAGAAGAATCTGTATTTCCTTAAGCAGTTCAATCTGCTCCCAGCCAAATTTCTTTTCAAGAGTTAAAAGCAGTTCTGACAGCTGCATAAAATTTCCCGCATAGGCACAGGTAAATGCCACACTCTCCCCTCGCTCAGCTGCCATGTCCAGCGCATCATTCCAATCCGCTCCCCGAAGGCGGATATGATTGTGGCTTCCCACCTCATAAAACGCACATAAATGCTCCAACAACAAATGCTCCAAAATGCTTCCTTCATATATCTCACCATTTTCGCATTTTTGCCTCAGTCCATATGTAACATCCCATTGTTCATCCAGCCCGCCCCCGCGTTTCATCTGCCCGTCTTTAAAATAAGATATCTTTTCCTTTAATATTTCCGCATCGCCCGTCTGGTCAATATAAAGTTTTGTAGTCATGAAGGGCCATACCCCATGATCCATCCAAACCCGCGCAATGCCGTTCCTGTCCGCAATAAATTCCCCTTGCCCTTCCCCTATAATCGTAGCATTGGTTCCGTCAATCCTTACGCCGCCATAATTATCAAGTATCATCCTCCGCACACCGCCGGGGTCCATAATCAAAAGGGAAAGGCAGTCCTGCCATAAATCGCGCCATCCCCTTCCTCCCCTTCCGTAATCATGATGCGGCAGAAAAGAGCATCCATAAATCCGCCGCAGAATGGGCTGGAAGCTGACCCACCTCATCCAATTGTCAAACCTTCCATCCCCGGTTTCATATATGACATTTACCTTACTTTGCCAGTAAACATTCATCTGCTTCAGGGCCTGTTGCACTTTTTCCTTGGTTTCATAAGCAGAGAGGAGTTTCCCTATCTCTTCTTCTTTTTCCGTTATTCCCATAATGACGGTATATGACTTTCCTCCGTTTGGACTTAGGGAAATTGCCGGGAAACGGATACCCCCCAGCGCTTCTTTTCCTTCATAGATGCTTCCAGCGGGTACGCCGCCTTCATTTTTTATAACCTTTTGGGGCTGTATATAGCTTCCCCCTTCGCCTATGTACTCTTCCGTAATCGGATAAAAATCCACGGGCTTTTCCCCATCCCCGGTCATCCCGCATACAAAATAAGTCAAATCATTTTTCCTGTGCCCTCTTTCGTCAAAAGATAATGCCGGCTTTACATACACTCCGTTATCCGTTGTCTTGATACGGTGCAGAAGGGAAGTAACATGCCTGTGGTCTCTGATATTATCCGCACTTCTGCCAAAAATAGGAATCGCTGCAACAGGAGTAATTTTCTTGACTTTATTATCCATGTTGCAAAGCTCCACATGCATAATTTCCACGTTGTGCCCTAATGGCACAAAAGATGTTATCTTTGCTTTCAACTGGTATTTTTCAGATTTTCGCACGATTGACTGCCACATAAAACCTGCCGTCATTTCGCTCTCATCCTGGCTTTCCGTAAATTTTTTGCATTCTTCCTCCGCCGATGCCCCTGTGGCAGACCATGCCCCCAGCCCTTCCACATAACACCAGAAATTTCTTCCCGAGCGGTTATTGTGCAAGTTCTCCGCACTGACAGGCTCCATTAAAAAAGCATTTTGATTATTCTTTATATCACCGCCTAAATTGGGCGACAGGGAACTTTTTATCCCACTCTCCCCTGCAATCGGAAAGTACAGATAACTGTAGTTTTCCGGCCGGACGATAGAAAATGTTCCTTTGTTGTCTAAAAACCGTATTGTTTCCATCCAAATAAACCTCCTGCTCTGCTTTTGCACTTCCTGCTTGCTAATTATTCTAATTTTCTCCGCCCGAAACATATATCAAATTAATTAAAAAAATATCAGATATATGATACGATTATCATCGCCCGAAAAAAAAACGCGGAAATCAGCCTTCAAGGGAACAGAATACTCCATACCTGCTCCTTACGTTGATTTCCGCAGCGGAAAATTTTGTGAAATTATTATTTTTATCAGTTCATCCAGTTCTCCACAAACCCTTCCCCCAAAGCCTCGCTCACGTTCCCTATAATAATAAAAGCCTTCGGGTCATAATGCTTCACAATATCCTTCATGCTGACAATATCCCTGCCTGAGCAGATACAAAGCAGCATCACCCTGTTTTTCCCTGAGTACATCCCCCTCCCGGAAAAACCCGTTACCCCACGTTCCAGGCCATCCATGATGTTTTTCGCAATCACTTCGCTCTTTTCCGAAATAATGAAGGCAATTTTCGCCTTCCTTCCACTGTTGATCACATATCCCGTAATTTTTCCGGCCACATATACGGACAAAATGGCATATAACGTCTGCTCAATGCCGAAAACAACTGCGCCCACCAATACCACACTCCCGTCCAGAAGCTGAATCATCTTATCCACCCCGATATGCCTGTAGCAATGGGAGAGGGAATTGCCCAGCATATCCGTGCCCCCGGTAGTAGCTTTTGCCTTCAGGAGCAGGCCGGTGCCCAGCCCAAAACAAATCCCTCCATAAATGGCTGTCAGCAGCAGATTGTCCGGTATCACCTGAATCTGGGGCAAAAAATAAAGTTCCGCCGTCATAATCAGCCAGGCCGCCCCCGTCCTCCCTATACACTGTGGGCCATCCACCTTAAGGGCAAAGAGAAAAATGGGGATATTCAAAAGCGTATTGCTAAGCCAAAGCGGTATCCCCTCAGATGTGAACATGGCGGATACATATTTTATAACAATTGCCAAGCCGGAAACCCCTCCGGTCACCAGGCCGGAGGGGTCAAAAAGACTTTTTACGGCAATTGATAAAATCGTGCTGCCTAAAATGATATTCACCAAGTCTTTTTTGTTTAATTTTCTATCCATATCTGCCTATTTGCTTTCCGCTAAGTATTCTTCCATTGATTTCTGCAGTTCAGCATCCGCCTCTTCGGCCGTTATAGACAGGCCAAACAGTTCCTGGCATGTGTTCTGGTGAACAGTGGAAACTGCCGGCGGCAGATACTGGTCATACCAAAGCTGAATTGTGGAAGCATTCATAGCTGCATCCAGTATTTTCTTGGAAATTTCATCGGATACCAGTTCGCCAATGTTCTGTACCGGAGGAAGATATCCTACTTCTACCGCATATGCAACCGCATCATCGTCAAAATAATGGCTGCACAGTTCCATCGCTGCATCCAGTTTTTCTCCAGTACAGTTAAATGTCATGAAGATATCCCCTACTGTTCCTATCTGAATGGAAGAATCCGCAGCGGAGCCTTTGATTTCAGGGAAAGGGAACCAGCCAACCTTTTCAAAAAATTCCGGGCTGTCTTCTGCAAATGTGGAGGTCTGCCAGGAGCCCTGTACCATCATGGCTGCCGTTTCCTGATAGAATAACTGTTTATCCTGCCCATCGTCAAAGCTTAAGCTGTTCACGCCTTCCGGGAAATAGCCTTTTTCCACCCATTCCCTGATTTTATTTCCTGCATATTCAAAACATTCATCTTCAAAGCTTCCGCTCCCGTCAAAGGCAGCATTAAAAGGTTCTAATCCGCTGTGCCTTGTTGCCAGTCCCATGAAGAACATAGATCCTGTCCACTTCGAAGCATTTGCCAGGGCAAAAGGTGTAATGCCATTCTCTACGAAAGTATCACAAATTGCTTCCAGTTCCTCCAAATCAGCGGGCTCTTTCAGTCCGAATTTATCAAACAATTCTTTGTTGTAGTATACGCCTTCAATAGCGATATTTAAGAAAGGCACGCCATACACTTCACCGTCCACCGTCGCCTGTGCCAAGCCGGAAGCCATAACCTTCTGATCCAGCCCATATTCCTTCACCTTATCCGTTATCGGCTGAGCGAATCCCGCTTTAATGTACTCTGTCAACGGCCCCCCGGTCCAGTTCGTATACACGTCCGGGCATTCGCCGGAAGACATAGCTATCGTGATTTTCTCTTTATAGTTATCGGTGGGGTAATTCACCAGTTCCACCTTATAACCGCTGGTTGTCGTTTCGTTGAAAGTATCTACCGCCTTTTGAAGAATTGTAGCATCCGGTTCTGCCGTTCCGATGCTCCAGAAAGTAATCACTTTGTCATCATCGGATGCCGCCTCCGGTGCCGGTTCCTCCGATGCCGATTCTTCTGCCGCTTCCCCCGCAGCATCCGCCATCTCCGGCTCTGCGCTTTCGGCAGGCGTCTGGGCATTTCCGCATCCTCCCAGCAATGCAGCCGTCAATGCTCCGCACATGAATAATGACAACAATCTCTTTTTCATAATTTTCTCCATTTCTGCACGGCTTTTGTGGCCCGGCATCGCCGGGGCTTTGCACATGGCAAGTTTGTGGTTGCCGTGCGGACACAAACTTGGGATTGAAAGTTTCTGATTTTCAATCATTAGGCCTTCATTTCCGATGCCATATGCATCATTGATTTGTTATTTTCGTATAGCTTTTCGTACTGTTTTTTCCCCTTTTCATACATTTTATAATGTTTGGGAACAGGATAAAAAACTTTTTCCATCCGGATAGACTCTTTCAGGTATTCAAACCCGGATAAACCTCCTGCACCGATTCCGGCAATCATAGCATCCCCATACGAAGCGCCGATGGTAACTTCCGGCTTATGAACAGGAAACCCTGTCACATCGGAAATAATCTGCATCCAGGTTTCGCTCTTCGCACCGCCTCCGGTGGCAATCACCTTGCCCACCTCTAACCCATGCCCCTTCAGAATATCCAGGTACTGGGCTACGCTATAAGCTACTGCTTCCAGAGCTGCCCTGTAAATATGGTCTCTTGTATGGTGCAGCAACAGGCCAAAGAAAAGCCCTTTCGCAAACGGGTCATGGATAGGCACTCTTTCCCCCGCAAAATAAGGGAGCACCATGATCCCATCGCTTCCTGCCGGTATTTTTTTTGCCCTCCTGTCCAAGACGGAATAGGCATTCTCACCCCCCTTCCTTTCCGTTTCCAAGATATCCTGATACATATTATCCCGCAGCCATTGTGTAAGGTTTCCCGCCGTATTGGTCCCTCCGTCTACCGAATAGGTTCCCGGCACAAGGTATCTGCCGCAGGACAGCCTGGGCTCTTGTATCAGCTGATTGGAACAATAGACCATGTAGCAGGTGGAGCCCAGCTGAACCATCACATCCCCTGGAGATACCACTCCGGAACTGACTGCTTCCGCGCCGGAATCATCGGTGCCTGTAACCACCGGTATGCCTTCCGGTATCCCGGTCTCCTCCGATGCCCTGGCCGTCACATATCCGGCAATATCTATTGTCCGGCACATACGGGCCAGCTGCCGCGGTTCACAATACATTTCCCTGCATATCTCATCCCGTATTTGAAAATTTTTATCATAAGCCGGAGAAAAAGAGGAGGCCATAAAGCTATCCACCACATACTCCCCGGTCAGTTTTGCCGTAAGGAAGGAAGAGGCAGTCAAAAACCGGGCCGCTTTATCATAGACTTCCCTCTCATGGTTTTTCAGCCATAATATTTTTGGCATACAGTCCGAACTGTTAAACGGCCTTCCCATCAGTTCATCCATGCGTTCTTTTCCATAATATTCCGTCAAATAGGCCATTTCTTCCGATGCCCTGGAATCAATCCCGTATAAAATGGCTTTTCTCAAAGGCCGGCAGTTTTCATCTACCGGAACAACATCACAGCCAAGGGCGCTAATTCCCACGCCGCCTAGCCTTTTCACGTCTCCCCCCAGTTCCCCTGTCAGTTTTTTGGCGATTTTGCAGACGTCTTTCCACCAGACTGCATCCGCATCCTGCTCGAAATATCCGGGCCGCGGGTTCTCCACTCCATGTTCCTCCATAGCTGAGACAATAATCCGGCACTTCTCATCGATGATAACCCCTTTTGAACTGTTCGTTCCCACATCGATTCCTATAAAATATTTCAATGCAAACCTCATTTCTGCGCATTTTGCACTTATTCTTTTTTATTGGTTTTCTTTTTCCCTATATTTATGTACCTGCTCCATAAATTCCAGCACCCGGTTTTTATCTACCGGATTTGCGAACACACCGTCCTTTTTAAATGTTGTTCCCACACAGCATCCATCAGCTGCCTCCAGCTTCTCAACAACGTTGGAAGCGTTACAGCCGGTATTGGCAAACACCGGCACTTTCCCTGCGCTGGCTTTTATTTTCCTTATCCATTCGCTGCTAACCGGCTCTCCCGCACCAGGGCCGGAAATACAAAGCACATCCGGGGCACAATTAAAAATAACCGATTTCGCCACATGCTCCCATTCCCTGTGCGCCATATATGCATCTGATTCGCAATTCAGAAAATAAAGCATTCTCAGCTTGTCCAGCCCCAAAGCTTTTTTTCGGCGCAGCACCTCCGATACATAGGTGTTAAAAATACCGCAATCGCCCACATATGCCCCTGTAAAAATCCCGCGGACAAACTGCGCCCCCGTAGCTGCTGCCAAATCAATGGCAGATGCGCCATCCGTAATCACATCTACTCCAAAAGGCAATTTTATTTCTTTTTTTAGCCTTCCAATAATATACGCCATGGCCGAGACGGCAGCAATATCCGTTTTTTGCTGATACGGCATGCTGAACTCATTGGAAAACAGGACTCCATCCACCCCTCCGTCCTGCAATGCCCGCAAATCCTGCCCGGCCTGGGCAGCCACATCTTCCAAATCCCCTTCATACAACGGGTCTCCCGGCAATGCCCTTATATGCAGCAGCGCAATCACTGGCTTTTCCTGCCCGAACATTTCCTTCCTCCAGTTCATCTTCCATCCTCCCTTTTCTTCTCTTTAGGCTTATAGGCTCTCGGAATCCCTTTATGCCTGATTCTGTGTGCATCTGGCATAAAATCCCACATAGGCAGGGCAAAGCAGATTCCGAAAGGCTATTTTATTGTACTGAACATGATTATAGCAAACAGAAACCATACAATATATCTATAGATTACGCCATAATATATAAATTTCTATTCCAAATATACAATCCAACTTTTATATATACAAAAAAATTCACAAAATATATAATCTCGTGTGCATTTCGCCCAAGCAAATTGACAGGGGCGGGCGAATAAGATAAGTTTAATGTCAAAGCGATACAGAAATGGGGTATATTTCAGACTATGGAAAGGGAATGGTTATTAATATGTCATTTTTAAAAGAAGAGCAGTTTGCTGCTATGAATCTCATATATTCCCGCTGTAAAATGGATTATTTTCTTGATTCCATACAGCGCCTGGGTATCTGCAATATAGAACTCTGGACACAAATACCTTATTTTTGTGAATTGGACCAAAGCCTTTGCGACTTAACAAATATCAGACGCCGGCTGGCCATTCGGAACCTTCATCTTATCTGCCTGATTCCCGAGCAATGCAGCTGGCCATTCAACATAGCTTCTGATGACCCTGAAATCCGCCGTTCCAGCGTGGATTTCTACAGACGTCATTTCGAGATGGCTGCTGCCCTTGAAGTCGATAAGGTTTTACTAACACCCGGTTGGTATCCGTGGGATAAACCGGTTGAAGAGGGGCTCAAATATTCGGAGGATTCTTTGCATCAGTTACTGCCCCAGGCCAAAAAGTATGGGCTTACGCCGGTTCTGGAAATTCTACAGCCTTGCGAGAGCAATTTGATGTACAACCTGGCCGGTACACAGTGGTATGCGGACCGATTTGAGGCAGGGGAACTTTCTTTTTGCATCGATACTGTTCCGGTCCGCCTGGCTGGGGAAAAACTGTCGGATTATTTCGAATTGCTGGGAGACAGACTGCGGCATGTGCATTTGATTGACGGAACGCCTACCGGGCATATGGCCTTGGGGGATGGCAGCCATCCTATTCGGGAATATTTGGATACAATGGAGAAGTTTTCTTACGGGGGATTTATTACATTGGAATTCGGGTCGGATATTTATATGGGAAGCCCGGAAGTCCATATGAAACGCGGATGGAATTATTTGCAGCGCATGCTTGCCGCATGCTCTTGATTCCATGGTACAAAAAGGCCTTTCATAGACTATTACAACGAATATTCAGCCCGGGGGATTGATTTTGTATTTGACCGGCAGTGCCGGGCTATAAAAGCCGCACAGAAATGGAGTAAAACATGGGAAAAAATAATTTGGTATTGTCCGATGATTTTGGATTAAAGCTTACGCCCTCTGCCCTTTTTGAAATATATAGGCACTATGGCATATCCGATATGGATTTTCTGGCCGCTTCTCCGCTTTATTCCTGTTATCAGTATCCCGGCCGGGAACTGCGCAAGCAGGCGTTATCAAAGTGGAAAGAGGCGCTTGGGGCATCCTGCATTCAAATTTTTTCGTTTACACCCATGCCTCATGGCTATCCGGTCAATCTCAGCGATACCAATCCGGAAACGCGGGCCAGAAGTCTCCGGTATTATCTGGATTATATGGAGGATGCCGTTTTTCTGGACGCGGATTATTTGACCGTCCATCCCGGATGGTATTATCTGGAGGAGGGTAAGGCGCAGGGAACCGATGTTATGATGAATGCCCTTTTCGCCCTCCTCGAACGTGCGGAGGAAAAGAAGATTCCACTTTTGCTTACCCCTTCCAACGCTGAGCAGACTAACACACTGCAGACCTATGAAGATATTGCACGCCTTTTTGAAAAAGCAGCTTCGCCCTGGCTATCCCTTGCCATTGATTTAAACCTCCTTATGGCAAACGGCGAGAATCCGGCCTGGTATGCCAATACGCCGGAAATCCGGACTGCCTGCCTGGATATACAGACAGATTTATCCGGACTGGATGCACTCATGGAATATACCGGCAAACATTTTCCGCCCACATTGCCTATACGGCTTCACCCCATCGGAACAGTGGACGCCCTGCAGCCGAAACAATACTTATCATCCATTCAAAACATAATGGATTGCTTATACAAAACCAATAGTCTCAGCCGAATATTTCCGCAGCCAGGACTTTCACAGCCACCTATACAGCATTAGAATTATGAAAGGAAAACATTATGAAGCAAAAACAAACCGAACCACAGCCCCAAATGACCCTTACTGCCAGAAGAGGTATCGCAGACCGAAATGCATCCCTCATACTTACCTTGCCGGCGATTCTCCTTCTGGTCATATTTATCCTCTACCCCATCGTTGACTCCTTCGGCATCAGCCTGATGAAGTGGAACGGTATTTCCGCCGATAAACAGTTTATCGGCCTGGGGAACTGGAAAAAACTGATAAGCGATACCGCTTTCTGGAAGGCCTTCTTCAATAACGTAAAAATCATGCTGCTTTCCTTGCTCATCCAGCTTCCGGCCGCCTTGCTCATCTCCACGCTTTTGCATGTAATCGGAAAAAAAGGGAAAGCTTTAAAATGCCTCTGGTTCATACCGATGCTGATGTCATCGGTGGCCGTAGGTTTCCTTTTTAAATATGCCTTATCCACCACCGATGGCATCTTTACTACACTTTCCATGATGCTTGGCGGCGGGCGTATAGACTTGCTGGGCAGCAACCGCTTTGCCCTGCTCACCGTTACCATGGTAATCTGCTGGCAGTTCATACCTTTTTATATGATTTTTTTCCTGGCGTCCTATTCCAATATCGACAGGGAAGTTTATGAAGCCGCATTGATTGACGGAGCTACAAAACCGAAGTATTTTATATATGTAGCCCTTCCTTTGCTCAAACCGGCCATCCGCAATGCCTGTATATTATCCATGGTAGGTTCTTTAAAATACTTTGACTTAATCTACGTTATGACCAACGGGGGGCCAGGCACCGCTACGGAACTGATGGCAACCTATATGTACAAGCTTTCCTTCAAAGAATTTAACATGTCCTACGGCTCTACCGTAGCCTCCGGTATGTTAATTGTTATTACCTTATTCGCATCCATAACAATGAAATTTACCACTAAAACAGAAAGCTGACGGAATCGGAACAGGAGGATTGAAAATTCGATGAAAGTAAAACATATGACACTAAAAAGCCGTTTATGCTGGGCACTGGCCGGTGTTTTATCCGCTGCCTGGATAGTCATTACCATTTTCCCCTTTCTCTTTATGGTATTGAATTCCTTCAAAGAGAAATTTGAAATATTGACAGAGGGTGTTTTTTCCTGGCCCAAACATTTTTATCTGGAAAATTATATTACAGTTTTTGAAAAAGGAATCGGAAGGTATTTTTTCAACAGTATTGTTGTATGCGCCCTTTCGCTCATCATTGCCCTGTTGGTATCGGCCTGTGCCGCTTATCCTATCAGCCGGTTAAAATTTAAATTTAACCAATATTTACTGCTTATTATCATCGCCTGTATGTCCATACCGGTACATATCACCCTGATTCCCATATTTAAAATGTCGAAGGATGTGGGGCTTTACGACAGCATTGCCAGCCTTATCGGACCCAATGTGGCCTTTGCATTGCCAATCTCCATTTTCATTTTGACTGGCTTTATGGCCGGTATCCCCAGGGAATTGGAAGAGGCGGCAGAAATTGATGGCTGCGGGCGTTTTACATCCTTTTTTTCCATTATTTTTCCGCTGTCCAGGCCAGGGCTGGCCACATTGGCCATTTATAACGGTGTGGAGATATGGAACGGCTTTATTTTTTCCTATACCTTGACCCAGTCGCCGGAAAGCAGGACATTGCCCCTTGCCATTTGGGATTTCCAGGGGATGCACAGCATGAATGCCCCTATGATTATGGCCGTATTAACCATCACCTTCCTCCCCATGCTCTTCCTGTTCATTATCTTTCAGGAAAAATTGATGGAAGGGATGACGGTCGGGGCGGTAAAAGGATAGGCATCGACATCGCGTGGAAGGAGACATGGATGGAAGGAAGGAAGAAAAAACTGTTCGAAATATTTTCTTCAAAAAGAATGGACAAAGTTATATGGATTTTTTTCGCCTTTTCCATTATTTTTATTTCTGTTATCATTACAGGCATCACTTTGGCCATGTCCACCGCCACAATTATTGATAACCGGAGGGATATCGCACTTCAGAAAATAGATGTTGTCAATTATTCAGTCAAAAACGAACTGGATACCATTTTAAATTTGGGGCAGGGAATCGCAATGAATCCCTTAGTCCAGCAATATTTCAGCGAGGCCAGTTCCCAGGAATACGGGCAGCTGAATGAACTGCGTTCCGTCATGCAGCTTGTTATCGACGGAAATCCCAATATTAATGTGATTGAGATTTTTCAGGAGGAGGAAGATAACCGCCTTTTTTCAAAGTCCAAAGGGGATACCTATATGGCGGCACAAAAAATAATGCATAGCTACGAAGACGCCACAGAAACCAATTATTTCCAGACGCGCCTCCTATATTCCAATGATATCATTTTCAATGAACAATATACGCTCACATTATATATGCCTGTTTACAGCACTCTCCGGCTGAACAAAAAACTGGGGGTGCTGGCCATTAATTTCAGCTATGATTTACTGGCACAGACAGGAAACGGCGATGGGGATTTGATTTTTGACATTTATCTCTTGGATCAGGCCGGCAAATACTTTATCTGCGAATCGAAGGAGCAGCTGGGAAAGCATGCCCCCTTCATAGAACAGCTTAAAGCCCCGGAGCAGAGTACAATTATCAATGATACTCTATATATCCGCCATCCGGTAAACCGTTGGCATTTTACCTTAATCGGTAAAATAAAAACCGATGATATTTATCGGGAAAATTGGAAAATCGTGCTCATCGCAGTTATTGTAGTCAGTGTGGTATTGCTGGTGTTCTTTTTCACCGGTTCCGGCTTTATCCATATGATGCAACGGTTGGATGAGGCCATGAACACCATCAAAAGGGAACAAATGCTGATTGAAAAACTCCGTTTTTCCGCCCTCCAATCGCAGATACAGCCCCATTTCCTCTATAATACCCTTGAAAGCATCCACTGGCAGGTGCTCGCCCTTCGAAACAAAGAATTATCCACAATGGTAAAAGCATTGGCCGCTTACTACCGCATTGTGCTCAGCAAAGGGGCGGATATGATCCCTCTGGAACAGGAACTGCTGCATGTGAAAAATTATATTACCATTCAGAACCTTCGCTATGACAATATTATTGATTTTGAAGTACAGGTGGGCGAACAATACCTGGCCTATAATCTTCCCAAAATAACTTTGCAGCCCCTGGTGGAAAATGCCATTTACCACGGCATACGAATCGAAGAAAAGCGCCGTGGAAAAGTGAAAATTTCTGCCTGCGGAAAGGATGGCCTTCTGCTGCTTTTCGTGGAAAATGACGGGAAAAGCATGCCGATGGGGGAAATCGATAAAATTAACCAATCCTTGCAGGATACAGATATATCCGTAGGTTACGGCATTCATAATGTAAACAAACGGCTGCAGCTGGAATTCGGTTCTTCTTTCGGACTTCATTACGAACCAGGATGCCCCAATTCCGGCGGCGTAAAGGTAACTATTACCCTTCCCTATCGCTAATCTCGGCCGTTCCCTGTCTAAATTGGCAGTTAATGCCGGATGAATTTACGCCGCATGCAAATTTTGTATTTGTTCCATTTATATAAATCACAGTTTTCCAAGGATATTTTTTTCCAAGTTTTTGCCTGCATAAAACATAAAAGCTATGTAATGCATAAAAATTGTTTATATAAGTTTGCAGGCTGCGGAAAGGGCATGATTATTACTATGAGAAAAGCAATTATTGTAGATGATGAAAAATTAATCCGTATCGGCATCCAACGAACCGTTCCCTGGGAATCCCTCGGTATCGATGAGGTTTTTCTGGCCGCCAATGCAACGGAAACTCTGGATATTATCGAAACGCATAAGCCGCAGATTATGATTACGGACATCAATATGCCGAACATTACCGGCCTGGAATTAATTTCCCGTGTAAGGCATCTGGTAAAAAATATGAAAATCATCGTCCTCACCGGATATGATAATTTCGACTATGTCCGCGAAAGTCTGCGCCTGCACGTAAATGATTTCTTTTTAAAGCCTGTGGACGAAGACGAACTCATCGCCGCCCTGCAAAAAGCGGTACGCGAACTGGAGGAAGATGAGGAACGGGAAAGCCAGCTTCTTTTTTCCAGCGCCACCTTCCATCAACAGACAGAGCAAAGCCTAAGGAAAATCATACACGGAAAGGCTTCTGCCGAAGAGGTCAGCCATTTTCTGGAGATTGCGGGATTAACCGAACAGGAACGCCTGAAACTTGTCCTGATTATTCCCCCTCTAAAATTTCTCCATCAGGATGATATCAGTCTGGCTGAATATGAAATCCGGAACATCTGTAACGGATTCACGGATGTGCGGAACGGGGAGTTTACGATTACAGATGCTTGCGGAAATACAATCTTTATTTTGAAAAAAGGAAACAGCGGAACTGAATTTTCCAAACGCCTGCGCCAAATCAGCAGTGTCCTGGAGATGGAATTGGGCGAACCGCCCCAAATGCTGACGAGCCCTTCTGTAGAAAGCTATGCCCATCTGCATATCGCTTATAATGATGTTACAGAATTGAAAAAGGAAAGCAGCCCCAAACAGGGCAATACGGGAAATTTCAGCCCCAAATCACAGCAGCTCCACGGATGGAAGACGGAATTCGATGCCTTTCGGAATGACTTTTTACAGGATACGGACAGCCTGACAAAAATCCTCACAAAATATCATAAGTTTGAGGAAAAAGCTCAAAGCTGGAATCTGGCATCGGAAACCACCGGACAATGCTGCTTCGATTTGGTAGCTGGGCTCTATTACCAGCTCTCCTGGAAGCTGGATATGGACAAGACCAATTTGCTGGAAACTTTTCTGGCCTCTATCAGCCATGCGGAGCGGGAAGATATTTTTTTACTGACAGAAAACTTTATGGAGCGTTTATTCCGGAAACCGGATACCACAGAATCTACCATTATATCCCGGGCCAAGGTTTTCATCTCCGGACACTTGTCGGAGGAAATATCTGTGGCGGGAATTGCTGCCAGGCTTTATATCACCCCCAATTATTTCTCCCGGTTGTTTAAAAGCATTACCGGGGAAGGGTGCAACGATTATATTGTCAGAATGCGAATGGAAAAGGCGCAGAATCTCCTCGCAAATACCAATATGAAATCAGGGAAAATAGCCGGGCTGGTAGGTTACCGTGAATCCAACTATTTTTCTTTGGCATTTAAAAAGCATACCGGCTTCTCCCCCACTCAATTCCGGGAACAGCACAGAGGCGAAAAGGCAAAAGAAGAGACATGAACTTGTGTGCCTCTGCCGGGAAAGCTGGCGCAAAGGCAAACGAAAAGAGATAAATTAGTAAACAAAAAGGAGGAAACAGCAATGGCCGAATACATCAACATCGACCACATCGACCAATTTTTTTCCATGCCGGATTCCCGGCAAAAGGAATTCAAGCAGTGTGTAAGGGAATATATGAAGGCGCATCCCTTTATACATATCTCTACCGACTGGGGCAGATTCCAGGGCATGCATGCCGGCTATGAAGAGGCGAAAAAAAAAGCGGAAGAAATTGTCGGCAGCATGACCCTGGAGCAGAAAGTCAACCAGATGTCCGGCGACTATACACCGGCACAGAGCGAATGTGCCTTTGAAAGGTATAATTGTACACCTTTTTATGCCGGGGAAGATGTAGGACTGGATATTCCAGGCATTAAATTTACAGACGGGCCCTCCGGCATCGTACTGGGGTATCACTCCACCGCTTTCCCCGTTTCTATGGCAAGGGCGGCCACCTTTGACCCGGAACTGGAAGAAGCAGTGGGCAACGCCATCGGCATTGAAGGCCGGGCGCAGGGCGCCAATCTATTTGCCGGCGTATGTATTAACCTCCTTCGCCATCCCGGCTGGGGAAGGGCACAGGAAACCTATGGCGAAGACCCTTATCTTTTGGGTGTTATGGGCTCTGCCCTGATAAAAGGGGTGCAAAAACATATGATGGCCTGTGTCAAACATTTCTGTGCCAACAGCATGGAAAACTCCCGTTTCCTGGTGGATGTTACTATGGATGAGCAAACTTTGCGGGAAGTATACCTCCCCCATTTTAAAAAGTGCATAGATGTGGGAGTTTGCGCCGTTATGAGTGCCTACAACCGTTTCCGGGGAAATTGGTGCGGGCATAATTCCTATTTGCTGAGAGATATTCTGAAAAAAGAATGGGGATTCCAGGGTTTCGTCATGTCCGATTTCGGCTATGGAATCAGGGGAACCGTGGAGCCGGCCAAAGCGGGCCTGGATTTGGAAATGAACAATACACAATACTATGGCAGGCGGCTGGTGGCCGCCATAAAGGAAGGGCTTGTGCCGGAAAGTCATATTGATGAAGCGGCCGTCCGCCTGCTCACACGAAAAATAGAATATTCCGGAATCGGCCAAGCCCCGTCTTTTTACAGCCCCGATAAAGTCGCCTGTGCCGAACACATCGCCCTGGCCAAAAGGGCAGCCCAGGAGTCCATCGTTCTGCTGAAAAATGACGGGCTGCTCCCCCTCTGTCCGGAAAAAATCAAACGCCTGCTGGTGGTTGGCGATATCGCAAAAGTAGGGGCCATCGGAGACAGCAAAGGTTCTTCCGCCGTTTTTCCTCCCTATGTCATTGATTACTTCACCGGCATCCGGGAAAATCTGCCGGATACCGTCCAAGTCGATTTTATCCGCGGCGTTGTATCCGATGAAGTACGGCAAAGGGCAAAGGAAGCGGATGCTGTTTTGGTATGCGCCGGCCTGACCTACCTGGATGAAGGCGAATATTTCGAAGATGCCCAGGCTTCCACCATCGGCGGAGACAGGAAGAGCCTGGCCCTGTCGGGTCTGCAGCAGGATATGATTCTGGCGGCTTCCGAAGGCAATCCCAATACGATTGTAGCTATCCAGGGCGGAAGCGCCGTTGAAATGGAATCCATAAAACAGCAGGCAGCCGCCATCCTCATGGTATGGTATGCGGGAATGGAAGGCGGAAACGCCCTGGCCGAAATCCTCTTCGGGAAAGTAAATCCCAGCGGCAAGCTTCCCGTATCTATTTATAAAAATGAACAGGACTTGCCTTACTTCGGCCTGTCGGTGGAAAATATACACTATGATTTTTATCATGGCTATTTCGCAGCGGATCAGTTCCGGTACCCCCTCACCTACCCTTTTGGATTTGGCCTGTCCTATACGGAGTTCGCACTATCAGAGCAAAAAGCCTGGAGGGAAACCGTAGACGGTAAGCCTATCATCCACGCCAGTGCGCGGATTACCAATACGGGCAGCCGGGAAGGCACGGAAGTATTACAGCTTTATATCGGCTATAAAAACTCAGCTGCCAGGCGCCATGTAAAAGATTTAAAGGCATTTAAACGCGTCACTTTGCCGGAAGGTGACAGCAGGACGGTTGTGCTGTCCGTTCCGGAATCCGACCTGGCTTATTATAATACCGAAACCGGAAAATGGGTGACAGAAGAGATTTGCTACATCGCTTATATTGGAACGTCTTCTTCTTTAGGAGATTTGATGGCGATAACGGTATGATTTTTCACAGACGAACTTGTTCGTCTTGCGAACTTGTTCGTCTTGCGAACTTGTTCGTCTTGCGAACTTGTTCGTCTTGCGAACTTGTTCGTCTTGCGAACTTGTTCGTCTTGCGAACTTGTTTGTCTTGCGAACTTGTTCGTCTTGCGGACTTGTTCGTCTTGCGGACTTGTTCGTCTTAAGAATATTGTGCCTGCGCAATGCATGTAGAACATACATGAAAGTTTGCAGGCTGCGGAAAAGACATGGTTATTAGAATGTGAAAAGCCCTGGCACTTTGCAGCCAGGGCTTTTACCCCAATCATACTATATATAGGAATAACCACCCCTTCTTATCTCCCATATCTCAACAATGCATCCCGAATTCCCTCCAAAGCATCCACCACTTTCCGGTTATCCTTATACACACCCAAGACAATCCGGATATGTCCTTCGCCGCCAATGCCATAATTCACGCCGTCATTCACTGATACGCGTGCCTCCTTAAGCAGATATTCTACGATTTCTGTAGAACTTCCCAGCCGGGATACATCCACCCAGCATAAAAACCCCGACTCCGGCATCTGCATTGACACGCCGGGAATAGAATTCAATATCCTATAAGCCTCCTTACGACGGAAATCAAAAGCCTTCTCAAACTCATCCATAAATTCGGTATTTTCAAGGGCCGCTGTCATCGCTATCTGGGAAACCGTATTGGTTGCCCCTAAAACCGAGACTGCATTGGCAAACATACCGTCCATAATCAAATCGTCACAGACAAGATACCCAACCCTATATCCGCTAAGCCCCATTCCCTTGGAAAAAGAAAATACCGTTATCGTCCGCTCAAACATCCCCGGCAGCGTAACCTGATGCGCAACTGCTTCAGCGGCGATGTACAGGTAAAGGGCATTTATCCTTACTAAATAAAAAGCTATTTTGAAAAAAATAATATACATTTCGAAATAACGGAGCAAGATTTAAAAGATATCAAAGAAGGCTGTGTTGATTTTTACTCTTTCAGCTATTATATGTCCAACTGCATCAGTTCGGATGCCAACAGCGCCAAAGTTTCCGGCAATGTTATGGGTGGTGCAAAAAACCCTTATCTAAAGGCGACTGACTGGAATTGGCAGATTGACCCCAAAGGTTTGCGCTACACATTGAACCATGTCTATGACCGTTACGGCATTCCTATAATGATAACGGAAAATGGACTCGGAGCAAAAGATATCCTGGAAGAAGACGGCCGCATCCATGATGATTATCGGATTCAATATATAAAAGAGCATATTGAGCAAATGAAAGAAGCCCTCGGGAACGGTGTGGATTTAATCGGTTATACGCCTTGGGCCAGCATTGATTTAGTCAGCGTGTCTGCCGGGGAGATGGAAAAACGTTATGGTTTTATTTATGTGGATAAGGATAATGAAGGGCGCGGCACTTTAAAACGTTATAAAAAAGATAGTTTCTATTGGTATCAAAAAGTGATACAATCAAATGGAGAAATTTTATAACGGAGCGTTAATGGACAATGCCTAATAAAGAAATTATTTTAACAAAAGCTGATAGACTAATTCTCCAGGCCATGCAGACTGTTGTGCAGGGTCTGGGGCTCTATCTGGGGGAAGGATGTGAGGTTATTCTTCACAGTCTGGAAAATTTGGAATCTTCCGCTATTGAAGTAATACATGGTCATCACTCCGGCCGCAAAACCGGAGCCGCCATCACTAATTTGGCACTGGAAATGTTGGAAGATATAGAGCGGAGCGGAGAGAAAAAAACTTTGGCCTATTTTAACCATAGCCGGGAGGGGATTACGATTAAATCCGCAACAATTCCAATCATTGGCGAAAATGAACGTATCATCGGTTTACTTTGCCTGAATTTCTATACCGATATTCCCCTTTACAATTTCATAAATACTTTCTTCCCTGTCACCCATCCAAATCAGGATACCCCTCATATGATTGAAAGTTTTACCCAGGATGTGGATGAGATGATTGCGGAAGCCGTGACCCAAACGCTGGAAGAAGTTATTGGCAACCCGGAAATTACCACTATTAATAAAAATAAAGAAATTATTATACGTTTGGAGGAAAAAGGCATCTTTAATATTAAAGATGCGGTAGTTAAAGTGGCAGAGCAACTGGAAATATCGAAAAATACTGTGTATATGCATTTAAGAAATTTCAGGAAATGAGCATGTATAGGGAGACAGGTATACGAAGACAGGCGTTTTCAGTTTCATGGCATTTCTGAAAATTGTGGCGGTCAATAGTCTTTTTGCCGCAAGCAGCGGGAATCAACCTCTACGGGCCGGAGATTACCTTCGCCCCTATGATTGATTCCCGCAATAAAAACTTTTGTAACATCAATACACTCTAGCCGTATACGTCTCGTTATTCACCCTCAAATTCCTGATATCCTGTCCGTCGCTCCAATTATCCTGCGTCCAATGATTGGCATTTCCGACCCGCTGGAATTCCCGCGCCATGGCTTCATACCAGTCCGTCTGATGCCTGTTATACCAGGGGTCATCATGGGGATTAGGCCTGAACGAATAGCGGTGCTCACCAGGGTTAAACAGCATCCCCCGATTTGTTCCGCGCCTTACCTCCATCCACCGGTAGTTCACATTGTTAATTCTGATGTTACCTTGCACTACACCCAGACTCTTTACCGGTACTCCGTCACCGTCATCCCATGACTCAAATTCTTCCCCCAATAATTCCTCGTCCGAATCATCATAGAGACGGTAATTGCTCTCCGAATCAGCACAAGGCAGTTCCTCTTCCCGGGTATCATAAGGGCTTTCTTCTCCTTGGATGCCATTCCTTAGATACGTCTTTTGGGTAGATGCCACATAATAATCCCCTATGCCTACCAGTTCCACTTTACCCTTTATATTTACCCGGTACAGCATCAGTACTTCCGCCAAATCCCACAGCACCACATCCCTGTCCTGCTCTATAGCGTCATAATTAAACACTTCCCTTACAGATTCCATATTTTCTTCGCAATATTCATCCAGCCTGCTAATCTGGTATTGCATCCTCAATGTTTCCGATAAGGTGAATTTCTCTCCCGTTCCCTCTCCGCTGATTGTATTTTCAATCTGGAATTCTTCCCTGGTCTCGCGCCTTACCGTAGAGCGGTTGGACACTTCCAATGTCTTTTCGTAGGATTGGTTCGCAGCGATGCTCACTGTCACGTTTTTCCTAACTTCATAAGCGGATACTGTAAAGTAATCCTTTACGAAATTCCTTTTGCTGTAATCATCCGGATATTTCCGGTCTATAATTTCCTTCCATAATTTCTTGGGAACGGAAACCTGCTCTGTACGGCTGTCGGTTTTTCTCTTGGAAAAAATATTTTCTACGGGGATAAAATCATCAATCCGCTTTTCATCCGGTTCCACCACTTTCAGTTTCTGTATTTCTTCCCAGTCATAAAGATTGCAGTATTCCATCTGATAACCGTTGCCTTTCCACGTTTTTTCTCCCGGAAGGAAAATGGAGCATAGCGAAGTGCTGACCGTTGCCGTAATTGCAAAATCGTGTGCCCCGTCCGGAATTTTTTTAAAACCGCTTTGGGTAAGAATACCCGTACAATCAAAACTGCTTTTATTTGCATGCTTCCAATAAGGCATGTCTACGGAAAATGAGAAATTGCCATAGTGGGGGTCTCCTTTTTTTTCCACTTTATCCCCCATAGTAAAATAAAATTCAATCCCCGTCGAAGTGCCCGCCTTGGCATATACGCTGAATTCCCCATGCTCACCGGCAGCTATCTCTGTCGGGAATGCTTTCGCTTTTTTTCCCCAGGCAATACTGGAAGAAATCAGTTCCAGCGGCCTGTCCATATTGTTGACAATTGTAATTGAATAGGTCCATTTTGGCATATGAACTACCTCCTTTGTGTGGTGTTTTTCATTCCGGCAACCACAGTCAAATCTCTCTTTGCGCTGTCTCCCTCAGGCCCTTTTGTTCCGGTATTGCCAGGAAATAAGTGCTCCTGGAAGGGCAATGTGTTTGCCATGAATGATTGCTGTAGCATTGCTTCCACCATATCGTATACCGGATAATAAAATAAAATCCGAAATTATATGTAACCTTGCCATAATTTCCCTCTGCTTTTATAATTCTTCCATAAACTATGGTTTTGCCTAAGCCAGATTTCCAGTTTACCTTCTTATTTGTTTTGCCATCAGCAAAGGCAAGTTCAAATATTCTAAAGTCTCATTTATCTCATAGAGCAAATCCGCCCCTGACAGAGTGCTATTATTTTCCCAAAACCAGCGCACCACAGCATCATTGGCCAGACTATAGGACAGGCTATATCCATACTCCCAAAGCAATTCCTCCGCCTCTTTTATGGGCAGTTCCAAAAGAATGGCAATCGCCAACAATACCTGCTTCGTAGGTACTTTTCCTGCAAGATAATACTGAATCATCCGCTCACTCACCGCCAGACGGTAAAGCTGCCTGCGCTGCCCGCTGGTGCATTTTTTTAAGGTTTCCACCAAACCGATAGGCGATTCTGACGGCCACCCTTGCGGCTGTACTTCCCTATATGTTAAAAGAGAAGGCTTCGTATTCTCCGCAAGTTTGTATTTCGAACTTATGAGCCCATGCGCCTCATGACATAGTTTCCTATAGGGAAATAAAGAAAGCCCCGCTTTGTTCGCGAAACTTTCTGCCTGTTTATGGGTTAATTGAAATAAAGACACTGCATTTAAGATTACTTTTATTTTATGGGATTTCAGTGAAGCATGTGTGCTGTAAGAATTTTTTTTCCAGCGGGATATGTCTGTTTTTGTACAACCTAGTTCTGTATATACATCCTCTAATAATCGGAGCTGCTTGTTTTTTTATATGTTATCGACAGAGCTTGAAGTTCTTCGATGAAGCTTTTATCAAGAGTAATGCTTCTTTCTTTCAGCCATTTATCCATTTTGATATTGTACATTTAAATTCCCCTTTGTATTTTTCTATTTTTTTATGCTGGATTTTTGTATGGATTCATTATATTCTTATTATTTTGTTTGATCAACTTTATTTCTATATAATATAATAATTATACATCTTTGTATATTATCCTAACCACTACACAAGTAGATACCCCATTATCAACATTATTTTAATGTTTTACCACATATTTTATTTCCTATAACACTATTGTACCGGTTATGATACTCTCCTTGCATTTATGTAATTGGACTATCAATACCCTGCAGATATAAAGATTTATGTAAGCATATTTAATCTACTCTCCGCAATGGGGAGTATGACATCCTGTATTTCAATTCACGCTCCTGCTAGGGGAGCGACGGTATCTGAATTAACTGCGCTTAACAAAAACGATGTATTTCAATCCACGCTCCCGCGAGGGGAGCGACGTTCAGCTTAGCCTGCTTAACCCGGAAAATAAAAATTTCAATCCACGCTCCCGCGAGGGGAGCGACTTCCCGGCTATTGCAACGGAGATTTATACTGTTATATTTCAATCCACGCTCCCGCGAGGGGAGCGACGTATGCGGGGCGGTGTAAAAGCCGCCCTGAAAAATTTCAATCCACGCTCCCGCGAGGGGAGCGACGGCCGGTAGTCTTCTGCAATGTGCTGGACCCAGGATTTCAATCCACGCTCCCGCGAGGGGAGCGACACAATACGCTTTCCACATCATTCTATAATTAAGATTTCAATCCACGCTCCCGCGAGGGGAGCGACCACAACGGGGAGGGTGCAGACGGCGGATTTCACGATTTCAATCCACGCTCCCGCGAGGGGAGCGACGGAATGTATATGAGGACATCAAAATAGCTACAAATTTCAATCCACGCTCCCGCGAGGGGAGCGACTAAAGGCGGCCACTGCACCTAAAGCATCTTTCTGATTTCAATCCACGCTCCCGCGAGGGGAGCGACAAGGGAATATCTTCAAACGCAACCGTTCCTACTGATTTCAATCCACGCTCCCGCGAGGGGAGCGACCCTTTCGCCCTCCCTTCCATTTGTTTCCTTGCAAGATTTCAATCCACGCTCCCGCGAGGGGAGCGACAAATCGACATGGAAGTTAAAGAAAGACTTCCTATTATTTCAATCCACGCTCCCGCGAGGGGAGCGACAAGAGAAAGACCGTCAAGCAAAGGAGGAGGTACAAAATTTCAATCCACGCTCCCGCGAGGGGAGCGACAAGGCCATTTATTGCGACATTTGCTTTTTGTGCTATTTCAATCCACGCTCCCGCGAGGGGAGCGACTTGTTATGCAATTACCCCTCTTGCACGCAATGCGATTTCAATCCACGCTCCCGCGAGGGGAGCGACACAATCGAGCAGTTAAGAAATTTGACAGTAGCGGAATTTCAATCCACGCTCCCGCGAGGGGAGCGACGCAAGTTCTGATTCTGCCGCATTGATGTAGTACAATTTCAATCCACGCTCCCGCGAGGGGAGCGACCTTTTATCAATGATTTACTTTAACCTTAAAAGCGATTTCAATCCACGCTCCCGCGAGGGGAGCGACCAAGCTGATAGAGACAATCACTTTTAATATCATCATTTCAATCCACGCTCCCGCGAGGGGAGCGACAGCCTAAATCAACAACAAAATTGTTATCGTTCTATTTCAATCCACGCTCCCGCGAGGGGAGCGACCCAATACGCAAAGGAGTACCCAAGGGATATTCCGATTTCAATCCACGCTCCCGCGAGGGGAGCGACACCAAAACTAACCAATTTTTACCCCAAATAAGCATGCTCATTTAGAAGACATTCACACATCTCAATATCCCCTATTACATTTAAACAGCTTCACCCCCGTCTCTTTTTACCTTTATCCGGTGCGAACCTCCCCCGTATTTCATGTCAACTCACTATTCGCACCGCCTATATCATCAAAATTCCTTCCGCCTCATAAGAAGCCTTGCTTCCGAAATGTTCCACCTTTGCCCGATAGTTATTTCCCAAATAATAAAAACGCAGACTATCTTCTTTTTCATTAATTAAAGAAACAAGTCGGTCCTTCAACAATAATAGCTGAGAAGAATCCAAAATACATTCAAATACCGAATTTTGAACTCTTTGTCCATAATTTACACACTCCTTTGCAACTTTACGAAGCCGGCTCTTCCCTGCTGCATCTTGGGTAGAAACATCGTATGTAATTAATACTAACATTCAAACACCTACTTCCATAAAAATGGTGGATACTCGTCAATATCACCCCTAATAGTACGAGCCAGCAAAAGGGCTTGTACATAAGGCACTAGACCCCATTCTATTTTCTCTTTTAAAAAAGGATGCGTTATGGTTTCTTTTTTATGATTTTGCCATGCGCTGAGAAATATTTTTCTTCCATCACTATTCAACAGGACTGCCCCATCCCTCTGCTTTTCAAAATGTACCCCTTGAATTGCCCTGGTATTAATTAATGTTAGAATAAATCTATCCGCCAAAACCGGCCGCATCTCTTCCATTAAATCAAGTGCAAGGGAAACCCTCCCCGGCCTGTCGCCATGCATAAATCCAACATAAGAATCCAATCCCACACTCGACAATGCATTGGCACAATCGCCAGCAAGAATAGTATAGGCAAATGATAACAGCGCATTTACGTTATCAAGGGGAGGCCTGCGATTCCTAGTCTTAAAAACGAACTCATCTTTTTGATTCAATATCATATCATCGAATACCGAAAAATACTGCTCGGCTGCCTTTCCCTCCATTCCTCTAAGTTCATCCAATTTGCGTGTGCTATCTATCTTAGGCAACGTACTATATAGCGAATTAGATATCCTTTTAAGCCTTTCCGCATCTACACGGTACGCATGGTCACGTAAAGTACGCTCTATACTCCATCTGCTGTTAAATACTTTTCCCACTATCATATTTTTAGCATAAAAGACACCTTTGTCATCATCGTCCGATATCCGATACTGTTCTTTTCTGAGCAGCACATTCCCATATTCTTTTCCTATCACTCTGGCTAAGAATGCTCCTCTTGGAGAGAAAAAACTCATCCCTATTTTCCGTTCTGCACACGCACCCATTAAAGCCGGGCTTGCCCCCTTATATGTAAAACATATAATATTTTCAAGAGTATGGAGCGGAAATCTGCCAAGCGTTTTTTCACCATCCTGTATTACAATATTTTCACCATCCAGAGATAAATAACAGTTTTCCGTCATAACGTATAAAGTATTCAGTAATTTGCGCACATCAACACCCCTAATGCAATTTTAAAATATGATTTTTTTCACTTAATCATTCGCTTTAATACTCTGTTCAATATATGCTCTAACCTTCATCCCTTTTTGCAGTTTGGGCACACACAAATCTTTCAGCGAACATGCTCTACATTGTTTAGAAGGCCTTACGTTCGGTGTATATCCTCTTTGGAATAGTTCGTGCATTTCTTTCACAGCTTTTTTCACTTCATTCCGCAGGCTGTCTGTAAATTCCACATAGCTGCGATGCCTTCTTTCCCCATAATATAAATATCCGGACAATATATCCGTCTGAAGCATTTCTTCAAGACAAATTGCCTGTGCGCAAAGCTGCAGTTCATCTGCATTATTTTCTTTAGGTATGCCATGCTTATACTCAACAGGTACCGGGGTCCATGTTCCATCATAACCAAACAAACTGACCCCTTTTTCATCCTGATGAAATTCAACAACATCGCACTGTCCGCTAAGCCCGAGCTGGTGAGAGGAAATCCTCATCCCTCTCACAATCAGCAAATTTCCCCTTTTTTCAAAAAAGCCCCCGTCATGCGCTTTTTTATGCATCAGTTCACCGGCAGTTGTCCTGTAATTTTCCGCCCATTGCTGTTCAATATGTATCATCGCCCACTGTCTTGCACAAAATGCAAAATGCTGAATGCCAGAAAGCATCAGATAATCTTCTTCAGCATACATGGCTAAATCCCTTCCACTTCTTCAAGCGCTAAATCCGGCAAAGAATCCACTTCTATATTATAGTCTTCAAATTCCTTAGGGTCATCCGTCTTCGCTGTAACCTTTATCAGCCGGTGCACCTTGGCTGATGAATACTGGCCCATGGCACAATTATGTTTCCACCAGTAAACTTTGCATACCTCCATACTTCCATCAGGCCTTGCTGATGAACTATCATTTACAAACAATGTACGCAACGCTTCTTTAATTTTTTCCGCATCTTCATCGCTAAATCCTGTTTTTTCAGCAAGCTGATGATTGATACTGCCTTTTATCACATATAAAGCCGAATATATTTTATGCTTCATCCCCATTGTATCAGATGATTTCTTCTCTTTTGTCTCGCTGTTGACACTCTTCGTAATCTGCATGCTGTCAATGGATACCGGAAGTACGCTAAAAGCCGAATGAACCGAAACCGGCCCTCTCACGCCCACAGATACACTGTCATCCTTGAACGCAAAAACCTGGCCGAAACTACGCACATCAATCCATGTCTCGCATGCCGCTTTTGCATAAGCGTCCTTATCTTTTGCCTTCAATGCTTTCTGCATAGCCTCATTGCTCTTGGCACGGTCCGCCAGGCTCTTGCATCTGTCATCGGAACGCTCGTCACTTTGTACAAAAATCTTTTCCCCCATATCCTGCAGCCTATTTCTGATTTTACGTTTAATACACACGTCCGAGATTTCCCCGAATCCATCATAGGTCTCCCGAGGCCTGTTCCCATTCAGTGGGTCTCCGTTTGGATTTGCATTTTTTACCATCACCAAAACTTCAAAATCAATCTTATTTGTAAATTCACTCATAGCTTTACCCTCACCTTTCTTCTTTCCTGTTTGTTTTTGCTTCTTCCTTTACCTTCTATTGCTTTTTGTGGAACTCATTTTTCATATATTCCATCTGCATGTAATATCCCGGCAAATACTTTTCTGTCAGTGCAGCATTATCAAATCCGTGCCCTTCAAAGCATCCCATAATTTCGCCTGTCCATTCCTCAAATTTCATAAGTTCATAACCATTTAGCCTTCTTTCATAAGCCACCAGATTTTCTTTAATTGTTTTAAATGTATTGGCAGGTCTGCTGCTATAGGCATTCCAATAGCGCTTTGCATTAGTGGTACGCCTATCCTTTACCTTTCCGTTCTCATCATGTTCGAACATCGCCCGCTGTTCCATATAATCATATACCGCCAGCAGCCTTCCAAACAGAACATTTCTGTCATTCCTATTATCCTCCAAGAAATTATCCATCGTCACACTCCCTTTCTCATATTGAAATCTTATCATTGCACAAACAACGCATAGCACATCATTATACCAGACGAAATCACTCATCGTTTGCGGCATGGAAGCACGCCTTACAGCCGCCCTGATAATATCCGATGGAATTTCCATCCCTCCCCTGGTTATACAGGGAAGCAGCCTTTTTACCGTAGCCCTGATTAGCTTTCCATCCGCTTCCAGCCACTCTGCCCTCTGCACCCCAAACGCCGCCAGCGCCATATCTCTGGGCGATGGTGTACACTCACAGAGAATGCGTTTCCTGTTTTCCTCTGCTCCCCCCACTTTTATCCACCGGCGCCATTTGCAATGCTGCTGCCACTTTAGTATTGCCTCCACATACTGTCTGCCGCCCATCTCATCGTAATATACTACCGAGAGCCGTCCTGTAGTGGCTGCATCTAATGCAATGATTGCCACCTTATCATCTACTTTGATTTTTCCTGCATATCCGTTCACCGCATGATTAAACTGTTCCGCAAAATACTTGCCGGTATCGCGTTCTGAGGAATAGGGCAATTCGTATTTATCAATGTTGTCAAAATCCAAATCGAAATCATCAATATCCTGATACGCATTGACGGAATCCGTCATCATATTCGGCAGCTGCATATCCCTGTTTGCCATCCAGCAGACAATTGCAGACCCGTCACGGGTATATCCCTGTTTCTGAATCAGCCATCGCAGTGCATTATGCGCCTTCTGCGATGCATCATATCCCACCGCCGCTGCCTCTTCTTTGGAAACGAATCTCCCTCGATATGTAAACCCGGATTCATCATTTCCCGAAATCAGCTTGGCTTTATCACCGCTGTTCCTTATCTTGGAAGGATGTTTCTCAGAACAGGGCTCTATCCTTCCGGTAGCATAGCATAACTTTTTATCACCTAATTTTTGTCCGTAATAATCGCTGTAATTCTTGTATAATTCCTGATTTTTCCATACTTCCTGAGGCATACTGCCCCCAAATACCCTAAACCGTACATTTGCTCCCGTTTGCCCCAGCCCTTGTATTTTACTGTGGTCGGTAAGCTTCCCCGCATCATCTAAACTCAGCGTTTTATCCTCCACCAAATCGCGTATCAATGATTTTTTGCTAAGGTATTGATACACTGCCTTTACCATGGGATGTGTATACTCCGACTCGGCCCAATCCCCCAGCTGTTTCATATAGGCTTCAAAGTATTCCCCCTTTTCATCTCCCGTATATAGCGCATAATCCCCAGCAATATAACAAAGCTTATCGCATAACGGATGGGGTGCAATACCGCTGCTCCTTGCTGCCGAGTCTTCGGTTACCGGAATAATCGTAACCGCATCTTTGCCTTTTTCCAGTTTCTTTGCCCCCCGGAAATTCCCATCCTCATCAATCGTCAGTTCAATCTGCGCATTAAATGTGGAATGGGATATGGGCAGCAATACCGCCTGCTCGTTTTTTACAACTCCTGCCAAATCAGCATATACATCATAAGTTTCAGCCAAGGTCCTGAACCATGCCAAATAAACCACCTCCCTCAAACTCCTGCAGCCCCCTGAAATTCTGTTCAGGAATAAACGGTTTCTGCTTCGCCTCCCGCAATATCTGGCGAATCCCGCATTCCTCAGGGCGCGGAAAATGTATGATACCGTTTTTCATCTGTGCATTCCAAAGCCGCACAGTCATTTTCCCCTGCTCCTCTTCCCTCACAGCTTCATCCGGATAGGTAATACCATGAACCATAATTCCAAATGACAAATCCGTTCCATCATATTCGCTTTTCCCTTCCCCGAAAGAACAAGCCTCCACATAACCCTGGCACTCCCTTGCCCCTAAGAAAATATCCCTTCTCCCTCCCCTCTCAACCATTCTTCTTGCTATGTCATAATGTTTGTTTTCATTTCGGTCATATACCAGGTCTTCCCGGTTTTCATTCCACTCAAAGTGGGCTTTTACTTGGTATTCAACATTATGGAGGTATGTATAATAGGCTAAATCATTGCCTCCGCTGTATTTAATCGGCCTTATCCCCTTCGATTCCGTCCGGATTGCATTCATAATACGGCATTCATCGATAAACCACATGATAGTAGGTTTCCAATATATGGATTCCGTTATCCCCTTCAGGGCCTGATAAGTAGGTATCTGATAACTGCACTTCTCGCCCCCTGTTTTGGACAATGGGTCTGTAAATAATGCATATCTCCCAAAAACTCTGTACTCAATAATATTTGGCTTGTCCATGTTCTCCCTTCCTTTCTCCTGCTTTTCTCAATCAAGCAGGGAAGAGCCGCCTTCCCTGCCCGCCCGGCAGCCAATTCCAAAGAATGCTTCGCATTCTTTCTTGGCGACTTACAACTCTGTGGCGTAATTTCCTGTAATATAAAATTAAAATATAAGCACTTCCCACTCCGGTGAAATCCCATATTCCATATGATAGGCCCCGGGCGCGGCCACCATATAAAGCCCGGGGATGTTTTCGCTCACCGGCTGTATCAATCCATCATACTTTTTTAACTGCTTCTTTCGGATATTGACAGTGTATCTTTGCGCATACCGTATGCCGGCTTTCACATCCTCCATATCGTGCGCTGCCTGAATCGTTTCTATAAGCTTTGCACCCTTTTTATACGGCACAATGACGCCAAATGAATCATCGTCTATTACCCGGTATTCCTGGCCGGCCGTCTTGTAGGCCTGATTCATCTGATTCCTTTTCTCATCTGCTCCAAATCCCCTTGATAAGAGTCCAAAAATATTTTTCTCTATTCTTTTAATCGGGAAATTCATTTCATCTTTTGCATCTTCATCATAGTATATATGCCTGTAATATTCATTCATCCACTTGGGCATCAGCAGACTGTCTGTTTTTTCGCTTTCACCATAATCATTTAACACATTCTCTGCCTTCCTTATATTTCGCTGCAGTTCATCCATATTACCGGCATTTTCCCCCTCAAGGCGAATCAGGTGGATTACCCCATATTCCATCTCCCCATTCCTGTTACAACGGCCGGCCGTCTGCGCCAAACTGTCCAATCCCGCCATAGAGCGGTAAACACATTCAAATGAAATATCCACCCCTGCCTCAATCAAATTGGTACTGACCACAACAATTGTGTCCTGCTTTTTCCCTAAAACCTTTTTAATTGACTCAATTTTATCGCTTCTATGCTCCGCACATAAATTGGTAGTAAGATATTCCGCGTTAATATTCTTCGCCTTTAACATATCATACAAAGTCCTTACTGCTGATTTGGTATTCAGCACTATAAGGATTGACCGAAATTCTTTTGTTCTCTCTTCGATTTCCATGCCAAGGCTTTCAAATGTATACTTGGGAATGTTGCAGGGGGCATGTATCCTTACTCTCTCAAACCGGCAAAACCAATCTTCGGCATTTTCTATCATATATTTAGGCTCACTGTAGCACACAGGGCACTTTGCTTCTCCCAGGGTCGGCTGTGTGGCAGTACACAGGATAATATTTGTATTGCATACCGCATTTAAAAAATTCATCATATAATTGAATGTATGTACGCACTTTAACGGCATGGACTGTACTTCATCAATAATGACGACTGAATGAATCAGCCTGTGCATCCGCCGTATCGACTCGCCTTTATCCGAAAAAAGAGCGTTCATAAACTGAACAAATGTTGTACAGATGAACGGCTCTTCCCAATTAATATCATATCTTGAAATTCCCCCGTTCCGATAATCCTCAATTCCTGTTTCCTCATTTCTGATAACGGATGAATGGTGTTCCAGTATCCAGTCATCATTTCCAATTGCATCGCGAAATACCTGGGCGTTTTGTTCCGTCACTGAAATGTACGGTGAAACATAAATAACGCGCTCTGTTTCCGGATGCAATCTACAGTATTCCAATGCATATGCCAGACTGCTTAAGGTTTTTCCGCCACCCGTAGGGATGGGCAGGCAATATATCCCCGCAGGATACCTGGCAAATTTTCGGCATTCATCCTGCAGCATATTTCTGGCCTTAAATATCGCTTTTTCTTTATCTGTCATTTGGGAAGCTTCTGTAGCCTCCCTCTTTTTTTCCATATACGCTGCAAAATTTTCCCCCGCTTTTTCAAAAATCTCCTGCGGGATGAATTTCGGCGATTTAGATAAGGTATCTATGTGCCGCATAAAGTCAGAAGTAGATTCCCAATCAGAATCAATCAGTATGGACAATATCAAACGCTGTAAACAGGCGAGCAGAAAAAACCTGCACTCCAACAGCCTTTCCACTATATTCGGCTCTTTTCGAGATTTCCACCCGCTTCGTATTCGGTTAAATAAACTTTTCATCTTATTACAAACCAAATTAAACTCATCCGCTGAATCTTCAAAAGTTTTATCCAATTCATATTCATCCAGATAATCCCGCCTGGCACAGCGGCATGCCTCATCATAGCTATCCACTTCACTTAATCTTTTTGAAAATTTATCCGCATGCTCTATATCGACGCAATCAAACAAACCGTGATGTGCCGCTATAGCGTAAGAAATCATTTCCACCATATATTTTATATTGCCCGGCTCTTCATGGTGCATATCATAGATATATTTCGCCCCGGTAGACGCATGGGCAATACTCCCTCTCTGTTTTTGCCTTGTCCGTTCATCGCCATGGAGGTAATCATCGAATTCCTGCTTATTTTTTCCCACATCATGTAGTATCCCACATAATGACATGAGATGGGATAACCCACATCTTTTTCCTTTTTCATTACATAAGAAACGTGCCTTTTCCGTATGTTCCGCTACAGATTCTTCTCTGTTTAACCCGTCATTTGAAATATGTGCAACCATATTATTTACCTCTGTTAAATTGCCCTTCAAAATCATATTCTGTTCATTAGAAATGTAATTAAAATTTATTATAGTTTCCCATCCAAAAATTGTCAAGCAGATATCCCATACAAAAATACTTGATATTTTTTTACAAAACACATAAACTGTTTATGTCACTTTCCAAAGTGTGGATTGAAATATTAGCAATGTTATTAATCATTTTGTCCGGCGGCAGTATAACACTGCCGCCACACTCTTCCCAAGTCAAAAGACACACATTCCCCTTTCTCGACATATAATGATAATATAACCGATATAAAACCATAATATTACAAAGGAGCCCCCTATTCCAACGGGGGATTCCTTTCATTCAAGGAGTAAAATGAATAAAACAGCGGAATGGAATAAACAGTTCAACATCGGAGTTGCTTCTATCGACCATGCGCACCAAAAGCTTTTTTCCATTGTACGTAAACTGATACATCTTAGCGAAGATGAAGACAACGGACAATGGGCATGCGCCGAAGGCATTAAATACTTTAGGAACTACGCTATGGAACATTTTTCCGATGAAGAGGCTTATATGAAGTCTATCGGATATGGCGGATATGAAATACACAAACATCTGCATGATGATATGCGGTATAAAACGCTTCCTGCTCTGGAAAAAGATTTGCTGGAGTCCAATTACTCACAGGAATCTATTCATCATTTTATAGGCATTTGCCTTGGATGGCTGACCGCACACATTATGATTGAAGACCGCGCCATAACAGGAAAAGTATCAAACAAATGGAAAAAAGACCACACAAAGGAAGATACACAAGCCCTAGAAGACGCCCTGGCCGATTCCATACAGGAAATTTTCAGCCTGCAAACAGAAGTTGTCAGTGAACATTACAGCGGAGAGCACTTTGGCAACAGTATTATCGACCGCCTTTCATATCAATCTAAAGAAGGAAAAACGTTCAAAATGTTCTTGATTCTGGAAGAAAGCCTGGCATTACAGGCCGTCAGTTCCATGTTGGATATGCCTTTAAAAAAGGTGGATAGGCTGGTTATCAACACGATCCGCCAGCTCTCACAGCAGATAGCTGTTCAAGTAGGCGCGCATTTCACATGGCCCTCCCAGTATCATCTGAAAAGCAATCATATTATGACGGAAGAGCAATTCCTTCAGGAATACCTCGAAGAATGTTTTGATTACAGCTTATTATTCAATACCGGAAACGGGTATTTCGCTTTTTGCGTAACGCCGGTGTAATCCGGCGTCCTTTTGTAACAGTTCAGACAAGTCCGAACTGTTACACCCTTTTCACTTTTTTCAGCATCCCACTGCTCCGTATCAATATTTTTACCCCTTCCCCCAATAAGACAAATCCGGATAAAGTTCCGATGCTTCCTCCGTTCCCCGGGTTAGGTTATGGGTTCGTATGAGGTTTCCCATTTCATAATAATAGAGCACCCCTGCCATGCTATCCTCCAAAGATGTCCTTTTCAATTCCAATCGTCTGGTTTCCTCATAGATGCCGTTTACCACCCCATATTCCTGCACTATCTCCTGCTCCCATCCTAACCTCCCCCTACATAATACTCTTCCACGGTCAAATTCCAGGACATTAAGCACTTCCGGGAAGGATGGGTAATAAGCAAACCTGCCTTTATCCGCATCCCAAATGATTGCCCTGTACTCGCAAAAGGAACCCCCGCTTCCCCAACTGTTTGTCTCATGAATCAACAAATCGGCCTTTCCGTCAAAGTTAACATCTTCCTGCTCTATGTAATAATTATGATATGTCTTTCGATACTCTGCATGCGGAATCACAAAATGCTGTAGGTCAACTTCCTCCTCGCCCCACTGCCCCCGTAAAAGCAGATGATGTTCTTCCTCCTCTTTTCCATGTACTGCAAAAGTACAGCATTCCAGGCCTTCGACCTGCTCCAGCCGAATAAATGCAAGAAAACTTTCCTCCTTTTCCAAAATCTCTTCCGCAATCCTGCTGCCCCCTTCCCCAAGCAGTCCAACAAACGGCTTCATAGAGACAGCGTCCTTTCCCTCACAGTTATGCTCCGGCAGAAAATTCACGCTAATACATTGCCCGGTTCTTTTCCAATCCCCTGCCCAATGTTCTGCCAGCGCCCCCACCAGCGCATCGGTATCTGCATAATAGCCCTCTATTCTAAGCTTTATACTGCATTGCGGAAAAATGCGAAGAACCTCAAGGGCTTCCCCTATTTCTTTACTCCCCTCATCAGTACTGATATTTATCTTTACTTCTGAATATGCTTTCATCTTATTTTCCACTATGAGGTTTTCTATCCTCGCATTCCCATCAGATACGAGAAAGCATTCTGCCCCCGTTTCCGATTTAGACATAAAATACCCGCTGATTGTATGCCCATCTCCGTCCAGGCTGCCGCGAAACGGCATACTCTCCGATCCAAGCCGAAACCAGTCATCAAGTTCCAGGTCATTCACAAGGCGGTAATCAGCCTTTGCTGCCGCAACCCCCGGTTCTATCTCATCCCCAAACGCCACAAGTTCAGCCAGTTCATACATTTGCCCGCTCTTCCCAATCAAATACACGCCGCCCTGCCTGCTAAAACCATTCTCCAGCCATTCCACCCTTTCTTCTTCCATTCTTTCATACTCCGCAAGCCTCTGAATGTATTCATCAAGCTTTTTTTCATAAGCGTCCGTCTTTATTTTTTGTCTGTTATTTTCTGCCAAAAGCTTATCTTTTTCCACCATACAGCAATGCCATCCATACCCACAAATGGCAGCTGCCAGAAAAACCACCATACCTACAGTTCCCAAAACTGCCTTAGCACCTATTTTCCTGCATTTCCTCATACATTCCGCCCCCTCTTCCCTTATGTCTCTGTTCTGTTCTATTTTACACTGCCATTGCATCATAGTTCCATCATTTTTGTATCATAGTTGTATCCGTGCAAACGCAAAGCCAACACCCCTGCTGCAAGCAGCCACTTGGCTCGTTGCCCGCGGGAATAAACCTTGACTCTGCATCTATGCAATGTTAGAATTTTAACATAACCTGAAACCATATAAACTTCTGGAATTTCGTCCGGCAGATGCAAAGAAGATTCCGGAAGGCTATACTATATAAGGAGACCAAATTGTGAACTGCACACAAATTACCTTTAGCCCCACAGGCGGCACAAAACGCATTGCCGATATCCTCACCGAACAGTTAGGCGAGTGCCCTGCAACTATAGATTTGGCCAACAGCAATACGGATTTTTCCGGCTGCTCCGTTCCCTCTGACAATATTGCGGTCATAGCTGTTCCCTCTTATGGAGGACGTGTACCCCAAACTGCTGCAGCACGTTTATCGGCCATCAAAGGCAATCATGCCAAGGCTGTGATTGTTTGTGTCTACGGCAACCGTGCATATGAAGATACCCTTGCGGAACTACAGGACATTGCGGAGGGATGCGGATTTCAAACCATCGCTGCAGTTGCTGCAATTGCCGAACATTCTATTATGCATCAATACGCTGCCGGCAGACCCGATGGCGAGGATACTTCGGCCTTAAATAACTTTGCCAAAAAAATACAGGAAAAACTGACCTTAAATGATTTCCCGCCCCTTCACCTCCCCGGAAACCGGCCTTACAAAAAACAAGGGAGCGCAAAATTGGTTCCCAAGGCAAACAGTGCCTGTATCCGATGCGGAAAGTGTGCCATCGAATGCCCGGTGTCGGCCATTGATAAAAATGATCCTCGGCTTACCGATTCCGGCAAATGCATTTCCTGCATGCGCTGTGTTGCGATTTGCCCAAATAAGGCAAGGCATACAAACAAAGCCCTGGTTTCCGCCGTATCTATGGCCATCAAAAAAGCCTGTTCCGAGCGGAAGGAATGCGAACTCTACATATAATATTAGGCCAAATTGAATCAACAGCAAATCGCCAGAAGCTTAACTATTTCAGCCGGCGAATTTCATCCTTTTCTGCCTCATTTGCGGAAAGAAAATTACTATCGGCGTGCAAAACTGCGTGGAGCAGCTGGAGAACCGGGGCGGCTTTGACGGAGAATATGGAAAAATCAGCCTTATTCCCAGTTGTCTTCCTTTACGGAATGGACAAAGGCCGTCTACCCCTGGAAATTGGAACCGCAGATACCGGCGCCTCCATAGAGGAGGAACGCCGCCTATGCTATGTAGGTATGACCCGGGCACAGGAAGAACTTCTCCTCATATGCGGCCAGAAATCCTCCTGCTTTCTACAGGAAATCCCAGAAAAATACATCAAACGGGAGCGGCCGCAGAAAACGGAAGACGAAGAAACAGACAAAACTGTCCAAATGAGTTTATTTGATTTTATGTAAAAAAGAATGCTTCGCATTCTTTCTTGGCGGCTTACAACGCTGTGACGTAATTTCCTATTATATAAAAACCGAAGTTCCTAACTTCGAAGTTAGATACTTGAAGGCTTCCAAACCCCTCAATGCAGCATTACAATTCCCTTTTAACGGGTCAATCCTGTGCTTTGGGGCTGCCAAGCCGTATTGCATACTCTTCCTTTAGACTGTCGCGGGGCTTTATTTTCTTGCTAAGCCCATACTCATACACTTTTATCCATAAATCATCTCCCCCCACCCAATCTGCCAATTGCAGGGCGCAATAAAGTGTAATCTCGTTATCCCCTTCCCTGGAATGTGCAAAATAATACTCCATTCCCGTTTCCGGTTCTGCCAGCGCTATTGTGATTAAAAAAATCATACCGCAAAGTTCATTGACTGCTTCATTCATGTAATATTGACTGCTGCTATATTTCTTAAGCGATGCCAGTTTGCCTACTCCTTCTTCCACCAGCTTTTTTGCCTCCTCAATAGCAACATACTTAACGTCACTTGTCCGCAGCCCACTGAGCAATATCATTTCCTGCTGTATATGCAAAGACTCTCTGCTCAGTCCCCCCGTTGTTGCATAACGCAATAACTGTGAAATATTCTTCCGTGAATATCCATTGGCAAATGTCTTTGTTACCAACAGCTTAAAGAAATCCGGCTGTTCCCATCCAATAGAGCGAAAAGGGTCCTCTGTGGAAAACAAATAGGTATTGCAGGCCTCACATATCAGGCAATATAAGTCTGTCAGCAATTTTACTGCCCGCTCATAATGATTGCTGTCTAAAGGAATCTTTGACAATTCTTTCATAAAATTTTTGACCATGAACCGCCATTTAGGACGCTGGCTTTTAGGGATAGTACGATTTGGCGCAAAATAATTCTGCGCATAGGCATTATCTATAAAAACAATAATCTGCTGCTCCAGTTCTTCAAAATTAACAGGGGCTTCTACCGATTTTTGCTCAATTGCCTTCCCTTCCAGCATCATAGTCAATATCGAATCTATTTCTTCCTTCTGTCCTTTGCGAAGCTGCTTATAGCACTCCACAAACGCTTTCTCCAAATGTTCGCGCTCCGCATTTCCCAATAACTTCCGCAATTCTTGTACCTTCATAATTAATTTCCTTTCATGTTGTTCCCGTTATTTTACTCCTTTATAAACGCTTCATCCTCCTTAGGGACTCCATTTTCATCGGACACATACCTCCCCACTTTCATATGCAGGCCATATTTCACCCCATTTCTGCGCGGCCTTTTACTCCGCCATTTCCGGGGCCTTACGCATGTCAAGCTTGTGGATGCCGCGCAGACGCAAACTTGGGATTGAAAATTTTCAATCTTTTCCCTAAGCCCAATGTTCTTTGCCGTCATAGGCGAAGCGCGGTGCATTGCTCATTCATAATAACACATTGCTTTTTCATATAACTTCCTGCACTGTTCCTCATCATGATAGGACAGACAGTCGTCCGCATAACATAACGTTAAGAACGGTTCTCTCCGGCCTATATCCCTTGGCAGCTTATTCCACAAGGAATACATTTTCCCTGCAAAAAGTGCAAGATCCATGCTTTCATATATCCGCAAAAGTGACCGCATCAATATCTTCCCAAAGTATTCTGTATCAAACTCATTTCTGTCCATAATAGACAGCGTATGTAAAACCGCTCCCTTGGGCGTCATTCCTTCCAGGGAAAGATAAGTCTCATTTTCCATATTCTCTACAAAGAGCTTATCAAGCTTATCCGCATACAAAAGCCATACATCAAAACCTTCACTATACAATAATGCATATACAAACAGTTCCTCCATTGATTACCCCTGTGCAGCGCTAAGCCAATTACTGCAAACTAAGATTTGTAAAATTAGAAAATCTCCGCCATCTCCTAAAACAACTTGTTCCGCCCCCCGTAAACTTGTAACAGTTCTGCCTTCGGCTTCCCTGTTGCGGAATCTCTATTTCTGGAAATACAGGACTTCTTCCACCCCGCTTGCATTCCCAAATTTTCCGTCTGCTGCAAAAATATTGATCCTATCCGTATCGCTGCTCCTGTCCTTAAATGCCGGAAACAAAAAACCGCACTCCGGCTTCCCCGGTTCATAATCACCGTTTACCGGGCAGACCGCACAGACCAGAAACTGGTATACCTCCTCCGATTCCCACAGGCTTTCCTTATCGCCGGCTTTCAGCGGCACGTCATAACTGCCATGGAAAAAGTAAATGGCATAGCTTTTATCCGTCCGATACTTCTGCCCAAATTCCTCGTAAAAAGTATCCAGTATTGCGTCATTTTTCAGCCCACACCCATTCAATGCCATAAGCAGCTGCCAGATGCCCCCCTGTCTCCGGTCCGCCTCGCCGAAAACATACTCTCTAAGCTGCACATTCGTATCGGAAAAAGGAATGGCCTTTGCAATGCCAAGGTTTGCCTGCTGTTCTTTTTGTGACAATTTCAGGAAATGCCTATTAAAGGTTCCGTCCACAAATCCCTCTTCGTCCAGATATGCCCCGGCGATCCTGTCAAAGCAGTTCCGTTTCAATGTCATACGCCTTGTCAGTTCCAGCATATCCTCACGATTGATTTTTCCCATAGCCGCTATCCCTCCGTTATATACTGCTGCACCCCGAAAAAACATGAGGCAGTTCTTCCTTCTTTTCTATTATATACTCTACTTTCCCATTATTCAAATCTAACTCTCTATTTTCCTCCGTGGGCGCATCATATATCCAGATGCCAACGCAATCACTAGAAGAGCGGCAAGCTAACTTCTAAAGAGTAACAGTTCAGCCTTCGGCTTCCCTGTTACGGAATCTGCCCATTCCAAATCGCCTTCGGCGAGGGGCAGATTCTGTTTTGGCTAAATTGACGTGCTTGTACGGACTTTGCAGCAAGTGCAAAGTCCTGGGCTGAACTGTTACTCTAAAGATTCCCTTTTGAAATATAAGATTGTGAAATAGGACCGGCAAGGGTATAATAGATACAGGAATTGACGATAGGGATTTTATGGAGGAACAATGGGGAACTATTTAAATCCCGGCAACAGCGGATTTGCCGGAATAAGGAATGATATTTATGTTGACAAATCAGGCCTGATCGGACTGATTAATCAGACAATTGACACGCCAAGGCGAATGACTTGTGTCAGCAGGCCGCGCCGTTTCGGGAAATCATTTGCGGCCCAAATGTTGTGTGCCTATTATGACAAGACGTGCGACTCGGCAGGGCTTTTTGACGGTTTGGAGATTGCAGACGATGTACAGTTTCGGGATTATCTAAACAGATATGATGTGATATATCTGGATATGACAGGGGTGATTGGGGAAACATCCATTGAGGATATGATACCATATATCCAAAGGAATGTGACCCTGGAACTGAAGGAGAAGTATCCGGAGTTGAAAACAGCCGAAGGATTTACGGCAACATTGGCTAATGCAGCGGCGGCGGCAGGCAATAAATTTATTATGATTATTGATGAGTGGGATGCGCCGATTAGAGAGGCAAAGGACCGCCCTGACCTACAGAGAAAATATTTGGAGTTTCTGCGCTCTCTGTTTAAGAACAGCGGGATGACAAGTAAAATATTTGCAGCAGCGTACATGACCGGTATTTTGCCCATTAAAAAGGATGGTTCCCAGTCAGCAATATCGGATTTTCAGGAGTATTCCATGCTCAAGCCAAGACAGTTTGCGAAATATGCAGGGTTCACGGAAGAAGAAGTCAGAAGATTGTGCCGTGACTATGGCAGTGACTTTGAGAAAATGAAACGGTGGTACGATGGATATTTTTTCCGGGATTTGGCGACTGTCTATAATCCCAATTCGGTTATGAAAGCAATCCGCAATGACGATTTCGATTCCTACTGGACACAAACTTCTGCCGCGGAGAGTCTTATGGAGTATATCAGCCTTAATTTTGACGGGCTTAGCAGGACGGTGGCGGAACTGATTGGCGGAGCTGAAACAAAAGTGGATACCAAAGGGTTTGCCAACGATTTGGTGACTTTTCGAGATAGGAACGATGTGTTGACTCTGCTAATCCATTTGGGATACTTGGCTTATGATGATGAGGCACAGAAAGTCCGTATTCCCAATGAAGAGGTTCGCCTGGAATTTGCAAGGGCAATCAGACAGGTAAAGCGGGATGAAACCATTCGGCGGGTGCGGGAGAGCGAACAGCTCATCATGGATACCGTGCACCAAAACGAAGAGGCGGTAGCCAGACAGATAGAGAAGATCCATGAGGAAGAATCGCCTTTGTATTACAACAATGAGCAGGCGCTGCGCAGTGTGATTAAACGGGCCTATTTCAGTTATGGAGACGAATATGTCATGTTTGAAGAACTTCCAGCGGGCGTTGGGTATGCTGATATTGTGTATCTGCCGAAGAGGGATTCCCTGCTGCCGGTATTGATTGTCGAATTGAAGTGGAACCAGTCCGGGGAAAGCGCCTTGGAACAGATTAAGGATAGACGGTATCCGGCGGCATTTAAGAACTATAGAAGCGATATTCTGTTGGTAGGAATCAGCTATGACAGAGAAGCCGCAGCAGGGAAAAGGAAACACCAATGCAGGATAGAGAAATATCGAAAACTGCCGTCAAACTGATTGGTAAGGGCTACCATTGAAAAACCGAAAAATGTGTTTGCGATTTCTTTTAATCGTAACTGCTTTTCACTTAACTTCTCTTCAAAAAAATTATTAAAGATTGGTTGGGGATTTAGATACTTTTGTATTTTAATCTCCTCCATGATTTTGTCATATGCCAACTTCTTTTCACATCCCCTTTATAATTTTCCATATTTTTTTTCATAAATTGCCATTTTATCAAAGCGTTTATAAGGCTATACTGAAAATATCATAACAAGCGCGCTTATAAAATTATAAAGTGGAGGAAACAATATGAGAAACAGAAAATGGACTGCTCTGATGCTGGCCGGCGTGATGTCGTTGTCGCTGATGGCATGTGGTGAAAATGCAGTAAACTCTTCCGAGGAACCCTCTGGAGAACCGGTACAGGAAGCAACGGGGAATGAGACGGAAGATGGAGGTGATGAGACAAAAGAGCCTTCCGGGGAAAAGGTGGAACTTACCGGTATGGTACAACAGTCAAGATGGTATTCGGGGCTTCAAAATATGGTGGATAAGCTTGCGGAACAGGAAAATATACATATTGAATTTGAAGTGATACCGGATGATCAGTACGATAATTTGATGAAAATGAGATTAAATTCCCATGAGGCGCCGGATTTGATTGTGTATCAGTTTGCGGATCTTTTTGCAGGTGTAAACCCGGAAGAATTTTTTGTTCCGCTGGATGATGAGGCATGGATGGCAAAAGTGCAGGCGCCGGAGCTCACAGAGTATAACGGAAAGCACTATGGCTACTGTTTTGAGGCATCCAACGGATTCCAGGGGCTGATCTACAACAAGGATGTGTTTGAGGCAAATGGCATTACGGAACTCCCGAAGACACTGGATGAATTTTATGCAGTCTGCGATAAGCTGAAAGCGTCAGGTATTGTGCCGGTAGCGATCCCTTCTGATACATGGGTGCCCCAGATCTGGATGACTTCCGGTATGTCCAGAGCCCTTGGCACAGTGGATAAATGTGAAGATTTTGCGGACAAAATTCTGACCAATCAGGCAAAATTTCATGATTATCCCGAGATGGCAGCAGTGGTGGATGAATATCTGGATCTGTTTAAAAAGGGGTATGTGAATGAAGATTTTATGACAGTGAGCTATGATGAGATACTGGGACGCCTGGCAAGCGGAGAGATTGCGATGATCTATGGCGCAACGGAGATATTGACATCTATTGAGGAATCCTATCCTGACGCAAACCTGACAATTTTTAATCCGCCCGTGGGTTATGATGATAAGGATGTGCTGGCATATCTTCCTACGGCTATGGGTATCGCGGTAAATAAGGATACCGAAAACCTGGATACGATCAGAAAGGTATTTGATTTATGGAGCACACCGGAATATGGCGATGTGTACTTCCAGTCGAGGCCCGGTTTCCCGAATATCGAAGGCATCAACGGAAACCAGGCGGCAATGAATCCGGATATTCCGAAAATTTATAATGAATATATGAGCCAGGGCAGGGTGGTAGCTCAGATGAACCAGTATATCGATACACTTCAGCCGCTTTTCGGCAATACGCTCTGGGTATATTTCCTGGAAGCACCTTCTAAGGGAAATATGGACGGTGCTGCCGTAATGGAACGTTTCCAGGAAGACGTTGACAAATTTATGAAGGAAAAAGGAGCGGAAGGCTGGAATTAACCATTGCCTGTAAAGGGGACTGGAGGGTTGCTTCCGGTCCTCTTTGCGGATATCCCCATGAGAAATAAGGAGACGGTTATGAAAAAAAAGAAAAAATCAATCTATCCGCTATATGCCCTGATACCGGCACTCGTGATGTATACGGTATTTTCAGTGGTACCGATCGTTATCAGCCTTACACTGTCCTTTACGGACTGGAATATGAACCGGCTTTTTACACCGGAGTTTGTCGGGGGAGCAAATTATGCGGAACTCTTACGGGATCCCGTATTTCTAAGATCCATAGGAAATACGTTTCTATTTGCTTTTGCCACAACGATCCTGAAGACAGGAATCGGTTTTATCCTGGCGCTGGCGCTTGTAAAAAAGGTGGCGGCAAGAGGGATTCTCAGAACCATTTATTATGCACCCTGTGTAATCAGTATTACGGTAGTTGGTGTGCTGTTTAAATCCATTCTGGCAAACAGAGGACTTTTGAACAATGTGCTCATTGGTATCGGGCTGGATAATCTTACCCGAGACTGGCTGGGGAGTTACGCTACGGCTATCGGAAGCGTTATTTTTGTGGAGACATGGATGTGGGCGGGATTCAATATGTTTATTTTCATCTCCGGTCTGCAGGCAATTTCTGCGGATTATTATGAAAGTGCAACGCTGGATGGCGCTGCTGCTTTCGACAAGTTCAGGCATATTACCCTGCCGCTCATTGTGCCGTCAATGACCGTGGTAGTAACACTCAGTATTGCCGGCGGACTAAAAGTATTTGATATTATCTATGTTATTACAAACGGCGGCCCCGGTTTTGACACGCAGGTGCTGGCAACCTATACATATCAGTCTTTCAGTCTGGGCTTTCTCGGAGAGTCCACGGCAGGTTCGGTTATTTTGGCGGTGATTGTTGTAATCATTTCCTTTGCCATGAACCAATATTTTACGAAACGGGAGGTGGAAATGTAATGAAGAAAAAACAAAGAGCGGGAATGATCCTGCTTTCCGCCTGTCTGATCGCGGTTGCGCTTATCTATGTAATTCCGTTTCTGATGATGCTGCTGGGTTCTTTTAAGGTTCAGGCGGAGGCTGCCATGTTTGATCTGTCGCTGCCCACAAGGTGGGAGTTTTCCAATTATGTGCATGTGATGGAATCCGGTAAGATCCTGAGAGGCTATGTTAACAGCGCAATCATTACCGTTCCGGTGACACTGATTTCGGTACTGCTAGGGGCGGTGGCAGGAATCGTGATCTCCAGAAGAAATGACAGTCTGACCAAAGGGATTTACTATTATTTTATTTTCGGATTGACGCTGACGCTGCAGATAGCCTCTATCTTCTTTTTGCTTAAGGCTCTTCATATATACGGCACATTTTTTTCCGTAATCTGTATTTTTATTTCCTTGCGCATCCCATTTACGGTGATGACATTTTGCAGTTTTGTAAAGGGGGTACCCAGGGAGATTGATGAGGCAGCGGTGATCGACGGCTGCAGCTTCTGGCAGATGACTCTGAGGATACTGCTGCCGATCCTCAAACCGATCATGGTGACAAATATTGTAATTACATCCATTGATGTCTGGAACAATTTTATGATACCATTATTTTATCTGGGCTCAGCCCGGAAGGCTACGGTATCAATGGCGATCTACAGTTTTTTTGGCAGATATAACAGGGACTGGCAGTTTGTGTTTGCGGCACTGATGCTTGCCGTACTGCCGATGTTGATTCTGTTTGTGATTCTGCAAAAGCATATTATTGCAGGTATGACTTCAGGGGCTGTCAAAGGGTAGCATGCCCACCGGAGCGGAGGAATGGGAAACAGAAAGAAAGGATGAGGAAAAACGGGATGAAAATAAGGTTTATGGTGATAGGCTATGGATGGCGGGCAGACTTTTTCTATCGGATTGCAAGGATGCTGCCGAATCGGTTTGAAATTTGCGCAGGGGTACTGAGGACAAAGGAAAGGGCACGGCAGGTAGCGGATAGGGAGAAGATATTTGCCACGGAAGATCTGGAGGAGGCGCTGAAACAAAACCCTGATTTTGCGGTGCTCTGTGTGCCCCGAGGAATTGTAAAAGAATATCTGATAAGGCTGATGGAGAAAAAAGTACCGGTACTCAGTGAAACGCCGCCCGGAAAGGACGAAGCGGAACTGGAAGATCTTTGGGAGAAAACGCAGGAATTGCAGGGCAGGGTACAGGTAGTGGAACAATATTTTCTGCAGCCTTATTATGCAGGAATACTGCGCATTATTGAGAAGGGATATTTGGGAGAAATATCCAGTGTCATGCTTTCCGCTCTTCATGGCTATCATGCGGTGAGCATGTACAGAAAGCTTCTTGGGCTCAGATTTGAGAACTGTGTGATACATGGACAGAAATTTTTATCGCAGGTGACAGCGACCAATGGCAGAGATGGATTTGATACAAGCGGAAAGATCATACAGGAAGAAAGGAACTGGGTCTCTCTTGCCTTTGAGAACGGAAAGACAGCGCTGATGGATTTTGCGGGAGAGCAGTATTTTTCACAGATCCGCACCAGAAGATGGAATATCAGAGGACTGCGCGGGGAGATAAATGATATGGATGTGCGCTTTCTGTCAGGAACAAATCTGCCTGTGGCACAGAAGATTTGCCGTGTGGACGTGGGTGTCAACAATAACAGCGAGTGGGCTCACAAATGTATGATGTTTTTGGATCAGGCGGTTTATGAGAACCCTTTTTATCCGGCAAGACTCAACGATGATGAAATCGCGGTGGCTTCCTGTCTTGCAGCAATGAAAGAGTATGTGGATTGCGGCAGGGAATTCTATCCTCTGAGGGAAGCACTGCAGGATACCTATTTATCCTTTGAGATGGAACGGGCGGCGGAAAAAGGAGAGAGCATTCGCACAGCAACAAAAAACTGGGCGCAGTAGACAGTATAAAGGAGAAATACTTTGCAAAATCATCAGTTTCAGAGACAGTTCCTAGCAAAGAGCATACTGGTGGCAATGGTTGTATTTTCCGTGATAACCGCAGTATTTTCCGGCTATATCGTGCATACCAGCGGAACGGCATTTGAGGAGCAGGTGGATGTGCAGCTGCGGGGTATCGCATCCCAACTGGACAACACACTGCGCCTTGCGGATGATATTGCGCTTCAGATCGGAGCCAATCATCTGATCATAGAGACATTTGACGGGATATACGGATATGACGGGGAACAGAACTATTTTGTAGATAACGTGGACAAGGATTATTCTTTGAAACAACATACCATGTCATATATGCTAAAGCAAAATTCCCTGTGCCGTATCAGTCTCTTTGATGAAAGGCGGAATTTGACTTATGTGGGAAGGGCAGTCGACTATGGTTATTTAAAGAAAGACTATCCTGACGGGCAGATGTTTGAGGATGTGAGTACCTGGTTTGCCGACGGAACTCATGCCAATCTGTTTCGGGTGGATAAACAGGATCCCTATGTGAAGACGCCCTCTCCCACAATCTCCGTGTTTCGGGAGATTAAGAATTATCAGTTAATCCCTTCAAAATGCCTGGGATATGTGCAGGTACAGATCCGATTTGAAAGTTTCTCCGGTTTGGAAAAGCTGCTTGGGAAAGATACGGAATGTTATCTGCTGGCGGCGGATGATGAGGATGTGCTCTATGGTTTTCAGCGGGGGCGCAGCGATGATGAGGTAAGGGAACTGCTTCGGGCAAAAAATGGATTTTCCAGGGGTGGAATATACTGTAAAACGCAGGAACTCCCTCAGTATGGCATATGTGTTTTTATCATATCGAAGAATAGCAGTCTGGTCAGCAGCCTGACATCCACCTTTGCCTGGGTGTTTCTTCTTTTGGTGTGTATTATACTGATCATCTTTGTAGGACAGAGGCAGATCATAAAAAAGACAACGGAACCGATTGTGCAGATGTGTACCATGCTGGACGGACTGAAAGTGGATGAAAACCTACAGGAAATCCCCCTTGTCTCACAGGTGGAGACAGATGAACTGCGGCGTCTTAACAGGGCTTTTGATGCGTTAGTTAAAAATCTGAAGCTTTCCATGGAGAAGGAGATGATGAGCAGGGTGAACGAGATTCAAAGCCGTATGTTTGCGCTGCAGGCACAAATGAATCCCCATTTTATCCACAATATCCTGACTATCATTTCCGCTATGGCGGGAAATGAGGAGACTGATAAAATACCGGAGATCTGCGAAAAGCTTTCTGGAATGATCCGCTACAGCACCAGCTACGATACTAATTACGTGGATCTGGAGACAGAGATAAAACACGCGGAAAACTATCTGGAACTGATGAAAATACGCTATGAGAATAAATTTCATTATGCCCTGAACTACGTTGGCGGGGCGGAGAGGTGCAGCCTTCCGAGATTTGTTCTGCAGCCCCTTTTAGAAAACTGTTTTGCCCATGGTTTCAGGGCAAAGGAGTTTCCCTGGGAGATTGATATTCAGGTGTATGTCCAGAGAGAGTGCTGGGAAATCAGAGTCAGTGATAACGGGAACGGGATGGAGCAGGAGAAGCTTAAAAAACTGAAGGATGAGCTGCGCGGCATGCGGCAGCGGGATATGCATGAACTGATGCAGGAGATGAAGATAGGAGGGCTGTCCGTCAGAAATGTCTATGAAAGGCTGTACATTGCTTATGGAGATAAGATGGTGTTTGAGATGGAGAGCAACGAGGGCGGGATGAGTATTACTGTCGGAGGATGCAGCGGGAAATCAAAGACCCCGCTGCAAGCAACGGGGTATCAAACTTGCAGCGCTGCAGAGCAGCGGGGTATTTGACCCACGCGGCAGTCGCCAAATGTCCAATCCAACCTTTGGTTGGATTTAAGCATGCCACTTGGCTCGTTGCCCGCGGGAATAAATGCGGAATCATAGTAAATGCGCAATTTGGGCGGTTGCCAGACTGGAAAACAGGAGAAAAGCAATGAAGATAAGGGTAATGGTGGTGGAGGATGAACCGCCGATCCAGAGGAATATCTGTCAGAAAATAGAGGAGATAAACAGCAGCTTTCAGGTGGTAGCTACGGCGGACAACGGGCGGGAGGCATACCGTTACCTGCAGGAACATACGGTGGATGTACTGTTTGTGGATATGAACCTTCCGGTTATGAACGGACAAGAACTGCTGCACTCTGTGGCACAGCAGAATATGAAGCTGATTCCCGTGGTACTGAGCGGCTATACGGATTTTACTTATGTAAAGAGTGCTTTTGAAAACAATGCATTGGATTATCTGCTTAAGCCCTTAAAGGACAGCGAACTGAAACTTCTGTTGGAGCGGCTGGAAGAAAAGCTTCAGAGACAGTGGTTTGAAGAGAAGGCGCACAGGTTTGAGGAGGCTCTTTCAGGGGCGGAACTGCCCCAAAACTTAGACAGAGCGGCGGAGGCGGGGCAGAAATACGGCATGATGCTTCTGACCTTTGGAAACAGCTACAGCACTTACCGGGATGGCGAATGGAATTATCCCGAGATATTCCGGGGGCTGTCTTTGGATGAGCACCTGTGCCGTATGATTCCCCAGGAGTGCTTCTGGGTGGTAGATGGAAAAAACGCCAATGAAAAGCTGATCTTTGTCCGAAAGGAGAGCGGGGCGGATGTAAACAGGTTCCGTCAGATGCTGGGAAGGCTGAACTATGCTCCGCTGACGCTGACGGCAGTGTATTACCGGGAGGCGGTGGAACTTACCGATATTTTTCCGGTTTATCGGAAGATGCAGAAATATACAAGGGAGCATAAGATCTTTTTAAAGGATGCGCTGCTTGTGTACAGTCCGGGAAATCTTATAAGGAAGATGGGGGAAAGAAAGCAGGAATTGGATAGGCTGCTCATGCAGTGCCAAAATGCGGGGCCGGATCAGCTTTCGGAAGTATTTGCGAAACTGCTGAAGCTGCTGACGGCCCGCCCCGTGCCTCAGGATGAGGCCGAGCATGATATCCGTTATTTTATGTTCAGGCTTTGCCAGAAATGCCCAGGGCACAGGGAGTATTATGAAATAGAGCATGAGGTACAGTTTATCCTGGATAATTATTATACGGAAGAAGCCATGCGGAAGGAATTTGATTTTTTGTTTCGGGATATATTTGGGGCATCGCTGACAGCATCCGGCGACAAAGCAAAGCTGGCGGAAAATATGAAAGATTATCTGGATGAGAATTTTCGGATCAATATCACAAATCAGTTTCTGGCGGAACGTTTTGGGTTTGTAGGTTCCTATCTGGGCAGTATCTTCAAATCTTATTACGAGGTGACGCCAATAGAATATGTGGTGCAGAAACGTATGGAGGAGGGGAAAAAACTCCTGGAAACGGGGGAAATGAAAATAAAAGAGGTGGCGGCATGGCTTGGGTACGAGGATTCGCTTTATTTTTCCAAAGTATTCAAAAGGGTGATTGGCATGAGTCCGAAGGATTATGTGAATAAAGGCGGCAGGAACTAGTACTCCGTACTGAAAACCCTTATGCAAATATTTCGGGCTATTTTCCGATTGCACAAGTTCAGAATACTCAGCGCAGCCCGCTACGCCTCCGTTTCTGAACTTGCACACTCAAAAAAATATCCTCGAAAATTTGCACAGGAGCTTCAAGTACGGAGTACTAGATATTATGATAATCTGTAATACAATTTTCCTTAGGAGGTTGTATTGCAGTTTTTTCATTTTATTACAGACGATTGGAGGTGGCGTATGAGTGAATCCCCCCAAACATGCTGACACAAGCTGCTCCACCGTTTCCTTTGTAAGTTCAAATTATTCATCCTCTGATCCTGTTAACTCCTTACTGTCAATTTCTCCAGCTTTATATTTCTCGTATAAAGCTAATCCAATTTGGTCCGGCAGAAGAAAAATAAATGCGCTAAATATAAACCGATAACTGCAAAAAAATCCCTTGTGTCAAGTTAGTGACACAAAATTCTTTTGATACCGAAAATTACAATTCTACTTTTTCTATCCTACATTGATGTTTCCTGCTTTTCTTCTCATAATTAATTCCAACAAGCAGAATATTTCCTTTATACTCTTTGAGGGCTGACACATATCCTTTATTTTTAATCTGGCTTATCGCTCCCTCAGCAGTTTTATCCCATTTTAATTCCAGAACCAATGCCGGATTTGAGGATGTGCGTTTAGGAAGAAAAACCATATCGGCAAACCCATTTCCTGTTGGCAATTCTCTTACAAAGGTATAATCTCTGCACGCGCTATAATATGCCAGTGCAATCACACTGCTCAGAGAAATTTCATTGTTATATATTAAACTAGATGAGCTTTTCATATGGACTTCCTGTATCATCTGTGCCACAGCTTGTTCATCCATTGCCAAAGTCGCTTTAAGCAAAGCTTCCGATGCGCTAATTGCTCTAATTACCTCTTCCCACCCATCATTTTTAATGGCTCGCAGAAAAGTGCTCCTTACTTCTGTCTCTGTAAATCCAACGTATTCTGCCATCTGTCTGGGACTAACCATCGTATGCTCTCGAAAATTATTCAGGGCCGACTGTGTGCCGTACTTTTTAATTGGCAAAATCCCTGTAATGTATGCAAGCTTTAGAAACGCCCCCGATGGAGTGCCTTTAAACAATCCTCTTAACAGATTAATATATTCTTTTTGAAGGTTCTCGTTATTTTTGTCCTCCCGAAACAGACAATCCCACTCATCAATAATAATGATAAACTGTTCTTTTGTCATAACATTGATTTTAGCCAATACAGAAGGCAGTGAAATATCATCCTCTTGGACACATTCGGTACGCCGCCAACATAGTTACAGCCATTGTTTTCCCAAACCTCCTCGGCCTGCTGGAACAAATCAGTGGCCTGTCTTTGCCGATACGACTGTTCGTATATGTTATCAGAGCCGTCTTATCCACATATAACTCAGAATTAACAGAAACTGCAAACTGTTCATTTCCCGGATTTAAATAAATTCCCATATCTGCATTCTCCCCGATATTTAAAAGTCATTCTATATATAACAATAATAATCATTTTGTGCGATACTTTTATCAATACACTTGTTGATATCTTCCTCGCATTTAACACTCCAATCTTTGGGATAATACATCGCCTCAATCATAGTAAGTGTAAGTCTCAAAGTCAATCATTCAGCTTATACAATCCTCAATAAAATCTTGCCGCGAATCATACTGTCTTCTCTATATCTGGAAGAAACTGATCCTGATAAATGTCGCTTCCACAATAATCACAAACTCCCATCCTCGGTGAATTACAAACCGGTAAAAGCGCCACTACATGTTCCTCTACCCTATCATAAAAATACTGTGCATTTGATCTCTGTTCTTCAACCTCTTTTTTCGATATTACAAAATAGTCATTATAGTCGCTATCGCTGCAAATATCAAAGGCTTCCGATATTATATCTGACATAGATACATCAAATATCCATGTTTTCTATAAGTATATCCCAAAAAACTTTGCTTCTCAACACTCTTTCACAAAAATAATACAAAAACAGAGAGCCCTCAGACTCTCCGCCTCCTGTCCTTCCCCTTACAATAAACCACCGCTGCCGCCGTACTGACAAACGTCGCCACAATCGCCGGCGCAATAATCCCCGCCGGGTTCACACTTCCATATTGGCTTCTGTAAGCAATCATATTCACCGGTATCAGCTGCAGGGAAGAAATATTCAAAATCAAAAACGTACACATCTCATTGCTGGCAACCCTACCGCTCTTTCCATTTGCCGACACAGGCAGTTCACCGCCGCTCTTACCTGTCTTGTTCCCCTTTTTCTTTCCGTCTGCAAAAATGCCTTCCCCTGCAGACACATACCCCGGCGTTCCCCGCTCCGCCTCCAGCTTCGCCAACTCCTCCATCGCTTTTAATCCCCCTTGTGTCAAGTTAATGACACGAAGTTTAAAAATAACATCATTATCGTCCATCAGTATTTGTTTTTTCTACCAGCCTGTTTTGCTGCTTTAGCTGCCATTTTTACTGTTTTTAGGTAAGCGTCCTCAACCGGAGAAATTGTGGCTGCCTGATACTTTTGATATTCTTCTTTTGCTTTTTTCATTGCCTGAGCATGGCTTACTCTGCCACCATCACTGAGTATTTTTCTATTTCCTGACGATAATACCGAATCAAGCTGTTCAACATAATCATTCATGTACATTGGGCGATGTTCAATCGCATTAATTTCCGCCAAATCAAAATAACCAGATACCAAATTATTTAGTATCTTTAGTTCATCTTCCTTTAAATAATTCTTTGCAATTCCAATATCTTTAAGAGCAGGTAACTCTCCTGAAAAGGATGTCAATCCCATAAAAGGTTTTTGTGCATCAGCACGCTCAAAAACTATTTCTGCCGCAGTATGTCCATGTGCCGCAAAATGAAGCTTATTTTGTACTATTTTAAAAAAACGAATCGACTCCTCACTATGGGGGTCATAATCTACACTTGTGGCATATAAATCCAAAACCTGACGATAAAGCACTTTTTCCGAAGAACGAATATCACGAATACGGTCTAAAAGCTCTTTCCAATAATTCCCTCCACCATTGCCTTTAAGGCGTTCGTCATCCATCGTAAAGCCCTTAACCATGTATTCCTTTAAACGTTCTGTTGCCCATTTCCTGAATCTCGTTGCTATAAGAGACTTTATTCTATATCCCAAAGATATAATCATATCCAGATTATAATATGGTATCTCTCTTGTAACCTGCCTTGTTCCCTCCTGCCGAACCTGTCGGAAATTCCGACAGGTTGAGGCTTCGTCTAATTCTCCTTCTGCAAAAATATGTTTTATGTGTTCTACAACATTTGTTCTCGACGTTTGAAACAGCTCTGCCATTTGTTGTTGGGAAAGCCAAACCGTTTCATCCCGTACAGTTACTTCGACATTGGTTAATCCGTCTTCTGACTGATAGATTAAAACTTCACCTTTATTTTCATCCACAGATTTATCTCTCCCTGTCTGCTCTATCTTCTTCAAAACTCATAATATAACTCTGCCATAACAATTTTATTATTTATAGTCTTTTTGAGTTCATCATCCTCTGTCAAGAGACACCCTTGAATCAGTTTATCACTTGCACCTGTTATTTTTTTAATAACAGAATCACTTAACCCAGCCTTGAGAAGTTGTCCTATTCCATACTTGACAATGCTGGTTACACTTGTAACTTCTATCAAAGTTCCTAAATAGTCGGGAATTCCAGAAGAAGATGTTATCTCCCCCCACGGTTCTCCATTCCCATCCGTAAAAAGCAAGTCCTCATTGCTCTTTACATGATTCTGAAAAACAAATTTCTGCACTTGCTGTAACTGCCTTGACAATTTGGGCGGCAAACGAAGTTCAAAACCATTTACTGTAATAAAACCATAATATTCATCGAAATTCTCCCATTTGATTTTTCTCAATTCACGATATGTGATCCCATAAAGCATCATCATCTTTATTCCGATAGCCGCCATTGCCTTCTTAAGATCCGTAGCCCCTCCCCATTCCGTATCTTCAAGCTGTTCATTTGACCATGCCAAAAGTTCTTCGGCTTGCATAAACGTCAACGGTTCCTGCTCAACTATACCCGCAAGCAAATCACATTTCTCAATATATGCCATCATTCGTTTCATATATGAATTTTCCCGCAGGCGGTTAAACGAAATTGCATCATATAATTCAGGGTTTGCAATATCTGTAGTCTTTCGGATGTAGTTAAAAAACAATCCTACCACGGTGGCATACCGTTTAGCCTTTGTCTTGCTCTTATATCGCTGTATATCTTCCACATTATAAATCAGGCTCTGTAATATAAATTCAACGTCTATACCCTTAAGTAAAATACGGAGTGATTCTCCCGACAAAGAATTTCCCCAATGTATTTCCAGATATTCGGTAAAATTCATTACATCACTTTTATAATCTGGATATTCTGTTATAAAGTCATCAATAATTTTTTGATAATTCATCCAATTAGTCCTTTCCAATATTTTATGCTATTATACATTTCTAATTTTTATATGTCAATGGCAATATATAATCCAATAATATTATAATTTTATATATGCTATACCTTGTTTTTCTCATATATTTTCTTATATGTATCCGATAAAACATTGGGATATAACTAATGAATAAAGCGGAAAGTCCTCAAACTCTCCGCCTCCCATCCTTCACCTTACAATATACCACCGCCACCGCCGTGCTCACAAACGTTGCTACGATTGCCGGCGCAATAATCCCCGCCGGATTCACGCTTCCGTATTGACTCCTATAAGCAATCATATTTACGGGTATTAACTGCAACGAAGAAATATTCAGTATCAAGAATGTGCACATCTCATTGCTGGCAATGCGCCCCTGTTTCCCTTTTTTCCCGTCCACAGTTTCCACACCGCCTTTAGCAGTCCCATCCGCAGACACATACCCAGCCGTTCCCCGCTCCGCCTCCAGCTTCGCCAGTTCCTCCATGGCCTTCAATCCCGCCGGCGTGCAGGCCCACCCCAGCCCCAGCACATTAGCAATAATATTCATAGAAATATACTCCCTGGCCGCATGCCCCTTTGGAATCCCCGGAAACATAAAAGAAATAAAAGGCTGAATCCCTTTCGTCAGCCTCTCTATCAACCCGGAAGTCTGGGCAATCTCCATCAGCCCCACCCAAAGAGCCATTACCCCCATCATGGTTATGCACAGGGAAACCGCTTCTCCCGCCGAATCCAGAGCGGCATTGCTGACCGCCTCAATATTCCCCGTCATCGCCCCATAAATAACCCCCACCATAATCATCAAAGCCCAAATATAATTTAACATAACTGCTTCCACTCCCCTTTTCCGCCGCCCTGTAAACTATTCCTTTCCTTCCCATAGTTCCATTCGGCCTATCTATGCAATTATTAAAATATATTTCGCTCTTCTTCCCAATATGATTTACATATTATCTCCATACCGATGTTATAAGCCAAAATCCTTCCCTCCGCCAATCTTCGGCAGATTCCATCGGTATCTGATTGCCAAAAGCCTTAGCACAACCACACTGGCTACCCCAATCAGCATGGCCGCCTCCTCACCTATCCTGTTCCAGCAAAAGACGCAAACTACAGCCCCCACAATAGATGCGCTGGCGTACACATGTTTCACAAAAATATAAGGCCTGTCACCCGCCATTATATCCCTCAGCAGCCCGCCTCCTACCCCTGTAATCGTTCCCAGGAAAACAGGCAGAAAATAATTAATCCCCATTCCGTTATCAAAAGCCGCCCTTACTCCCACTACGGTAAAAACCCCCAGCCCCAGCGTATCCGCCAGCATCAGCGCCTGCTGAAACCACAGCCCCGAGATTTGCCGATACCCCTTTACATGAAAATAAAAAATGGCAAAAACAAATGCCGATACTAGCACCCCACTCAATGCAAATACCGGCTCCTGAAAGGCCTGCGGCGGTAAAGTTCCGAGAATCATATCCCGGATAATCCCTCCCCCCACAGCCGTTATCATACCCAGAATCATCACCCCGAGTATGTCCATCTCTTTCCGTATCGCTGTCATCGCCCCGGAAAAGGCAAAAGCGACCGTACCAATCATATCAATAAGAAAAAGCATATATTCCATAAAAACCTCTCAAGATTCCAAAGCCTCGTTCCCCCTGCAACATTCGTCAGTCCGGTGCATCTTTATAGCCCCCACCATTACACAATACGTAGTAAGAATCGCTTCCCTCACCACTCTACCACAGCGCTGGCCCAGGTAAGTCCGCCTCCAAAGCCCGACATTACGATTTTATCCCCCCTGCTTAACATTCCTTTCCGGTTCATTTCATCCAAAAGAACCGGCACACTGGCCGCTGAAATATTGCCGCAATGATCCAGGCTTACCGGGAATTTATCCGCATCCGCCTTCAGCCGCTTCGCCACCGACTGGATAATCCTTAAGTTTGCCTGATGCAGGACAAAATATTTAATATCCCCTACTCCCAGCCCGGCTTTTTCCAGAACTCTATGAATGGATGCCGGAACTGTACTCACCGCAAATTTATACACTTCCTGCCCGTCCATAGAAACATAAGAAGGGGCAAACGGATTCTCCATAAGCGGATTATTGTTCACCCTCCCCCTACAGCTTAAAACCATCCCTTTCGCTCCGTCCGAGCCCTGCTCAAAAGCTAATACCCCCCTGCTTTCCTTAGACATTTTTCCTTCTTCCGCCCCTTCAAAAGCCTGCACCACTGCCGCCCCTGCACCGTCTCCAAAAAGCACACATGTGCTCCGGTCCGTCCAATCCATGATTTTAGATAAAGTTTCCGCGCCTAAAACAAGCGCTGTTCTGTAAATACCGGTTTGTAAATAAGCATAAGCGGTATGAAGCGCATACATAAACCCGGCACATGCTGCATTGATGTCAAATGCCACAGTGTTCACTGCACCCAATTTATCCTGAACCTGGCAGGCTGCCGAAGGCGTTATATAATCCCCGGTAATCGTTCCCACAATAATCATATCTACCTCGTCTGCCTGGATACCCGCATCCTTCAATGCTCTTCTGGCGGCTTCTGAAGCCATTGATGCCGTTGTCTCTTCTTTTGCCAGATGTCTTTTCCTAATCCCGGTACGGCTGGCAATCCATTCGTCCGAAGTATCCATTATTTTTGCCAAATCGTCATTTGTAACTATCTGCTCCGGAAGACAACTGCCCGTTCCGATTATTCTTGTAAGCATTATATTTTCCTCATTCCCTATTTTTTATCATATTCATAAAATGTCCAGAAAAGCCCAAACTGTTAAAGTCAACGCCCCTACAACACCGGCTCGAACTCTTTCATTATATCGGCCACATGCTCCAGCCGTTGCGCCCGATATGCATTAGCGCCGCAAAATACCAATCCCTGCTCCACATTACCTTCCACCGCATGAATCAACGCTTCCGTAATACAATAAGGTGTCTGATCCGGCCTGCATGTTGCAATACAGTTATGACAGCCTTTATGGGGAATCCGTTCCTTCGCCGCACGCTTTACAAAAGAGTTTGCAAGTGCGCGCCCAGGCATACCTACCGGGCTCTTTACAATCGCAATATCCTCTTTTTGCGCCCTGATATATGTATTTTTATAAGCAGCCGAAGCATCACACTCATAAGTTGTTACAAAGCGTGTGGCCATCTGTACGCCGGATGCACCCAAAGCAAAACTTTTTTCTGCATCTTCCCTTGTATAAATCCCTCCGGCCACTATCACCGGAATATCTTTTCCGTGAGTTCCCCCGCATTCCCCGACATAATCAACGATTCTGCGAATTTCCTCTTCATAATGAAGTTCCTCTATATTCTCCAGCTGCCGTGCCTGGAAACCCAGATGCCCTCCTGCCAATGGCCCTTCGATTACCACCATATCCGGCAGCCTGTCATATTTTTTCAGCCAATATTTTATAATCACCTGTACCGACTTCAGGCTGGAAACAATGGGTGCAATCATCGTCTTTGCTTTTTTCACCAATTCCGGCAGCGTCATGGGAAGCCCTGCCCCGGATATAATGATATCCGCGCCTGCTTCTGCCGCCGCTTTCACATATTCCTCATATTTTTTCGTAGCCACCATGATATTAACCCCTATCAAACCGGGCTTCCTGCTATGGCCTTCTCCCGTTTCCACCCCTCCGGTAACGTCACATTGCCACTTTCTTACGATTTCCCTCGCCTTATTAATTTCTTCTTTCACCGCCCGAAGGTTGCACCCAATGGGATTAGCATCGAACCCCTTATCCCTAAACCCAATCTGAGCCGTTGATATGATGCCGACACCACCACAGGCCGCCACAGCCCCAGCCAGGCCGGACAGGCTTACCCCGACTCCCATACCGCCCTGTACTACAGGAACAGGTACCAGATAATCGCCTATTTTCAATGGTTTTAATAAACTATTATTCATCTTTTCTTCCATTTCTGCCCAGCCTTTTTATTTGCTTTGCTCTTCTATCATTTATCAGTTCGACATTGCTGATACGATACTTCATGGTGCATCACACTCAAATTCTTTGTATAAATTTCTGTATTCTGCCTCTTTATGAACCTATTGCAAAAGTAAGTTCTGCCTGCACCGCCAGCTTACCGTCCACATAAGCTTTTGCGCTTCCCACACCCACAGGCCCTTTTCTTTTCACAATTTCTGTCTCCAATATCAGTACATCCCCCGGCACTACTTTTTTCTTAAATTTTGCCGACTGAATCGCACCAAAGTATGCCGTTTTCCCTTTAAACTCCGGTTGGCTTAGCAGCGCCACCGCACCGGCCTGGGCCAGCGCTTCCACAATCAGTACTCCCGGCATCACCGGTTCTCCGGGAAAATGCCCGGCAAAATAAGGCTCATTATAGGATACGCATTTTTTTGCTACCGCCCTTACCCCCGGCTCCAGTTCTTCTATGGTATCTATCAGCAAAAAAGGCTGCCTATGCGGAATAATATCCATTATTTCCTTTGTTGTCATCAATGACATAATCAATCCTCCAAATATTTCTTCACAACCAATGTCGCATTGTGCCCGCCAAATCCCAACGAATTGGATAAAGCATAAGAAAAATTCCCGGACACCGCTTCCTTGCAGTAGTCCAGATCACATTCCTCATCCGGCACCTGATATCCCACCGTAGGGTGAATATAGCCTTCTTCCAATTCCTTTACGCAAGTAACAAATTCCACTGCCCCGGCAGCGCCCAAAAGATGCCCTACCATTGATTTGGTAGAATTAATCTTTATATTTTTCGCATGTTCCCCGAACAGCTTTTTAATCGCCCTGGTCTCAAATAAATCATTATGATGGGTACTTGTTCCATGGGCATTGATATAAGTAATGTCTTCCAGTTTCAACCCGGCATCCTTAATCGCATATTCCATCGCTTTTGCCGCGCCTTCCCCGTCTTCCGCAGGCGAAGTAATATGGAAGGCATCTGCGGTACAGCCATATCCGACTACTTCCGCATATATTTTTGCCCCCCGCCTTTTTGCGTGCTCCAATTCCTCCAGAATCACTATTCCAGAACCTTCCCCCATAACGAATCCGCTCCTTTCCTTATCAAAAGGAATAGAACATCTATTCTTATCATTAGAAGAAGTTAGTGCTGTAAGGGCAGTAAAGCCTGCAATCCCAATAGGGGTAATGCTGCTTTCCGTTCCCCCTGCCACCATTACCTCGGCCTCTCCATACTGGATGGAGCGGAAGGCTTCCCCAATGGAATTGGTTCCTGTAGCACAAGCCGTTACTACATTAATGTTCTTGCCTTTCAGGCCAAACTGAATAGACACATTGCCTGCTGCCATATTACTTATCATCATGGGCACCAGCAACGGGCCAATGCGCCCTGGACCTCTTTCCAACAGCTTTTTATGCTCCCTTTCCATCGCCTGTAAAGAACCGATTCCAGAACCAACGGATACGCCCACACGGAACGGGTCTTCCTTCTCCATATCAATTCCCGCATCCCCCAGTGCTTCCTTTGTCGCTGCCACTGCATACTGGCTAAACAGTTCCATCCTCTTCGCTGCTTTAAAATCCATATAATTTTTCCCGTCAAATCCCTTTACCTCTGCGGCAATTTGACATTTATATTCCGATGCATCAAATTTGGTAATCGTATCAAACCCGATTTTCCCTTCCTTCACGCCTGCCCAAAATTCATTCACTCCCAAACCGATAGGAGTAATCGCTCCCATCCCGGTCACTACCACTCTTCTGCTCATTTTTAACCCCATTTCTGTGCGGCTTTTGCGACCCGGTATTTCCGGGGCATTACGCATATCAAGTTTGTGGATGCCACACAGACACAAACTTGGGATTGAAAATTTCAATTTTCAATCTTAGTTTCTTATTTTTAGTTCCGCATATCATCCCCTGCCAGTATTCCTCTTTCGTTCCCTTTGAAAAGGCTTTCCGGACGCAGCCGCGTCCGCAAACCCTTTAGGCACTGTCCGGGCATATGCTGTTTTTCAATTCCTAATATATTTATAATTTAAATAGCCATCCCGCCGTCTACGGAAATTATCTGGCCGGTAATATAGGATGCCTTGTCGCTGGCCAGGAAGGCCACCATTTCCGCAATATCTTTCGTCTGCCCCGCCCTCTTTAAGGGAATTTGGGCGATAATGGCTTCTTTTGCACCATCGCTCATGGCCTGGGTCATATCTGTGTCGATATAGCCCGGGGCTACTGCATTAACCGTAATGTTTCTGCTGGCCAGTTCTTTAGCCATGCTCTTTGTCAGGCCGATAACTCCCGCTTTGGAAGCCGCATAATTGGCCTGCCCGGCATTTCCAAGCACTCCCGATACGGAAGATAAATTGATAATCCGTCCCGCCCTCTGCTTCAAAAAGGCACGGTACATATGCTTTATCGTGTTAAAAGTACCTTTCAAATTTGTATCTATTACTGCATCGAAATCATCTTCCGACATCTTAATCATCAAATTATCTTTTGTAATCCCTGCATTATTTACGAGAATATCAATATGGCCGAATACAGCCAGCATATCGGATATCATCTTTCCGGAAGCTTCATAATCGGCCACCGAACATTGCACCATTTTGGCCCTTCTTCCCAGCTTTTCAATTTCTGCCTTTACCTGGGCCGCTTTTTCCTCCGAGCCGTTGTAATTCACAATAACATCCGCCCCGTATTCCGCCAGGGTCAATGCGATTTCCCTGCCAATCCCTCTGCTCGCCCCCGTTACGAGAGCCACTTTTCCTTCTAGCATGTTTATCTCCATTTCTGCGCTGCATTTAGCGTCAAAATCTATTTTGGTTTATTTTCCATTTGCTTCTAAGGCTTATCTGATGCCATCCAACTTCTTCAAGTCTTCCACCTTTTCTATATTTATCACCTTTACATCCCTGTTTATCTTGCGCATAAATCCAGAAAGCGTCTTTCCAGGTCCTATCTCCACAAAATTATCCACTCCGTCGGCTATCATCCTCTCCACACTCTGCTGCCATCTCACCGGAGAAGCGATTTGCTGCATCAATAATGGCTTTACCTGTTCTTTATCCGCCACATAATCTGCTGTCACATTAGCCAGATAGGGAAGGCGAATATCGTGAATTTCTGTTTCTTCCAGTACTTCCCCCAGCTTTTCCCCCGCTTCTTTCAGCATAATGGAATGGAACGGCCCGCTTACATTCAAAGGAATGCACCTCTTTGCCCCTGCTTCCGATAAGGTCTGGGCAGCCTTATTCACTGCATCTGCCTGCCCGGTAATCACAATCTGCCCAGGGCAGTTATAATTTGCAATACTAACTATGCCCTCTGTCTCCTCACACACCTTTTCAATAGCATCTGCGCCCAATCCCAGCACTGCTGTCATAGCTCCGCCCTTGGGAACTGCCTCCTGCATATACATTCCCCGTTTTCTCACCACTCTAAATGCGTCTTCCTCGCTCATTACCCCGGCTGCTACCAGCGCCCCGTACTCTCCAAGGCTTAGCCCGGCTGCCATATCCGGCTTGAACCCTTTTTCTTCCACAGCCTTTAAAACAGCTGCCTCCATAGCCAACATCGCTATCTGAGTATACTCCGTAATATTGATTTTCTCATTTTCTTCAAAGCAAAGTGCTGCCACATCCAGATTCGCCGCTTTTGATGCCAAATCGAACATTTCCCTGCTTACGGGCACCTGTTCATAAAAATCTCTCCCCATTCCAATATATTGTGCTCCCTGTCCGGGAAAGATGAATGCCGTTTTACCCATAATCCCACTATCCTTCCTGCATTTATTTTGATATTCAAACTATCCACCTAAAAAAGAATTGGCCCGGCGGCCAATTCCAAAGAATGCTTTGCATTCTCTGCCCCACAATTTCTGTTAGTTTTCACAACACTTTATGTGTCTTCACAATCAGATTTTCAGCAAACATTCTGCCTGTGCGGTTATGTTTTCAATAATTTCCTTACAGCTTTTTTCTTCTTTTATTAAGCCAGCAATCTGCCCTGCCATTACCGTTCCATTTACCACATCCCCGTCCATAACCGCATTTCTCAGGGAGCCAAGGGTTAAATGCTCCAGTTCTTCAAAAGAAGCCCCTTCTTTTTCCAGACGTAAATATTCCCTGGTCATTTTGTTACGGATAGAACGGACAGGATGCCCTGTACTTCTCCCTGTTACTTCGGAATCAATATCCTTGGCTCCGATTATCTTTTGTTTATAATTGCTATGTACAATTGATTCCTTGGCGGTTACAAAAACAGTTCCCATCTGCACTGCCTCCGCTCCCAGCATCATGGCCGCTGCCATTCCTCGTCCATCAGCAATGCCTCCGGCTGCCACTACAGGAATTTTTACCGCATCCGCTACCTGCGGAACCAAGGTCATCGTAGTTGCTTCCCCGATATGCCCCCCGGATTCCATTCCTTCCGCCACAACGGCATCCGCCCCGGCCCGTTCCATCAGCTTCGCCATTGCCACGCTGGCCACTACCGGAATCACTTTTACACCTGCGTTTTTCCACATTTCCATGTATTTGCCCGGATTTCCTGCCCCGGTAGTCACTACCTTGACGCCTTCTTCTATCACAATTTTAGCAACTTCTTCCGCATTGGGATTGAGCAGCATAACGTTCACTCCGATGGGCTTATCCGTCAGTTTTTTCGCTTCCCGTATTTGTTCCCTGACAATTTCCGGCGGCGCGCTGGCGGCACCGATTAATCCCAGCCCCCCGGCTTCCGATACGGCTGCAGCCAAATGATATTCTGCAACCCACGCCATACCGCCTTGTATCACCGGATATTCAATTCCCAGCAACTCTGTTATTCGCGTCTTCATTCAAATATCCATTCCCTTTCCAAAATCTCCAATATGAAGAATTAAGCTTCTACGCCTTTGCTCTTCATATATTCGATGACAGCTCCCACTGTTGTAAGCTGCTCTAAATCTTCCGAAGGGATTTCAATCTGATACTCCTCTTCAAAAGCCATAACCAGTTCAAATAAATCCAAGGAATCCACACCCAAATCATCTTTGAAAGAAGATTCTTCTGTAATTTCCACTCCGTCTAAGTTTAACTGCTCCTGAATAATTTCTTTTACTCTTTCTAACATTGTACTATTCTCCTTTTTTATTCCCACTCCGCAGCTGTCTGCCCATGTACTTTCAATGCCTGATAAATGCTGCTTCATAGCTTTTAAATATTTTGATATTCAAAGTATATTATCCTCTATTTAATTTGTCAACTAGTTTTTTTATCATTTTCATCCGTTCCGTAACAGTTCAGCCTTCGGCTTCCCTGTTACGGAATCTGCCCATTCCAAATCGCCTTCGGCGAGGGGCAGATGCTTTCTTAGCTAAATTGACGTACTCGTACGGACTTTGCAGCAAGTGCAAAGTCCTGGGCTGAACTGTTACATCCGTTCTTATCAGGTCATCGCTGCCCCATCCACGGAAAGGATTTCCCCTGTGACATAGCTTGCCATATCACTTGCGAGGAAAAGGAAAGCATTCGCCACATCTTCCGGTTCTCCTACACGTCCCAGCGGAATTGTAGCAATGAGCGGTTTAATCATCTCCTCCGGCAAAGCGGCCACCATATCCGTCTTCGTAATGCCCGGCGCTACAGCATTCACCCTTATGTTATCTTTCCCCAGTTCTCTTGCCAAAGATTTTGTCATCCCGTTTACCGCAAATTTGGAAGTAGGATATCCCACACCGGAGGGCTGTCCGTAGATGCTCACCATGGAACTGGTATTCAATATAACCCCGCCTCCCTGTTCTTTCATCACTTTTGCCGCCGCCTGTGCGCAGTTAAATACCGCGTTCACATTCAACGCCATAATCTTGCTAAAGTCCTCCGCTTTATAATCATATAGCTTATCTCTGGCAGAAATACCCGCATTATTCACCATAATGTCCAAAGAGCCAAACGTTTCTTTCGCCATCTCCACGGCCTTTGCCACTTCTTCCGGATTCTGTAAATCCGGGTACAGGCCAATCACCTTATAGTCCGGGTTCTCCGCTTTCAGCTTATCCAGCGCCTTATCAACCGTTTCCTTCTTTGATCCGCACAGCGCCACTGCCGCCCCATTCTCCAGATACAATTTCACAATGGCAAAACCAATTCCCCTCGTACCCCCTGTTACCATTGCTGTTTTTCCTTTTAATAATTCCATTTGAAATACCTCCGTTTCTCTCTTCATAATTTAATCATACCCCTTCCGCTGTCAATGTCAAGATAAAAGCATCCTGTATACATCCCGTTTTCCAATGTTCCTGTCCTTAGCTACCCTTTTCATCGCCTCTTTCCTCTCTATCCCTTGCCCTTCGTAATATTGCATGTGCTCCTCTATGGAGATTTCTTTCCATGCCAGCACTGCCTCTTCCTTCTTTTCCTCCAGGCTCTTTCCCTGAATTACCAGGACATATTCCCCTCTCGGTTCATTTTGCTCATAATAAGCCAATGCCCCCTCCAAAGTAATAGGCATTACCGTTTCAAACTTTTTCGTCAGTTCCCGGCATATGGTAAGTTTCCTGTTCCCCAGCACATCTTTTAATCCCTCCAGAGTTTTAACCAAATGGTGAGGCGCCTCATATACAATAATTGTCCGGCTCTCCCTGGCCAGTTCCTCCAGTACCGCCCGCCGTTCCCTTTTATCCTGCGGCAGGAAGCCCTCGAAACAAAACCTTCTAGTGCTCAGCCCGGATAAAGTAAGGCCAGTAATACAGGCTGCTGCCCCGGGCAGGGAAGTTACCCGGATTCCCGCTTCATGGCAAAAACTTACCAGCGTTTCCCCCGGATCCGAAATGGCCGGCGTTCCCGCATCCGTAATCAAAGCCACATCCTTCCCCTCCTGCATCATCCCTATCAGATAATGTGCCTTTTCCACCCTATTATATTCATGATAACTTGTCATCGGAGTTTTAATCTGAAAATGGTTCAGAAGCTTCAGGCTATTCCTCGTATCCTCCGCTGCTATCACATCAACACTTTTCAGGGTCTCCACCACCCGAAACGTAATATCATCCAAATTCCCAATCGGCGTAGCGCATAAATACAACATCCCGCTCATTCCAGTCCCCCTCATCACATATGGCATATATACTTGCCCAAAAAAACAGCACTCCCGGTATTTTCCAAAAACAATCCCAAAACCTTTGCGCCAATTAATAGCCATACATCTCATAAATTTCCGGCATGTAGACTCCCGGTTCTTTATATACAATCAACGGTTTCTCCACCGTCATCCGGGGTTTCCCGCCCCGATTCGCCTCAATCAGCACCATGTTGGGTTCCTTATCCACAAAAGGATAAACTAGCTGCATCCGTTTCGGCTCCAGCTTATATTCATGCAATAAAACCATAATCTCCGCCAGCCGGAACGGCCTGTGTACCATAAAAAAATTTCCGCCCGGACAAAGCAGCCTGGCCGTCTGTGCTATCACATCCTCCAATGTACATAAAATTTCATGCCTGGCAATCGCCTTTGGCCCCTCCGGGTTGGTTATGCCATGCTGCCCTATCATATACGGCGGATTACAGGTGACAACGTCAAAAGAAGCAGCGCCGAATATCGTCCCTGCCTCCTTGATATCTCCCTGTACAATCCTGATTTTAGCCCCCAGCCCGTTCATCTCCACACTGCGCCTGGCCATATCGGCGCTCTCCTCCTGAATCTCCAAACCAGTCAGGTGGGCAGCCTTCGTCTTCGCCTCCATTAAAATAGGGATAATCCCCGTGCCGCATCCCAAATCCAGTACCTTATCCCCCTCTTTCGCCCTGGCAAAACCAGAAAGCAACACTGCATCCATGCCAAAACAAAACCTCCCGGAACTCTGTATAATCCGATATCCGTTTCTTTGCAGTTCATCCACCCTTTCATTTTCTTTAAGATTAACTGTCATCCGGTTTCATTTTCCTTTCCTCTTTGTCCGGCTTACTTCCCCGGCTTACTTCCTTCCAGTCAATTGTCATCCAGCTTGGATTTCCTTTCCTGCTTTTCCAGTTTCTCCAGCTTCTTCAATTCCTCGTCATTTACTTCCACTTTCGTATGTTTATGCTTCCGCTTAAACCTCAGCTGGCTCACTTTATATTCCTGTATCTCCTTTTCGTCATCCTTCTCAATCACTACCTTCACAAGCTGGCGCAGTACATTCACGCTTTGCACTTCCCCCTTATAACCATCATCGGTAGTCACGAAATCACCCACATTAGGCAGCCTGCGGTTCAAATCCTCATAAGTTTCCTCTTCATTCTTCAGGCAGCACATAAGGCGTCCGCACACGCCCGAAATTTTCGTAGGGTTCAAAGAAAGGTTCTGCTCTTTGGCCATCTTAATGGACACCGGGATAAATTCCGAAAGATACGTGTGGCAGCACAATGCCCTTCCGCAAATGCCAATCCCCCCCACAACCTTCGTTTCATCCCTGACGCCAATCTGGCGCAGCTCTATCCTGGTCTTAAAGACCGATGCCAAATCCTTGACCAACTCGCGGAAGTCTATCCTTCCATCAGCCGTAAAATAGAACAGCACCTTGTTATTGTCGAAGGTATATTCCGCATCAATCAGTTTCATTTCCAGATTATGCTTTTTAATTTTTTCCAAACAGATTTTAAAGGCTTCCTTTTCTTTCCCCTTATTGGCTGCCTCCTGCTCCATATCTTTCTGCGTAGCGATGCGCAGCACAGGCTTTAAGGGCTGGATGACCTTATCCTCCTCCACTTCCCTCATTTCCCCTACTACCGTTCCATATTCAATCCCCCTGGCGGTTTCCACTATCACATGGTCGCCTTTTTTAATATGCAGACGCCCCGGGTCAAAAAAGTATATTTTCCCGGCTGTCCGGAAACGTACTCCAATTACTTTTATCATAATCTATCAACCTCACGAATTTTCTTTTATTGTCAGCAGCAAAAGTTCCATGGTCAAATCAAAATTTACATTTGCATTCAGCCGTTGCTTTGACTTGTCCAAAGCCCGGATGATTATTTCAATCCCTTCATATGTGCTCCTGTCCGCCACTTTTCTAATATACTGTATCTCTTCCCTGAAAATCAAGTGGTTTACGTCATGTGTTGCCTTAAACAGCAGCACATCCCTGTACCAAATGGAAAGAATATCGAAATAATCGTTAATATCCAGCTTATATTCGTTAATCTTTTTTATTGCAGTCACTATTTCACTGATTTCCATGTCATTGATGTACTTTAAAAGCGTAACCGCCTCTTCCTTTACCCGGTCAAAATCCTCACTGGATGCCAAAATCTTCGCCTTACCGATATTTCCCCTGGCAAATGCCGTACAGATATTCGCCTTATAATCAGGTATCTGCATGGTTTCCATCAAGAACTGTTTCACTTCCCTGTCTTTGACCGGCTTCATATTCAGCACTACGCATCTGCTTAGAATAGTAGGGAGCAAAGATTCCACATTCGTTGTTAAAATAAGGATTACCGTATATTCCGGCGGCTCTTCCAATGTCTTTAGCAAGGCATTCTGCGCCTGTACCGTCATCTTTTCCCCTTCATTCATAATATAGACTTTTCTGGGGCTGCTATATGGCTTAATGGCTACCGTCGCATTAATCTGCCCCCGTATATCCTCCACCCCGATGCTTCCCGGCTTTTCATGGGAAATATAAATAACATCCGGCTGGTTTCTGCTCGCCATCTGCTTACAGGAATGGCATTGCCCGCAGGGTTCCCATACGCCGGAAGACATATCCGGGCTTTCGCATTGTAAGGCCGCTGCAAAAACCTTTGCAATAAATTCTTTCCCCGCATTTCTATCCCCATTCAAAATATATGCATGGTTTACTTTATTTTGCTGCAGCGCATTCTGCAAATGCTCCTTGATCTGCTCCTGCCCTATAATATCCGCAAATTTTGCCATCTATCATACCTCCTCAGGTGAAAATATCCAACAGCAGCCCCCTGATTTCACCTATTTTGCTAAGTATATTTAAGTTATCCTTTTCATCCTTCACCAATTCCTGCGCCAATTCATCCAGCTTAGCATCCACCAGCCGCACAATCCCATACACCCTGTGACGCCCCCTTTTATCCAAAAAGTTTTCCCTCGAAAAGGAATGGGAACGGTTCACAATCTCATTCAGGAAATCCTTCACCAACCCCCTATATTTCCTCATATCCTTAATATCCCGGTGTTTTGCCAGCCTATCCCCCTGCATCGTTATTTCTTCCATCAGAGAGGTCAATCTTGCCTGAAGCTCCTGCTCCTCAATATGGCTTACCAGCGTAAATTTAAATGCCCCATCCGCCTGCTGTTGCTGTGCCGGCTGTTCTACCTGCATTGGTTTGCTCAATTGATTCACTTTAATATCCATAGCCTGCCCCTTATCCTGCCTTTACGCATCCCTGCGCCTGTGTCAGCACACACGGCTTCCAATCAAACACTTATCATACTTCGATTACCCGGATCATATTCGTATTTCCCGCAATGCCTAAAGGAACGCCTGCTGTCAATACCGCCAAATCCCCCGGCTTTACATATCCCGCTTTTTCTACCACCCGGGATGCCTGTTCGAACAAATCATCCGCATTATCTTCTTTTTCGATTAAAATAGGCACTACACCCCAAGCCAGATTCAGCTGACGGCACACCCTGGGATTCACCGCACATGCTATAATCGGTGAAACAGGCTTATACTTGGAAATCATCCCGGCCGTAAACCCGGACATAGTTACTGTTACAATAGCTGCCGCATTTAAGTCGGCCGCCGTAGTACATGTAGCATGTGAAATTGCCGCCGTTACATCAGGCGTTCCCGCACCTATTCGTTTTTTCATACGCGAAGTATAATCGATGTCTTTTTCTGTGCGTTCCGCAATTTTAGCCATTGTCTTCACTGCTTCTACCGGATATAGCCCTGCAGCGCTTTCCCCGGAAAGCATAATTGCCGTTGTTCCATCGTAAATGGCATTGGCGATATCCGTCACCTCTGCCCTGGTTGGCCTTGGATTCCGTATCATGGATTCCAGCATCTGTGTCGCCGTAATTACATGTTTTCCCTGCTCTTCCGCCATCTTTATCATCTTTTTCTGCAGTGCCGGCACATCTTCTAACGGGATTTCCACCCCCATATCCCCTCTGGCCACCATAATCCCATCGGATACGGAAAGGATTTCCTCCAAATTCTGTATCCCCTGCATATTTTCTATTTTAGCGATTACCTTCATAGCGCTGTTATTCTCTTCCAGGATCTTTCTAAGTTCCAGAATATCCTCTTTGCATCTTACAAAGGAAGCCGCAATGAAGTCGTACCCCAGCCCACAGCCAAAAACGATATCCGCCCTGTCCGAGTCGTTAATATAAGGCATGGATAAAATAGCATTGGGAACGTTTACCCCTTTATGATTGGATACCCATCCACCGTTTATTACCTTGCAGACAATTTCTTCCCCTCTTATCTCGTCTACAAACATCTCTATTAACCCATCATCAATCAGAATGGACATCCCCGGCTTAATATCATTTTTCAAATTTTTATAAGTGATAGAAGCTATTTGGGAGTCTCCAAGTATCTCTTCCGTAGTCAGGACAAATTTCTGCCCTTCCTTCAGTTCCACTTTCTCATCCTTAAAATCCCTCAGCCTGATTTCCGGCCCTTTCGTATCCAACAGCGTAGCAACAGGAAGGCCTAATTCCCCGCTTACTTTTATCACTCTGGCAAATTTCATCTTATGCTCTTCATGGGTTCCATGGGAAAAATTAAAACGTGCCACATTCATCCCTGCCAGCATCAGTTCCCTTAGCCTGTCTTCACTCTCACTCGCCGGCCCAATCGTACAAATTATTTTTGTCTTTCTCATATTAATTCCCTCTCCTCTATCTTTTATTTTACAGAAATAATTTATTATCTTTCACTTTATTGCTTCCTAAACTTTATATTTATTGTCAAATCCACACCTTCCCAACTATACAGCCGAATACAAAACAATAAAAGAAATATCTACTCAGATTTCAATACCCTGAGGTTCCCCTTCTCCAGCCCCTGAACCATAAGGCCTGACGCCATATAACCCAAAATCTGCTTTATCCTTGCATCATCCATCCGTTCTCCAGGTGCCACTAACGGAATACCCGGGGGATATAAATGAATAAACTCTGCCGACACCCGCCTGCATCCTTTTTCCACCGGTATTAATTCCTGTTCTTTATCATATGCCTGATATATGGGCATGACTATTTCATTTTCTTCTATGACATCACCTTTTTCCATCGGACGTTCTAACGTTTTGTCCGTGGCAATTCCCCCCTCCGGGCTGCGGCTTTTCTCTTTCTCAAAATCCCCCATCATCCCGTCAATTTCCACCAAAGCATCAGCCAGCCTGTCCATCCCCTCTTCCTTGTCCATTAAGGTCAGAATCGCCAACACATAGCCATCTGCTGCCATTTCCATCTGCAAACGGTACTTCTGTCTAAGTATATCATATAGCTGCTGCCCTGTCAGCTTTCTTCCTTTTATTCCCACCGTAAACTTGCAGATATCCCCTTGGATAGCCAAACCTTCTTTTGCAGACTCCGGCCTGAAAATCACTATATGTTTACATGCTTTCAGTTTTCCTTCCAATCTCTCCCTGTTCCGCCTCAATTTTTCCAGGAGCGCCCATCCATCTTTTTCTACTATCTCCAGACAGCTGCTCATGGAGGCCATCAATACATAAGAAGGGCTGCTGGTCTGAAATATCCGCAAATACCTTTCCAGCCTCCGTCTGTCCACCAGATTCCCGTTTACATGCAGCAGGGCTGTCTGTGTCATGGACGGCAATGTTTTATGCAGGCTGTGAATTACAATATCTGCCCCCAGCCTGACCGCGCTTTCCGGATATCCCTCATGGAATCCAAAATGTGCCCCATGGGCTTCATCTACCACCAGCGGCTTTCCATACCGATGGGCAATAGCTGCTATTTTCCTTACATCCGACACCACACCTTCATAGGTGGGTGAGGTGATTAACACCGCCCCTATATCCGGCTCTTTTCTTAATTTCTCCTCCACGCTTTCCGGAGCAACTGCCCCTGCTATCGTTCCTGTGATTGTCCCGGTTTCTGTACCAGCCACTGCAGTTGTTCTTGTCACTCCATACTCCAAAAGTTCCGGATAAAGATAGGATACTTCTAATTCCTGTAAATATGCCCCATGATACACCGATTTATGGCAGTTTCTGCCCATCAATAATCTGCCGCCCTTTTCCGTCACCGCCCCGATCGCGCTTAAAATCCCCCCTGTGCTTCCGTTCACAAGAAAATATGTTTTCTCCGCCCCATATAATCGAGCTGCTTTTTCCTGTTCCCTTTTTAAAATTCCTACTGCCTGATGAAGGTCATCAAATCCATCTATCTCTGTAATATCCAGGCCATAAACATCCGCTAATATTTTTTCCGTCATATCCCCATTTCTTTTGTGACCTGGCATATGGAACGGATAATAATCCGAATCCTTGTATTCCTTCAGCTTTTCACATAATTCCGCCACAGCATTACCTCAATTACTATACGGCAATTCCCTGCCCTTCATGAACAGCCGCATTTTCCTTCTCTATGGGCATATACCTTATATGCTCCTTATGAATCTTCATTGTCTCCAGCATGGAACAATATTTATCCGCCATAGTTACTATCCAGGCTTCCCTGCATAGAGGCGGTACCACCGTTAAAGGCCACATATGCTTTTTAATAATGTCCTGTTCCCTCTTTGTCAGTTCATATTCTTTCATCGCATTCCTAAGGGCAATACCCGGATGATAAAATCCATGCAGCCTCTTAATATCCCTATGATACTTATCATGCCAGTCATAAAGAAAATAATCGTGAAGCAACGCCCCCCGCACCAGTTCACGCTGGTTACATGGTATATTTAATTTCTTGCTTATAGCCAGGCTATAAATCGCCACATTAATACAGTGGCTGCTCACAGTCATATTTCCATGCTGAATATATTCCCGCGTTTTTCTAAAATTATGGGAAGCCAAAATATCGCTCCCATATCTCTTCAATAATTCATTCCACTCCTTCTGTTTCCGGAAAAACTCCCGAAACCTCATTCTTTCCTTCTCTGTTTTTCTATTTCCGATTTTGTTTTTCATATTTTACTCCATTTCTGCATAGCTTTTGTGAATATCTACAAATGCCTGGAGTACCTTCCATCCTCCAAAATACACTTGGTTCGCAGTTCACAGGAAGCCATAAATTACACCCCTATCTTTAATAATAACACACAACAGGGAATCCAGTATAGACATATTCATAAATTACTTTCGCTTTTTCATAAGGTAAATTAATGCATCCATGGGAACCATTGGTCAAATAGATCTCCCCGCCAAAAGAACTCCTCCATGTGGCATCGTGCATTCCTATATTTCCGTTAAATGGCATCCAATAGGTAACTGGCGTTGCATAGTTTTCCCCCCGCAAAACTGCATTTGTTGTTTTATAAGTTAGTCCAAATACTCCTGCCGGCGTACTCCATCCCCTGGATGCATTTCCAGACACAAAATCACTTTCTAATTTCAGTTCTCCATTTACATATAAATATAAGTGCTGTTTCCCCAAGTCAATCTCTACATAGGTATCCCCTACATCCTTATCCCCTGCCTTTGCCGCCGTAAAACTATATACCGGCTCCCTCTCGACCCGCTCTCCCTTCTTTAATGACTTTACAAGTTCTTCCCCTTCCGCTTCACTATCCGTTTTCCATCCATATGCACCGCTTTTCAGTTCTATCTCTCTTCCGTCCGTGGTCTGGAATATCCTGTTTTTGCCGTAAGTATCATACTTTTTAGCCTGATCCGCTACAAACTCCTTCACCAAATCTTCGTTCAGTATGACTTCACTCCCATCAATCTTGATCCACTCATGAATAATATCCCCATCCACCACCACTTCGTTCTCATTCCATCTATAAGTAATGCATGACTGCACATATCGGTTCGCCTCATCCCTGGCACGAACCAAATCCTTGTCAATCCCTTCTGTCATCTCGACTTTATAGCAGCCCTTCTCCTCCAGATCAATCTTCGGAGCCATTAGCGTAAGCGCTTCCCTTACTACTGTTTCAGTTACATCCTGTGAGATTTCCGTACCTGGGTCAGCCTCTATCACTATATATTCCTTTTCATTTTCAGAATATTTTAAATAAGCCTCCTTTGGCTTTTTAATATTTTTAGCCTGAAAAAAAGCCAGGCTTTCTAATTCCTCTTCAAAAGCCTTTTCATCATACGTCACTTCCCAGGGGAATGCATATTCATACTCCCTAACAAAAGCCAATATCCACAGCCATGGATTCTGTCCATGCTTTATCTCTACTAAAGAATCGTCTATCAAAAAACGCATATCTATTTCCTCAGGCAAAATAGAATCCGTTACTTCTTCTCTTCCATAAATCTCCAGCGAATAATGGTAGATACGGGAATATAGGAGTTCTTCCACTTCCATGGGGGTTTTATAGCTTACATCCTCCCCGCCTATTATCGTGTGATAATAATAATGGTTTTCAAAATAAAGAGAAATACAGATATAGGTAATTCCCGCTAAAATCAAAAGCGGCAAAAATACCGCAAGGACTATTTTTTTCCATCTTCTCTTTTTTTTCTTCCCTTTCATACTCCCTCCTAATTTTATAGGGAAATAATGCCAAGTACATTTGCAATAGAACTAACTAAAATAATCCCTATACAAATAACCGCCAAATATTTTACGAAAAAGATATATAGCTTTTTCCTTCGAAATGCAGATGATATTTCTATTTCCTTTGAAATCTTTTCAAAACCAACTACGCGGATGATTAAAATACAAGTAGCAAGAGCTGCCAGCGGCATCATGATAGAATTCGTAAGGAAATCAAAAAAGTCCAGAAAAGCCATGCCAAAAATCTTCACGAAATCCCATACCCCATACCCGAGAGAGGATGCTGTTCCGGCTACTGCCATAAGAACTGCCATAAGAAAACAGCATTTCGGGCGGCTCCATTTCAATTCATCTTCCAAAGAAGAAACACTTGTCTCCATCAAAGAAATTGCGCTTGTCAATGCAGCAAATAAAAACATGAGAAAAAACGCTATGCCGGCTAACCATCCCGTGCCCATGCTTGCAAATATTTTAGGAAGCGTAATAAACGCCAAAGATGGGCCTGCCTGCAGCGTTTCCATATTCCCTCCTGAAAAAGCAAATACTGCCGGAATAATCATCATTCCCGCTAAAAGGGCAATAGCCGTATCAAAGAGTTCGACTTGCTTTGTAGATTTTTCAATATCCATATCTTTTCCTATATAAGAACCATACGTATAAAGCACGCCCATCGCAATAGAAAGGGAGTAAAACATCTGCCCCATGGCGGCCACCACAGTCATCCATGAGAAATTATCAAAATCCGGCACCAAAAAATATTTTACACCTTCCAGAGCCCCCGGCCTGGTCACCGAGTATACCGTTATAAAAATAGCAAGTACTACCAATATAGGCATCATCAGCTTGGAAACCCGTTCTACCCCTCGCTTCACTCCCGCTAATATAACAAAAAATACGAAAAGCGAAAAAAGAATAAACCAAAATTCTACGTGGGCAGAAGAAGAAATAAAATCCGGAAAATAACTATCTCCTGCTAATATATTTCCATTTCCTCTTAGATATTCCGCTAAATACTTTAGAACCCAGCCTCCGATTACACAATAATACGGCACAATAAGCATAGGAACTAAAGCATTAATCCACCCGCCCAAATGAAAAGGCAGGCTTTTACCAAAACTCCTGAATGCCCCTACCGGACTTTTTCCTGTCATTCTCCCTAATGCTGTTTCGGACACAATCAGCACGTAACCAAAGGTTACCATTAATACCAAGTATACCAGCAGAAACATGCCTCCCCCGTATTTAGCCGCAAGATATGGGAAACGCCAAATATTCCCAAGCCCTACTGCCGAACCGGCCACAGATAAAACATAGCCCAAACGCCCTGAAAACCGCCCTCTATTACCAGATAACCCCTTATCATTTTTTGCAGGCATACCCTTGTCCATATCATTTCCTCCCTCATAAAATAGCGCTTATATGGTAAAAAACGCCTAGCCAGTTTATCTGGTCAGGCGTTTTTATTATAGTAATGAGACATCGGGGATTCGAACCCCGGACAACTTGATTAAAAGTCAAGTGCTCTACCAACTGAGCTAATATCCCATACCTTTATTTCCTCGGACTATAAACCAAATGCCGAATCTATAAAACATTTAGCAAATGTCGCAAAAGTTAATCCTTCGTCACTTACAACAAAATTATTAACTTAGACAAAAGATAATGCCCAGAACCGGAATCGAACCAGTGACACGAGGATTTTCAGTCCTCTGCTCTACCAACTGAGCTATCTGGGCATTGAGTAGCGGGGATAGGATTTGAACCTATGACCTTCGGGTTATGAGCCCGACGAGCTTCCAGACTGCTCCACCCCGCGTTATTTATCTTTTCTGATTACATTATATGCAATCATATCGGTCAATAGACCTAATGGATGGAGGTGGATTCGAACCACCGAAGCAATTTGCAGCAGATTTACAGTCTGTCCCCTTTGGCCACTCGGGAATCCATCCATATTCATATTAAAACTTCCTGAAGCCGATGATCGGACTCGAACCGATAACCTGCTGATTACAAATCAGCTGCTCTGCCAATTGAGCCACATCGGCAAACCAATGGGACCTATAGGGCTCGAACCTATGACCCTCTGCTTGTAAGGCAGATGCTCTCCCAGCTGAGCTAAGATCCCAGCAATAAAATTGCTATACGACCCGGATGGGACTCGAACCCACGACCTCCGCCGTGACAGGGCGGCGCTCTAACCAACTGAGCCACCGGGCCAATTCATTGCCTTTATAAAAGATTCATACCCTCAAAACCGAATACCATTCCACTTGAAACCCCCACCCATAGCCACCTCCCCAAGCCTCCCGATGGGTAAGCCCTCGGCCTATTAGTACACGTCAGCTCCATGCATTGCTGCACTCACACACCGTGCCCACCTACCTTGTCGTCTCCAAGGGGCCTTACCTTGCGTGGGAGGCCTCATCTTGAGG
>Ga0209064_1000349_pt1 | contig 106094 bp, 84 predicted proteins | sample Inofromicrocosms_FD_187498 | JGI IMG/M metagenome (GOLD analysis project Ga0209064, IMG submission 187498) | Mouse cecum microbial communities from Vienna, Austria - Inoculum for glucosamine and mucus D2O microcosms (SPAdes) (version 2) | ecosystem: Host-associated > Mammals > Digestive system...
CGCGGGTGATGCCCCACACGTTGATAGCCATACCGAAGAGGATCTGCACCATACCGATCGCCAGCGCGATGGAGAAGAACTTGCCCTGGAAATCGAAGAAGGGAACCGAGGGGAAGTACTCGGCGAGGTTCATTCCGAAGAACGAGCCGCAGAATCCGCCGAAGAGGATCGTGGCCGAGGCACACAGCGTGGCGAACCAGGCGGCCCGGCGCATCATGCCCGGCTCGCGGTTTTTCCACAGCAGGTAGAGACCCATCGCCAGAAGCACCAGGCCGTAACCGGCATCGTTGAGACAGATGCCGAAGAAGAGCATGTAGAAGGGCGCGAAGAAGGGGGTGAGATCGATGGTGCCGTACTTCGGACGGGCATACATGTCTCCCACCATCTCGAACACGCGGGCGAACCAGCCGTTCTTCAGCTTCACGGGAGTATCGTCCTCGGGCGTAGGGTCGCTCTTGAGGTAGATCACGTTGGGATATTCCTCCAGCAGGGCATCGACCCGGGCCGATGTCTCGGTCTCGGCCCAGCCCTCGAGGATCAGCAGCGAGCCGTCGGCCGCAGCGGTAGCGGTCGAGGTCACCTGCATCTCCTGCAGGCGCTCCTTCAGCTCGCCCTGACGCTGCACCAGCAGATCGGCGGATGCGGCGGCGCGGGCGAATTCGGCGTCGAGCGCCGCCAGCTCGCCTTCGCAAGCCTCGATCCGACGCTCGGCCTCGCGGATATCCATCGTGGGAAACTTCATCTCCTGGGCGTCGACCGAAAGGTCCCTGCCGCCCGTCATGACGAAGTAGGTATAACCGTTCAACTCCCTAATGGGGGTCAGCACGGCCTCTTCGAGCCCCTCGGCGGCGAGCGCTTCGAAATCGCTCGTCGGAGCGGAGAAGAAGCGCAGCACCACGCCGCTCTCGGCCAGCGCCCGCATCTGATCGACCGGAAACGGCCCCCAGGGGCGCAGTTCGTCGGCCGTCTTCTCCAGACGACCCAGCTCCGCACGCAGTGCGGCAGCCTGCTGTTGAGCGGCCGAATAGGCGGTGTAAGCCTCCTCTCCCGAGGCGTAGGGCTCGCCCTTGCGGGCGGCATGTTCGGGCTGCTCGCTCCACGTCTTCAGGAAATCGACGGCCTTGCCGTAACCCTCGACGTCGAGCAGCACCTGCCGCTCCTCCTCCGAAGGCTCCCAGCCCGTCGTAGTCACGTCGACCAGTCCCAGACCGCGCAAGCGTTCGATGAAGTCCGCACTCTGTGCCGCATAGAGCACAAAGTCGTATTTCGACATTCTGGCTATCATAACATGGCGCCCTCCCCGGCTTGCTGTTGTTTGGTTTTCACGATCTTCTGGGCCGACTTGGAGAGGTTCTCCTCGTCCTCCATGAAGCGTTTGATCTTACGTATGGCATCCTCGTACCCGGGTATCTGCACCTTTTCGTAGAGGTTCACCTTCTGAGTGGTTTTGCGTCGCGCATAGTCCAACAACTCCATTTTTCGGTTGTAGACCTCGAACTCGATGCCCAGCTGGGCCAGGCGCTTGAGGATCTCGATCCCCTCGGCGTACCAGACGGGCGAGGAGAAGAGGTCGTAAGCGCGCTCTTCGAATTCGACATCCCGAAGGACAGGCGTGCGCACGCCTGCGATTTTCTGCACGTCCAGCCGGACGTCCTTCACTCGCAGCAGATCACAATCAAACTCTCCCCACAGCGCCGTCATATAGTCGTAGGAGCTCTTCAGACGCTCCAGCTGCCCGCGGTAGTCTGCGGCGGAGTCCTTCGCCCGCTTTACCTCGGAGCGCAGGGCCGACTCCTTACTCTTGATGGTAGGGAGCGCCTTCTGCCGCATCTTGAGCTGCTTGCCGAGTTCGCCGAGCGAGGTCTTGTTATATTGAAATTTGATTGCCATAAATTCGCCTTATGCTTTCCAGTATTTAGCGATCAGTTCGGCCTTGATGGCTACCTCCTCCTTCGAGAAGTAGTCGGCGAAGAGCTTCCAGGCCGTGTCGAGCATCTCGTCGATCTCGATGTTCACGTCGATCGAAAGCAGCTTCTCCGAGTAGTCGTGGGCGAACTTGAGCGAACGCTCGTCGTAGTCCGACAGGTCGAAACCGTTCTCCAGCTTGGTCTTGGCGTTGGCGGCATCGGCGAACAGACGCACGCAGGCGTTCATCACCTGGGGGTGATCCTCGCGGGTCTTCTTGCCGATCACCAGCTGCTTCAGACGCGAAAGCGAGCGGAACGGGTCGACGATCACCTTACCCGTGTCGCTGTCGTTGCGCAGGAACAGCTGACCCTCGGTGATGTAACCCGTGTTGTCGGGGATGGCATGGGTGATGTCGCCGCCCGAAAGAGTCGTCACGGCGATGATGGTGATCGATCCGCCATTGGGCAGCTGCACGGCCTTCTCGTAGATCTTCGCCAGGTCCGAGTAGAGCGAACCGGGCATCGAGTCCTTCGAGGGGATCTGGTCCATACGGTTCGACACGATAGCCAGAGCGTCGGCGTAGAGGGTCATGTCGGTCAGCAGCACCAGCACCTTCTCGCCCTTGTCCACGGCGAAGTATTCGGCGGCCGTCAGCGCCATGTCGGGCACCAGCAGACGCTCCACGGGGGGATTCTCGGTCGTATTGACGAACGAGACGATACGGTCCAGCGCACCGGCGTTCTCGAACACCGACTTGAAGTAGAGGAAGTCGTCGTTCGTAAGACCCATACCGCCCAGAATGATCTTGTCGGCCTTGGCGCGCAGGGCCACGTTCGCCATCACGGCGTTATAGGGCTGGTCGGGATCGGCGAAGAACGGAATCTTCTGGCCCGACACGATGGTATTGTTCAGGTCGATGCCGGCGATACCGGTAGCGATGAGCTCCGAAGGCTGGATGCGGCGGAACGGGTTCACCGTGGGGCCGCCGATCTCGCGGGCCTCGCCCTCGATCGCCTCGCCGCCCTCCAGCGGTTCGCCGTAGGCGTTGAAGAAGCGTCCGGCCAGGTTGTCCGAGACCTTGAGCTTGGGGGGCTCGCCGTGGAAGATCACCTCCGAGTCGGTAGCCAGGCCCTCCGTACCGGCGAATACCTGCAGGGTGACGTTCTCGCCCATGATTTTCACCACCTGGGCCAGTTTGCCGCCTACGGTAGCCAGTTCGTCATTACCCACGCCGGTCGCCTTCAGCGTTACCGTGGCCTTGGTAATGTTATCGATTTTCGTATAGATTTTCTGAAATGCACGTGTTGTCATATCCCTGCTTATTTAACGCGGTTAGTAACATACTCCCCGATCTGACGGCGGTAGTCCTCGAACTTCTCGGACTTCCACTCCGAGTAGTTCATCTGACGGAAGAGGTTGATCAGACCCTTGAAGAACTGCGAGCAGGCCTCGAAGTCGGCGAAACCGAAGTTGCGGCCGCAGATGTCGAGCACCATTTCATACATCATCTTCTGACGCTCCACGGGGCAGTTGGCGTCGATATCGTCGAAGGCGTCCTGCTGCAGGATCACAAAGTCGATGAGCTCCGATTTCCAGAAGCGCTCGTGATACTCCACCGGCACGCCGTCGTCGCCCAGAATGTTGATCTGGTCGTTGGCCTCCTTGCCGCGCTGCACGATGGTCTTGCCGGCATATACCTTCTCGACCCAACCCTTCTCGATATGCTCGTCCAGGTACTCGCTCACCTCGGGATACTCCAGGTATTTCGAGTAGGACTCCAGCGGGTCGATGGCCGGGTAGCGCTTCGAGTCGGCACGGCCCTGCGAGAGGGCGTAGAAGCAGCGGGCGGCCTTCTTGGTCGACTCCGTTACGGGCTCCTTGAGGTTACCGCCGGCGGGCGATACCGTACCGAGGAAGGTGACCGAACCCGTCCCGCCGTTAGTCAGCTTCACCAGGCCGGCGCGGGCGTAGAAGTTCGAGATGATGGCCGAGAGGTCCATCGGGAAGGCGTCCTGACCGGGCAGCTCCTCCAGGCGGTTCGACATCTCGCGCAGAGCCTGGGCCCAGCGCGACGTCGAGTCGGCCATGACGAGCACCTTCAGACCCATCGCGCGGTAGTACTCACCGATAGTCATACCGGTGTAGACCGAAGCCTCGCGCGCGGCCACGGGCATGTTCGAGGTGTTGCAGATGATGATGGTACGTTCCATGAGTTTGTGGCCCGTGCGGGGATCCACCAGCTCGGGGAACTCCTTGAAGATCTCCACCACCTCGTTGGCGCGCTCGCCGCAGGCCACGATGATGATGACATCGGCCTCGGCCTGCTTCGAAATGGCGTGCTGAAGCACCGTCTTGCCGGCACCGAACGGACCGGGAATGAAGCCCGTACCGCCCTCGGCCAGCGGGTTGAAGGTGTCGATGGCGCGCACGCCGGTCTCCATCACGCGCGAGGGGCGCGGCTTCTCGGTATAGCAGCGGATGGCCTGCTTCACGGGCCACTTCTGCACCATCGTAATAGGATGGTCCTCGCCGGCGGCATCGGTCACGACGGCCACCGTGTCGGTCACCTTGTACTCGCCCTCCGGCACGACGCTCTTGACCGTATAGTTATCGGTCATCGTGAAGGGAACCATGATCTTGTGGGCTACCCACTGCTCCTTCACCTCGCCCAGCCACGATGCGGCCGACACCTTGTCGCCCGCCTTCGCGAGCGGCTTGAAGGCCCACTTGCGCTCGAAGTCGATGGGCTCGGTGATCGAACCGCGCGCGATGAACAGACCGTCCATCTTCTCCAGGTCGTTCTGCAGACCGTCGTAGTTGCGCGAAAGCAGACCGGGGGCCAGCGTGGCCTCCAGCATGTGGTTTTCGAACTCCACCTTGTCGCCGATCTTCAGTCCGCGGGTGCTGTCGAAAACCTGGACGTAGGCGTTGTCGCCCACGACCTTGATGACCTCGGCCATCATTCGGGTCTCACCGCAATACACGAAGCAGATCTCGTTCTGTGCGACCGCTCCGTCGACCTTTACGATCACGATATTGGAGATGATACCGTTTACTCGTCCTAAAGTTTTCATATCGTATTATTGTTTATTTATCTTCTCTTTGGCATCGAGCGAGCGGAGAAGCTCCTCGAAAAGTTCGCGTCCGCGCTCCCGGTCGAGCAGGGTCCAGCGGGCCACGATATTCACCCGCACCAGATAGGCCAGCACGGCATCGATGTCGAAATAGTTCTGCACGGTCAGCTCCAGCGACTCGTTCCAGCGGATCAGATCGATCTTGTGCTCCTTCTCGAGCAGGTTGGGTTCGTCGTTGACGGCGGCGATCACGGCATCCACGTAGGGCAGCTCGCCGCGCAGGCCGAAATCGGAAGCCGACGAGCGGCGCAGCTGCTCCGTCACGTCGTCCTCGCCCACGGTCACCCGCTCCACGTCGCGGCCGGCGGCACGGGCGGCCACGGCGGCGGCGATGTTGCGCAGCGTGCGGTCGAAGGTCGACCACTCGCGCAGGAAACGGCTCTTCGCACGCGCACAGGTACGATAGTAGGCCTCCAGCAGGTTGCTCTCGAAGCTGCGGGTCATGTCCAGCTCCTCCGCCTCCTCGGATTCGGAGCTGCGGTAGGCGCGAACCACCCGGGCCATCTCCGCGGGGAGACGGTCGGGGCTCTGCAAGGCCTCCCCCACCTCGTCGGCCGTGAGGCTGCCCAGCGGATTATAGGCCGAGCGGCCGCCGAACCGGGCGATCAGGTTCTCGCAGTCGTAGTAGCCGTACAGAAGCCGCACTTCGCGGGCGTCGGCCTCCGTAAGCTCCTCGAGAATCTCCTCGCGAATCGCCCGGGCGTCGAAACCCTTGACCTCGGCATCCAGCGCATACTCGCGCAGGCCGGCTACCAAACAATAGTAATTCTTCTCGAACATAGGGACGAAGGGTTAGGCTTCGTACAACAGATGAGCCACCTTCTCGCGCAGATACTCCTTCATCAGGGCGTCGAAATCGGCATCGGAGAACGAGATGTAGTAGCCGCCGTCCTTGGCGCCCACCTTGAAGCCCGTGCGAACCTCTTTCGAATAGCCCACCTCGATACCGGCGGCCAGCAGCTCCTTGGCGCTCGCGGCGAAAGCCTCGTCCAGCTTCGCGCGCTCTGCCTCGGGCAGAAGAGCCTGCAGCTCGACCTTCGACGAATCGGCGCCGTTCCAGTTCTTGGCTACGGCCAGCAGCATCTCCTTGATGAAGCCGGCATCCATCACGGCGGCCTTCACGCCGTCGCCGGTCGACTTGGCGATGATGAGCGAGGCGATCTCGGCCTTGATCTTCGCCACGGCCTGCTTGCCGGCCAGCGCGATTTCGGTCAGGGAGTTCTTCTCCACGTCCTTCGCCTTCGTCTCAGCGCTCTTCACGATCGCAGCGGCCTCGGCCTGAGCCTCGGACACGATTTTAGCAGCTTCGGCCTTCGCTTCGGCAACCAGGCGGTCCGCCTCCGAACGCCCCTTCTCCAGACCCTCGGCGTAGAGCGTCCGGGTCAGCTGTTCCAGTTTATTCTCCATAAGTGTTATTGTGTATTTAATTGAATTTTCGGTCGAGTCTCCGCATTACGCGCACAAAGATAGAAAAAATACCGCAACGAACAACAGAAAAGAGGAGGTTTTATTCTCCTTTTCGGGCACGCTCGGAAGATTCGGCCAGCCGGAGGTCCGAAATCGATTTGCGGACAAAAAACCGGAGGAGCTCCCGCCACCGGCAGGAACTCCCCCCGTTCGATTTCAGAAAGCGGCCCCGACGAACGTAACGCGCAATCCGCCCGCCGGACAGCCTCAACCCTGATGTTGGGGCCGCAGCAGATCCTGCACGACCTTCACGGGCGAGAAGGTGGAGATGGGCACATCCACGAAGACCGTGTTCCACTTCGCCATCGCTCCGTTCCACAGTCCGGGCAGCTCCTGGGCGCGCAGCTCGCGGCCGCCCGACGACTTCGAGGAGATGAATCCCGTCTCGGGGTCGGTGTATCGGCGCAGGTCGAACTTTCCGCCGCGGGCGTTCTTCACGCCGCAGACCAGATCGACCGGGTTGAAATGGGTCGCCGACTTCATCAGCGGCAGGTCGTCGGGCGAGATCTGGCTCGACTCGGCGATCTGGAGCGACTGCGTACCGTCGGGATTGGCCACCCAGAAGGGGCCGCCGCCGGGCTCGCCCTCGTTGCGGACCATGCCGCAGAGGCGGATGGGCCGGTCGAGGATAGCAGCCAGCAGCGCCGCATCATAGCGTTCGGGCAGTTTCGTGCAGAGCTCCTTTTCGATGAAGGCGGCCGCCTCTGCCGGATCGGCCGTCCCGGCCTCGAGCCCCCGCAGGTAGCCGAACGCCCGCTCCTGCAAATCGACGAGCATGCCGGCCAGCGCTTTCTTGTAGGTCACCGTGTCGCCTTTGAGGGCATCGGTAGTCACGTTGTCGATATTCTTGATGAAGATGATGTCGGCATCGATCTCGTCCAGGTTTTCGATCAGCGCACCGTGGCCCGCCGGACGGAAGAGCAGCTTCCCTTCATCGGTCCGGAAAAGGGTGTTGTCGGGGTTGACGGCGACCGTGTCGGTCGAGGGTTTCTGGACCGAGAACGAGATCTCGTAAGTCACGCCGAAGCGCTTCCCGTAAAGGGGCACCTTTTCGTCGAGCAGCGCCCGGAAACCCTCCATGTGTTCCGGGGAGACGGTGAAGTGGATGCGGACCACCCCGTCGGCGGCGGCATACATGGCCCCTTCGGCCAGATGCTCCTCAACGGCCTTGCGGCTCCCCTCGGGATAGCTGTGAAAGGTCACGAGCCCTTTGGGCCGCGATCCGTAGTTAAGCCCCCGGTTCACGATGGCGCTCACCACCGTCCGGTCATCGGCGCCGGCGGGCAGCAGGGCCTTCAGCTCGGGCCAGAAGGCGAATTTCCCGATGTTGTCGAGCAGCCTGTCGATCCCGGGGCCGCGCTTGCCTTCGTTCACGAACTCGAAAAGCTCCTTGAACATGCGGGTGGCGGCACCCGACGCGGGCACGAACTTCACGACCCGGCGGCCGGACAGCGACCGGTCGTAACGCTCCACGGCGGCGGCGATCCGTTCGGGCGAGGCGACGACGATGCCGTCCCCGGGCGAAGCGGCCTTCACCACCTTCAGGTAGGGGAATCCACGTTTGAAATTTTCGATCTGAAGCTCCACGGCTTCGGGCGTAAGTCCATGCTCCCGAATCTGAAGCAGATCCTGTTCAGCGAATTGAGACATAGTTTAGGATGTATTAAGTTGTTTTTAGGTTCGGTTCACCAAATTTTACTCAAAAATAGTAAAATTATTTCTAACTTTGCAAGTATGAAACGAGAATTTCAGCGGATCGATCTTCGGGATCGCAACAGCTTTCACGTCGTGCAGCTGGCCGACCGGCTCGTGGAGTTCGATTCGGCGGAGGAGCTCCGGGAGCTCTTCGCCCGCGAACGCCCCGAAAAGTGGATGGTGCTGAGCGGCGGAAACAACATCCTCTTCACCCGGGATTACGACGGGCTGATCGTCACCCCCGTCGCCGACAGGATCGCCATCCTGGACGAGCGGGACGACCGGGTGCGCGTGCGCGCCGAAGCGGGCGCCGAGTGGGACGATCTGGTCGCCTGGACTGTCGACCGCGGGCTCTGGGGGTTGGAAAACCTTTCGCTCATCCCGGGCAAGGCGGGAGCCGCCCCCGTGCAGAACATCGGAGCCTACGGCGCCGAGGCGAAAGATTGTCTCGAGAGCGTGGAGTGCCTCTTCACGGAGACGGGCGCCGTCGAGACCCTCGCGGCCGACCGCTGCGCCTTCGGCTATCGGGACAGCATCTTCAAGCGGGAGCTGAAGGGCCGCGCCGTGATACTCTCCGCAACCTTCGTCCTGAGCCGCACGCCCCGTCCCAGGCTGGGCTACGGCGACGTCATCCGCGAGGTGGAGGCGCTGGGAGGCGCGACGCTGCACAACATCCGCGAGGCCATCTGCAGGATCCGCCGCTCGAAGCTGCCCGACACCGCCGAGTTGGGCAACGCCGGCAGCTTCTTCAAGAATCCGGTCGTGGAGCGCACCTTCGCCGAGAAACTGAAGGCGGAGTGGCCCGACATGCCCCTCTACTCCTCGGCCGAAGGCGGAGAACGGGTGAAGCTGGCCGCCGGCTGGCTGATCGACCGCTGTGGACTGAAAGGATACCGCCGGGGGGCCGTCGGCGTGCACGAAAAGCAGGCGCTGGTACTGGTCAACCACGGCGGCGCCACGGGCGGCGAGGTGATCGAACTGGCCCGGCTGGTTCAGCGGACCGTCCGCGAACGGTTCGGCGTGGAGATCGACACCGAGGTTAATATCGTATAGCAAGATGCTGGCAGACAACTTTCAACGCTATGTCGAGGAGCACGAGCTGGTCTCGCACGACCAGCGCATTCTGCTGACCGTATCGGGAGGCGTGGACTCGATGGTGATGTTCTCGCTCTTTCTCAAGTGCGGCTACCGCGTGGGCATCGCCCACTGCAATTTCCAGCTGCGGGGCGAGGAGAGCGAGGAGGACGAGGCGATGGTGGCCCGCGAGGCGGAGCGCTTCGGCGTGCCGTGCTACAACAGGCGGTTCGACACGATCGGCGAGATGGAGCGCACGGGCGAATCCATGGAGATGGCCGCCCGGCGGTTGCGCTACGCCTGGTTCGACGAGCTGCGCCGCGGGGAGGGCTACGACGTCATCGCCGTGGCGCACCACGCCGACGACTCGATCGAAACCTTTTTCATCAACCTGCTGCGGGGCACGGGGCTGCGCGGCCTGACCGGCATCCACACCCGGACGGGCCATCTGATCCGCCCGCTGAACTTCGCCTCGCGCAAGGAGATCCTGGAATACGCCGTCGCGAACCGCATACCCTACCGCGAGGATTCGTCGAACCGCTCGACGAAGTACCTGCGCAACAAGATCCGTCTGGGGCTGATCCCGCGCATCCGCGAGATCAACGCCCGGTTCACCGATCTGATGAGCCGCAACATCGGCCGGCTGGTCGACACGCAGCGCTTCGTGGACCATGCCGTCGAGCTGATCCGCCGCGAGGCGGTCTCCTCCGAGAACGGCATCGACACGATCCGCATGGACCGCATCGACCCCGGATTTCCGCGGGAGTTCGTGGTCTACGAGCTGTTGAGCTCGGGCTACGGATTCAAGGGCGACGTGATCGACGCCCTCTGCCGGGCGCTGAAGCAGGGCACCACGGGGCGCCGCTTCTACGCCCGCGAATACGTGGGCTACGTCGACCGGGGGGCCATCCGGATCACCCGCATCCCCTCGGACGACCCCTGCGAGACCACCGTGGAGGAGGGCACGCCCCGCAGCTACTGCGGCAATGCGGTGCTCATCTACGAGCGGTGCGACATTGACTCGATCAAAACCTTCGGCGTGCCGGAGAACCAGGCGCAGCTCGATCTGGACAAGCTCCGTTTTCCGCTCACGCTGCGCCGCTGGCGCGAGGGCGACTGGTTTGTCCCCTTCGGCATGACGGGCCGCCGCAAGGTGAGCGACTTCCTGATCGACCGCAAGGTCCCGATGGCCGAAAAGGAGCGGCAGTTCGTACTCCTCTCGGGCGACGACATCGTCTGGCTGGTGGGCCGGCGCATCGACGACCGCTACCGCCTGACGCGGGAGAGCGAGAACGTCCTGCGCATAACCAAAGAGATTCTGTAAAGGCATGGCGAAGAGCACGGTAAAATTCAAGGAGACGGTGGCCGAATACGAGCGGCTGGCGGGCGAGGTGCGGGCGCGGAGGTTCGCACCGGTCTATCTGCTCATGGGCGAGGAGAGCTACTTCATCGACGCTCTGTGCGACCTGCTGGCCGGCACCGTGCTGCAGGAGAGCGAGCGGGCCTTCAGCCAGTACACGGTCTACGGACGCGACGTCGAGGCGGGGCAGGTGGTGAACCTCTGCCGCCAGCTGCCGATGATGGGCGAACGGCAGGTGGTGATTCTCAAGGAGGCGCAGCAGATGCGCCAGATCGAGAAGCTCGCCTACTACACCGACAAGCCCTCGCCGACCACCGTGCTGGTGATCTGCCACAAGGAGAAGAGCGTCGACAAGCGCTCGACCCTCTACAAGGGGATTCTGAAGCAGGGGGCCGTGCTCGAATCGGTCCGCCCGCGCGACTACGAGATAGCCGGCTGGCTCACGCAGTTCATCGCCGCCCGCGGCTGCGCCATCGACCCGAAGGCCCTCACCATGCTGACCGACCACCTGGGCACCGACATCGCGAAGATCTCCAACGAGCTGCAGAAGCTGCTGCTTTCGCTCCCCGAGGGGACGAAGCGCATCACCGACCAGCACATCGAGGAGAACATCGGCATCTCGAAGGATTTCAACAACTTCGAACTCTGCAAGGCGGTGCTGACGAAGCAATCCGAACGGGCGCTCCGCATCGCCGACCACTTCGCCCGCAACCCCAAGGACAACCCGCTGCTGCTGACCGTCATGGCGCTGTTCAACCAGTTCCGGCAGCTCTTTCTGATAAACTACCTGCGCTGGCAGGTCAAATACCGAGGCACGGCCTTTCCCTCCGATGCCGAGCTGATGCGTATCCTGAAGGTGGGCAACATCTTCGCCATCGGCGAACTGAAGCAGGCCGCCCCGCTCTGGCCCAACCGCAAGGTGTTCAACATCCTGGGGCTGTTGCGCGAATACGACGCCAAAAGCAAGGGACTCGGTGCGGGCGGCGCCTCGGACGGAGAGCTGCTGCGCGAACTGCTGCTTAAAATCTTCCTGCTGTGACCGAGCCCTACCTCGTCCAGACCGTGCATGTCCGGGGCCGTCGGCCGCGGCTGCTGCGCGAGCACCTCGACCGTCTGGAGCGAAGCCATGCGGAGCTGTTCGGAGAACGGCCGCACTTCGACGCGGAGGAGGTCCGGGGGCGGATCGTGCGGCTGCTCGACGCCGAACGCTACCCCGCCGGATTGTCGGCCGGCGTCCGGCTGGAACTGCGGAACGGGGAGCTCGACCTGCGTCCCGAGCCCGTCTCGCCCTATCGCGGCTACGTACTTCGGGCCCTGCGCCCCGCGGCCTGCTCGCTCCGCTTCGACATCCCCTTCCTGCCCCACCCCACCTCGGCCGGAGAGGCCGTCTGGGCGACAGCCGGCGAGATAGCCGCCGCACGCGGATTCCGCACGGCGGTCCGCATCGACGGCGACGGACTGCGCGCCGGGGCCGACGGCGCCCCCCTCTTCACCGTCCGGGACCGGACGATCTGCATCGCCTCCACCCCCGCCGACGTCACCGGCCGGCTGGCCGTCGAGACGATTCGCCGGGCCGGCTATCCGCTCCGCATCGAGACGACCCCGGCGGATCAGCTCCCCTTTCCGGACGAGCTCTTCTACGTCGACCACCGCGGCGTCACGGCGCTGGAGCGCTGCGACGGCCGACTGCTGATGGCGGTCATCGCCGAGCGCGTGGCCCGGGAGATGGAGCGGATCTGGGAAAAACCGTAGAAACACGCCCTGCCGCCTGCCGCTACCTTTGCGGAAAAACCTCCGCAAATCATGAAAAAAGCGCTGTTCACCCTCCTGCTCCTGCTCATCGCGGGGACATCCATCCGTTCCGCCCTCCGGGCCCGCCGCGAAGCCGACCGGCTGCGCGCGAATCTCTATGCACTCAACGACACGCTGTGCCGCTGCCGCACCCGGCTGGGCGAGGAGACGGTTTCGGTCGAAGCGCTCCGGCTCCGGTGCTCCGAATTCGAACGGCTGCGGGCCGCCGATGCGGCGGAGATCCGCCGGCTGGGCATCCGGCTCCGCCGGGCCGAGGAGATCGCCCGCACGGTCGCCGCCACGACCATCGAGGTGCCGGTGCCGGTCCGCGACACCGTGATCCTGCGCGACACCCTGCGGCTCTTCCGCTGGCGGGACGCCTGGGTCGAAGTCGAGGGGCTGGTGGGGCGCGACACGGCGGAGTGCCGCGTGGAGAGCCGCGACACCCTGATTCAGGTCCTCCACCGCGTGCCGCGCCGCTTTCTCTTCATCCGCTGGGGCACGAAGGCCGTCCGGCAGGAGATCGTGTCGCGCAACCCGCACACGAAGATCGTCTATGCGGAGTACGTGAAAATCGAGCGATAGAAAAGGGGCCGTCGGAATATCCGACGGCCCCTTTTTTCACGATCCTGCGGTTACAATCCGAAGGCGGGCTTCGCCACGCCGAACAGCAGCCAGGCGGCCAGGAACGTCACGACGGCATTGAAGCACTGCGCCCCCAGAAAAGCGTACATCGTGGTGCGGTTCTCCTTCGAGACGATATCCTTGAGCCGGGTGTCGAGGCCGATGCAGACGAAGGCCAGCGAGAAGAAAAGCGACGAGAAAGTCTTGGCCAGCCCCGTCTCGACGAGCTTCGTCGAGGCGTGGTCGGGGAACACCTCGAACGATTGGCAGAGGCTGAAGAGGAGCGACGCCGCCACGAAGCCCAGGATGAACTTGGGGAACTTCTCCCAGACGATCCCCAGCGAGGGCTGCCGCGAACGTCCGCCCTCGCCCCGGGTCGAGAGGTAGAGCGCGATGAAGAAGGCGACCACGCCGATCAGGACATTCTGCGTCGCCTTCACGATGATGGCCGTGCTGTTGGCCAGTTCGCCGGCCATGGCCGACGAAGCCGCAACGCCGCTGGTCGTGTCGATCGTGCCGCCGATCCAGGCGCCGGCGATCTCCTGCTGCACGGCGGGATCCGACGCAACCAGCGGAACGACCTTCGCCGCCAGCCAGGGCATGAGGTAGATCATCGGCACCACGACGATCAGCACGAGCGAAACCACGTAGGAGAGTTTCCGGTCGTCGGTGCCTGCCACGCCGGCGGCCGTGATGCAGGCCGACACGCCGCAGATCGAGACACCGCTCGAGAGGGTCATCGCCGTGGCGCGGTCGACCTTCAGACGGCGGGCCAGCGCATAGGCGAAGAGCCAGACGACGGCCACCACCAGGCAGGCCTGCACCAACCCCATCGAACCGGACTTCATCACGTCGCGGAAGAGAATGGTGGCACCCAGACAGACCACGCCGATCTTGATGAAGAACTCGCCCTGAACGGCGGGTTTCAGCCAGTCGGGAATACGGAAACAGTTGCGGATCACAAGGCCGAAAATCACCGAAAAGAAGACCGACTCGAAACCCAGATAGGCGACCGAGGGGATTTTAGCCACCCAGAGGGCGAGCGCCGCCACGGCGAAGACCACGACAAACGAGGCCAGCAGTCCGCGCAGCGGGCGACCCAGCAGCTTGTTGCCGGCGAAGAGGACGGCCAGCGCCAGCGCGAAGAGCACGGCAATATTGCGCCACGCCTCGACGGTCTGCAAATCGGTCGGGATGGAGATTTTGGGCAGCGCATGCGCGAAGGCCGCCAGCAGGAGCAGAGGGAGGGAGATCAGCACGACCACCCAGTCCTCGACCAGAAATTGTTTGAAAAATCGTTTCATGACTGAAAATAATCTCGTTTGAACTTCGGCATCAGAAAGAGCCCGTCACCAGGACCTGCACCAGCGAGAGATCGTTGCGGCCGTTCTGCGAGACGGCATAGTGCTGCAGGGTGTAGTTGAGTTGGAGACGCAGGTGGCTCCAGACAGGCAGGTCGAGCCCCACCAGCCAGTTCGTGCGCTGCGAATCGGCATCGTCGCTGTCGGGACGAAAGACATCGCAGCGGACCAGCGGGGTCAGGTAACGGGTGGCGCGCCAGCCTGCCACCGCATAGTAACCGTTGCTCCGCAGCGCTCCGGTCTTGCCTCCCAGATATTCGGCACGGGCGAACCAGCGCGCACCGTCGTAGGCGATGCCGGCGGCGAAGCGTTTGCGGTCAGTGTATCCGGCACCCCACTCGCCCCGGTAGTAGGAGCCCGAAAGGGTCAGCTCCGGCAGAGGCATCACGTTCAGACGCAGGGCGATGTCCTTGGACTTGTTGTTGTCCCGGCAGTTGATGCCCGCGCCGTTGAACACGCCGACCTGATAATGGAGGATCGAGCGGTCGCCGTGCTTCCAGAGGCCGCCGTAGAAGGTGATGCCGATGTCGCGTCCCGTAGAGGCGAGTTTCTCTCCGCCGATCCGCTCGTCGAGCCCCATCAGGGCCTGCAGGGCCATCGGATAGTCGATCGCCTCCAGCCGCAGGGGACCGTAGTCGACGTTCTCGATCGAGAAGGGAACTTTGTACTGCCCCAGCTGGACGCCGAACTGCCGCCAGGGGGCGACGCGCACATAGGCGTCGACGACCCGGGGTGCCGCCAGCTCCATCTGGATCCGGTAGTCGGCGATCCGGCGGTAGAGGGCTCCGCCCAGGGTCAGGCGGACCCGCTTGATGTAGAACGTCGACTCGTCGCTTCCGGAGGCCAGCTCGCCCCACTGATAGCCCAGCTGGGCGTAGCCCGAAACCTTCGGGAGTTTTTCGACCGCCCGGCTCCACTTCTCGGAGCGGACCGTCTGCCGCTCAAGCAGCTGTTCCAGCGAGTCGAGACGCTCGTTCAGCCGGTCGGTCTCCGTCTGTCCGGCCGCCCGGTCGCACCGTCCGAGCAGCGCACCGGCGAGCAGAAGGGGAAAAAGTAATCTCTTCATTCCGTTTGCATTTATTAAGGTTGCAAAGATGGCCGATTTTTCCTTGCCGGGCAAGGGTATAAATACCTAAAAACAGACCTCATCGCCCCCTTTCGGAGAGAAAAGGCGGAATTATCGGAAAATGTGCTTATATTTGCGAGTTACAAACTACCTCGTCATGGAGCAGAGAACAGCCCTATTTCCGGGATCGTTCGATCCTTTCACCCGCGGCCATCAAGCACTGGTCGCCCGGGCATTGAAACTCTTCGACCGCGTGGTCGTCGGCATCGGCGACAACCCCGCCAAGCGGGGAATGCTCCCGGCCGGAAAGCGGCAGGCGCTGATCGAGGATCTCTATCGCGGCGATCCGCGCGTGGAGGCACAGGTCTACACCGGTCTGACGGGCGATTTCGCCACCGCCATAGGGGCCGTGGCAATCATCCGCGGCGTGCGCAACACCACCGACTTCGAGTACGAGCGGACGATGGAGGCGGCCAACCTGCGGCTCTACCCCCACCTAACTACCGTGATGCTCTTCACGCCGCCGGACGTGGCGGACATCTCCTCCTCCACGGTCCGCGAGGTGCACGCCTTCGGCCGCTCGGTGCGGGAGTTCCTGCCCGAAGGGGTCGAACTGGAGAACTATTTACCGTAAACCCGAACAAACATCCATAACATGAATTTTACCGCAGAACAAATCGCCGGACTGATCTCGGGAGAGGTCGTGGGCGACAAGCTGACCGAGGTGCATACCGTCTCCTCCATCGAGGAGGGCAAGGCCGGTTCGATGGCCTACCTCGCCAACCCCAAATACGAACCCTGCCTCTACACGACCGAAGCCTCCATCGTGCTGGTGAACCGCTCGTTCGAGCCCTCGCAGCCGGTGAAGGCCACCCTGATCAAGGTGGACGACGTGGGCGCCACGGTGGTGCAGCTGCTGGAGATGTACAACGCCATGCGCCCGCAGAAGTCGGGCATCTCGAAGATCTGCTCCATTTCGGAGCGGGCCGAGGTGGCCGCCGACTGCTACGTCGGGGAGTTCGCCGTCATCGAGGCGGGTGCCCGGGTGGGCGCCGGCTGCCGCATCTACCCCCAGGTCTACATCGGCGACAACGTGGTGATCGGCGAGAGGACGACCCTCTATCCGGGGGTGAAGATCTACGAGGGCTGCCGCATCGGAAGCCGCTGCATCCTCCACGCCGGAGCCGTGATCGGAGCCGACGGCTTCGGCTTCATGCCCAAACCCGACGGCACCTTCGCCAAGATCCCGCAGCTGGGCAATGTCATCATCGAGGACGACGTGGAGATCGGAGCGAACACCTGCATCGACCGCGCCAAGACCGACTCGACGATCATCCGCCGGGGCGTGAAGCTCGACAACCTGATCCAGGTGGGCCACAACGTCCAGATCGGCGAGAACACGGTGTCGTCGGCCCAGATGGGCGTCGCCGGATCGTCGAAGATCGGCAGCAACTGTTTCCTGGGCGGCCAGGTGGGCATCGCCGACCATATCACGGTCGGCAACCGCGTGATGATCGGCTCCCAGAGCGGCATCGACAAGAACGTCGCCGACGGCGAGGTTCGGCTTGGCACCCCCGCCCTGCCCGGCATCAAGTTCCACCGCGCCCACTCCGTGTTCCGCGAGTTGCCCGAACTGCGCCAGCAGCTGATGCGGATGGAGAAGGAGCTGCAGGCGCTCAAAAAGAACGAATAGCCCCGATGGCCGCACCCGACCGCTACCGCATCATGGGCATCGACCCCGGCACCAACTACATGGGTTACGGCGTGCTGGAGGTCGAGGGCCGTCGGCTGCACTCGGTCGTGCTGGGCGACATCGACCTGCACAAGCTGCCCGACCCCTACGCCAAGCTGCGCTACATCTTCGAACGGGTGGGTGCGCTGATCGACCAGTACGGACCGCAGGAGGTGGCGCTGGAGTCGCCCTTCTTCGGCGAGAACGTACAGTCGATGCTCAAGTTGGGCCGTGCCCAGGGGGTCGCGATGGCGGCCGCGCTGAGCCGTTCGCTGCCCGTCTTCGAGTACGCACCCAGCCGGATCAAGCGCTCCATCGCCGGCTCGGGCTTGGCGGGCAAGGAGCAGGTGGCGGGCATCGTGCGGAATCTGCTCAAGATCGAGCAGGCGCCGCGGCGGCTCGACGCCACCGACGGCATGGCCGTCGCCCTCTGCCACTACTATATGGACCACAACGTGCTCAACGAGGCCCTGGGCCACGAACGCATGAAGGGGCTGGGCGGCGGTCCGAAAGCGATCTCCAGACGGGGCAGCACGAGTTGGGAGCAGTTTTTGAAGCAACATCCCGACCGGGAGATCAAATAAGGAAAACGAAAAAACACAACTTAACGAATAGACGATGAAAAAGATTCTTTTCAGCCTGCTCTGCGCCGCTGCGCTTTGCAGCTGCGGTAGCAAAGGCTACCATTTCACGGGAACGCTGGCCGAGGCCGGCGACTCGGTTTACCTGCTCACGGCCGACCGGAGCCAGGAGGTCATCACCGCCGCCGCGGTCGACCAGTCGGGCAATTTCAGCTTCAAGGGCGCTTGCGAAACGCCCTCCATGGCCGTGCTGACTACGTCGGACTACCGTCCCGTCGCGCTGGTCTTTCTGGAGCGGGGCAACCTCGCGCTCGTGCAGAACGCCGAAGGCCGCTACGAGGTGACCGGCTCGCCCGCCAACGAGGCGCTGACCGATTTCCAGCAGAAGATGGCCGCCCTTCAGACCGAATATTTCTCGCTCGACGAGACCTCAGCCTCGCCCGAGACCGTCGAGGCGCTGCAAAACCGGAGCGACTCGCTGACGAAGGCCGCCATGAAGGCCAACCTCTCGAACCTCTTCGGCGCCTACGTGCTGGTTAACAGCCACTATGACATGGAGGGCGACGAGGTGCGCGGTTACATCGAGCAGCTCTCTCCCGAGGTGCGGCGCGCCGAAATCGTGGCCGAGCTGGAGCAGACCCTCGCCGCCCAGGCCAACGTCGAGGTCGGCAAACCCTACACCGAACTCACCTTCGACGACGCTGCCGGAAAACCGGTCGCCCTCTCCACGCTCATCGGCCCCGGCAAGTGGGTGCTGATCGACTTCTGGGCCACGTGGTGCGGCCCCTGCAAGCGGGAGATTCCCCATCTGGCCGAGGCCTACGAGGAGTTCCGCGACAAGGGCTTCGAAATCTACGGCGTGTCGCTCGACAGCGACGCCGAGGCGTGGAAGGGCTACGTGGCCGACCACGGGATGAACTGGGTAAACGTGCTGGGCACAGGAAGCGACGAGGCCCGCGCGCAGATCGACCTCTACGCCGTTCAGTCGATCCCCTCGAATTTCCTCATCTCGCCCGACGGCATCATCGTCGCCAAGAACCTTCGCGGCGCGGCCGTGCGCGAGAAGCTGGCCGAGATGCTCGAATAACCCTCACCCGTCAATACACGAATCGGGCTGCCTGCGGGAAGCAGGCAGCCCGATTCGCATCGTATCATCTCGAGCGGAAGAACGCCAGCCCCGCAGTCGACTCATTCCTACATAACGGAACATTCGCCCTTACATTCCGCCCCTGCGACCGTCGTCCCCCGACCATAAGGAAACGGTGCAGCTAATACTCGGAACATGATCATCGCAATACATTTGGTTTCATAGAGACTAACCTCCACTCCCGCTCTTCCGAATAACAGGTGTTTTTGATATGCTGATATTTGTCGTGCAGAAACTCGTAGTCCAGATTTTTTACAGAACAGTCCCTACCGTCCTCATTGATTTCAATAGCATCATACGCCCGTTGCAGATCCTCGCTTGTGAATGTATCGATATATTTATTTTCTGTTTTATAGCTAATCTTCAGAAAATTGCCATGTTCATACCTTGATATAAAATCGACAGGGAATGCAATTGCCGCCGGTGAGGACAATACAAGAGATTTGCGGGGAAGATCACCCCAATTTACTACTGACAAAGTTTCGATTCCATGCTCCCCGCTATTGGATAGAAACTTTGTTTTTAAGAACTTTGCAGCAAAATTTAACGGCAACAGCACCCGAAAGGGCAAGTTATTTTGCAATTTCCGCTGAATATGCTACTTTTGCAGTAACATATTAATACACGGAAAGTGTAAGATATAATATAATAAATCGCAACTATTTATATATCTGCGTCTTATCTCTTAACAATCTGTATATCGTAACACATTCGTAACAAAAAGTAATTTTATTCGAGATTGCATAAATTTTTGTTACTCCTTACTTTCATCGACTTCATTTATTAGTATTTCTGTTGGGATATTCTTTTTTGGGGCTATCCTCTCATATAGGTTCTGTCGGCGATAAGAATTTTTGCAGCCAAAAGAAAAATATTGTCTGTCGACAATTAGCATCACATCCCTGCGAATCCATCCTCATATACGCAGGCAATAATATACCTGCATATATACTTTACTTTAGATTAGCAAAAAACGCAACAGCACCTACTGCTATCGTGGATGCCAACATTAAGGACGATAACGGACAGCACATTCTGATACGACGAGGCACTCCCGTTGAAATTTCGGCTACGATTCAGAAAGCCAAAGGAGTCGGAAAAGGCGCTTACATCAAATTGGATTTTCTATCCACCCGTTCAGTAGATGGGCAGCTTATCAGATTACAAGGAAATCTAATCAAAGAGGGGCAAAATAGAAAAGGAACAGCATTAGGCGTCGGTCTCGGTGTCGGTTTAACGGTTTGCTGGCCCTGCCTGTTTTGTCTGTGCATTAAAGGTGAAAAATTGACTATTCCCGAGAACACATTGGTGAATAACGTTGTTACTAACGACATTTATCAAGTCAATGTAAATTAAATTCATGAATGATAGGCTTGGACAGCACAGTCTATATGATACCGCTTGTCAAGCTTGACCTTTCTATTCCAGGTGACAAACTTTGCGAAAAGTTAGCGTATAAGATTCTTTTCCAAAGTTTGTCACTTTTCCTATCTTATCACAATCCATCATATCCCTCACGACAGAGCGGCATGGCGCAGAGGGGTACGAAAAAGCGGAAGAGCCGATGGCTCTTCCGTCTCTCTGAACGTACCGGAAATCGCTTATCGTCTCCCGTCGCCGTAAAGCGAGCAGGCGATTCCCATCTCGAGCCCGCGCAGCTCGGCCAGCCCGCGCAGGCGGCCGTAGCACGAATAACCGGGATTCGAACGACGGTTCAGGTCGGCGCACATCTGGTGTCCGTGGTCGGGGCGCATCGGAATGCGCTCGCCACGCTGCTGCTGAATCTCCAGCAGGGCCTTCATCACCTCGAACATCGGCACGTCGCCCTCCAGATGGTTGTCCTCCCGGAAGTTGCCGTCGGCATCGCGGCGCGTGGAGCGCAGATGGACGAAGCCCACACGGTCCGCGAACTCGCGCATCATGCCGGGCAGGTCGTTGTCGGCGCGCACACCGAACGAGCCCGTGCAGAGACAAAGGCCGTTGGAGGGATTGGGCACCGCATCGACCAACTTGCGGAAATCGTCCGCCGTCGAGAGGATGCGCGGGAGACCCAGAATCGGATAGGGAGGATCGTCGGGATGGATCACCAGCCGGGCCCCCACCTCGTCCGCTACGGGGCAAACCTCCTGCAGAAAGAGGATGAGATTGCGGCGCAGGGCTTCGGCATCCATCCCGTCGTAGCGGGCCAGCGCCTCGCGGAACTGCTCCACGGTGAAGCTCTCCTCCGCCCCGGGAAGGCCGGCGATCATGTTGCGCGTAAGCTGCTCGCGTTCGGCGGCATCCATCCTATCGAAACGGCCCTTCGCCGCGGCCTGCTCCTCCTCGGAGTACTCCGCCCAGGCTCCCGGACGGCTGAGGATGAAGAGATCGAAGGCCATGAAGGCGGCACGCTCGAAGCGCAGCGCCTTCGAACCGTCTTCGACCGTATAGGCCAGATCGGTCCGGGTCCAGTCCAGAACGGGCATGAAGTTATAGGTGATGCACTTGATGCCGCAGGCGGCGAGGTTGCGGATGGACTGCTTGTAGTTTTCGATGTAGGTCCGGAACTCACCCGTGCGGGTCTTGATGTATTCGTGAACGGGTACGCTCTCCACGACGCTCCAGGTCAGCCCCGCCCCGGCGATGAGCTGCTGGCGGGCACGGATCTCCTCGACGGGCCACACCTCGCCGTTTGGAATGTGGTGGAGTGCATGGACGACCTCGGTCGCTCCGGCCTGACGGATGTCCGACAGCGATACGGGGTCATCGGGACCGTACCAGCGCCAGGACTGTTTGCATAAGAACATATTGGAATCGGTTTTAGGTTTAACGCATGTTTAGATCGAAAAGGCGTCGAATCCGCCGTCGACGACCGCCAGCGCCCCCGTCACGAAGGAGGAGGCGTCGCTGATCAGGTAGTGGATCGTGCCGAGCAGCTCCTCGGGCTCGGCGAAGCGCCCCGCAGGGGTATGGGCGATGATGGCCCGGGCCCGGTCGGTGTACGAGCCGTCGGGATTGGTAAGCAGCGAGCGGTTCTGATTCGTCAGCAGGAAACCCGGAACAATGGCATTCACACGCATCTCGGGACTGAACTTCGTCGCCAGCTCGGCCGCCATATACTTCGTGTAGTTGCCGATGGCCGCCTTCGCGGCGCCGTAGCCCACCACACGGGTCAGGGGACGCAGGGCCGACTCGGAGCAGAAGTTGACGATGACCCCCTTTTTGCGGGCCGCCATGGCCTCGCCGAATACCGTCGTGGGCAGCACCGTGCCGAAAAGGTTCAGGTCCACCACCTTCTTGAAGGCGTCGATCTCCAGATCGAGGAACGACTGGCCGGGAGCGATCGTCGCGCCGCCCATATTGCCTCCGGCGGCGTTCAGCAGCACGTCGATACACCCGTAGGCGGCGAGAATCCGTTCGCGATTCTCCTCCAGCACGGTCCGGTTCAGCACATCGGTCACGAGAAACAGCGCCTCACCTCCCTTCGAACGTATCGACCCGACCAGCTCGTTTCCGGTCTTTTCGTCGCGGTCGAGCACGACCACCCTGGTCCCCTGCTCCGCCAGATAGGAGCAGATCGAAGCTCCGAGGATTCCGGCGCCGCCCGTAACGACGACGACCTTCCCCTTCACAGAAAACAGATCATTCATAACTTTTCCACTATTTGATATACGACTCATGTTACCCTATCGGAGAACGAGGCGCAGTTATTGTGCCGTATATGCACACAAAGATACGGACAAATTCCGAATACACCTCTCCGGCATCTCCTTACAAAATCGCGGCCTCCACCCCGGAATTCAAGAGAGGCGGCGGAGAAAGATTCGCTTTCCAGCCGTCAAATTTTCTCAATATCGCATTTTTTGCCTATTTTTGCAAGTTGATAGGTTTTCTGCGCGGAGCTCCCGACTAAAGAGAGGCAAAGCCTCCGGCTGCAAACCAACGGTAAACCGAAACGGGAGAAGACAACAATATAAATCGACAGATATATGACTCAGGAAGAACTTTTCAAAAAGCTGGTCGCTCACTGCAAGGAGTACGGATTCGTATTCCCGTCGAGCGAGATCTACGACGGTCTGGGAGCCGTGTACGACTACGGACAGAACGGCGTGGAGTTGAAGAACAACATCAAGCGTTACTGGTGGGATTCGATGGTCAAGCTCCACGAGAACATCGTGGGTCTGGACGCGGCCATCTTCATGCACCCCAAGACCTGGGAGGCTTCGGGACACGTGTCGGCCTTCAACGATCCGCTGATCGATAACCGCGACTCGAAGAAGCGCTACCGCGCCGACGTGCTGATCGAGGATTGGATCGCCAAGCAGGACGAGAAGGTCGAAAAGGAGGTCGAGAAGGCCCGCAAGCGCTTCGGAGAGACGTTCGACGAGGAGAAATACCGCGCCACCTCGCCCCGCGTGCTGGAGACGCTGGAGCGCCGCAACGCCGTGCACACCCGCTTCGCGGAGGCCATGAACGCCAATGACCTGGAGGGGCTGAAGCAGATCATTCTGGACTGCGAGATCGTCTGCCCGATCTCGGGCACGCGCAACTGGACCGACGTGCGCCAGTTCAACCTGATGTTCTCGACCCAGATGGGCTCGACGGCCGAGGGCGCCAACACGATCTACCTGCGTCCCGAGACGGCACAGGGCATCTTCGTGAATTTCCTGAACGTACAGAAGACCGGACGCATGAAGCTGCCGTTCGGCATCGCCCAGATCGGCAAGGCCTTCCGCAACGAGATCGTGGCCCGTCAGTTCATCTTCCGCATGCGCGAGTTCGAACAGATGGAGATGCAGTTCTTCGTGCGCCCGGGCGAGGAGATGAAGTGGTGGCAGCAGTGGAAGGAGACCCGCATGGCCTGGCACCGCGCCCTGGGCTTCGGCGACGACAACTACCGTTTCCACGACCACGAGAAGCTGGCCCACTACGCCAACGCCGCCACCGACATCGAGTACAACTTCCCGTTCGGCTTCAAGGAGGTGGAGGGCATCCACTCGCGCACCGATTTCGACCTCTCGAACCACCAGAAGGTGTCGGGCAAGAAGATCCAGTACTTCGATCCCGAGACGGGCGAGAGCTACGTGCCCTATGTGGTCGAGACCTCGATCGGCGTCGACCGCATGTTCCTTCAGGTGATGTCGGCCGCCTACTGCGAGGAGAAGCTCGAAGGGGGCGACTCGCGCATCGTGCTGAAGTTCCCGGCCGCCCTGGCCCCCGTGAAGGTGGCCGTGCTGCCGCTCGTGAAGAAGGACGGCATGCCCGAGGTGGCGCAGAAGATCGTCGACGAGCTGAAGTACGACTACAACGTGGTTTACGACGAGAAAGACTCGGTGGGCAAGCGCTACCGCCGTCAGGATGCCGTCGGCACCCCCTTCTGCGTGACCGTGGACGGTCAGACGCTGGAGGACGGCACCGTCACGGTGCGCCACCGCGACACCATGCAGCAGGAGCGCGTGAAGATCGAGGCGCTGCACGCGCTGGTCGACGAGGCCTGCTCCTACCGCAAGCTGTTCAAGAAACTGAATCTGTAAGCCATGACGCGACTCGTCACATTCGAGGGTCCCGCCGGGCATTTCGCCAACGCGTAAAGCAGGAGCCCGTGGGAAGAATTCTCGCCATAGACTACGGCACCAAACGCACGGGGATTGCGGTCAGCGATCCCCTGCGTCTGATCGCCGGCGGCCTGACGACCGTGGAGACGAAGCAGCTCGAACGGTGGCTGGCGCAATACGTGGCCGAAAACGACGTTACGACTATCGTGGTGGGCAAGCCGACCCAGACCAACGGACAACCCTCCGACACCTGGCGGTTCGTCGAACCGCTGGTCGCCCGGCTGCGGAGAGCCTACCCCGACCGGGAGGTGACGCTCTACGACGAACGGTTCACCTCGGTGCTGGCACACCGGGCGATGCTCGAAAGCGGGATCGGCCGCAAGGCCCGTCAGAACAAGGCGCTGGTGGACAAGATCTCTGCGACGATCATCCTGCAGGGATACATGGAGTCGATCCACGCCTGAAGCACCCGGACGACAGAAAAATAAAAATCGTGAATTGCTAATTAGGAATTGAACATATGATCTACCCCATCGTTATTTACGGCTCGCCGATTCTGCGCAACGAATCGGTCGACGTCACTCCCGACTATCCCGAGTGGAAGAAGCTCGTGGAGGATATGTTCCTGACGCTCGACGAGGCGGGCGGCGTCGGCCTCGCCGCTCCGCAGATCGGCAAGAACATCCGGCTCTTCATCGTGGACTGCACCCCCTGGGCGGAAGAGCACCCCGAGCTGGCCGACTATAAACGGGTATTCGTGAACGCCGAGATCTACGAGGAGTCCGAAGAGACCGGCCTGTTCAACGAGGGATGCCTCTCCCTGCCGGGGCTCTACGAGAACGTCCGCCGCCCGGTCGCGATCCGCATGCGCTACCTGGACGAAAATTTCGTGGAGCACGACGAGCTGTTCGAGGGGCTGCCGGCACGCGTGATCCAGCACGAATACGACCACATCGAAGGCGAGGTCTTCACCGACCACCTCTCGCCGCTGCGCCGCAACCTCATCAAGAGCAAGTTGCTGAATTTCGCCAAGGGCAAGTACCGTTGCAGCTACAAAACCCGCTGATTCCATTTTATCAACAGATAAGAGATCGAAAAATTTGATTTTTCGATCTCTTTTTTCTATCTTTGTAGATACAGGAGCGTGCAATTCCTGTGACGCTTTATTACTCACCAAAAAAATTCAGTCTTATGAAGAAATTGTTCGTGTGCGCTTTCGCCGCTCTGATGCTGGCGAGCTGCGGTATCGTGAAGAGCCCGCTGAACGGCGGTATCTACACCGACGTGAAGGACGGTCTGGCCGTAACCGGCAACGCCGGTTCGAGCAAGGTCGGCACGGCTCAGGCCATGGGTATCCTCGGTCTGGTAGCCATCGGCGACGCCAGCATCCAGGCTGCCGCCAAAGATGCCGGCATCACGCGTATCCACCACGTGGACTACGAGTCGAAGTCCTATGTAGGTGTCTACAACCTCTACACCGTAGTCGTTTACGGCGAGTAGACAAACCGAACGGCCGGAGGGACGACGGAGATACTCCGCACGAGCCTTCCGGCCGTTGTCATAAACCCCTATCCCATGAAACGAATCGCCAGCCTGCTTCTGACTGTCGCCTGCCTGCTCCCGCTGGCGGGACAGGCCCAGAAGATCAAGGGCCGCTACACGTCGCGGGCCCAGGAGGACGGCACGCTCTACCACCTCTACCCCGTCGAGCTCTATGCAAACCGCGAACACGGAAATCTGAGCTGCGACATCACCTACAAGTCGCTCAAGAGCCCCGCGGCCGAACCCCGCGCCACGATCAACTTCACCTACTACGCCGACCGCGCCCAGCCGGCCGACTCCATCCGCTTCAGCTGCGGCGACATCACGATGCGGGCCTCCGTGGAGAAGATCTACATCGAGCCCGACAAGAAGCGCTGGAAGCACCGCTATACCGCATCGGTTCCCGTCGGGACGCTCTACCGCTATTTCGACGAGACCCGGACCCCGGCGGTCACCCTCTACACCCGGCAGGGGACGGTCGAGTTCCCCGTGCGGCGTTCCGAATGGACCGGCTACGCCCCCGTCGCCTTCCGCATCTTCGAGATGATCCGCTGCAACGAGCAGGAGTAACCAGACATAATAATGCAAAGCGTAATGAGCAATCGGGGATTATCCGATTGCTCATTACGCTTTGCAGCTTTCCGACCACTCCCAGGCGCAGCGCATCCCTCAGGGACAAAAAAAGAGAGGCGGTCCGACGCGTTTCTGACTGCCTCTCCTGTTTTCAAGCCTTTGCCGTCAGAACTTGTAACAGCCGCCGATGGTGATGACGACCGGATTCTTCCGGCTGTTCTCGAACACCGGCATCCACTTCACACCCGCCGTCAGATCCCAATTGCGGGCTACGGCGAAGTCCGTACCGACACCGAGGTTCATACCCAGCGCCCAGTCGCCCAGTTCGCTGATCGTAAGACCGGCCACGGGATAGAGCGTCCAGCCGCGCGTCAACTCGAACATGTAGTGTACGTCGCAGTTGATATCGACCGAGCAACCGCTGTGGAACAGCGCGGTGATGGCCGGCTCCAGACGCCAGGCGTCCGTCAGATTGTAGCGGGCGAATGCGCCCAGACCGAGGATTGCACCGTCGCCCGTGTTGGTGTAGATGTTCGCGCGGGGACCGATGGTCCACTGGCCCGCCTCCTGTGCCGATACGCTCGTGAACGAGACCACGGCAGCAGCTAACAATAATAAAAGTCTTTTCATTTTTTTACCGTTTATTCCGTTTGCAAAGCAAATATAATACAAAAGTCGCCTTCGAAAAAATAAAATCAACGAACCGGAAAGATTTTCCCACCGAACGGACAGAAAGGGCCGGTCGCCCCGCAAGCGGGAGCGACCGGCCCTTATCGATCGGCTCTACCGACCTCTTTACTTCTGGTTCAGAGCGGCGTGAGCGGCTGCCAGACGGGCGATGGGCACCCGGTAGGGCGAGCAGCTGACGTAGTTCAGACCGGCATAGTGGCAGAACTCCACGGACGAAGGCTCGCCGCCGTGCTCGCCGCAAATACCGCACTTCAGGTTCTCGCGCGTGCCGCGGCCCTTGAAGACGGCCTCGCGGATCAGCTGACCCACGCCGTTGCGGTCGAGGATCTGGAACGGATCGGCCTTCAGGATGCCCTTCTTCAGGTAGACGGGCAGGAACTTCGAGATATCGTCGCGCGAGAAGCCCAGCGTCATCTGCGTCAGGTCGTTGGTTCCGAACGAGAAGAACTGAGCCACCTCGGCGATCTGGTTGGCCGTCACGGCGGCGCGCGGAACCTCGATCATGGTGCCGACCATGTAGTCGATCTTGTCGTTGCGCTCGGCGAAGACCTTGTCGGCCGTCTGGTCGATGATGTTCTTCTGGTAGCGGAGCTCCTTATGGTTGCCCACCAGCGGCACCATGATCTCGACATGCACGGGCATGCCCTGGGCCTTGACATTCATCGCAGCCTCGATGATGGCGCGGGCCTGCATCTCGGTGATCTCAGGATAGGTGTTGCCCAGACGGCAGCCGCGGTGACCCAGCATGGGGTTGAACTCGGCCAGCGCCTCGACCTTCTCGACGATGGTCTTCAGGGGCACGTTCATCTCCTCGGCCATCTCCTTCTGACCCTTCTCGTCGTGGGGTACGAACTCGTGCAAGGGGGGATCGAGCAGGCGGACGGTGACGGGATAGCCGTTCATAGCCTTGAACAGGCCCTCGAAGTCGCCGCGCTGAATGGGCAGCAGTTTGCCCAGCGCCACGCGGCGGCCGTCCTCGTCCTCGGCCAGAATCATCTCGCGAATGGCCTTGATGCGGTCGCCCTCGAAGAACATGTGCTCCGTACGGCACAGACCGATACCCTCGGCACCGAACTCGAATGCCTTGGCGGCATCCTTCGGCGTGTCGGCATTGGCACGCACCTTCAGCACCGAATATTTCGTAGCCAGCTCCATGATCCGGCTGAAGTCACCGCTCAGATCGGGATCCTTCGTAGCCACCTGACCCAGGTAGACCTCACCGGTCGAACCGTTCAGCGAGATCCAGTCGCCCTCCTTGATGATGCAACCGTTCACCTCGATCGTGCGGGCCTTGTAGTCAATCTGCAACTCACCCGCACCCGATACGCAGCACTTGCCCATACCGCGGGCCACTACGGCCGCGTGGGAGGTCATACCGCCGCGCGCGGTCAGGATACCGGCAGCGTCGAGCATACCCTTCAGATCCTCGGGCGAGGTCTCGATACGTACCAGAATGGCCTTCTGGCCCGTCGAAGCGAGCACCTTCTCGGCATCGTCGGCGAAGAACACCACGGGACCCGTAGCGGCGCCCGGCGATGCGGGCAGACCCTTCGTGACGACCTTGGCGTGCTTGATGGCGGTCTTGTCGAATACGGGGTGCAGCAACTCGTCCAGCTTGGCGGGCTCGCAGCGCAGCACGGCGGTCTTCTCGTCGATCAGACCCTCGCGCAGCATGTCCATCGCGATCTTCACCATAGCGGCGCCGGTGCGCTTGCCGTTGCGGCACTGCAACATCCAGAGCTTGCCGTCCTGGATCGTGAACTCGATGTCCTGCATGTCGGTGAAGTACTGCTCCAGGTGGTGCTGGATCTCGTTCAGCTCGGCATAGACCGAAGGCATCACCTCCTCGAGCGAAGGATACTTGGCCTTGCGCTCCTCCTCGGAGATGTTCTGGGCGGCGGCCCAGCGCTTCGAACCCTCGACGGTGATCTGCTGCGGCGTGCGGATACCGGCCACCACATCCTCGCCCTGGGCGTTGATCAGGTACTCGCCGTTGAAGATGTTCTCGCCCGTTGCGGCATCGCGCGAGAAGGCGACGCCCGTAGCGGAGTTGGCGCCCATGTTACCGAACACCATAGCCTGTACCGACACGGCCGTACCCCACTCCGCAGGGATGTTGTTGAGCTGGCGGTAAAGAATGGCGCGCTCGTTCATCCACGAACCGAATACGGCGCATACGGCACCCCAGAGCTGATCCCACGGATTGACGGGGAACTCCTCGCCGGTCTGCTCCTTGATGGCGGCCTTGAAGTTGGCTACCAGCTCCTTCAGGTCCTCGGTCGTCAGCTCGGTGTCGAGCTTCACGCCGCGCTTCTCCTTCTGGGCGTCGATCAGCACCTCGAACGGATCGTGATCCTCCTTCGATGCGGGCTTCATGCCCAGCACCACGTCGCCGTACATCTGCACGAAGCGGCGGTAGGAGTCCCAGGCGAAACGGGGGTTGCCCGAGAGTTTCGACACGGCCTCGACGGCGTGGTCGTTCATACCCAGGTTGAGGATGGTATCCATCATGCCGGGCATCGAGGCGCGGGCGCCCGATCGAACCGACACGAGCAGCGGGAGCTCCTTGCCGCCGAACTCGCGGCCGGTGAGCTTCTCGATGTTCTTCATGGCGCGCTCCACTTCGGGGCGCAGCAGCTCGATCACGGCCTGCTTGCCGTGCTTGTAGTACTCCGAGCAAACCTCGGTCGTGATGGTGAAACCGGGAGGCACGGGAATGCCGATCAGGTTCATCTCCGCCAGATTGGCACCTTTACCACCCAGCAGTTCTCTCATTTTGCCGTTACCCTCGGCCTCTTTGTTACCGAAGGTGTAGACACGTTTTACGTCTGCCATAATCGTTGGTTTTATTTGTGATTTTGTTTGTGTATATGTTCTTTCAAACAGCTCCTCCGGAAAGAAGGGGCACGAAAATAGTCAAAATAAACGGAACTTCCAAATATTTAAGGAAATAAATAAACGAACACCGGCAGTTTGGCCGCATATCCGCCCGTGTAGCACTCCCGGTCGTAACACGGAAGGGGCCGTCCCGACTTCGGGTCGAGGAGTCGGCCGCGGGCATAGACGTCGGCCCGCACGACCCGCATGGAGCCGTCGACCAGAATCCGGTCCTCCATCAGCCAGCCGCCCCGGCGGTGCCGGTTTCCCCGCCCGGCCCGTTCGGCCCAGCGCAGCGGATCCTGCAATCCGTCCCGCTCGCCCCGATAGCCGCCCACGCCGCCCATGACGATCAGCCGGGCATCGGGACGCTCCGTCCGCAGCTCCCCGACCCGGTCCGCCAGAAAGCGGGCGTGCCGGCAGAGCAGCAGCACGACCGCCGAGTCGTCCAGCATCCCCTCCACGCTCATCCAACCGTATCCCGTCTCCACCCGGCGGGGCTCCAACCGGTCGGCCTGATACAGCAGCGCGAAATCGAGACCGTCCATGCTGTTGAGCGTGCGATGGACCACGCAGTAGTCGCCCCCGCTCCGGGCGGCCAGATCGAGCGCCGCTCGCTCGGTCTCCACCCCGTAGAGCCCGACCAGCGGCATAGCCAGCGAATCGAGGACCGAAGCCAGCCGGGAAAGCGTCGCCCCGTAGCGCTCCGCGGTCCAGTGCCGGGATCCGGCCGGGGTATAATCCCCGTCGTCGTAGAAGAGCGACGGCACGGTGTCGTAGAGCGCGCCCAGATCGTAGTAGGCCAGCCCGACACGACGCTGGGCCGCGGCCGTCCACGCAAGGCACACCGCCAGCAGCACGGTCCATGCCCGCCTGACCCTTCGTCCGTCCGGCGCATCCCTCTCCATCGCTCCGCAAACGGTTATTCGATGCGCTGACGAGACCGGTTGTCGGGGGTATAAATCCCCTCTGCGAGCGTTTCGAGCAGGCAGTCGGTCACCAGCACGTCGAGCGTCCGTCCCTCGGACGAATCCAGTTCGCGGTAGTTCTTGAATACGTAGTCGCCCATCGCCACGCGATAGGCCCGCCCCTCCTCCAGCTCGGGAAAGCGGACATCCACCGCCTCGCCCCTGTCGTCGGTGACGACGGTATAGGGGGTGGTGGCGAAGAGATCGATGCAATGTGCCTCGCCGGGATTCACCGTGTCGTTGAACTTGGCGACGATCATCCGCCGCAGCTGCGCGGGGGTCATCAACGCCGTGCTGACATGCGAGCCGAAGGGGTCGAGATCGTAGACCGTGGCGATGGGCACGACCCCTGCGAGCGAATCGAGCCGTACGCCGCCGCGGTGGTAGATGCCGATCTCGGCATCGCCCGCCCGCCGGACGCTCCCGGCGAAGAGCTGTGCGAGCCCCGTCTTGTCGGCCGGAGCGGAGAGCTCGCCCACGGGCCGCTGCAGCTCCGGATCGGCATAGTAGGCGTCGACCAGCGCCTGATACTCGGGATCGGGATCGTAGTTGTCCAGCGGAATCATGCGGTAGGAGATCCCCTCCACCCGGCCTTTCCGCATCCGGACGGTGGTCACGCCGATATGCTTCAGGTTCTTGCCGGTCTGGGTCAGCAGGACGCCGTTGCGCACCTCGTTGATCTGCTCGTGGCTGTGGCCGCCCACCACGACGTCGAATTCGGGAGCCAGATCGGCCAGCTCGCGGTCCTTCTCCGACCCGATATGGGTCAGGGCGACCAGCACGTCGCACCGCTCCTTCATCGGCGCGTAACCGGCAGCGGTCCGCACGGCGTCCGTAAATCCGAGTCCCTCGAAGATGGCGTCGTGGCCGTCGGGATGTCCGTTCGGACCGTAGTTGGTGACTACGCCGACGAAGCCGACCGTCACGCCGCCGCGGCTCAGGATGCGCGTCGGCTCGAACGGCTTGAGCAGCGCCCCCTCCCCGCTGCGGATGTTGGCGCAGATGACCGGAAAGCCGCAGCCGTCGACAGCGCTTTCCAGCACGGCCTGCCCGACGTCGAACTCATGGTTGCCGAGGGTTCCCAGGTCGTAGCCCAGCCGGTGCATCAGCTCCAGCACGGGCCGCCGCCCCTCGACCAGATCGACATAGGCGTTGCCGGTCCAGCGGTCGCCGGCATCCACCAGCAGCACCGAGGCCGTATCGCGGCACCGCTCTACGGCAGTCGCCAGACGGGGGAATCGTTCGATGTGCGCGTGCATGTCGTTCGTGGAGAGAATCACGAGAACCTGCTCGCGCGGAGCGCAGGCCGCAATCGCTCCGAAGAGCAGCAAAACGGCGATTCGGGAGAGTCGTTTCATCATCTTTTCACTATTTTTGCGTAAAGATACGAATTTTTCGATTACCTTTATAAAAAAAGACATGACATCCGATCCGATTACCGTCATCTGCGAAAACAGCGGCACCGAGCTCAAAGTCGCCCTGGGCACCCCGTTGAGCGAGATCGCCGCCACGCTCCCCGCCGAGGCGAACCGCCCCCTGCTGGCCGCCTTCGTCAACAACCGCCTCAAGGAGCTGGACTACAAGATATGCACGCCCGTATCGGTGCGCTTCACCGACATCACCTCCTTCGCCGGATTCAGGGTCTACCAGCGGACCGTGTGGTTCATCCTCCAGAAGGCCGTGCACGACCTCTGGCCCCGGGGACGGCTCCACATCCGCCACTCGCTGGGGCAGAGCGGATTCTACTGCGAGATCGAGGGAATCGAACCGCCGGGCGATGCGGAGATCGAGACCCTGATGCGCCGCATGCGGGCCATCGTCGAGGCCGACTACCCCATCGTGCGCCGCAAGATGCTCACCTCGGAGGTGCGGCGCCGCTACGCCGAGCGCGGCTTCGACGACAAGATCGCCCTGCTCGACACGCGCCCCCGGCTCTACAGCAAGCTCTACACGCTGGACGACACCATCGGCTACTTCTACGGCTCTTTGGCCCCCTCGACCCGCTACACCCCGCTGTTCGATCTGGAGCGCTACTTCAACGGATTCTACATCGCCCTGCCCCTGCGCACCGCCCCCGACCGCATCCACCGCCACGCCGATCAGGAGAAGATGTTCGACATCTTCCACGACTACAAACGGTGGGTCGAGATCATGGGGGTAGCCACCGTGGGCAAGATCAACGAACAGGTGCTGGCGGGCAACACCCCCGAGCTGGTCCGCATCGCCGAGGCTTTCCACGAGAAGACCCTCGCGGGGCTGGCCGACCGCATCGCCGAGGCCAACGTCTCGCGCGGCACGCGGCTGGTTCTGATCTCGGGCCCCTCGTCGAGCGGCAAAACCACCTCGGCCAGGCGGCTGAGCATCCAGATGCAGGTATTGGGGCTGAACCCCGTGACCGTCTCGCTGGACGACTACTTCGTCGACCGCGAGAAGACCCCGCGCGATGAGCAGGGCGAATACGACTACGAAGCGCTGGAGGCGATCGATCTGGAGCTCTTCAACGACCATCTGCAGCGGCTCTTCCACGGCGAGGAGGTTCGCATTCCGCGCTACAACTTCGTCACCGGCCGCCGCGAATGGCACGAGCGGCCGCTGCGGCTCGACGAGCGGTCGATCCTGATCGTCGAGGGCATCCACGGCCTGAATCCGCGCCTCACGCCCGGCATTCCGGACGAGGTGAAGTTCCGCATCTACGTCTCGTGCTTCACCTCCGTATCGATGGACAACCTGACGCGCATCGCCACCACCGACAACCGCCTGCTGCGGCGCCTGACCCGCGACTACACCCAGCGGGGCAGCAATGCGCTGGCTACGCTATCACGCTGGTCCAGCGTCCGCCGCGGCGAGGAGCGCCACATCTTCCCCTATCAGGAGAATGCCGACGCCATGTTCAACTCCTCGCTCTTCTACGAGATCTCGGTGCTGCGGCCGCTGGCCGAACCCATCCTGCGCGAGGTGCCCGACACGGCGCCCGAGTACGACGAAGCGCGCCGCCTGCTGCAATTCCTGGACAACTTCATCCCCATCTACGAGACGAAGGACATTCCGCCCACCTCCATCCTGCGCGAATTCGTGGGCGGCAGCACCTTCGACTACTGATCGCCGAAAAATTCGGCTCCCGGGAGTATGGATCGGCGATTTTTTACTACTTTTGTCCACCGTCTTCCGCCTCGCCCGAACGGGTGAGAGCGGCCCGGCCGACAGCAGACTTCAGAGACACGACCATGCAGCAGCGACCATTCCGCCTGGGTGCCCGACGGCCCCTCATCATCGCCGGTCCGTGCAGCGCCGAGACCGAAGAGCAGACCCTCGCCACCTGCGAGGCGCTCGCCCGCGAAGGGTGCGTCGACGTGCTGCGCGCCGGCATATGGAAACCCCGCACCCAGCCCGGGAGCTTCGAAGGGGTGGGCCCGAAGGGGCTCGCCTGGCTCGCCGAGGCGAAACGCCGCACGGGACTGCCCGTAGCCACGGAGGTCGGCTCGGCCCGCCACGCGGAGCAGGCGCTCGCCGCCGGGGTCGACCTGCTCTGGATCGGAGCCCGCACCACGGTGAACCCCTTTCTGGTACAGGAGATCGCCGATGCCACGACCGGCAGCGATGCCTGCATCCTGATCAAGAACCCGATGCACCCCGATGTGGCCCTCTGGGCCGGCGCCGTGGCCCGCTTCGAGCAGGCAGGCATCCCGCGCGAGCGCATCGGTCTGATTCACCGCGGCTTCTCGACCGGCACCCACGGACGCTACCGGAACGACCCCATGTGGCACCTGGCCTTCGACATGCAGAGCCGCTTCCCGGGCATGATGATGCTGGGCGACCCCTCCCATATCTGCGGCACGCGGAGATACCTCCAGGAGGTCGCGCAGACCGCCGCCAACCTCAACTACGACGGACTGATCGTCGAGAGCCACTGCGACCCCGCCGCCGCCTGGAGCGACGCCGACCAACAGCTCACCCCGCAGGCCTTCGCCGAGCTGATGCGGTCGATCAACTGGCGAGCCGTGAAGAGCGAGGACCCGGCCTACGTGCGGACCCTGGCCCGCTGCCGCGCCGAGATCGACCAGATCGACAGCGAGATATTCGATCTGCTGAGCCGCCGCATGCGCATCGCTGACCGGATCGGCGAGGTGAAGCGCGACAACGGCGTGGTGATCCTCCAAAGCGGCCGCTGGTCCTCGATCGTGGAGAAGATCGTCGCCCGGTCCGCGGAGCTGAACCTAAGCGAGGATTTCCTGCGCACCGTCCTCGAAGCCATCCACCTGGAGAGCATCGACCACCAGAACCGGCTCATGCAGCCTTAAGAAAAGGGTTCGGGCCGCAAGCGGAACCCGAACCCATCCGGCTACCGGGCGCGTTCGTCGTAGAGGGCGATCCGCGCACGGCAAAGTTCCGTCACGACCTTGCCGAGCCGCCGGACGCGCTCCAGATGCTCGGCCATCTCCCCGGGCCCGACGCAGAAACGGGGATCGTACCGGGCATCGGTCATAAAACCGTTGAGCCGTTGCAGCGTACGTATCGGATGATGCTCACCCGATTCGAACAGCAGCGGAAACTCGCCCGACAAGGTGCGCAGACGCAGGTGCAGCCGCATTACGTCGCAGGAGTCCGCTTCGAACCCGTGATAGACGTAGAACAGCGTGCGAAAGTAATAGACAGCCGCCTGCGCCATCGCAAAGGCCGATTCGCGGGCATGCTCCCAGCCGAGACAGTCCCCGGCATAGGCCGCCAGCCGGTCCGCCGGCAGGAGAAAGGTCTCCGCATATTTTCCGGCCTCGGCTGCGGCCGACCCGAAATCGAAACGGCCTTTCGGACGCTTGAAGAGCCGTCCGTGCGCGCTGTACAGCAGCACCCCTTCCTTCAGCGCGAGATAGAAAAAAGGCGTGCGATGCGATTCGACCTCCTGCCGGGTATACATATAGAGATTCACATAGGGAGCGCCGTGCCCCACCCACGGCATTTTCATCTTCAGGTACCGGCGGGCATCGTACCAGTCGTAGCAGGGCTTTTCGTCCGTAATGAGCAGCAGGTCGTAAGCCAGCGTATCGCTGTGGGGCGTTCGGCCCGCCATCCTCCCGAACAGCAAAACATAGGCGGGGTCCAGCAGTTCGGCCAGCACCGCGGCGATCCGGGCCGCTTTCGCGGACTGGCCGCCATACTCCTCCGGCAATTCGGGCTCCGGAACAGCAGCCTCCGGGAGTTCGGGAATAACGGTCCGTACAGGCTCCTCCTGCACGGTATTCAGATTCTTTTCCATTTTCAAGCGTGTTTGAGATTTGACAATAAAGGAGTACACCTTATCGCGCTTCAGCGCGACAAAGAGCGTATCAAGCGGTTGACAATCCCTTGTCAATCGGGCGGATGGGAACGGAAACGAATCGGGATGTTGCTCGGCGGAAACCGTCGGCGGCCGGCCTTTCGGCGTGTCTGCATCGGAATGCGGACCAAAGGAGTTGTTTGCATAATAAAAAAATATGCGCAGCTGCAAACAACTCCTCTCCTTTTTACGGGTTCGTTAGTGTACCGCTCGCGGGCCGCTAAACCCCAACGGTTCTGCGCATACTTGTTTAGTATGATTCCACCAACGAAACCACATCGTAAATGTAATACAAGGAATTGTTTGCAATGCAAAAATAAGACTTTTTTCTGAAACTAAAAAAGGTATTTCGATGATTATACATGATAAGAAGTCTGTCACCTTGAGCGAAGCGTCGACGACGCGAAGTCGAAAGGTCCCGACTTTGCAGAACATCCACCATTGCGATTCGCATGGGTTCCCGCTTACACGACCGTCGGGACCCCTCGGCAAGCTCGGGGTGACAGGACAATTCGCAATGCACGATTCACGATTCACGATGCACAATTGTCTGTCATGTTGAGCGGAGGGGCGGCCTGCCCCGAAGTCGAAACATCCCGACCTATCGGCGCATTCACCCTCACGAACCATACACGCAGTACGCAGCCAGCGAAGGACGAAACGTTCGAGTGCAGTCCTTCGCCGGGGGTGGCTGCGGACTGCCGGCGTAAAACGCCGATTTATCCAGAATGGAAGGACTTGCGGTTTCCGAATGGCTTACACCGCGCACCGTCGAGACCCCTCGATTCCGCTGCGCTTCACTCGGGGTGACAAAATAAAACGCGTTGCGCATATCGACCGCAGTAAAACGAAATCGGGGTCCGGAATTTTCGGACCCCGATTCTGACAAGCGACCTGCGATTAGTCCTTCAGCTTGGCCGAAAGGAACTCGCGGTTCAGGCGGGCGACGCCCCCTTTTCAAGGGGGTCGGGGGGATGTGGATGATTGCGCTCTGCGCATATCGACCGCAGTAAAACGAAATCGGGGTCCGGAATTTCCGGACCCCGATTCTGACAAGCGACCTGCGATTAGTCCTTCAGCTTGGCCGAAAGGAACTCGCGGTTCAGGCGGGCGATATGCGCAATGGAGATCGACTTGGGGCACTCGGCCTGGCAGGCACCGGTGTTGGTGCAATTGCCGAAGCCCAGCTCGTCCATCTTGGCGACCATCGCTTTGGCGCGGCGGGCACCCTCCACGCGGCCCTGGGGCAGCTTGGCGAGCGACGACACGCGGGCAGCGACGAAGAGCATGGCCGATCCGTTCTTGCAGGTGGCGGCGCAGGCTCCGCAGCCCACGCAGGCGGCGGCGTCCATCGACTCGTCGGCATCGGCCTTCGGGATGGGAATGGCGTTGCCGTCGGGCACGGAGTTGGTACGCACCGATACGAAGCCGCCGGCCTGGAGAATCTGGTCGTAGGCGCCGCGGTTCACCACGAGGTCCTTGATGACGGGGAATGCGGCCGAGCGCCAGGGCTCGATGGTGATGGTCTCGCCGTCGCGGAACTTGCGCATGTAGAGCTGGCAGGTAGTGACGGCCTGCGACGGACCGTGCGCGTGGCCGTTGATGTGGAGCGAGCACATGCCGCAGATACCCTCGCGGCAGTCGTGGTCGAAGGCCACGGGCTCCTCGCCGGCGTGCACCAGATCGTTGTTCAGGATGTCGAGCATTTCGAGGAACGAGGTGTCGGGCGAGATGTTCGAAACCTTGTACTCCTTGAACGCACCCTTCGCTTTAGCGTCCTTCTGACGCCATATCTTCAATGTAAAATTCATGGTTACGATGTTTTATCAAAGTTCAACGTCAAAAGTTAGTCCTTGTAGTTGCGCTGTGCGGGGTGTACGAATTCGAAGTTCAGAGGCTCCTTGGTGAGCTCGGGCTCCTGATCCATGCCCTTGTACTCCCATACGGCGGCATAGACGAATTTCTCGTCGTCGCGCTTGGCCTCGCCCTCCTCGGTCTGGTGCTCCGAACGGAAGTGACCGCCGCACGACTCCTCGCGGTTGAGGGCATCGCGAGCCATCAGCTCGCCCAGCTCCAGGAAGTCGGCCAGACGCAGCGCCTTCTCCAGTTCGACATTGAAGCTGTCGGCCGTACCCACCAGCTTCACGTCGCTCCAGAACTCCTTGCGCAGCTTCTGAATCTCGGCAATGGCACGCTCGAGAGACTCCTTCGTGCGGGCCATGCCGACGTTCTCCCACATGATGTGGCCCAGCCGCTTGTGGAGGTCGTCCACGGACTGCTTGCCCTTGATCGAGAAGAGCTTCTGAATCTTCGCCCGAACGGACTTCTCGGCCTCGTCGAAGGCCTTCGTGTCAGTCTTCACCTTCGGAGCCTGGATCTTGTGCGACAGATAGTCGCCGATGGTGTAGGGCAGCACGAAGTAACCGTCGGCCAGACCCTGCATCAGCGCCGAAGCGCCCAGACGGTTGGCACCGTGGTCGGAGAAGTTGGCCTCGCCGATGGCGTAGAGACCCGGGATGGTCGTCATCAGGTTGTAGTCCACCCAGATGCCTCCCATAGTGTAGTGCACGGCGGGGAAGATCATCATCGGCTGCTCGTAGGGATTCGTGTCGGTGATCTCCTCATACATGTCGAAGAGGTTGCCATAACGCTGCTTGATGACCTCCTTGCCCAGACGCTCGATGGCGGTCTTGAAATCCAGGAACACGGCCAGACCGGTCTCGTTCACACCGAAGCCGGCGTCGCAGCGCTCCTTGGCGGCGCGCGAAGCCACGTCGCGCGGCACGAGGTTTCCGAAGGCCGGGTAGCGGCGCTCCAGATAGTAGTCGCGATCCTCCTCGGCGATATCCGACGGTTTCTTGGCGCCCGAGCGGATGGCCTTCACGTCCTCCAGTTTCTTCGGCACCCAGATGCGGCCGTCGTTGCGTAGCGACTCCGACATGAGGGTCAGCTTCGACTGCTGGTCGCCGTGTACGGGGATGCAGGTCGGGTGGATCTGCGTGAAGCAGGGGTTGGCGAAGCCGGCGCCCTTGCGGTAGCACTGGAAGGCGGCCGATCCGTTCGATCCCATGGCGTTGGTCGAGAGGAAGAAGACGTTGCCGTAGCCGCCCGTGGCGATTACGACGGCGTGGGCGCCGTGGCGCTCGATCTCGCCCGTAACGAGGTTGCGGGCGATGATACCCTTCGCCTCACCGTCCTCGACAACGATGTCGAGCATCTCGTGACGGGGATAGCTCTTCACCGAACCGGCGGCGATCTCCTTGTTCAGCGCGGCATAGGCGCCCAGCAGGAGCTGCTGCCCCGTCTGTCCGCGGGCATAGAAGGTACGCGAAACTTGCGCGCCGCCGAACGAACGGTTAGCCAGCAGACCGCCGTACTCGCGGGCGAAAGGTACGCCCTGAGCCACGCACTGGTCGATGATGAGGTTCGAAACCTCGGCCAGACGGTAGACGTTGGCCTCGCGGGCGCGGTAGTCGCCGCCCTTGATGGTGTCGTAGAAAAGCCGGTATACCGAGTCGTTGTCGTTCTGGTAGTTCTTGGCGGCGTTGATACCGCCCTGGGCTGCGATCGAGTGGGCGCGGCGGGGCGAATCCTGGATGCAGAATACCTTGACATTGTAGCCGAGTTCGCCGAGCGAAGCGGCTGCGGAGGCACCGCCGAGGCCGGTTCCCACGATGATGACGTCGAGCTTGCGCTTGTTGGCGGGGCTAACGACTTTGATGGCCGCCTTGTGGTTGCTCCACTTCTGCGAGAGTTCGCCGGCGGGAATTTTGGAATCTAATTTCAGAGCCATATCGGTTTGTTTTTATATGCTTGAATATAAGTGGTAAATTAGCAGTGGCTGCCGCAGCAGGGGCACAGGCTCTGCGCGAAGTAGAACACGACGACGGCGGCGAAGCCGAGGAATACGAGCGTGGCTACGATGTTGGCCAGCCCCTTCAGGCGGGGATACCACGTGTCGTTGGCCCAGCCGGCGGTCTGGAACATCGACCATACGCCGTGGGTGAGGTGGAACCACAGAGCGAAGAACCATACCAGATAGGGCACCACGAAGTACCACTTCGAGAAGGTGTAGCGGATCAGGGCGGCGCCGTCGGCGGGCGAGTAGCCCAGGCTGTTGGTGTGGTCGCCAATCAGCTCCACGAGCTGCATCTTGGCCCAGAAGTTAAAGAGGTGCAGACACAGACCGCCGAGGATGATGTAGCCCAGCACGAGCATGTTCTTCGAAGCCCACGACACCCCTTTCTCGGTGACGGTCACTTCGTAACGCTGGTTTCCGCGGGCGCGGTAGTTGTCCACCGTCAGCACGAGCGCATAGACGAAGTGGAGCACGACGATGGCGGCCAGACCGGCCGTACCCACCAGCGCGTACCAGTTGGCGCCCAGGAGTTCGCAGATCATGTTGTAGCCCTCGGGCGAGATGATGGCCGTGAGGTTCATGGACATGTGAAAGAGGATGAAGAGCACCAGGCAGCAGCCCGAAATGCTCATTACCAGTTTCTTGCCAATCGACGATTGTGTTAGAAAGCAGTTCATAATGTGTGTTTTTGTTAATATTTGATAAAATGTTTCGCTCGGTTTGCAATGGACAAAGATAGCTATTGTTTGTGAAATAACAATCTTTTTACCGATTTAATCGCGCGCGATTTGCGATTCCGTGCGCTTTTCGGCAAAAAACGCTAACTTCGTCTTTCGAAAACGCAACGAACATGGAGACGAAAAAGGAGATTCGGGCCGGGATGCGCAGCCGCAACCGGGCCCTGACCGAAGCGGAGCGGCTGGAGGCGGCCGACCGGATCGCCGCACGGCTGGAAAGCGACGCACGATTCGCCGCGGCCCATACCGTGGCGCTCTTCTGCTCGCTGCCCGACGAACCGCCGACCGAGCGGATGCTGGCGCGCTGGTCGGGCCGAAAGCGGATCGTGGTGCCGCGGGTCGGGGGTGAGACGATGGAGTTCTTCGACTACCGCCCCGACGGACTGGCCGACGGCGCTTTCGGCATCCTGGAGCCGCAGGCGGGGGCCCCCTGCTCCCCCGCCGGGATCGATCTGATCGTCGTCCCCGGCGTCGCCTTCACCCCCGGCGGTGCCCGGCTGGGACGCGGCCGGGGCTATTACGACCGCTATCTGTCGCTTCCCGGATTCCGGGCCGCGAAGATCGGCGTCTGCTACCGGCATCAGCTGACGGACGAACTGCCCGTCGAGCCGCACGACATCCGCATGGACACGGTGGTCGCCGGGTAGCGCCGGCGCAAGAGGCCGGTTCTGCATTCACAATTGGCAATGCACAATTCACGATTATTCCGTCCGCTGCTCTTCTGTCATGTTGAGCGGAGAGCCTTTAGGCCCGAAGTCGAAACACCCCGACGGTGCGGAACATCCGCCATTGCGGCTCGCATGGGTTCCCGCCGAACGACCGTCGAGATTCCTCGGCTTCGCTATCGCTCCGCTCGGGATGACAGCCCTGCTGTCACCTTGAGCGAAGGGCGAAGCCCGAAGTCGAAAGGTCTCGACGTTGCTTGACTTTTGCCTTCGCAATACCCCGGCTCCACTCGGGATAACAAAAAAAACGCCCCGGAGAGCAGTCTCCGGGGCGCCGTGCAAAAAGGGAATCGGGACGGGATTACTCCTCCTCTTCGACCTCCTTCATGTTGTGGTAGACGTTCACCACGTCCTCGTCCTCCTCCAGACGCTCCACGAGCTTGTCGATCGACTCGCGGCCCTCGGCATCGAGCTCCTTGGTGTCGTTGGGGATGCGGGCCGACTCGCCCGATACGATCTCGTAACCGTGGTCGTCGAGCCACTTCTGGATGGCGCCGAACGACTCGTAGGGGGCCTCGACCGTCACGGTGGTGTCGTCCTCGGGGGCGAACTCGTCGACACCCAGGTCGATCATCTCGAGCTCCATCTCCTCGCGGTCGATCTCGGCCGGGGCGTGGAACTTGAAGATGCACTTGTGCTCGAACATGAAAGCCACGCTGCCCGAGTTGCCCAGCGTACCGCCGCAACGACTGAAGTGCATGCGGATATTGGCTACCGTGCGGTTGGTGTTGTCGGTGGCGGTCTCTACCAGGAAGGCGATGCCGTGGGCGCCGTATCCTTCGTAGATCACCTCCTTGTAGTCGGCCGTATCCTTCGACACGGCGCGCTTGATGGCGCGCTCCACATTCTCCTTGGGCATGTTCTCGGCCTTGGCGTTCTGGATCAGCACGCGCAGGCGGGTATTGCCCGAGGGGTCGGGACCGCCGGCCTTGACGGCGATTTCGATCTCCTTGCCGATCTTGGTAAAGGTGCGGGCCATGTTGCCCCAGCGCTTCAGTTTTCTGGCTTTGCGATACTCAAAAGCTCTTCCCATGGTGTGTTATGTTTTTTATTGTTGTTTTTCGTTAAGTGGCACAAAAATACAAAAAAATCGAATTCCCGGGCTCTGTTCCGGCGATTATTTGAAACCGGGGGCGGGAAATTCCCCGTTTTTCGTTTTTTTTATTACTTTTGTAACGGTATGAATGAAGAAAGACTGATATTTCTGACCAATGACGACGGCTATTCGTCGCGCGGCATGCGGGCGCTCGTCGGCATGGCGCGCCGGTTCGGCCGGGTGGTGGTCGTGGCTCCGGAGGAGCCGCAGAGCGGCATGAGCCAGGCATTTACCATGAGCCGGCCGCTCTTCCTGCGCAAGGTGAGCGACGAGCCCGGCGTCGAGATATACGCCTTCAGCGGCACGCCGGTCGACTGCGTGAAGATGGGACTCGACTACCTGCTGGCCGGGCGTCGGGTCGATCTGGTGATCTCGGGCATCAACCACGGCTCCAACTCGGCGGTCAACGTGCTCTATTCCGGCACGATGGGTGCTGCCGTCGAGGGGAGCTTCTACGACTGCCCCTCGATCGGCATCTCGGTCGACGACCACTCGCCCGACGCCGATTTCGAGGGGGCGCTACGCTACGGAGAACGGATCGTGAGGCAGGTGCTGGAGGGGGAGGTGCCCCTGCCGCTCTGCCTGAACGTGAACGTGCCCAATATTCCGGCCGACGCGATCCGGGGCGTGCGGGTCTGCCGTCAGACGGCGGGCTACTGGCGCGAGCGGTTCGTGCGGCACGAGGATCCCCGCGGACGGGAGTATTTCTGGCTGACGGGCGAGTACGTCAACTCGGAACCCGAGGCCGAGGATACCGACGAGTGGGCGCTGCGCAACGGCTACGTGTCGGTGGTGCCCGTGCAGGTCGACATGACCGACTACCGGCGGCTGGAGGTGCTGGCGAAGACGATCAGGTAAATTATAAGGATAATCGGAGTTCGATATGTTGAAGATATTGCTCGTGGCGGCCATCCTCATCCAACTGGTGGCATCGGTTTTCGCCGTGCGGCTGATCCGCACGACCCGTTACAATTCGATCTGGATCCTCTTCATCGTGGGATTCATGCTGCTCTCCGTGGAGCGCCTGCTGCAACTGCTGTGGGTGAGCGGCCAGCGCTTCCCGATGGAGATCAGCGTCTGGCTGGGGGTCGTGGTCTCGGTGGCGCTCTCGATCGGCGTGATGTATGCGCACAAGCTCTTCCGCTACATCGAGCGGATGAACCGACACAGCCAGACGGTCAACAAGCGGATCCTGACAGCCGTGCTGCGAACCGAGGAGAAGTCGCGCTCGCGCTTCGCCCGGGAGCTGCACGACGGACTGGGACCGCTGCTCTCGTCGGCCAAGATGTCGCTTTCGGCCGTCTCGTGCGAGGGGATGGACGACGAGCGCCGAGCCATCGTGGAGAACACCGCCTACGTCATCGACGAGGCGATCCGCTCCCTGCGCGAGATCTCGAACAACATGTCGCCCCACGTGCTGGCGGATTTCGGGCTGGTGCGGGGCGTGCAGAACTTCATCCAGAAATGCACCGGCATGCACGACGTGAAGATCCGCTTCATGACCGACCTGCGCTCCGAACGCTTCGACGCCAACGTGGAGGTGATCCTCTACCGCGTCATCTGCGAGCTGATCAACAACTCGCTCAAGCACGCCGCCTGCACGGAGATCTCGCTGTCGCTGTCGCAGGGCAACGGCCGGCTGTCGCTCGACTACTCCGACAACGGCCGGGGATTCGACCCGCAGGCGATGATGGACTGCGGCATGGGCCTCTCCAACATCGCCTCGCGCGTCCACTCGCTCAACGGCACCTTCGACATCCGGGGGCGGAAGGGCAAGGGCATGTCGGCCGCCGTGCGGATCGGCGTCGGGGAGGAGACGCGCCGCCCGAACCGCCGCGGGAAAAACCGACTATGATCAGGTCTGCGCGGAGGCCCGCATCCTCGCAGGACGAAAGATGAAATGATGGAACCGAAAATCACCTTGGTCGACGACCACACCCTGTTCCGCAACGGACTGCGCGGCCTGCTGGAGCGCGTGGGGGGCTGCCGTGTCGTGGCCGAAGCGGCCGACGGCGAGGAGTTCCTCGCCCTGCTGCCCGACTTGCAGACCGACGTGGTTTTTCTGGATATCTCGATGCCCGGCATCGACGGGGCCGAGACCGCCCGCCGGGCACTGGCCCTGCGGCCCGAACTGCGGATCGTCACCCTCTCGATGTTCGGCGACGAACACTACTACGCCCGGATGGTCGAGGCCGGAGCCTGCGGATTCCTGCTCAAGGATTCGGCGCTGGACGAGGTGCTGGAGGCGATCCGGGCCGTGATGGCCGGGGAGAGCTACTTCAGCGCGGCCCTGCTCGCATCGCTCTCCCGGCACCTGAAAACCGGATCGGAGGAGCAGCCGGCCGACGACACCCTCTCGGCGCGCGAGCGGGAGATTCTGGTGGCGGTCTGCCGCGGTCTGTCGAACCAGGAGATCGCCGACAGCCTCTTCATCTCGAAACGGACGGTAGACAAGCACCGCGCCAACATCCTCGAAAAGACCGGCTGCCGGAATACGGCCCACCTGGTGGCCTATGCCATCAAGCGGGGCTGGGTGGAGCTGTAATCAGAAACGCAGAAACCGGCGGCCGTCGGTCAGACATTGCGGACAGTAGGGGTCGCGGTGGCCGTCGTCGCAGAGATACCCGCACTGCGGACAGACCCAGTAGGCCGAGGCGGCGCGCTCGCCCTGGCGCATGTAGCGCTCGACGGCGTGCATGCAGCGGTTCGTGGCGGCGGCATTGCGGATCAGCAGACGGGCGACATAACGGTTTCCCTCCTTCAACACATCGTCGATGGTCTGGTATCCCTGCAACCGGCTCTCCTGCAAGCGGGCGAGGATACGCTCCATATTCCTTCGTGTAGAACGCACCTTCACCAATACCTGCTCCGGCGGGGCATAGCTCCCGCCCATGCGGCGAATGGCGCGCACATATCCCGTCTCCTGAATCCGTTCGGCATGGGCCAGCGCCCGCAGGAGCCGTTCGGCCCCCGGCCGCTCTTCGGCCGCCGCCTGCCGGGCCGCCGATTCGAAGTTCTCGGCGTTGTCGCGGGTGATGTGGGCCGCAGCGGTCAGCGATTCGAGGCTTCTGGGCCAGAAAAACAGAGCCCCGCTCTGCCGCGGATGGCAGGCCGGGAGGAGCGCTACGAGCAGTATGAGCAATTTTTTCATCACCCGTGCCGGTGCATATATGATGCCTGAAATACGGTTCGGCACCGCCGAAGCCCGCGGACAAAAAAAATTCCGTTCGTTTGGGTTTTTTACCGATAATTCTTATATTTGTCCGTCCGTTCCCGGCGAACCATGCGGGCGGAACCGTAAAACTATGAAAAAATTTCTGTGTTTCCTGATGTCGGCCCTGGTTGCCGTCACTTTGTGCAATTGCGGCGGCGGTGACGATCCCGTGCCTGACCCTAATCCCAATCCCGGCCCTACGCCTCCGGGTCCCGTTGTCGAAATCACCCTGCAAAATATCGTGGGCGAGTGGCAGCTGACGGCCTGGTCGGGCGGCTCGATCATCGACGGAGCCCACACGGCCTACCTGAAGTTGAACGCCGACAAGACCTTCGACCTCTATCAGGTGCGTATCAACAACCAGGGCGTGGTGCTCTACGAGGGCACCTTCACCCTCGACGAGGCTCAGGCCCTGATCTCGGGCCGCTACAGCGACAACGTAGCCTGGGGCGCCTCCTACACGATCGCGCTGTCGACCAATGCCATGACCTGGACGGTCGTCGGCAAGAACGACACCTCGACCTTCACGAAGAAGGATATCCCGGCCGATATCATCGACATCGCCGTACCGGCCGACGAGGTGCGCTCGCTGGGAGAGTTCCGTCTGCTCTGATCCCTTCGGGAAGTGCAAAATCGAAAAGGGCTGTCCTTCACGGACAGCCCTTTTTATATAATATGTCACCGTACGGAAGTTCTCAGCCCCGGCTGTTGTAGGCCTCCAGCGCCTTGCCGAGCAGGAAGACGGCGCGCTGCAGGTCGTCCTTCTTCAATACATAGGCGATCCGGACCTCATTGCGGCCCTTCGCCGGGTCGGAGTAGAAGCCCGAGGCGGGAGCCATCATCACCGTTTCGCCCTCATACTCGAAGTCGGTCAGACACCACGCGCAGAACTTGTCGCTGTCGTCGATGGGCAGACGGGCCACGGTATAGAAAGCACCCATCGGAATCGGGGAGTAGACGCCCGGAATGCGGTTCAGACCGTCGATCAGGCATTTGCGACGCTCGATATACTCCTCGTAAATTTCCGTGCTGTAGCTTCGCGGAGCGTCGATCGAGGCCTCGGCGACGATCTGGCCGATCAGCGGCGGCGAGAGGCGGGCCTGACAGAACTTCATCACGGCGTTGCGCAGGGTCTTGTTCTTGGTGATGAGCGCGCCGATGCGGATACCGCACTCCGAGTAGCGTTTCGACACCGAGTCGATCAGCACCACGTTCTGCTCGATCCCCTCCAGATGGCAGGCCGAGATATAGGGCGAGCCCGTGTAGATGAATTCGCGGTAAACCTCGTCCGAGAAGAGGAACAGATCGTACTTCTTCACCAGATCGCGGATCTGATTCATCTCCTTGCGGGTGTAGAGATACCCCGTCGGGTTGTTGGGGTTGCAGATCAGGATGCCGCGCGTGCGTTCGTTGATGAGCTTCTCGAACTCCTCGACGGCCGGCAGCGCGAATCCCTCCTCGATGGAGGAGAGCACGGGACGGATCACGGCGCCCGCCGAGATGGCGAAGGCCATGTAATTGGCATAGGCGGGCTCCGGAACGATGATCTCGTCGCCCGGATTCAGGCACGACATGAAGGCGAACAGCACGGCCTCCGAGCCGCCCGTGGTGACGATGATGTCGTCGGGGTTCAGGCGGATCTGGTACTGCTCGTAGTAGCTCGCGAGCTTCTCGCGCAGGGAGCGGTAGCCGTCGCTGGGGCTGTACTCCAGAATCGTGCGGTCGATCCGCTTCAGGGCGTCGAGCCCCACCCCGGGCGAGGGCAGGTCGGGCTGTCCGATGTTCAGGTGGTATATCTTCGTGCCGCGCGCCTTGGCGGCCTCGGCCAGCGGCACGAGCTTGCGAATCGGGGAGGCGGGCATCTCTTCGGCCCGCAGGGAAATTTTAGGCATCTGTCTGATTGTTAAACGGCCCGGCATTTCGCCGGTCCGTGTGCTTTTTCGTATAGGGCGCAAATATAATAAATTTTTTGAATATCCTCCGCGCCCGGAGCGCAGGGGCGAATTCGAACGGCAGACAGACGAAAAACGGGCCGGATATTTGGCGAATAAAAAAAACCGACGTACCTTTGTCCCTGCATCGGAGGGATGGCAGAGTGGTCGATTGCGGCGGTCTTGAAAACCGTTGAGCTGCAAGGCTCCGGGGGTTCGAATCCCTCTTCCTCCGCAGATGCTGCGACGGCAGGCGACGGGAATCCCGTCGCTTTTTTCATCCGGCCCCCGTCCGCCCACGCGAACAGGAGATTTCCAAGGCGGACTTCGCATTTTTTCCGTCAAAAGTGTTCAACTCTATATAATAATCGCTACCTTTGTAGCGGAGAACAATATCAATTTATATAAAATACTTTACTCTATGAAAAACGTATCCGCTACAAGGGGGGGGGAATTGCCGTACGCCTCTCCGAGCATGGAGTTGCTCGAACTTCCCGTCGAGCAGGGCTTCGCTAATTCGCAGGCAAGCGGCGAGTGGAACAACTCGCTCGATAACGATCTTATCTGGGGAGACGGAAACTTCAACGAATTCGAATAACGGCTGAAACGACGATCATGAAAAACCTGTTCAAATCCATGATGCTCGTTGCAGCAGCTGCAATGGGCTTCACCGCCTGCTCGAAGGACGCGACCGAAGAGTTCGAACCCGTCGCCCAGGCCACCGAGACCATCACCCTCTCTACGGACATCACCCGCACGACGCTGAACGCCGACCGCACACAGCTGACGTGGGTCGCCGGCGACCAGTTCGCCGTCTATACCGACAAGGGCACGAAGAATACTCCCGTCACCTACACCGAGGGCGCCACGAATTTCGACATCGAAGTGGCCTTAGGTTCGCAGACGGTCTATGCCTACTACCCCTATTTCGACAAGCAGGACATCTCTTACGACCAGACCCACGTCAGCATGTACGTCACCTCGACCCAGAAGCAGAGCAAGGCTGGCGTTTTCGACGGTAACGTCAACGACTACGCAATGGTAGCCAAAGGCGAGATCGACGCCGACCGGCACGTGTCGCTCACGTTCCGGCCCGTAGCCTGCGCCATGGCCCTCAACATCTACGGCGGTCAGGCCGGCGAGACGGTGCAGGAGGTAACCTTCAACCCGGGCGTCGTCTGCGCCGGACAGCACCTCATGGACATCACGGTCGACAATCCGGTCTACACGGCTGCCGAAGGTAAGGCAACCTCCGTGACGGTCACGCTGACGGAGCCTTTCGAGGCTGTCGGCGAGAAACCCGCCGATCCGAAAACGTTCGCCAACCAGGTCTACGCCGTAGTCGCCCGCAAGGCCTACGAAGGCGCCGCATTCACGGTCAAGACCTCGCTGAACACCTACACGTTCAAGACCGCGAGCACCCTCGACCTCTCGTCGACCGACTTCTTCACCATGAACCTCAATCTGGCCAAGGGCGAGACGCCGAAGAGAATTCCCGAGGGCGATTATATTATAGTTGCCACAAATGCCGCTGGTACATCTTTCGATGCTCTCACCAATCAAGAGACGAATACCTCCACGAAAAGGCTGGTATCTAAATCCATAAAGGATGTCAGCTCTGCTGAAACCTTTGATACGAACGACGAAACTATCATTTGGCATATCTCGCAAGCCGATGCTTCTTATGTAATAACAGATGTAAATGGCAAATATATATCTTGGACAAGTGGTAATTCCGCATCGTTAAGTTCGTCAGCGTTCAATCTCGACATAACTCCGATTTCAGGCTCCAAGCAATACAAAATCACTGCGGCCAAAGACAGCGCCCGAATTTTCGGAAAGAACACCTCTGCAAATTATTTTGCATTCTATACAAGCGAGCAATCCAATAAGTTGTATCTTATTCCTGCCGTATCTCTTCCGAAATGTGAGATCAACACTTTCACGGCTACTTTGAACAGTGAAAAAACTGCGATTACATTCGAAGGAACCTACACAAATACTTTAGGAAATGAACCGGACTGGTCTATTTCTGTTGCAAAAGACGGCAGCGAAATCGGATCGATCGAGACAATCGGAGTTGATGGAGAAATTACAGCAGACAACTACAGCGTTACGGAAGAGGGCACCTATACCTTCACGCTGACAGCAACGATCAATGGTGAACCCGTAGCAACCGAAACAGCCGAGGTTGTCATCAGTGGCGGTGGTACCTCGACCTATACAGTATCCATTACCAGACCGGATTTCAATGGCGGAAATAGGTGGAGTTCTTATATGACTCAAACGGCCAAAGTAACAGGTAGCGATAATATCGAGTACTCTGTTACAGCGGAAGGTATTGCTTACCAAGCTGATTATATCCAAATTCGTCAATCGAAAAATAGCGCCATTTACAATACGACAAGCCTCGGAACTATCAAGTCCATCGTTATTGAAGATACAACGAAGGCTACGTACAATGTTTGGGTAGGAACCAGTCAAAAACCCAGTACGACAAAAGTCTCCGGAGATGCCAACAGCCGTACATTCGATGTAACGGATGCTGGTAACGGCTATTTCAAAATTACAAATGCCAATACAACGATTTCGAAAATTACGAAAATTACAATTACCTATGAAAAATAGGAAATTATAATAAACTACTTACAAAAAATCTGTCTAAAATTAGACAGATTTTTTGTTTTCTGATATGCTGTCATGTTAAGCAAAGCAATTGTGAATTGTGAACCGCCCCTCCGCATACAACTACCCGTTTTTTTTCATACCTTTGCGGCGTAACCGAATGCGATGATTTACGAAAAGATCATAAAACCGATTCTGTTCCGGCTGCCCATCGAGCGGGCCCACCGGCTGACGCTGATCGCCCTGCGGCTGATCGGCATGGTTCCGGGCGGGCGCTGGCTCCTCAGGAAAAGCCACGCCGTGGAGAGCCCCGCGCTGGAGCGCGAGGTGTTCGGCATCCGCTTCCGAAACCCCGTGGGGCTGGCGGCCGGGTTCGATGTCGACGGCGACGTCTGCAACGAGCTCTCGGCACTGGGCTTCGGATTCGTGGAGATCGGCACCCTGACCCCCCGTCCGCAGGGCGGCAACCCCCGTCCGCGGGTCTTCCGCCTGCAGCGCGACCGGGCCACGGTGAACCGGCTGGGATTTCCCAACCGGGGTCTCGAACGGGCCCAGGGCAAACTGCGCGAGGGGCACGAGGGGACCGTCGTGGGGTGCAACATCGGCTGCAACGCCGCGATCCCGCCCGAGAAGGTGCCGGCCGACTACCTGAAACTGTTCCGCAACCTCTACCAGTACGTCGACTACTTCACCGTCAACATCAACTGCGACAACGGCACACGCGAGTGCCAGGCCCCCACGACCGGACGGCTGCTGGAGATTCTGGAGCCGCTGTTCGATTTCCGGCGCGGGCAGAATCACTACCGCCCCATCCTGCTGAAGATCTCGCCCGACCTGACGGACGAGGAGGTGGACCGCATGACCGATCTGATGATCGACACGCCGCTCGACGGCATCGTCGCCGTGAGCGGCACCCACCACCGCGACGGGCTGACGACCAGCCGGCAGGCGCTGGCGCAGGTCGGCGGCGGACGGCTGGGAGGAGCTCCGCTGAAACAGCGGGCCGTGGAGGTCGTGCGCCGCATTCACGAGCGCTCGCACGGCACCTACCCCATCATCGGCGTCGGCGGTCTGATGACCCCCGAAGACGTGCGGGAGATGCTGCAGGCCGGAGCCTCGCTCGTCCAGCTCTACACGGGCTTCGTCTACGAGGGTCCCCGGCTCGTGCGCGACATCTGCCGCTCGCTGGCCGCCCCCGTCCCCGCGGCCGAAAAATCCGGGGAGGGAGCCGAATAAAAAATCACGATCCATGCAAGCAACCGTCATCACCATCGGCGACGAGATCCTGATCGGACAGATCGTCGACACCAACTCCGTATCCATCTCGAAACACCTGAATGCCGCCGGCATCGTCGTGCGCGAGAAGTGCTCGATCGGCGACGACCGGACACAGATCGTAGAGACGCTGGAGCGGGCGCTGGCCCACAGCCAGATCGTCGTCGTCACGGGCGGTCTGGGCCCCACGAAGGACGACATCACGAAGAGGACCCTGGCCGAGCTCTTCGGCTCGGGGATGCACATCGACGAACGCGTGGCCAACCACGTGAAAGGGATGCTCGAGAGCCGCGGCATCGCTTTCAACGAGCTGAACCGAGGACAGGCGCTCGTTCCCGACTGCTGCACGGTCCTCTTCAACGCCCACGGCACCGCCCCCGGCATGTGGTTCGAACGCGGAGAGAAGGTGGTCGTGTCGCTGCCCGGCGTACCGTTCGAGATGGAGCACCTGATGCAGGACGAGGTGATGCCGCGCCTCAAGGCGCGCTTCTCGCTCCGCTCCATCGTCCACCGCACCCTCATCACAGCCGGACTGGCCGAGTCGATGCTGGCCGAGCGGATCGCTCCGTGGGAGGAGGCGCTGCCGCCCTACCTCAAGCTGGCCTACCTGCCCAACCCCGGCGCCGTGCGGCTGCGGCTCTCGGCCTACGAGGTGGAGGGCGAGAGCGTCGCCCGCGAAATCGCGGAGCGCTTCGAGGCACTGAAGGAGATCATTCCCGAGTACGTGGTGGGCTACGAGACCGCCACCGTGCAGGAGCTCGTCCACGGGACGCTGACCGGGCGCGGAGAGACCCTCGCCACGGCCGAGAGCTGCACGGGCGGCGCCATTGCGGCCCGCTTCACGGCGATGGCCGGAGCCTCGGCCTACTTCCGGGGCGGGGTGGTCGCCTACTCGAACGACCTGAAACGGGAGGTGCTGGGTGTGTCGGCCACCGATCTGGAGCGCTTCGGGGCCGTCAGCGAACCCGTGGCCCGGCAGATGGCCGAGGGGGTTCGCCGCCTCGCCGGCTCGGACTACGCCGTCGCCACCACGGGCATCGCAGGCCCCTCGGGCGGTTCGGACGAAAAACCCGTCGGCACGGTCTGGATCGCCGTCGCCGGACCGCACGGCACCGTCGCCGCATGCCGCCAGTGCGGCACCGATCGCGGACAGATCATCGACCGCGCATCGGCATTCGCCATCGGGATGCTCCGCGACGCCCTGAAGCGATAAATTCGCGAAAAACGAAAAAAAGTAATCGCCGATCATTGCCGATTGGCGATTTATTTTTATCTTTGCACTCCCTTATGGGCATAAATTAAACAACAACGAACATGAAAGTTTGCGAAATCACTGGCAAGACGGCGATGGGCGGCAACAACGTCTCCCACTCGCACCACAAGACCAAGCGCACCTTCAGCCCCAATCTGAAGACGAAGCGTTTCTGGTCGGAGGAGGAGGGCCGCTGGGTAACCCTGAAGGTAACGGCAGCCGGCATGAAAACTATTAACAAGAAGGGACTTGCAGCAGCTCTGCGTGAGGCGGCCGCTCCCAAAAAGGTCTACTAAAAACGAGCTGAGAAATGGCAAAGAAAGGCAACAGAGTGCAGGTGATTCTGGAGTGCACCGAGCAGAAGGAGAGCGGCGTAGCAGGCATGTCGCGCTACATCACCACCAAGAACAAGAAGAACACCCCGGATCGTCTGGAGCGCAAGAAGTACAATCCGTACCTGAAGCGAGTAACCGTACACCGTGAAATCAAATAATTTTAGTGCAATATGGCAAAGAAAGTAGTTGCAACGCTGAAAACCGGTACCGGTAAGCAGTTTACGAAGTGCATCAAGATGGTCAAGTCGGAGAAGACCGGCGCCTACATCTTCAAGGAGGGCGTTATCGCCAACGACCAGGTAAAGGATTTCTTCGCAGAAAAGAAGTAAATTCGTATTTAAGAACCGTACGTTCTTAATACAAAGGGTATCGCTTTTCAGTGATGCCCTTTGTGTGTTTCTCGGGTCAAAAGTCCCGGCCGATAATTCTGTTCGCATACTTGCTCCAGCCCGGAGCCGTCCTATATCGATCCACGCAGGAGATCGGGACATAGATATCTATATTTTCCGGGAAAGCCTTCAGACCCATTTTAGGAGGCTCCTGCGCCAGACAACTTACAGCTTTCAGACGGTCACAGTCCCAGAAAGACCAGCTTCGGATTCGGACGGTACTTTCAGGTAAAGTTATTTTAACCAGATTGAAGTGCTCCACCAGTTCGCTGCCGTCGATAAGGGTCTCTCCTTCCGGAATAAAAACCTCATTGATCTCAGGTTGCGTCCTCTGCAACGCGGTTTTCTTCTCCTCTGCCCAAACAAAAACAGACTCCTCCGAAGTCACAGCCCTCGGAATCGAAGTAGATACTGCTTCGGACTCTTCATACACTCTCTTCAGAATGATATGGAACTTATGACGGGTAGGAAACAAAACGTTACGATTGGCTCCGACGAGAGTATGATCTACCTCCCATCCCTCTTGCGCCAATTCGTTCAACACCTCTCCGAGATTTCTACGCCCCAGTTCAATCGCCTTACGATCGCGCAACAAAGTTGCTTTCAAATGCTTGCCGCCGCCCCGCATGTACAGATCGAGATAGGCGACTTTCGTTTGGGCGAAACCGCTTGCAGCGAATAGCGTCGCCGCAAATAAAACTACGAATTTCTTCATAAGAATCATTTTGCCGCATCGACCCCGCTGCAGCGGACTAAAAATAAAGAAAGTGTGGAGTCGTCCGTTCATCTGAGTAGAGGTTCTGGAATACCCGAATACAAATAAACAATACCCCACACCGAATAGAACATATCGATGATATGCCTATACACGGTGATGAGCGTTGCATTGAACCTTTGTATTCGTTGAAATTTTCCAGATTTCTACTCAAGGTCAGCGAAACACTTTCACTAAACTAATATGTCGCAGCCCGTTCGGGTCTGCATGACAAAAGTAGAAAAATGTTTCTCAATACGCAACACTCGCGGGATATTGCTGCGTACAAAGTTTGCTAAAACAAATTATTTCCTCATGATAACAATTCGTATGCGCTGTATTAACCACACAAAGGGCATCGCTTTTCAGTGATGCCCTTTGTGTGTTCTGCCGGATACTCGTCACATCTCCAGCTCGGTAATGATCGAAAAAGCGCTCCATCCCGGCGCATTCCGGTAGGCCTCGACGCAGCCCGCAGGCACTTGCAGCTCCGCATGTTCCGGAATACTCTCCAATCCCCTGCACACGGGCGGAACCCGCGTGCCGATCCGGAACAGACGCAGCGAGGAATCCGAGCGTAAATACTGGCGACCGATGGACTCGATACCCGTGCAGGAAGCCATGTCTATCGTCGTCAGTTTGGTCCGGCTCAACGCAGAATCCCCGACCGTCTTCAGCTTCGACCCGCTCTCGAAGGTCAGGCACGAAAGCGCTCCGGAGCTGAAAGCATTGTCCCCGATCGTCTCCACACTGGCAGGAATCTCGACAGCGGATAACAACCAGGTTTGTTGAAAGGCTCCCTTTCCGATTGTTCTCAACCGCGATCCCGGTTCGAAGGTTATACGCGACAAATACCGGCAGCGTGCGAAAGCCTTCTCTCCGATCACTTCGACGCTGGCTGGAATCTCGATGGATTTGAGAAGCGCGCCCGAGAGCGTCCACTCTCCGAGCTCTGCCAATGTAGCGGGCAACAGCATTGTCTCGACGAGCGAACTGTAGAACCTATACGACAAGGTCGTAAGGGGCACCTGCGAGATATCGAGCGCCTTCAGGGAGACCAATTCGTAATCGAGCAACTTCAAATCGGCGTCGTTCAGCTCCCCCGAAATTTTCAGCGATTCGATATCGGCATAGTCGTATGCCGCCAGCACGGCCGCCAGTTCGCCGGCCGCAGGAACATGCACCTCGACGAAGGTCCCCGTCTGGCGGAACACGATGGTATGCAGGGTCTCTCCCTGCTCGTCCTTCAGACAAACGGTCGTAAAACGATCGAATGCCCGGTTTTCGGCCACTTGGAACACGATCGTTTCATCGCGCATGGCCCGGGTTTCCACGACCGAGAGCCACGACCGGGCCTCGTCGGGAATCTCGACCGTATAATCCAGATTGGTCGACAGATAGACGGTCCGCGAACCGCCCGATGGCCCCATGTCGAACGCAGTGTCCGCCACGGAGATGCGCCCGTGCATGCAATTCAGCGTCGCCAATATGGTCCGGTAGGAGCCGTCGTTCACGAAAACCAGAATCTCGCTCTCGACGATGGGGTCCGGAGCCGTGACGGTGATCGTGCCCCGGTCGTTGGCCGCGGCATGCACCGAGGCCTTCCACCCCTCCTGCACGATGGTTTTGACAAGGGTCTTCTCCGTCGCACCGCGAATCGTGTAGGCAATCGTCTTCGAGCCGCCGCCGTCCCGAATGGCGACGTCGGTCGTGTCGAACTCCACGGCGAATGGAGAATCGACCTCTTTGGGAAGGGTCAGTACCGTACCGTCGGCCAGAGTGAAATAGACGCAGCGGTCATCCACCGCCACCCCCTTGAAGACTCCGCCCCGGCCGTCGCCGTCGCCGCAGGTCGCCTCGTCCAGCTGCCGCCACGTCTTGCCGTTATCGCAGGAGACGAACCAGAAACCATCCTCGACCTTCAGTTGCGGAACTATGCCGTCCCCGCCCTGCGCCTTGATCCGGTTTCCCTCGGTATCCTTCAGCCAAGCCCCGTCCAACGTCCAATAATAGACGCCGTCCGAGTCTCTCTTCACGACGATGACGGGGACGCCCTCGCAATCCTTGCCGTTGCGGATCGTCGCCGCCGTGTCGTCGGAGAAACGGATGACATACCCGTCGTCGGTCTCTACGACCTCCGTAACGGTCAAATTCTCCTGCAAAGCGGCTACAAGAGTCTGCAGCGACGCAATATTCGTGTTCATCAGCCGGGAGAACTCCTCGAGATAGGCCACGCGATTTTCGAGATTCTTCAGTTCACTGCGCAGCGGACCGTCGTCGTATTCGTCGCTGCAACCCAGCAGCAGCAAACCGCACATCAGAAAAGCGAGCATTTTTTTCATAACAGAAATATTTAAGTAAAGGTTCCATGCTACCCGGCACCTCGATAGCGTCTTCCGTGATACGAAAAGCGTGGTGCCGAAGACCTATTTCTGACGTTGGGTTCTGGTAAAACCGTGAAGATAAAATAAGCAACAGCCCCACGCCTATATCCACGAATGGATATGACGCGGCAAGATGTCCGCCTACCCTCTCTTCAATTAAATTTACCAGATTCAACGTCGAGAATAAGCTACACTTTCCGTGTATTCAATATGTTATCGCAAATATAAAGATATTCGGCGGAAAAAGCAAGGTTTCCGACCGTTTCCCGGATTTTTAATCGCCGTCCCCGCACAAAACCCAAAAGGGCTCAAGCGAACTTGAAGCCTTTCCGAGCCGAAACCGAGATTTGAACCCCGCGCAAGCGGGGTCACCGACCGAGCGCTGCAATCGGCCGAAAGACGGGGCGGGGTTGCGCGAAGGAGGTAACGAAATATCGACCGGCACAAAACGAAAAGGTCACCCTATCAAGAGTGACCTTTCTGAGCCGAAACCGAGATTTGAACTCGGGACCCCTTCATTACGAGTGAAGTGCTCTACCGCTGAGCTATTTCGGCGTTTGCGCGGGAGACCTGGATCTCTTTTGCGGTGCAAATATCGGAAAAATTTTTCAATTAAATCAAATTTTTACCGGAAAATCTCAAAAAAATCTGAAAAGTCGCTCTTTTTGGCTATATTCGCAAACGAAAAAAACGGGTACGGGACACCCTTGCGACCGAAATCGGCGGAGTCCCGACCTCAAAACGAAAGCCGATGATTACCTTTCTGATCTGTCTCGGACTGCTTGCAGGCTCCTATTTCACCTACGGCCGCTACCTGGAGCGGCTCTGCGATGTGGACGCCTCACATCCGGTGCCGTCGCAAACCCGCTACGACGGGGTGGACTACATGCCGCTGCCCCGCTGGAAGATTTTTCTGATCCAGCTGCTCAACATCGCCGGGCTGGGACCCATCTTCGGAGCCGTGCTGGGCGCCGCCTACGGGCCCGTCGCCTTTCTCTGGATCACGCTGGGAGGCATTTTCATAGGCGGCATGCACGACCTGATTTCAGGCATCATGTCGGTCCGTTACGGCGGCCAGAGCCTGCCCGAGGTCGTGGGCGCCCTGCTGGGCAACCGGGTCAAGCTGATCCTGCGCATCGTCTCCATCCTGCTACTGATCCTGGTCGGCACGGTATTCCTCTCGCAGCCCGCCATGCTGATCGCCGTCAAGATCCACGCACTGGAGCCGGTCTCGTTCGTCAGCTTCCCGAGGCTGCTGCTGATCGTGCTGGGGGTCATTCTGGCCTACTATATGCTGGCGACACTGCTTCCCGTGGACAAAATCATCGGCAGGTTCTACCCGCTCTTCGGCGTGGCGCTGCTGCTGATGGCGCTGGGCATCCTGGCCGTGCTGCTCTTCGATGCGGAGCGCTATCCGATCCCGGAGCTGACCTCGCTGGAGAACCTGATCGCCGACGCCCGCCGCTTCCCGGTCATGCCCATGCTCTTCACCACCATCGCCTGCGGCGCCATCTCGGGTTTCCACGCCACGCAGTCGCCCCTCATGGCCCGCTGCATCACCTCCGAGAGGCAGAGCCGGGCCATCTTCTACGGCGCGATGATCGTCGAGAGCATCATCGCGCTGATCTGGGCGGCCATAGCCATGGCTTTCCGGGGCGGCGTGAAGGAGCTGAACACCGCACTGGCCGAGTACGGCGGCAACGCCTCGCTGCCGGTGGACGAAATCGCCGTCGGGACGCTGGGACCCCTCTTCGCCGGACTGGTGATCTTCGGCGTCATCGCCTGCGCCATCACCTCGGGCGACACGGCCTTCCGCTCGGCGCGGCTGATCGTGGCGGACTTCACCGGGCTGGAGCAGAAATCGCTGCGCAACCGGCTCCGGATCAGCCTGCCGCTCTTCGCTCTGGCGCTCCTGATCTTCTTCTGCCTGCCCTTCGACGCCCTGTGGAGCTACTTCGCCTGGACGAACCAGACCCTCGCATCGATCACGCTCTGGGCCATCGCGGCTTACCTCCGCCGCCACCGCAAAACCGTCTGGCCCGCCCTGCTGCCGGCACTCTTCATGACCTACGTCTGCACGAGCTACCTCTTCATCTCGCCGCTCATGCTGGGCATGGAGAACCGAACCGCCGCCTACCTGCTGGGAGGGCTCTCGACCGCCATCATCGCACTTTATATGTATTATTCGAACCGACGACATGCAAACGACCCCGACGCTTAACCCCACGGCCGACCAGACCTTCGAGATCGAAGGTACGGGCGCCTACGACTTCCGGAAAATCCGCGACAAGGCCCGGCGCCTGCAGCGCGAAGGCGCGGTAGAGAAGGCCTGCGAACTGCGCTTCCAGGCCTTTCAGCGCCTGTACGAACTCCTGCCCGATGAGGAGGAGACCATCCTGGAGTGGCGCCATGCCAACACGCAGGCCGCGCTGGAGATTCTCTATCAGTCGGCCGTCGACCACTTTCTGATCGGCGACTACGAGATGTCGGCCGCCCTGGTCGAGATGCTGCTGACGCACGACCCGGAGGACCATCTGGAGAGCATCGAACTGCTGGGATTCGTCTACTTAGAGATGGAGGAGTACGACTCCTTCGACGAGATCGTCAACGACCTTTCGGACAAATCCCCGGCACGGGAGATCCTGCTACTGTGGCAGGCTTTCCGCCGCGAGGGCCGGCTGCCCGAAGGCGAGGTCGTCCGGCTGAAAAGCCGCTTCGCCCCCTGGCATGCGGAGTTCACGGCCGACCTTCACCCGGCCGACGAGGCCTACCTGAAGGCCATCGAGAGCGAACGCCCCACCCCGCAGGCGCAGGCCCGCGAGCTGTGGCTGCGGACCGAAACCCTCTGGGAGCGGCATCCGGATTTCATCGAGGCCCTGCGGCGAACCCGATAAATCGACGAAACCATGAACCGAAAACTGCTCCTTCTGTCGGGCGCCCTGCCCGCCCTCGCCCTCACCGGCTGCGGCACACGGCCGGCCGACGAGCCCCGCAAGCCGAACATCGTCTTCATCTACTCCGACGACCTGGGCATCGGCGACCTGAGCTGCTACGGCGCCACGGCCGTGCAGACTCCCAACATCGACCGGCTGGCCGCCGCCGGACAGCGTTTCACGAACGCCTACAGCACCTCGTCGACCTCCACCCCGTCGCGCTTCGGTCTGCTGACGGGCATGTACCCCTGGCGTCGGGAGAACACCGGCATCGCCCCCGGCAATTCGGAGCTCATCATCCCGACCGACTGCTATACGCTGGCCGACATGGCGCACGAGGCCGGCTACGCCACGGCCGCCATCGGCAAGTGGCACCTGGGGCTGGGACCTGCGGGCGGCACGGACTTCAACACCGAGATCCGCCCCAACACGCAGGACATCGGCTTCGACTACGAGTACATCATCCCCGCCACGGTCGACCGCGTGCCGTGCGTCTTCGTGGAGAACGGCCGGGTCGTGGGGCTCGACTCCGCGGACCCCATCACGGTCAGCTACACGGAGAAGGTGGGCGACTGGCCCACGGGCGAGGAGAACCCCGAGCTGGTCCGGCTGAAGCCCTCGCAGGGGCATAACCAGACCATCGTCAACGGCATCCCCCGCATCGGCTACATGACCGGCGGGCGCAGCGCCCTATGGGTGGACGAGAACATCGCCGACACGATCGCCATGCGGGCCTGCCGCTTCATCGCCGACCACCGCGACCGGCCCTTCTTCCTCTACATGGGTACGCAGGACGTCCACGTGCCGCGCGTACCCCACCCCCGTTTCGCAGGCAGGAGCCCGATGGGCGCCCGCGGCGACGTGATCCTGCAACTGGACTGGACCATCGGCGAGGTGATGCGCACGCTCGACTCGCTGGGGCTGGCCGACAACACGCTGCTGATCTTCACCTCGGACAACGGGCCCGTGATCGACGACGGCTATGCCGACCGGGCGCAGGAGCTGCTGGGCGACCACCGTCCGATGGGCATCTACCGGGGCGGCAAGTACAGCCTCTACGAGGCGGGCACCCGCATCCCCTTCATCGTCCGCTGGCCCGAAGGGGTCGCACCGGGCGAGCAGCCCGCCCTCTTCTCGCAGATCGACGTCTACGCCTCGCTGGCCGCCCTGCTCGGCCGGGCGCTGCCCGAAGGGGCCGCACCCGACAGCCGCGACCGGCTGGAGGAGCTTCTGGGCCGTTCGCAGGAGGATCGCTCCCACGTCGTGCAGCAGAATCTGGACAACACCCTCTCGCTGATCCGCGACGGCTGGAAATACCTGGAGCCGAGCGACGGCCCCGCCATCGAATACTGGACGAAGACCGAACTGGGCAACGCCCCGGCGCCCCAGCTCTACCACCTGACGGAGGACCCCTGCGAAAGGCACGACATCGCGGCCCGGCATCCGGAGCGAACCGCCGCAATGGCCCGCGAGCTGGAGGCGGTCGAGGCCGGGCCGGACGGCGATCCGCGTCCGAAATCGCGATAAAGCGGGACCCCCGGCGGCAGAAAACGCATAAAAAGCGGCGAAAGTTTTGGAATTAAAGAAATTCATTATACCTTTGCACTCCGCGAACTGCGAAAAAACTAAAAATTGAGATAGCTATGGCAATGAAAAGAACTTACCAGCCTTCGCGCCGGAAGAGAATCAACAAGCACGGTTTCCGCCAGAGAATGGCAACCGCCAATGGCCGTAAAGTTTTGGCTGCCCGTCGCGCCAAAGGCCGCAAGAAGCTGACCGTTTCGGACGAGTCGACCTTCAAGTACGCTTAAAGTCGAAGATTCGACCGAGCCATAGGAACAGGGAGATGCTTTTCGGAGCATCTCCCTTTCCTGTGTGGACCCGTGCAGGGAATCCCGGGCGTTTTTTGAGAATTTTTTCGGGCAAACCGTCGGATATTTCGATTTAATTGGGTAATTTTGGGACAAAACAACGCAACTATGGCTATCTTTCAGGTAGAAGGCGGACGCCGCCTGTCGGGTGAGATCACCCCTCAAGGAGCAAAGAACGAAGCTCTGCAAATCCTCTGCGCCACGCTGCTCACCCCCGAGCGCGTCGTCGTGCACAACATACCCCGTATTCTCGACATCCTGCAGCTCATCGAGATGCTCAAGGCGATGGGGGTCGAGGTGGAGCAGCTCTCCGAGGACAGCTACGCCTTCCGGGCCCGGGAGATCAACCTCGACTACCTCGAATCGGAAGACTACCGGCGCCGCGGCGCCCGCCTGCGCGGCTCGGTGATGATGCTCGGTCCGCTGCTGGCCCGCTTCGGCGTGGCCTACATCCCCAAACCGGGCGGGGACAAGATCGGACGCCGCCGGCTCGACACCCACTTCCTGGGCTTCGAAAAGCTGGGAGCCCGGGTCGATTTCGCCGCCGGAAAGGTGGAGGCCAAAGAGCTGCGCGGCACCTACATGCTGCTGGACGAGGCGTCGGTGACGGGTACGGCCAACATCGTGATGGCCGCCGTGCTGGCCAAAGGCACCACCATCATCTACAACGCCGCCTGCGAACCCTACCTGCAGCAGCTCTGCGAGATGCTCAACCGCATGGGAGCCAAGATTTCGGGCATCGCCTCGAACCGGCTGACGATCGAGGGCGTGGAGCAACTCGGCGGCACGGAGCATACCATGCTGCCCGACATGATCGAGGTGGGCAGTTTCATCGGCATGGCCGCCATGACCCGCTCCGAGCTCACGATCCGCAACGTCTCGTTCCAGAATCTGGGCATCATCCCCGACCAGTTCGCCCGGCTGGGCATCCGCTTCGAACAGCGGGGAGACGACATCTACATTCCGCAGCAGGACCACTACAGCATAGAGACCTTCATGGACGGTTCGATCATGACCATCGCCGACGCGCCGTGGCCCGGGCTGACACCCGACCTGCTCTCGATCTTCCTGGTCGTAGCCACGCAGGCCAAAGGGGCCGTGCTGATCCACCAGAAGATGTTCGAGAGCCGCCTCTTCTTCGTCGACAAGCTGATCGACATGGGAGCACAGATCATCCTCTGCGACCCGCACCGCGCCACGGTGATCGGCCACGACCACCGCATCCGCCTCAGGGCCACCCGCATGTCGTCGCCGGACATCCGGGCCGGCGTAGCCCTGCTGATCGCCGCCATGAGCGCCGAAGGGGTCTCGACCATCCAGAACATCGACCAGATCGACCGCGGCTACCGCGACATCGACAGACGGCTGAACGCCCTCGGAGCCCGCATCATCCGGCTCGACGAATAATCCCGAATCGCGCCATGTATACCCGCCAAATCTCCCGGGCCTCCCGTACGGCATTCATCATCGCCCTCGACCTGTCGGGGTCGATGAGCGACGACACGCTGGCTATACGGGATGCGCGGACGAAAGCCGACGCGTTGAGCGTCATCGTCAACGAGCTGCTCAACGAACTGATCGCCCGGGCCAGACGCAGCGACCGGGTGCGCGACTACTACGACATCGCGGTGATCGGCTACTCGGGGCGGGGCATCGAGCCGCTGCTCTCCGACGAATGGTTCATCTCCGTCGACCGGCTGGAACGGATTCAGCCCGAATGGCGCACGATCACGTCGGAGACGGTCGACCCCAACGGCGGCACGATGTACACCAAGGTCCGCCGCCCCTATTGGATCGACCCCCGGCCCGAAGGCCGGACTCCCCTCTGCGAAGTCTTTCACAAGATCTACGAACTGACGGACTCGTGGTGCAAGAATCCGGCCCATGCGGACAGCTTCCCGCCCACGATCTTCAACATCACCGACGGGGAGGCTTCGGATGCCGGCGAGAGCGAGATCCGCGACATCTGCGACCGCATCCGCCAACTCGGCACCTCGGACGGGCATGCGCTGATGTTCAACGTCCATCTGTGGAGCCATGACGAGGCCCCGGCCGTGCTGTTCCCCACGAAGCGGGACCGCGCCTCGCTGGGACGCTACGGCCAGCTGCTGTTCGACTGCTCCAGCCAGATTCCCAAGACGCTGGAGGCCCGCGTGCGGGAGATCGCCCGCCCTTCGGAGAGGGGCCCCTTCCGCGCCATGAGTTACAACTGTTCGCCCACCAAGGCACTCGCGATCCTGGCTATCGGGTCGTGCAGCGTCGGCATGCAATAGAAGCTGCGCTATGGTTACCGCACAACTCTTCATCGAAGCGCTGGAATCCCCCTCCGAACCCCTCCGGAAGGTGCTGAACGATCCTCACCCCGCATGCCGGTTCGAAGACGGCAGCCCGCGCATACGCCGCCTGACCGACTTTTTCGAAGCCGACGTCGTCTGCCGGGGTACCCTTTTCCGGGTCGCCGCACCGATCCGCCGGGAGATCAGCCGCGAAACCGTCCGCAACGCGGGGCGGCTGAACGACATCGGCTCGCCGAGGATCAGCGGGTTCCGGCTCGCGGAGGAGGCGATGGCGTGGCTCGACGAGCGCGGAGAGCTCCGCACGGAGCATCTCTTCGTGGAGCAGGTACCCGAGGGGCGTCCGCTGGACGAGGCACTGGACCGGGGATATTCGGCCGCGGCGCTGCATCGGGAGCTGACGGCTCTGCAGCAGGAGTTCGCCCGGATCGGCTTCTCGCACGGCAACCTCAAGCCCGAAAACCTGCTGCTGACCCCGAACGACCGGCTGATCGTCACGCGCTGTTACCGGGCCCGGTTCGACGGCCCCTCGCCCGAGGACGAACGCTCCTTCGCGGCGCTCCACCGGCTGGCCGACCAGAAGGGCGACCCGCAGCACCGCATCCCCGAAACGAACTCGGAGGAGACGGTCGACTACCCGGGCGAATGGGCGGGTCCCTGCTCGGAGGGGATGCGTCCGATTCTGACGAAGGGAGTGTACCGGTTCGTCGACGTCCGCAGGAAAAAACTCATCAAACGCAGCTTTCAGGCTGTGGAGCCCTTTTACGAAGGGCGTGCGGTCGTCCGTACGAGAGAGAAGTTCGGCGTCATCGACAAAACCGGCGAATTCGTCATTGCCCCTTTCTACGACGAAATCATATACAATCGGAACAAAAGTCTCTTCTACGGCCGGCTCCAGGACCAGTGGTGCACGCTCAGCTATACGGGCAAGCCCCTGACTGCGTTCGTGAAAAGCCAGTTCACGGCCGTGCCGGAAGAGGCGTGAAATTTGAAGAACGAACTAAGAAACGAAAATAATTTACGACATGGAACAGGTAAAGACACTCATCATCGGCAGCGGCCCCGCAGGATACACGGCCGCCATCTACACCTCGCGCGCCAACCTCGGCCCCGTCCTCTACGAAGGCATGGAGCCGGGCGGACAGCTGACGACCACCACCGAAATCGAGAACTTCCCCGGCTACCCCGAGGGGATCGACGGCACGACCATGATGGCCGACCTCAAGCGGCAGGCCCAGCGCTTCGGCGCCGACGTCCGCACGGGACGCATCACGAAGGTCGATCTCTCGTCGCGCCCCTTCCACGTGATCGTGGACGGCACCGCAGAGATCGAGGCCCAGACGCTCATCGTGGCGACCGGCGCCTCGGCCAAATACCTCGGCCTCCCCTCCGAAACGAAGTTCCGCGGCATGGGCGTGAGCGCCTGCGCCACCTGCGACGGCTTCTTCTACCGCAAGAAGACGGTGGCCGTGGTAGGAGGCGGCGACACGGCCTGCGAGGAGGCGACCTACCTGGCCGGCCTCTGCCGCCAGGTCTACATGATCGTCCGCAAACCCTTCCTGCGCGCCTCGAAGGCGATGCAGCAACGCGTGTTCGACACTCCGAACATCGAGGTGCTTTTCGAGCAGAACACGGCCGAGGTGCTGGGCGACGACGAGGGCGTAACGGGCGTACGGCTGCGCCACAGCACCACGGGCGCCGAGCGGGAGATCGCCGTCGACGGCTTCTTCCTGGCTATCGGCCACCATCCCAACACGGAGCTGTTCCAGGGTCAGTTGGAGCTGGACGACGAGGGCTACATCCGCGTGAAGCCCGGCACCTCGGAGACCTCGGTCGAGGGGGTATTCGCCGCCGGCGACGTGAAGGATCCCCGCTATCGTCAGGCCATCACGGCCGCCGGATCGGGCTGCATGGCCGCCATCGACTGCGAACGCTTCCTGCTGGGCCGGTGAGCTTCGCGGTAACCATACTGGGCAGCGCCTCGGCCAAACCCACGGCCGGCCGTCACCCATCGGGGCAGGCGGTGAACCTCAACGAACAGTACTTTCTGGTCGATGCGGGCGAGGGCACCCAGCAGCAGCTGTTCCGCTACGGCATCAACCCGCTCAAACTGAAGGCCGTATTCATCTCGCACCTGCACGGAGACCACATTTACGGACTCTTTCCGCTACTCTCCACGCTGGCGCTCTACGGGCGAAGGACCCCGCTCAAGGTCTTCGCCCCGGCCCCGTTCGGCGCGCTGCTGGAGCATCACCTCCGCTACTTCGATCCCGATCCGGGGTATGCGGTCGAGTGGACGGAGGTGGACACCACGGCCCACGCCCTGCTCTACGAGAACCGCACGCTGGAGGTATGGTCCGTGCCGCTGCGCCACCGGGTGCCGACGGCCGGATTCCTCTTTCGCGAGAAGGAGCCGCCGCTGAACGTGGACAAATCCAAGATCGAGAAGTACGGCCTCTCGATCGCCCGAATCACCGCCGCCAAGCGGGGCGAGGCGGTCGAACTGGAGGACGGGACGATTCTCCCCAACGAGGAGCTGACCTACCGTCCCTACCCGGCCCGCAGCTACGCCTACCTCTCCGACACGAACTACTCGGCCAAGGCTGCGCGGCTGGTCGAGGGGGTCGACCTGCTCTATCACGAGGCGACCTACGCCGCCGACCAGCAACGGGCCGCCCGCGAACGGGGGCACTCCACCACGGCCGACGCCGCCAAGGCCGCGCGGCTGGCCGGAGCCCGCAGGCTGCTGATCGGCCACTACTCGTCGCGCTACAAGGATCTGGAGCCGCTTCTGCAAGAGACCCGCGCCCTCTTCCCGGCCACCGACCTGGCCGAGGAGGGGCGCACATTCGACATACCCGAACAACGTTACAGACCATGATTACCAAAGCCGAAATACAACTCGTCCGCTCGCTGGCGGACAAACGGAACCGCGACCGCGAAGGGCTCTTCGCAGCCGAAGGCGAAAAGCTCGTCGGCGAACTGCGTGCCTCGCACCTGCGCGTCCGGAAGATCTACGCCCTCGACGGCATTCTGCCCGGTCCCGAAACGACAACGGTCAGCGAGAAGGAGATGGAGCGCCTTTCGCTGCTGAAAACCCCCAACCGGGCGCTGGCACTGGTCGAGACACCCCGCCACCGGCTCTCGGCGGACGAACTCGGCGACCGGCTGACCCTGGCGCTGGACGAAGTGCAGAACCCGGGCAATCTGGGAACCATCATCCGGCTGGCCGACTGGTTCGGCATCCGCGACGTGGTGTGCTCGACCGACTCGGCCGACTGCTTCAATCCGAAAGTGGTTCAGGCCACGATGGGAGCCATTCTGCGCGTCAGGGTCCACTACGTCGATCTGGAGCGCTTTCTGTCCGACGCCCGGAGCTCCGGTATTCCGGTCTACGGCACCTTTCTGGAGGGAGAGAACCTCTACGACACTCCGCTCACCCCGACAGGCATTCTCCTGATGGGCAACGAAGGGCGGGGCGTGAGCGAAGCCTGCGCCCGCCATGTGAACCGCAAGCTCTTCATCCCCCCCTACCCCGCCGACCGGCGCGCCACCGAGTCGCTGAACGTGGCGATGGCTACCGGCATCGCCTGCGCGGAGTTCCGCAGACGGAACCGGTAGGGAGCGGCAAGCAGCGGTCCGGCAGGGCCGCACCCGCGGATTCCGAAAACAAAAAATCGGGGCACGGCAAACTTTTCGCGGCGAAAAGGATTCGTTTCGTGTTTTTTATCTATCTTTGTAGTTTGAAAATGAAAGTCATGGCGGAGCGATTCCGCCCCGAAACAGAGATATGTCCGAACAAAAACTGAAAATAGGCATCACGCAGGGCGATACCAACGGCATCGGATGGGAGGTTATTCTGAAAACCTTCGCCGATCCGCGCATGGCCGAACTCTGCACGCCGATCATCTACGGCTCGCCCCAAGCGGCCGGATTTTACCGCAACACCCTCGCCGAGACGGAGAACGTTCCGTTCCACACCGTCCAGTCGGCCGCCGAGGCCAGACGCGGCAAGGTGAACCTCGTGCCGGCAGGCGGGGAAGAGCTCGCCATCGAGCCGGGCAAGGCGACCCCGGCAGCCGGACAGGCGGCGGTCGACGCGCTGAAAAAGGCGGTCGAGGAGCTCAAGGCCGGCCGCATCGACGCGCTGGTAACCGCCCCCGTCAACAAGGAGACCGTTCACGGCGAGGAGTTCCCCTACACGGGGCACACGGAGTTTCTGGCCGCCGAGCTGGAGGGCGAGCCCCTGATGATGATGTGCAGCGAGCGGCTGCGCGTGGGGCTGGTGACGATCCACCTCCCGGTGGCCGAGATCAGCGCCGCCGTCACGGAGGAGAAGATCGGAAAGCGCCTGCACCAGCTGCGCGAGCTGCTGAAGCAGGATTTCGGCATCGTCGAACCCCGCATCGCCGTACTGGCGCTCAACCCCCACGCCGGCGACGGCGGTCTGCTGGGCCGCGAGGAGCAGGAGATCATCGCCCCCGCCATCCGCAAGGCCTGGGAGCAGGGGGTGCTGGCCTACGGACCCTTCCCGGCCGACGGGCTCTTCGCGAGCGGCAACTACGCCCGCTACGATGCGGTGCTCGCCATGTATCACGACCAGGGGCTGGCTCCGTTCAAGACCCTCGCGCCTGACGGCGTGAACTTCACGGCCTGCCTCCCGCGGGTGCGCACCTCGCCCGACCACGGCGTGGCCTACGACATCGCCGGCCGGGACAAGGCCGATCCGCAGTCGATGCGCAACGCCATCTACACGGCGATCGACATCGTGAACCGCCGCCGCGCATGGAAGGAGTGGACCGCCGATCCGCTGCAACACGTCGAGCGCGAGCGGGGAGGCAGGGACGTATCGGCGAAAGACCTGCCCCAGACCGAAAAGGAGTAACCGAAAAGAGACCCGGCGGCGTATTCCGTCTCGTAATTGTGGAAGCGTGGAAAGGGTTTCGAAAACAATAACATAAGGAACGAAAAACATGATCAAGATCACCTTTCCCGACGGCAGCGTGAAGGAGTTTGCCCGAGGGACTACGGCTTACCAGGTCGCCGAGAGCATCAGCCCTCGTTTAGCTGCCGACTGCTTGGCGGCTTCGGTAAACGGCGCAACCGTTGACATGACCCGCGCCATCGAGGAGGATGCCTCCGTAAAATTCTACAAGTGGGACGACGCCGAGGGCAAGCACGCCTTCTGGCACACCTCGTCGCACCTGCTGGCCGAAGCGCTCGAAGCGCTCTACCCGGGCCTCAAGTTCGGCATCGGCCCCGCCATCGAGAACGGCTTCTACTACGACGTGGATTCGCCGGTGCCCATCACCGAGGCCGATCTCCCCGCTATCGAAAACAAAATGACGGAGCTCGCCCGCCAGAAGGAGGCGCTGGTCCGCACGGAGGTCTCGAAGGCCGACGCACTGAAGACCTTCACCGAGAAGAACGACCCCTACAAGGTCGAACTGATCTCCGATCTGGAGGACGGCACCATCTCGTTCTATACCAACGGCGGCTTCACCGACCTGTGCCGCGGTCCGCATATCGCCAACACGGGCGCCATCAAGGCCATCAAGCTGACCTCGGTGGCCGGAGCCTACTGGCGCGGCAACGAGAAGAACAAGATGCTGACCCGCATCTACGGCATCTCGTTCCCCAAGAAATCGCTGCTCGACGAATACCTCGTGATGATGGAGGAGGCCAAGAAGCGCGACCACCGCAAGCTGGGCAAGGAGCTGGAACTCTTCACCTTCTCGCAGCGCGTAGGCCAGGGTCTGCCGCTGTGGCTGCCTAAAGGGGCCGCCCTGCGCGACCGGCTGGAGCAGTTCCTGCGCGGCGTGCAGAAGGAGTACGGCTACCAGCAGGTCATCACCCCGCATATCGGCAACAAGGACCTCTACGTGACGTCGGGCCACTACGCCAAGTACGGCAAGGATTCGTTCCAGCCCATCCATACCCCCATCGAGGGCGAGGAGTACCTGCTCAAGCCGATGAACTGCCCCCACCACTGCGAGATCTACCGCTCGAAACCCCGTTCGTACAAGGAGCTTCCCGTGCGTCTGGCCGAGTTCGGCACGGTATACCGCTACGAGCAGTCGGGCGAGCTGCACGGACTGACCCGCGTGCGCGGATTCACGCAGGACGACGCCCACATGTTCGTCCGTCCGGACCAGCTGCTCGAGGAGTTCGAGAAGGTGATTGATATCGTGCTCTATATTTTCAAGACGCTGAAGTTCGACAACTATACGGCACAGATTTCGCTCCGCGACCCCAACAACAAGGAGAAGTACATCGGTTCGGACGAGAACTGGGAGAAGGCCGAGAGCGCCATCATGAAGGCCGCCAAGGACAAGGGGCTCAATACCGTAGTTGAGTACGGCGAGGCCGCCTTCTACGGTCCGAAGCTCGACTTCATGGTCAAGGACGCCATCGGCCGCAAGTGGCAGCTGGGCACCATTCAGGTGGACTACAACCTGCCCGAGCGCTTCGACCTGACCTACAAGGGTGCCGACGACAAGATGCACCGCCCGATCATGATCCACCGGGCCCCGTTCGGATCGATGGAGCGTTTCGTGGCCGTGCTGCTGGAGCACACCGGAGGCAAGTTCCCGCTGTGGCTGTCGCCCGACCAGGTGGTGGTCCTGCCGATCTCCGAGAAGTTCAACGACTACGCTCAGGAGGTATGCGAGTTCCTGAACCGCAACGACGTGCGCGCCCAGGTGGACGACCGCAACGAGAAGATCGGCCGCAAGATCCGCGACAACGAGCTCAAGCGCATCCCCTACCTGCTGATCGTGGGCGAGAAGGAGGAGGCCGACCGGCTGGTGTCGGTGCGCTGTCAGGGCGAGGGCGACAAGGGCCAGATGAAGCTCGAGGAGTTCCGCGACTATATCGCCGAGCTGGTTCGCCGCGAGACGGAGGCCAACAAGATGAAAACGAACGAATAATTAACCTTTAACAATTTACAACTATCGCAGCACCAAAGCCGTTCCCGCCGAGACCGCATTTCTCGGGGAACAACAACAATCAGCCGAAACCGGGAATGGGTCCCCGCGGCCCGCGCAGACCGGAGAAGGAGAATCCCAACCGCATCAATTCGGAGATCACCGCTCCCGAAGTGCGCGTAGTGGGCGACAACATCGAGCAGCCCTCCGTGATGTCGATCCGTGACGCCCTGCGTCTGGCCGATGAGATGGAACTCGACCTGATCGAGATCTCGCCCAAGGCCGTGCCGCCCGTGTGCCGCATCGCCGACTACCAGAAGTATCTCTACCAGCAGAAGCGAAAGGCCAAGGAGCTGAAGGCGAACCAGGCGAAGGTAGTCGTCAAGGAGATTCGTTTCGGACCGCAGACCGACGACCACGACTATAACTTCAAGCTCAAGCACGCCGAGAACTTCCTCAAGGAGGGAGCCAAGGTGAAGGCTTACGTCTTCTTCCGCGGCCGCTCGATCGTCTTCAAGGAGCAGGGCGAGATTCTGCTGTTGCGCTTCGCCACCGACCTGGAGGAGATCGCCAAAGTGGAGATGATGCCCAAGCTCGACGGCAAGAAGATGAACATGATTCTGGCCCCGAAGAGCAAGAAGTAAGAGTTGCCCGAAGGGTTTCACACACCGCCTTTGCATGAACCGACATTCATGCAAGGGCGGTGTATTTTCATCCGGTATTTGATTTTTCCTCCGCTTTTGGTTACCTTTGTCGAAAACCGATAGACCCGAATTCATGAACCCGTTACGTAAAATCCTGATCGGAGCGACGCTCGCCCTATGCGGTGCCTGCGGCAGCTCGGACGACATCGACCAGCCGCAGATCGACTACTCCTTCTCGCTGGAGAAGCAATACCCCGAAACCATACATACCAAGGAGCGCGACCTGCCCTATCCGCGCCTGCAGACCGAACTCTACCTGAACCCTTCGCCGCTGATCGTGCCGCAGGCGCTCAAGAAGGAGGCTAACATGCAGTTCGAGCTCTCGCAGGACTACGCCTTCGAGAAGGGCGAGGTGATCCGCTCCGAGGCGAACGCCTGGTGCTTCTTCAATCCGCACCGCCGTCTGGACGCGGGGCGCTGGTACTGGCGGTTCCGTTCGGTAGCCGGCGACGGCACGGCGAAGGAGTGGAGCGATGTGGTGGCCTTCGAGGTGAAGCCCTCCGTGACGGAGTTCGTCACCCCGCCCTTCTCCGCGATGCGGCAGAATCTGCCGGCGGGCCATCCGCGCCTCTACCCCTATCTGGAGAGCGGACTGGAAGAGGCCCGCAGAACCGTGCAGAGCCACCCGGAGTACAAAAGCCTCGTCGGCCGGGCCAACAACAGCCTGGGCAAGGACTACTCGGCGAATCCCTACGCGCAGATCTCCGACATGAAGCGCGAAAGCACCTTTCTCTACGCCGCCTACCGGCTCACGCTCGACGAGCGCTATGCCGGGCAGCTGCTCAAAAATCTGCAGGCGCTGCTGAACACCCCGGTAGGCGACAACACGCTGTTCGCCTCGAATTTCGGGTCGACCGACATCGCCATCTGCATCATCGAGCCCTACGACCTGCTCTACGACCGGTTGACGGAGGCCGAGCGCGCGGCGGCCGACGAACTGATGATGCGCATCGCGGAGCACTACTTCGACCGCCACTGCGGCAAGCAAGAGAACACCCTTTTCGACAACCATTTCTGGCAGCACAACATGCGGGTGCTGTTCCAATGCGCCTATATGCTCTACGACCGGCCGGCTCTCTCGGAGCGCGCCCTGAAGATGATGGAGTACTACTACGAACTCTGGACCGCCCGCGCTCCGGACTCGGGCTTCAACCACAGCGGCGTATGGCGCAACGGAGCCTACTACTTCGACGCCAACATCCAGACGCTCCACTACATGCCGATGCTCTACGGCCATTTGACCGGCTGCGACTTTCTGCAACATCCCTGGTACCGCAACGCCGGTCAGGCGCTGGCCTACACCTGGCCGCCGCACTCGATGAGCGCGGGCTTCGGCGACGGTGCGGACGACGCGACCGCCCCCACGCGCGTCCGCGTGGCCTTCGCCGACTTTCTGGCGCGCGAGCTCGGCGACAGCTACGCCGGCTGGTACGCCGGGCAGTGCCCCTCGACCCTCGTCGACGACTATCAGATGCGTCTCTACCGCATCGTCCGGGGTGCCGCCGGCTACTCCTCGCAGCTGCCCGCCTCGGCACCCCGGCTGCTCTGGTACCGGGATGCCGGCGAGGTGGTGATGCACTCGGCAATGACCTCGCCGGACGAAAACCTCACCTTGAGTTTCCGCTCCAGCCCCTTCGGCTCGGGCAGCCACACGCAGTCCGACCAGAACAGTTTCAACATCCTCTACGGCGGCCACTCCGTCTACCGCCGCACGGGGTACTACCTGAATTTCTCGGATGCCCACAACATCACCTCCTACCGCCACTCGCGCGCCCACAACACCGTGCTGGTCGACGGCATCGGGCAGCCCTTCTCCACCACGGCCTACGGCATGGTGACCCGCGCCCTGAGCGGTGCGCATATCCTCTACTGTCTGGGAGACGCCTCGCAGGCCTATCGGGGCGGCAATGACGCCATGTGGGTGGAGAACCTGAAAAAGGCAGGGATCGACGCGACCCCCGAAAACGGCTTCGGGCCTACCCCGCTGAGCTGTTTCCGCCGCCACGTCGCGCTGCTGCAACCCAACAAGGTGGTGATCTACGACGAACTGGCCGCCGAGGAGCCCGTCAGCTGGCAGTGGCTGCTCCACAGCCCCGTACGCTTCACGATCGACGCCGCAGCCGGCCGTGTGACCTCGCGCCCGAACAGCGGGCTGTCGGCCGCGACCCGAATCTTCTCGGCCGAGGCCCCCTCGCTGAGCCAGACCGACCGCTTCGTCACACCGCCCGACATGAGCCTGGCCGCCCCCGGTCAGGAGTGTCCGAACCAATGGCATCTGACCGCCGAATTCGGCCCCTCGAAGGGTTGCCGCGTACTGGCTCTGATGCAGATCACGCCGTCGGCCGCCGAGCGGGAGAGCATCGACCCGACCCCCGAGGGGATTCGCTTCGGCAAATGGCTGATCCGCGCCGAGCTCGACGCCGGCCGCACGCCGTCGCTGGTTATCGTGGACACCGAAAGCGGAGCCCGGCTCGACTACGGCTGCGACAACCCCACGCTCAACGGCACGACCTACCGGCGCGAGCAGGGGCTGTCGACCATCCTCTACGACTTCTCCGACGGCCGCTACCGGATCGAGGAGCAGAGCGACTGGGATCCGACCCCCACCCGGTCGATGTAGCGGACTCTTCGGAGAGGTTCCCGGGTACGGATTTTGAAATCCGAGGGGGAATTGCTATCTTTGCGAACCGCGTTCGCGCATGAACGAATTTGAAAACCAATTTTATAAAAAGAATGAAAGTAGAACAGAACAAGATGGTCGGCGTAGACTACAAGCTCACCGTCGACGGCCAGGTGGCCGATCAGTCGCGTCCGGGCCAGCCCCTGGAGTTCATCTTCGGTACGGGTATGCTGCTTCCCAAGTTCGAGGAAGCGATCCTGGGCAAGGAGCCCGGCGAGAAGGTGGCCTTCACGCTCGCACCCGAGGACGGCTACGGCGTATTCCACGCCGAGGCGGTCGTCGATCTGCCGAAAACCATCTTTATGGTGGACGGCAAGCTGGCCGAAGATATTCTCTTCGTCGGCTCGCAGGTTCCGATGGCCGACAACCAGGGCAACCGCATGATGGGTGTCATCAAGGAGATCGGCGAAGAGACCGTGAAGATGGACTTCAACCACCCGATGGCCGGCAAGACCCTCGATTTCGAAGTGGAGGTCATCTCGGTGCGCGACGTTACGCCCGAGGATCTGGCTGCCAAAGGCGGCTGCTCGTGCGGTTGCGACGAGTGCGGCGGCGATTGCGGCGATCACGACCATGAGGGTTGCGACTGCGGCCACTGCCATTAGCCGGCACCCCAATCCGTCAATCGTTCGGGGCCTTTCGCGGGCCCCGATTCGTTTTCAGCCATGTACCACTCCACGCTCCGCCTCATCAGCGCGCTCGAACAGCCCGAGCGGCTTTGCCGCCGGCTGAAGGGCCTGCGCCTGATCCGCGATGCCGACGGACAGCCCTGCTACTCGGTCGGCAACAATGCCGTCGTGTTCCGTATCGAACTGCACGGACGCATGCGCAGGTTACGCTGCTATAGGATCCGTCCAGCGATCGATCTGGAGGCCATCTACGGCGAGAAGCTGCTGCGCGAAGAGCTCTTCGTCCACAACGACGACAGGCAGGGCGAGTGGATCGACGTGGTGCTGGACGACTGGGTGGAGGGCGACACGCTCGACATCGTGATGGACCGGGCGCTGCAAAACCGCGACACCTGCCTGCTGTACGAACTCTCCCGGCGATTCGACGCGCTGGCGGCCGGCCTTCTCGCCGACGAGTGGGCCCATGGCGACCTGAAGCCCGAGAATATCGTGGTAACCCCCGACGGCAGCCTGCGGCTGATCGACTTCGACGCCCGGTTCCTCCCCTCCATGCAGGGGCGCACCTCCGCCGAACTGGGCACACCCACCTACCAGCACCCCGGCCGCACGGCCGAAAACTTCGACCGCTGGCTCGACCACTACCCCGCCGCCCTGATCTCCGTACAACTACGGGCCTTGGCGCTCGACCCCGCCCTGCACGACCGCCACTCGGCCCCGGGCGAATACCTCATCCACCCCTCCCGGCTCTTTGACGACGACCCCTGCCCCGCCTACGACGAGGTGCTCGATCTGTTCGCCCGCATGGGCGACGCCATACACTACCGGCTGGCCCGGGCGCTCAAGCAGCCCTGCTACCGGCTCAGCGGCGTGGAAGAGCTCTTCGACGGCACCGCCCCGCAGCCTCCGGCCGACACCCCGCCCGCATTCTACATGGAGCGGGGGCTTTGCGGCTTCCGCACCGGGGATCGGATCGTCATCCCGCCGGTCTACGACGAAGCCCTCGATTTCCGCGAAGGGGTCGCTGCCGTGCGGCTGGCCGCCCTATGGCACTACATCGACACCGCGGGCAATCCGGTCTTTCACTGTCCGCCCGACTGCGACGCCGCGAAATCCCTGCGCAACGGCTTCGCCCGTTACCGCTGCCGTGGAATCTGGCAGGAGCACAGCATCAAATGAAACTCGCTCTACGTCCCCGAACCGACACGGGAGCCGAACAAGAGAAAGGGCCGTCCGAGAAAAGCGGACAGCCCTTTCATTCGGACCGGAACCGGCCGACTACTTGCGGGTCATCACGATGTCGCCGCAGGTCTTGGCCAGAGGTGCCCCGTAGGAACCCTCGTCCACGAGCATCAGGTACGAGGGCATGTAGCCGCTCGTATTGGGCTTAATGGTAAGCGTATTCTTGTCGGCAGAAACCTCCACGGGCAGGGATTCGGAGCCGACATAGGTGCTGACGGCTGCCAGACGGGCACCCGGAGCCCCCGGCTCGTAGCTCATCAGCGACGGAACGATCGTATTATTGGTCGGCACGCAGACCTGACCGTCGGCGTCGATCTCCAGGAACCACTTCGGACCGAAGTTGTAGAAAATGTTTTCGGGAATATCCTCGTAATAGCCGTCGTAAGCGGGATCGTTGCGCAGATCGTCCGGACCCTGATACCTGAGGCCGGCCCAGCCCTTGCACATCAGCCAGTTGTAGGAGCGGCACAGCTCGCCGAACTCGTTGTCGTTGCCGATCTCGACGTCGAAGTTATACATATAGTTCTTATACTCGCCGGCCTCGCTGTCCCACTCCTGAATCGGAACGCTGACGGCCCAAGTGCCGGCCAACTCCTCGAAGAGCGGCGACTGCGACAGCGGAGACACCACGCGCTTGGCGGTCTTTAGCTCCATGGACTTGACAACGACTTCTCCGTTCGCATTCGTCAGGGCCACGATGAAGGTATAGGATACGTCGGGCTTCAGCTCGGAGTAGCTGATGGAGGTGCCCTCCTGGCTGTTGATGCCGTCCACTTTCCACTGCGAAAGCGACTCGCCGTAAATCGTGGCGATCTCCTCGAGCGTCAGCCCCTCGCGCGTCATCAGGCGCGTTACGGCCGACGTATAGCCGAAGAAGCTGCGGCTCGGCAGGACAATCGCATCCGACTTCACCCGGAACGAGACGTAGTTCCAGTCGTCGCCCCAGCCCGACGGGTCGCCGATGCTGCCGGAAAGCTCGATTTCGGCGCTCTGCTCGTCGGCCACGCGGGTCGTGAATTCGTGGTCCTCCCACTTCACGTTGTGGTCCTTGTCGACAATCAGCAGACTCACCGAATAGGTCGTATTGGCCTCCAGATTCTTCCACAGCTGCTCCTCCGCTCCGGTCAGATGGGTCTCGCTGTTCGAAACCAGGTACCGGTACATCTCCTGACCCCGCTCGGCAATATACTTGTCGCGGTTCGCCTTCGGCATGACGAGCGTCTTGTAATAGAGGACATTCTCGTCGGGGGTGCAGAGAGTCGTCGCACTGATGATGCCCGGCGTGCCGACCACCTCGAACTGCACGTTTCCGGTCGGGACACCCGATTCGGCCATGCGGAAGGTTTCGATGGCCACCTTGCCGGCGAAATGGTCGGTATCGTCATAGCCGACTGCCAGCACCGCATACTCCATGCCGGCGATCAGCTCGCGCAGGTACTCCGACTCGCCGTCATAGTCCACGAAGGTCTCGCCGTCCGTATGCACGAACTCCTTCGTTCCGGCATCGCGGAAGCCGTACCAGGCCAGATAGCGCATGGCAGCCATCTCCTTCTCGCTCTCGGTCACCGCCTCCTGCACGTCGTACACCTGCTGGAGGTAGGGGGCGGGCATCGTAACGTATTTGTATCCGCCCTCCGCTTCGACCTTGATCGTGAACTTGAACGACGACCGGGTGATCTCCGAAACCGCCAGATCGACCAGGTTGCGGGCATTCAGATCGAGACGAGCCACCTTGCTGTATCCGGCGACATTTCCCGCCGCCACGAAGACCGTGTACTCCGTACCCGGATCGATCGTCTTGACAATCGGACTGTTGTCACCGATGTCGACCGGCTCGCCATCCTTCAGGATCGTCTCGGCATCCGGCTCCGTATCTCCTATTTTCGATCTCTTGTCGAACAGGTAGGCACACCTCTCCGCTCCGCTCGCCTCCACGGTAAACGATACCGTGCCCAGCGCAGCCTCATTCTCCACTACTTCGACCGTCGGAGGAAGCAATTCCATCTTCTCAAGCGGTTCGTCGTCCTTGCAGCCGACAATCGCCACAGCCGCTCCTAAAAGCAGCCACCCTTTCCATAAGAGATTTTTCATAAAATAAAAGTATTAAGTGAGTGTGTCATCCGTCCCAACATCGCATCATCCTCTCTCCCGCTCTCCGGATTCAAGATCCCATCGGGAATTCGGCCATACAACCCGATCACTCCCTTGAGCTTTTTGCAAATATAGGCATGGATGAAACCCGATATCGAGCCGACGAAAAATGTTATTAAAAAGTTATCAACAATTTTGTCAACAAGATAACCGGACCGAATCGGCTGTAGAAAAGCATACAATATAGCCTCCGAACCGGCTCACACCCAATTTCCTGCAAATAGCTGAAACATAAAAACCCGGAAAAAAAGCCAAGCGGGAAGTTACCGGCACGCATACGCATAACCGCCATATTTTTACCGCATGCCATAGTATCGAACGCCGCCGAAGCGCCCGCCCCATCATTCCATCCGCCCTCCCCGAATTTTCCACGGCGCCTCCCCACAATCATATTCCACTGATTTACAAGCATATCACAAAATCTCCCTCCTCAGCCCGTGAAAATATCCATAATTTTTTCGATCAAAATTTGCAGAAACGGGAAATAAGCTCTATATTTGCACTCGCAATCGGGAAATAACTCCCACACGTGCGAAACATACTGCGGAAATAGCTCAGTTGGTAGAGCACAACCTTGCCAAGGTTGGGGTCGCGAGTTCGAGTCTCGTTTTCCGCTCACGACAAACGAGTGATAATCAATGAATTATCGCTCGTTTTTCTTTTTGCGGGTGCGAAATGAAACTCTCCATAATGCCTTTTTTGCGCCGTTTTCCGAAGAATGTTTTACCATTTGTTTAACCACGTTTACGGTGGTAAAACACTGCTCGCGCCTATCTGCATAATGCCGCAATATTATGAGTGTCAGCATTAATGCCATTTGCAGAAAAGACCGCATCAATCAAAACCGCACCACGAACATCTACCTGCGTTTTACCGTCAATCGCCGCAGCCGCTATGTAAGCACGGTAATCAATATCCCCGCCGACGATTGGGATTTCGACACCCAAATGCTTAAAATGCAGAATCCCGCCGTTCAGCTGCGAATTTACGAGCAAATCGAGAAATACGACAAGCGCATCAAACGGCTCGAAGCGTTGGAGGTTCCCGTAACGCTGGATAACGTTCTGGAAACCGACGGACGGAGGGTCTATTGCACGATAGCCGAATATTTCCGCCGCACGATTGCACAGTTGGAATCGGTGGGTAAAATCGGCTCGGCATCGAAACACAAGGTCACGTTTTCACTCCTGCAACAATTCCGCTCGACCAACATCCGTTTCGACGAAATTACGGTCGGCTACCTGCGTGATTTCGAACTGTTCCTAATGAAAAAGGGGAACAAGAGCAATTCGATAGCCACGAAATTCAGCGTGCTGAAAGCCGTCTATAACAAGGCTCTTGCCGAGGGGATGTTCACCACGCCGCACAGTCCGTTCCTACAATTCAAAATCGGACGGTCGTGGACACTTTCCCGCAAACGCGCCATCCGCAAGGAGGAGGTGCAACGGCTGATGCAGGCGGAGATACCCGCCGACGGTTCGGCCTGTCTGGATTTCGCACGGGACATTTTCCTGTTTTCGTACCTCTCGGCAGGCATCAATTTCAAAGACATCGCCACCTTGCGTTACCGCGATATGGACGAGGAAAGAATCTACTATGCCCGCCACAAAACCAGCAAGGAGATGACCTGCCACCTCTCGGAGCAGTCGAAAGCGATTATCGGCAAATACGCCAAATCCGACCATGCGGACGAAGATTATATTTTCCCGATACTCGACCGTCGCATACACAAGACCGAGCAACAGATTTACGACCGAGTGCGCAAGGTGCTGAAATACGTGAACAAGGCCCTGCACGAGTGGAGCCGATTATTGGGGCTGAAAATCGAACTGACTGCCTATCTCGCAAGGCATACGTTCGCAACCGTGTTGAAAAGGTCAGGAGTAAGCGTAGCCTTGATTTCCGAATCGCTCGGTCATTCCGATTTATCGACCACCCAAATCTATTTGGATTCTTTCGAGAACAGCCAAATCGACGCGGCGATGCAGAATTTGCTATGACAAAAACTCGGACCGACTTTTCCGAGGAGTCTTAAAATATCCCCTCGGTCAAAGTTGGTCCTTTATAAGGTAGAACGAAACCTTTAATCCGTTCTTATTCATAACTCTATTCTGTGTTTGCAAAATCAACTGATATAGAGTCATTTGTAGGTATACAAAACGTAGCGGAACCACGAATAAGAATCACAGATGCCATCCCGGAGCCTATATTTCTTCATATTGCCAGGAAAAATCGCTAAATTTGCAGTAGCAAAGATGCCCGACAAGTGAGTTGTGCGGCATAAAACAGGGATAACCATCCATCGGCGAAACCGTCTTCAAGACCGGACTTCCGGACAGGAAAAAGACAACAGATAGGTAGCGATTCAATCTCCTAACCCTTCCAAAAATCGAATTTTCCGCCCAAAGCACCCATCGGACGAACAATCCGATCTCTCCTAACTCTCAACACATTACTTTATTCCCCGTTTCTTGCCATAGTCTCGCGAATTCTGTGTATCTTTGTACTTCCAAACCGCTCGTAACCGACATGAACGAACTGCACACCATCGACATCATCACCCTGCTGGTTCTGCTGTGGGCCGTGATAAACGGCTGGCGCCGCGGCGTCATCCTGCAACTCTGCTCGCTGGCCGGCATCGTCGTAAGCCTCTACCTGGCCTCTCTTTACGGTCGCGAGGCCGGCGCATGGCTCCGCCTCGGCGAATCCTGGGCCGCCCCCGGCGGATTCATCATCGTGGCGGCAGCCACCCTGCTGGCCGCCGCCCTGCTGGGCCGTCTCTGCCGCAAAATTTTCCATTTCGCCGGGCTCGGTACGCTGGATATCCTGCTGGGCATCCTCATTTCGCTTGTCAAGTGGCTGCTGCTGTTGAGTGCTCTCTACTCGGCCTTCGCCGCACTGAACCGCATGACCAACCTCATGGAGGAGGGTTCGCTGGAGCGCTCGCGCTCTTTCACGCCGATCTGCCGCATCAGCGATCGGGTGCTCCCCTTCGTGGGCGAGGCCATCGAGACACCCGACTGGAAGCAGTGGCTTCCCGACCCCGATAAAACGAACAACCCATGACGGAGCACAGATTCATCGGCACGGTCATCCGTGCCACAGGCAGTTGGTACGAAGTCCTTTCGGGCGACGAAACGGTGCGCTGCCGCATTCGCGGACGCCTGCGGCTGAAGGGCATCCGCTCCACCAACCCCGTCGTCGTCGGCGACCGGGTGGTCTGCGAGGCCGAAGAGGAGGGCGACTACGCCATCTGCTCCATCGAGCCCCGCCGCAATTATGTCATCCGCCGCGCCTCCAACCTCTCGAAGGAGTCCCACATCATAGCCGCCAACGTCGACCGGGCTCTGCTGGTCGCCACGCTCTTCCGGCCCGAGACGGCCCGCGAGTTCATCGACCGCTTTCTGGTTACCTGCGAGGCCTATAAAATCCCCGTCACGATCGCCCTGGCGAAGATCGACCTGGCGCGTCTCGATCCGAATGCCATAGCCGATTTCCACCGCACCTACGAGGGTGCGGGCTACCGCGTGGTGGAGCTCTCGGCCACCGAAGGAGAGGGCGTCGAAGCCATCCGCAGCTGGATCGGCGAGGGGACCACGCTCGTATCGGGCAACTCAGGCGTCGGCAAGTCGACCCTGATCGGAGCCCTCGACCCCACCATCGACGCCCGCACGGGCGAAATCTCCGAGAGCCACCACAAGGGGAAGCACACCACCACCTTCTCGACCATGTACCGCCTCCGGTCCGGCGGGTCGATCATCGACACCCCCGGCATCAAGGGCTTCGGCTTGATCGACATCAACGGTGCCGAGCTGTGGCACTACTTTCCCGAGATGATCGGCCGCTCGGGAGCCTGCCGGTTCTACAACTGCACCCATACCCACGAGCCCGGCTGCGCCGTGGCCGAAGCCGTCCGCGCGGGCGAAATCGCCCCGTCGCGCTACGAAAGTTACCTCAAAATCCTGGACGAAGATGACAAATACCGCAAATGACCGCGCCTGGTACGACGCCCGCACGGCCTGCCTTTCGGAGTTCATGACCGCCGAACGAATCGCCGTTTTCGAGCGCGTGCTGGACATGCGGACCCGCTACATGACGATCCTCACGGAGAACACCTACCACCCGCAGAATGCCTCGGCGCTGGTTCGCCATTGCGAAGCCTTCGGCCTGCAAAACATCCACACCGTCGAAACGCTCTGCAAGTTCAACCCCAACACCCATATCGTGCGGGGCACCGACAAGTGGATCGACCTGCGCCGCCACGGCTCCACGACCGATGCGATCGCCGCCCTCAAGGGCGCCGGCTATCGCATCGTCGCCACCACGCCCCATCGCGAGAGCTGCACGCCCGAGAGCTTCGACGTCACGCGCGGCAGGTTCGCGCTGGTCTTCGGCACCGAGCACGCCGGAATCTCGGAGGAGGTCATGGCGTCGGCCGACGAATACCTCCGCATCCCCATGTGCGGACTGGTCGAAAGCCTCAACGTGTCGGCCTCGGCAGCCATCCTGATCTACCAGCTCTCGGCCCGAATGCGCGCCTCGGTCGACGGATGGCGGCTCACCGACGACGAACGGGCCGAGATTCGCTACCGCTGGATGCGGGAGAGCGTTCGGGACGCCGACCGGATCCTGGAGCGCCGGGGGCTCTGAACGTCGGCGCAGGACACTTGTCGGGACGACGGCTCCCCTTCCAAAATGCCTCCGGGCGGAAAATGAAGAAAAAAACGCACAATTTTTCCCGGAATGCGTTTTTTTGCAAAAAAAATTTATATATTTGCAGTCCCAAACGATACTTAATGCTTCGGGCGGGCAAAGGCAACCATTGGAGAGATGCCGGAGTGGTCGATCGGGCCGCACTCGAAATGCGGTGTACGGGCAACTGTACCGGGGGTTCGAATCCCTCTCTCTCCGCCAAAGAGAAATGAGAAAACCGATAAATCCTGCAGATTAATCATTTGCGGGATTTATTCATTCGGGGCTCAGGCATTAGGAAGCAATTCGATGGATGTTTTCTGCGGCCTAATCGATGTACCTGATTTTCGATTGGAAAAGCACACCAAATAGCCTATAATTCTCTATAAATCACTTATTACCACTTGACATAAAACGTTTGGGACAGTATTTTACAACCTAAATACAAGTGTCTATGAAAGAACGACTTTCAGCAAGCTTCTTTATATTCGCCGAACCAAAGTCAACAAAACCGGCAAAGCGCCGATTTTTATGCGTGTGACAGTCAACGGCCAACGAGCCGATGCCTCCACAAGACAATTTATTGCACCCCGTTGATAACAGCCGGTCGACTCCGCGCTACGGGCCCGCAGTCCGCAAAGGTGAATATCCCGTTATGTCGAGATGTCTCGAAGGTCGGACGAGCGTGAAACCGTGCGATTCATACCGGCAAATGTTCGGCGAATCGATTCGCGATCGCTTCGCTCAAGGTGACAGACACAGAATAGTCGTGAATTGTACATTGTTTTGCCCTCCGCTCGACATGACGAAAGTAGCCTCAATTGAATCGAACATCGTAAATTAGGGGCAGTCTGAAATCGGTCAGACTGCCCCTTTGAGCGGGAGGGTTCTTCCGCGGTTATTCGACCAGCCGGTTCGTGGCCGTATCGGGGAAGACGACCCAGGGTTTGAACTGCTTGGCGTCTTCGAAATCCATCAGGGCGTAGGAGGCGATGATGACGACATCGCCCACCTGCACCTTGCGGGCGGCGGCGCCGTTCAGGCAGATGCAGCCGCTCTCGCGCGGCCCCTTGATGATGTAGGTTTCGAAACGTTCGCCGTTGTTGATGTCGAGGATCTGTACCTTTTCGCCCTCGATCATGTTGGCGGCCTCCATCAGCGCTTCATCGATGGTGATGCTGCCCACGTAATTCAGGTCGGCCTGCGTGACGGTCACGCGGTGGAGTTTCGACTTGATGACTTCGATCTGGAATTTCATTATCGGATACGGATGTTGTCGATTAAACGGATTTCACCGGCCTGCACGGCGATGCAGCCCTGAATATGGGCCGAGTCGCTCCAGCTGCCGACCTCTTGCAGCGTGTCGGCGTCGACCGACTGGTAGTAGATCACCTTCAGCAGCGGATTGCGCTCCACCTCGGCTGCGACCCAGGCTTTCAGCTCCGCAGGGTTCAGTTCGTACGAACGGTCCGCGCCGGCCTTCAGCGTGGCGTAGATATGCGGCGCGGCGGTGCGATGGGCTTCGTCGAGCAGCTGGTTGCGCGACGAGAGGGCCAGTCCGTCCTCGCCGCGGACGATGGGACAGGGGACGATCTCGAGCTGCAGTCCGAGCTGCCGGACCATGGCTCGGATGACGGCGATCTGCTGGAAATCCTTCTCGCCGAAATAGGCGCGGGCAGGCTGCACGATGTCGAACAGCCGGCTGACTACCTGGGCCACGCCGTTGAAATGTCCCGGGCGGGTCGCACCCTCCATCACCTTGTCGATCTGTCCGAAGTCGAACACGCGGGTGTCCGGTTCGGGGTAGATCTCCTCGACTGCGGGCATGAAAACATAGTCGACCCCGACCTCCTCCAGCAGCCGGATGTCGGCCTCGGGGGTGCGGGGATAGTGCTTCAGGTCGTTCTTATCGTTGAACTGGGTGGGGTTGACGAAAACACTCACCACGACGGTGCGGTTCTCTTTGCGGGCCCGTTCCACCAGCGAGCGGTGGCCGTCGTGCAGGGCGCCCATCGTGGGGACGAATCCGATACCGTTCGGGTCTGTTTTTCCGAGCTCCTGCCGAAGTTCGCTCACCGTTTCGATTGTCTTCATTTCTTAAAAACTTTGGTATCAGGGCGCAAAGTTAGGAATAAAAGTGAAATTCGAAAAGAAATTCGAAAAGATTTCGCCCCGGCGAAAAGAACGCCGGCCTTCGCGGGGAAAGCCGGCGTCGGATGGGGCCGAGGGGCCGCAGGCGGGGCTATTCGCCCGGCAGCGGATCGATGATCGTGACGGTAAGCTCCTTCACGGCGCTGCTCTGGCCGATATAGTTGCCTGAGGTGCCCACGAAGGTCACGGTGTAGGTGCCCGCCTTTTCGAAGGTATAGGCGTAGCTGCCCAGCGACTCGCTCAGGGTCTTGATGCTCTCTCCCTCGTCGGGGGTCACCTGATTCAGGGCCATCGGGGTCGAGACGATCCAGGCGTCGATGGCGTAGGGCAGGGTCTTGTCGTTCGACGGGTCGTACTTGTTCGACCCCGTGAGGACGAACTCGCTGACGTTACGGCCCGTGTTGCCCGTGTAGCGCATCGTGCCGTTCACGTTGCTCTCCGTGGTGAGGATGTAGCGGCTGCCGGCTCGCTCGTCGTTCATCGAGAAGCCTTTCAGGTCCAGCGTGCGGCTGTTGAGCGTCCGGGGCTCGTAGCCCTTGAATTTGACGTTGACCCCCACGCTGACCCAGTAGGCCCGCTGCGAGGTCTCGATCGACTTCGGGTTCCAGTGCATCGCCAGGCAGAAGTTGTCCGAAAGGTCGGTTATGTCGAGCGTCGTGGTCGCCCACTCCGTGTTCTTCTCCGGATCGTTCAGGTCGAGTTTCGTCCAGCCGATCAGATCCTTCTCTTCGGTCAGCATGCCGCTGATCGCGGCGAGGTCGGCGGCCTCGTCCGTGGCGGTCAGACCGTCGAAGGCGTCGGTGACGTAGGCGCTCATGCAGGGAGTGCCGCTGCGGCCGTTGAGCTGTACGACCAGCTCGCAGCTCTCGATATCCTCGGGAGCAACCTGCGTGCGGTTGCGGAAACGGTACTCGTGGCCGGTTTCGCCGCTGTAGAATACGATGTAATCGGCGTTGCCTCCGAAGAGGAACTGCACCGGCTCGCCCGCACGGTAGGTGTTCGCCGGCGAGAGCTGCACCTGGAAATCGATCTCTTCGTAGATTTCGTCGTGGTCGCAGGCCGTGACGGCCAGTGCGGCCAGCAGGAGAATGAAGTATTTTTTCATAATCGTCATACGCTTTGAGGAGTGGCTACCACATGGGGTTTTGTTTCAGCAGGGAATTCACGCCCAGCTCCTTGGAGGGGATGGGCAGGTAGATGTGCTTCGGCTGGACGCTGTTGGCCGTAGCCAGCGCATACTGGGCCAGCGTGTTGTTGGCGCTCCAGCGGTCGTCGGAGGTTTGCAGGGCATACCCGTGCATGGCCTCCACGAAGATGCCCCAGCGGATCAGGTCGTACTTGCGCAGCGCCTCGAATACCAGCTCGCGGCCGCGCTCGTTGCGGACGAACTGGCGGAAAGCCTCCTGCGAGGCGTAGTCGCCGTAGGGACGGGTCGCGATGCCGGCCCGGTCGCGGACCTCCTTCACGAAATCGTAGAGCTCCTCGCTCGGACCCTCGTCCTCGTTCTTGGCCTCGGCGTACATAAGCAGCACGTCCGAGTAGCGCAGCAGCGGGAAGTTGATGCCCGTGTGGAGGTTCTTGGCGTTCTGGTGCCCCTCGTACAGGGCCTCGCGGCGCCACTTGCCGCAGTTGCGGATGCCGGCGGCTGTCGTGGGGTCGGTGAAGGTCGTCACCTTCTCGTAGATGTAGGGGGTCTTGTCCATGCTGGCCGTGTACTCCACGCCGTCCACCTTGCCGCCGCGGTAGTTGTAGGGGGGCAGGTTCCACTCCTGACGCTTGTCGGTAATGACCGGCAGCTGCTTCTCATCGTCGGTGCGGTCGTCGCTCCAGTAGAGGTCCCAGAGCTTCAGCGAGCCGTTGTACTGGGCATAGGAGTAGTTGCAGTTCCACTCCGAGAAGTTGCTCTGCGAACTGGTGCTCTGCAAGCCGAGGATGTCGCCGATCCGGCCGTTCGACCACTTGTCGGCGCTGCTCCGGTCGCCCTTGAACTCGACCTCCCACATCGACTCGCGGTACTGCGTGTCGTAGAGGTCGGAGATCATGTTGATGAAGACCTGATCGTAGTCCGGATTCAGCTGATGCTTGTGGCTGTCGATGACGAACCAGGCCCATTGGGCGGCCTTTTTGAAGCAGGTCTTCTTGTCGGCGCCCGTGACGGTCTCGCCGCCCAGGAAGAGGTAGATGCGGGCCAGAATGCCGGCGGCCGTGGTCTGCGTCACGCGCGAGGGGGCCTCGTCGAGCTCTTCGGCCAGCAGCGGCAGGAGCTCTTCGATCTCCGAGCAGCACCACTGCAGCACGTCGGCCTGCGGAGTGGCGGCCAGATTCACCTCCTCGGGATCGGGGGCGAGGGTGGCATGCGTGCGCAGGGGCACGTCACCCCAGGCCTGGGCCAGGATGAAGTGATAGTAGGCGCGCAGGAAACGGGCCTCGGAATAGTAGGCATGGTTCGGGTCGAATTCGGACTCGGCGATGGCTGCCATGTATTCGTTGGCGTTCTTGATGCCGGCGTAGAAGATCTGCCAGCAGCCCAGTACGTCCGTATCCGAGGCGTTGTGGTTGTACCAGTAGACGCTCGGCACGTTGTGTACGCGGTTCTGATAGCTCAGGTCGTCCGTGTTGGAGATGGGCATCGCATAGCTGTTGCCGTAGGAGTTCAGATTGCTCAGGGCACCGTAGACGCCGGCCAGTCCGTAGCGCAGCTCCGCCTCGTTCTTGTAGAAGGTGTCGCTGCAAATCACCTGAGGCTCCTCTTCGAGAAACGAGCAGGCGGTCGCGCCGGTCATAGCCATCAGGGCGATGAGTATTTGGTAGCGTGTTTTCATGTTCGTGCGTGTTGAAGATTAGAAGGTGAGGTTGATACCGGCCGTGGCGCCGATCGAACGCGGGTAGGCGGACCAGTCGAAACCGGGGGTGAGCACCGAGTTGCGGGTCGAGACCTCGGGGTCGGGACCGCTGTAGCCGGTGAGGGTCCATACGTTGTCCACCGAAACGTAGACGCGCAGGGCCGAAATGTGGAGCTTGCGCAGGGCCTTCGAGGGCAGGTTGTAGCCCAGCGAGATGGTCTTCAGCCGCAGATAGGAGGCGTCCTCCACCACGCGCGACGAGTAGACCATCGTGCCGTTGGCGTAGGCGGCCGGGATGTCGCTGGTCGGATTCGTCAGGGAGTTGAAGCGGTTCGCATAACTGGAGAGCTGGTTCAGCTCGCGCGATGCGCCGCTCTCGAAGATCAGCCGGTTGGCGTTCAGGGCGTCGTTGCCGTAGCTCCACGCGAAGAAGAAGTTCAGGTCGAAGTTCTTCCAGGCGAGCGTGTTGTTGAAACCGCCGGTATGGATCGGCTGGCCGCAGCCGATGATGGTGCGGTCGTCCTCGGTGATCTTGCCGTCTCCGTTGATATCCATGTACTTGGCATCGCCGGGCTTGATGTCGCCGCGGCTGTACTCGGCCATGTAGGGAATGCCGTCGCGGAGCAGGCCGGCCGAGTTGAAGTCCTCGTTCTTGTAGGTGCCCAGGTAGATGTAGCCGTACATCATGCCCGTGGGCTTGCCCACCTGCGAAATGTAGGGATACTGGCCCACGAATTTCTGATCCCAGGTCAGCGGATTGGGCAGCAGCGTGTTCTCGCCCGTATTCAGCTCCATGATCTTGTTGCGGTTGAAGGCGATGTTGAACGACGAGGTCCACTGGAAGTTGCGGGTCTTGACATTCACCGTCTCGAGCGAGAACTCCCAGCCCTGGTTGCGGATCTTGCCGATGTTGACCATCGCCGACCGATAGCCCGACGAGAGGGGCATCGTGGCGTTGAGCAGCAGGTCGTCCGTGTTCTTGAGGTACCAGTCGGCCGTCACGCGGATGCGGTCCTCGAGGAAGGCGAGGTCCAGGCCGATGTCGTACTGAGAGGTGGTCTCCCACTTCAGGCGCGCGTTAGCCATGTTCGAGGTGTAGTAGCCCGACACGTTCTGGCCGCCGAATATGTAGTCGAACGAGTCGGGACTGCCCGGCGTCGTGGTGATCTGCGCGTAGTAGTCGTAGGGGGTCGAGGTGCGGTTGTTGCCGGTCATACCCCACGAGAAACGCAGCTTGCCGTTCGAGAGCCACTTCGAGTTCTTGAGCAGCTTTTCGCGGTTGAAGTTCCACGAGGCGCCGGCCGAGGGGAAGTAGCCGAAGCGGTTGCCGTCGGGGAACTTCGACGAACCGTCGGCGCGGAACGAGAAGGTGAGGTAATACTTGTAGCGGAAGTTGTAGTTGGCGCGGAAGAGGAACGACATCATCGTCCAGTTGCGGCGCCACGGGGTCACCACCTGATAGTTTCCGGTGTGCAGGCCGCCGAGCTGGAGCGTTTCGTTCGAGAGCTGGGTGGCCGCCACGCCGTCGTAGCTCTGCTTCTGCCCCTGGAAGGTGACGCCGCCCAGAAAATTGACATTGTGGTCGCGGCCGAAGCGGTGCTTGTAGGTCAGGGTGTTCTCGTTGAGCCAGCTGTTCTGGTCGGTCCAGTAGATGGCGCCGTTCACCCCCTTGCCCGAGGGCGAGTTCGGGTAGCCCGTGTAGGTCTGCGAGCCGTTGAACTCCTCGCGGCGGCGCTTGTTGAGGTTGTAGCCGCCCGAGACCTTCAGCGTCAGGTCGGGGATGATGTTCCACGTCAGGGCGGCGTTGGCTGCCAGATAGTCGACGATGGTCTTGCGATATTCGTTGCGGACGGTCTTGGCCGGGTCGAAGCGGTAGTCGTTGCTGCCGGCCACCTCCACGTCGGTCAGTTCGGAATCGAGGTCGGTGTAAGTACCCAGCGGACGGATGGGCCGGTAGCCCCAGATGGAGTAGATCAGCCAGCCCGAAGCCGACGAGGCGGTCTGGGCGTCGGTGGGGGTCACGCCGTTGGTCACGGCGCGCGAATAGTTGGCGTTCATGTTGAACTGCAGCTTCTTGTGGAGCGGAAGGGTGAAGTTGATCTTGCCCTGATAGCGCTGGAAGTTCGACTTCACGATGATGCCGTCCTGATCGAGCGCCGAGAAGCTGGCGTTGTAGCGCATGCCCTCCTTGCCGCCCGATACGGCGACGTGGTAGTTCTGCGTGAAGGCGGTGCGGTAGATCTCGTCCTGCTTGTCCTGACCCGGAACGTCCCGATAGTCGTCCAGGGTGTAGTTCTCGCCGGTCAGCGGATTGATCTCCTTGAAGTAGGAGTTGGTGCCGCCGCGCAGGTCGCACATCTCGGTTTGCAGGGCCACGAACTCGTAAGGCGAGAGCAGGTCGATCTTGTTGGAGATGCGGTTCATGGTGAACGAGGCGTTGAAGTTGACCTTCGGAGCCCCTTCGTTGCCGCGCTTGGTGGTGATGACGATGACGCCGTTGGCGCCGCGGGCTCCGTAGATGGCGGTTGCCGAAGCGTCCTTCAGCACGTCCATCGACTCGATATCATTGGGGTTGATCGTGGCCGCCATGGAGCTCTCGGTGGGGAAACCGTCGATGATGTAGAGCGGGGCCGAACTCTGGGTCAGCGAGTTGTTGCCTCGGATGACTACGTTGGCCTCGGCGCCCAGCGCGCCGTCGCCCGTGGTGACGACCACGCCGGCGATGCGTCCGCCCAGCGCCTGGTCGAAATTGGTCACGTTCGACTTCATGATCGTACCCATGTCGGCCTTGGCGACCGAGCCGGTCAGGTCGCGGCGGGCCACCGTGCCGTAGCCCACGCTCACTACCTCGACCGTGCTGATGGAGGTGGCCTCCTCGGCCATCTTCACGTTGATGACGGTCCGCCTGCCGACCGGCTCCTCGACGGAGGTGTAGCCCAGATAGGAGAAGGCGAGGATCTGCGTCTCGGCGGCCTGAACGGTGTAGCTGCCGTTCGCGTCGGTCGAGGTGCCCTTCGTCGTGCCTTTTACCAGGACCGTCACGCCGACCAGCGGATTGCCCGACGAGTCGACGACGCGGCCCGTGATCGGAGACTGCGCAAAACTCTCTGCGGCCAGCAGCAGGGCGGCCAGCAGCAGAGTCAATCGTTGTAGCGTTTTTTTCATATCCTAACGGTTAAAGTTTTTCGGTTTCTTACTGGCGGAGGCGGAACTCCACGGGCTGGCCGTGCAGACAGGTCACCTTCAGTTCGGTCCGGCCCTCCGCCGCGCTCCGCTCGACGGCGGCGTTCGGTTCGGCGAGCAGCCACTCGCCCTGCAGGACGACCCGCTTGACGAGGGGCTGGCTCTCCTGCGGGGTGGTGTAGCTCTTTTCTGTCAGGCCCAGGTCGGGCGTGCAGACGCTCATGATCCAGCTGCCGTCGGTATCCGTCCGCTCCATGACGATGGTTTCGGCGTCGATGGCGGCCACGGGAGCCTCGGCCGCGTAGGGGGCCCAGCAGACATAGCCCGTGATGCCGCTCTCCAGGTCGCGGACGACGTGGGCCGTATCGTCGCGGCGGATCACCTCGTAGGTGTCTCTCTTCAGAAACCTGTTGATCTCCTTGTTCGTGGGCTGCACGTAGAGGGCGTATTCATAGCCGGCCTGCTGCGGGGCGGTGCCGTGCGGGAGGTAGGCCACGACGAACCTGCCCTGTCTCAGGGCGTGGGTCTTGTCGTTGGGCGACTCCTGATCCTGCTTGACGACCACCACCTCGGGGGCGTTCTTCACGACGTAGAAGTTACCTTTGGTGTCCGAGAGGGCCAGCCGCTTCGCGCCGCTTCGCGAGAGCGAGAGGGGAAAGTCGGTGTAGCGTTCGTTGTCGAACTCGATCTCCTCGGCCGGGTCGGTCAGCGCCAGCTGGAAGAGGGTGGTTTCGGTGGGGTATACGGCGTTGTCGTTGGTGATGCCGCTGCCCAGGAAGACGAGGCGGTTGTCGAAGCAGAAGACCGACTTGAGCGCCCGGGCCCCGGCCGTGAAGGTGGGACGGTCCTTCTCCAGCAGTTTGAAGGCCAGCACGCCGTTGCGACCCTCCAGCGAGGAGGTGCCCGAGAAGCGCTCCGTGCTGCGCTCCATCAGCGTACCCTTCAGCGGGCTGTTGAGCTGGTCGAAGGGGAGGTGGACGGTCGTGGCGCCCGGCACGCGGTTCCAGTCCCAGCCCTCCTGCCTGAATCCGCTCTCTTCGGCCGAGACGGGCGAGCCCGTGGCGAATAGCTGCACGGTGCCGTAGCTCTGGTAGCGGCCGTAGCGGTTGTCCTTCGTGTAGATCTCCGAGCACCAGACATCGGTGTTGTAGGCCTTGAGGGTCACCATCCAGCTGCCGCGGCGGTGGATGCCGGCAGCACCGTAGTTCAGCACGCGGAACCCTTCGGGATCGGGCGTCGGCGACGCTCCCCTGAGGGCGGCGTTGAGCTTGCGGTCGTTCCCCTTCAGACGGAGATAGGCGCCCGCCAGCTCGGGGTCGTAGGCCAGGCCGCTGCCCGTCAGGTCGCCCTGCAGAGCCAGGTAGCCGAAGGCCTTGACGTCGGCGTCCGGAATGCGGCTGTTCTTGTTGATCGGATGACGGCCCGACACGCCGATGCCCCACGAACGGAGGTTCGTGTAGAAGTCCAGCGTCATCAGGGCGTGCTTGAGGCGGCGGCGGGCCTGCTCGGTGAGCTGGAACTCGGTCCCGACGGTCAGTTTGCAGAAGTAGCCCAGCGCGGCGAAGGCGCCGGTGGAGTAGTTGGGATAGAAACCTCCGTGGTGGAAGGTGGTGCCGTCGATCTTGATGCCGCCAATGGTGCCCGGCGTGAAGTCGAGCGACCCGGATATCCAGCGGCTCAGGGACTTCATGGCCTGAAGCCGCTGCGCCGCGGTGGGTTGCATCATGGCGCTGATGACGCGGGGCATGGTCAGCGTGTGCCACGAGTCGAGCAGTTCGTCGCGGCCGTAGAGATAGGGGCGGCGGGTCTCCGAAAGGCTGCTCCAGTAAGTCAGGGCGCGCACGTACTCCTCGGTCTTGCCGCGGCGGGCGATCTCGTCGCGCATGAGCCACATGGCGTCGTAGATTTTGCGGACGCTGTAGCCGTAGTGGTGGTTGGTGCCGGTGCCGGAGCCGAAGGCGAAGCCCTGGTCGATGGCGTGGTCGAAGACCAGGAAGAAGTCGTCGACATGGCTGTCGTCGCCCAGCAGGTAGCTGCTCAGGGCGAAGGCGTTGAGCATGTTTTCGAAATCGTCGGCCCGCAGCTCGCCCTTCTGCCGGTTGCACTCGTCGTTGCAGAGGTAGGGGGCTCCCGTGGTGCCGCCCTGGGGCAGCCGGCGGATGGCGGCCGCCTCGAAGGTCTTCAGGGCGCGCGGCAGGATGGTGCCGCGGATGTAGTTCTCGCTTGAGCGCGACATCTCCACGACCTCGGTCACGCGGTCGGCGATCTCGTCCAGCTCGGCGATCTGTTCGGCGGAGGGCTCCGCGAGGGGGATATCCGACTCGTACTGCTCCCACTCCCACAGACGGGCCCAGTGCCAGAGGTTGCGGCGGGTCAGGTGTTTGTTGTTGTTCGGAATCTGCTGGTCGGGGGTCACCTGCACGTGGATCGGGAACTCGGTGAAGGTCATGCGGTCCAGGAAGATCTCCCCTTCGGGCATGGAGTCGGGGGTGCGGACGGTCATGCGGGTGATCGACTTGGAGGCGTGGCTGCCCTCCATATCCTCGTATTTGATCCAGCAGGCTCGCCAGCCCACGTAGTCCAGGTGGAAATCGAAGTTGTACTCGGACTCGCCGGTGGCGGTGAGAAACTCGAAATGCAGGTCGTCGTCGACCGCACGGGTGTTGTAGATCCAGACCATCAGTCCGGATTTGCGGGCCTTGAGCGAGCGGAGCAGCGATGCGTAGTCGCTCACGGTCAGCCGGGCCGGGGCCGACCAGCTCCAGCGCAGCGAATGGCGGCCGTCCTTATACCGGTCGGTCGAGAGCGAAAGTTCGGAGTTCCCGCAGGCTGCAAAGGTCTTGGGTATCCCCTCTTCGAAGGTGATTTTCGCGTCGATGGCGGCGCGGCCCGTAACGGTAACGAGCCCGGCCAAAAGCATACTCAACAAAAAAGTTCTCATGTTCTATCCGGTCGTGGCGGGTTGTATATTATGCGTACTATCGTACAAAAATACGCAAAATAATCGGAATGCCAACCGGTGAAAATAAAAAAAATGAAAGAAATGTTCGATAGTGGAGTCGGGTTGTTAAATAGTCGAAAAAAAGATGTATATTTGTACGATATTGCGAATATATTAACCCTTTAATATTAAAAAACCTACATGAAATCGATTTTGCGACTTTTAGCTTTGATGCTGGTGCTTTCGGGAGCGGCCTGCTCCGGCGGCAAGAAAACCTCGATCATAGACGAGAACATCGAAATCGCGAAGCGGCAGATCGGCGATCTGATGCGGGCCAGCGAACAGACCGGCGAAGTGCGGATTCCGTCGACCTATAAGAACGGCGAGGTGGATTACGTGCCCACGGACGACTGGGTGAGCGGATTCTTCGCCGGCACGCTCTGGTACATGTACGAGCTGACGGGCGACGAGACATGGGCCGAGCATGCACGGCGCCACACCGAGAATCTGGACTCCATCCAGTACCTCCAGTGGCATCACGACGTGGGTTTCATGATCTACGACAGCTACGGCAACGGTCTGCGCCTGACCGGCGAGAAGGCTTACGAGCCGGTGATCGTCCAGACGGCCAAATCGCTTGCTACCCGTTTCCGTGAGGTGCCGGGCGTCATCCAGTCCTGGGACGCCGACCGCGGCTGGCAGGCCGAGCGGGGGTGGCAGTGTCCGGTCATCATCGACAACATGATGAATCTCGAGCTGCTCTTCAAGGCGACCGAACTCTCGGGCGACAGCACCTATTATAATATTGCCGTGCGCCACGCGGACCGCACCATGCAGGAGCATTTCCGCGAGGATGCCAGCTGCTACCACGTGGTCGACTACGATCTGACGACCGGCGAGGTGCGCCGCCGCTGCACGGCGCAGGGATATGCCGACGAATCGGCCTGGGCGCGCGGTCAGGCGTGGGCCGTCTACGGCTACACCACCTGCTACCGCATTACGGGCGACCGCAAGTATCTGGATCACGCCCTGAAGGTCTGCGACTTCGTCTTCAACGATCCGAACCTGCCCGAGGACGGCATCCCCTACTGGGATTTCGATGCCCCGAACATTCCCGACGAACCCCGCGACGCCTCGACGGCGGCCGTGATCGCCTCGGCGCTCTACGAGATCTATACCTACACGAACGATGCGGCGCACAAAGAGCGCGCCGACGCCCTCGTCGGGTCGCTTTCGTCGCCCGCTTACCGCGCCGAACCGGGAACCAACGGCGGCTTCATCCTGATGCACTCCGTCGGTTCGCTCCCGCACGGCAGCAATATCGACGTGCCGCTCAACTATGCCGACTATTATTTCCTCGAGGCGCTGATCCGCAAGGGTCGTGTGGAAGCCGGCGAACCGCTGTTCTAATCGGAAAGGGACGCGCTATGCAGAAATGGATTCTGGCGCTCGCGCTCGCCGTGCTGGCGGGCGGAGCGGCTGCAGCTCAACAGACCGATGATTTCGGCGGCCGGCTCCTCTCGTTCGAGGAGTCGGCTTCGCCGCTTTCGGCCGGCAGGGGTTCGAAGCTCTCGACGAGCGGCGAACACTACAAACACGGCCTCCGCTCCGCCCGCTGGGAGTGGAGCCGGGAGGGGGCGCAGATCGTCCTGCGCCGGCCGATCGGCTACCTGGCCGAGAACCCCAATCCGAAGGAGACCTCCGTGTCGACCTTCGTCTTCTGGCTCTATGCCCCGCAGGCGGTCGGGGGCGAGCTGCGTTTCGAGTTCCGCAAACAGGGCCGCACCTGCGCCCGGTTCGACTACGGGCTGGGCTTCACCGGCTGGCGCGGAGCCTGGGTGGCCTTCGACCGCGACATGGAGGGGACGCCCGAGGAGGGGATGGACGAACTGGTGGTGACCGTGCGGGGTGCGAAGCGGGGCGAGCTCTACCTCGACCACTGGATTCCCGCGTCGTTCCAGGACGTGCGGCACCATACGGCCGATTTCCAGGCCCCGTTCATCAACGCCCGGACGAACAGCCACTGGCTGGTGCTGCTAAAGTCGTGGCGCCGGGAGCTGGACATCGCACCCGAGGCGGCCGTCACCGCGGAGCAGCAGCGGGAGATGGACACCGTGTTGGGTCGTCTGCAACGGCTGCTGCTGGAGGGGAGAAAGACCCCGGCGATGAAGACGCTGCGCAAGCAGTTCGCCGATTACGGCATCTCCCGGAATGCCGACGGGACGGTGAAGGGAAAGCCCCTTTTCTTCGTCCGCTACGCCGAGACCTATATCAATCTGGGCGGTGCCGACATGAAGAAGAGACTTTCGGACAGCCGTCAGCTGCTGCGCCAGTGCAACGACCTGCTGTTCCAGATGGCCGTCCGCTACCGGCGTTCGACCGACCCGGCCGAGCGCGGGGAGCTGGCCGAGATGTACCTCACGCTGACCCGCCACCTGCTCGATCAGGGCTTCGCGGCCGGCAGCGGTCTGGGTACGCTGCACCACCTGGGCTACAGCATGCGCAACTTCTATACGGCGCCCGTGCTCATGCGCGACGTGCTGGTCGGGGCCGGGCTGGACGGCGAGGTGCAGCGGGCCATGGAATGGTTTTCGGGCGTGGGCGAGGTGAAGATCCGTCCGGAGGTGGACGGAATCGATATCGACGCCTTCAATACCTCGATGACGGGGCGGCTGGCAAGCCTGCTGATGCTGTCCGACACACCCCGCAAGGTTGCCTATCTGAAGGCCTTCTCGCGCTGGATCGACAACGGCTACAAGGTTACCGAAGGCACCGCCGCCTGCTTCAAGAGCGACGGTACGGTATTCCACCACCGCCACCACTACCCGGCCTATGCCGTGGGCGGTTTCGACGGCGCGGTGAATGCCGTGTGGCTGTTGAACGGCACCCGGTTCGGAGTCTCGCCCGAGGGGCGCGAGGTGCTGAAGCGGGCGCTGCTGGAGATGCGTTTCTACTGCAACCTGAATTCCTTCCCGCTGGCTATGTCGGGCCGACATCCCGACGGCGAGGGAGAGCTGGTGCCCTGGCATTTCGGGCGTCTGGCCGAGGCGGGTACGTCCGACGGCCGCGAGGCGGTCGACCGGGAGCTGGCGGCGGCCTACATGCGGCTGGTGCCGGAGAGCGATCCCCGCAGCCGCCGATTCGCCGTGCAGGGGATCCGGCCCGAGAAGAGCCCCGAGGGGACCCGCGTCTACGGCTACAACGCTTCGCTGTCGCACCGCCGCGGCGACTGGCTGGTGACCGTGGCGGGCCACAGCCGCTATGTGTGGGCCGCCGAGATTTATCAGGGGGCCAACCACTACGGGCGCTACCTGACGCACGGCAGTCTGGAGCTGCTGGGCGACGGCGAACCCGTGTCGGCCTTCGGCAGCGGTTTCCGCCGCGAAGGCTGGGACTGGTGTCATATTCCCGGAACGACGGCGCTCGAAATACCGATGGAGCGGTTGAAGGCCAACGTCCTGAACGTGGATACCTGCTCGGGCTACGAGGAGATGCTCCTCTCGGACGAGAGCTTCGCCGGCGGCGTCACCCACCGGGGCCGTTCGGGAGCCTATGGGCTGAAGCTGCACGAGCACGACAAGTACAACGGTTCGCTGCGGGCCCGCAAGTCGTGGTTCCTCTTCGACAACCGGGTGATCTGCCTGGGGTCGGATATCGAGAACGACGCCGAGGGCGGCCTGCATACCACGCTGTTCCAAAATTTCCTCCCCTCGTCCGACGCACCGGTGTTCGTCGACGGCGAACAGGTGACGGAGCTGCCCTGCCGGATCGACCGGAACGGCTCCGTGCAGCTGGTCGACGGATGCGGCAACGCCTGGTTCGTGCCGCAGGGCAAGGTGACGGTGCGCCGCTCCCGCCAGCGGACGCCCCACGAGGAGACCGACGCCCCGACCGAGAACGACTTCGCCACGGCCTGGATCGACCACGGCAGCGGCAGGGTGCGCGACGGGCGCTACGAATATATGGTGGCGGTGCACCCCTCCGATGCCGAGCGGGCCGAGTATGCGTATCGCTCGCCCTACCGGGTGGTGTCGGCCGACCGGAACTGCCACGCCGTCGTCGATCTCGGCAGCGGCACGCTGGGTGCCGCTGTCTTCGAGCCGGGCGACGTGGAGAACGGCGGTGCGGTGCGGTCCGTGTCGCTGCCCTGCCTCTACATGGAGAGCCGCGACGGAGCGGAGCTCACCTTGAGCGTAGCCGATCCCGACCTGCGCTTCTACGAGGGGGAGAGCGACGAGCGCTTCGATGCCGACGGCAAGCGGATCGAACGGAGCATCTACTCCCGCGACTGGATCGACAACCCTTCCCTGCCCTCTGCGCTGAGCGTGACGCTCGCCGGAAGGTGGGAGCTGGCCGAACCGTCGGCCCATTGCCGCATCGCGACCTCCGACGCCTCCGCGACGACGCTGGAGTTCACGTGCCGCGAAGGGGCTACCCGCGAGGTGAAACTGCTTGAAAAGAGATAACGGAATATGAAACTGAAGAATGCGATATTACCCCTGACGGGAGCGGTGCTGACGGCTTGCGCCTCGGCAGATCGGCCCGTGCAGCCCAACGTGATCTACGTGTTTCCCGATCAGATGCGCAACTGCGCGCTCGGGTTCTGGAACGAGGAGCCCTTCGCCTCGCAGGTGAACTGGCAGGGCGACCCCGTCCTGACTCCCAATCTGAACCGCTTCGCCGCCGAGTCGGTCGTGCTGACCGATGCCGTGAGTACCTGCCCGGTCAGCAGCCCCCACCGCGGGATGCTCCTCTCGGGCATGTATCCCGAGCGGAACGGCGTGGTACTGAACTGCATGGCCGAGCGTCCCGAAAGCACCCTGGACATCGATGCGGAGTGCATCGGCGACGTCTTCAGCGGGGCGGGCTACGACTGCGCCTACATCGGCAAACTGCACGTCGACGCCCCCACGAAGAACAACCCCCAGTGTCCGGGCACCTACGTGAGCGACCGGAGGCCCGAGTGGGATGCCTATACGGGTCCCGAGCGGCGTCACGGCTTCAACTACTGGTACTCCTACGGCACGTTCGACGTCCACAAGCATCCCCACTACTGGGATACGGCGGGCGAGCGGCACGATGTGGAGGAGTGGTCCGTGAAGCATGAGACCGACAAGGCCATCGCCTACCTGCAAAACCGGGAGGGCGAGCGCGACGGCGGCAAACCCTTTCTGATGATGATCTCCTACAATCCGCCCCATTCGCCATACGAGTCGACGGAGGATTGCATGGAGGAGGATTACGCCCTCTACGCCGAACGGTCGCTCGGCGAGCTCTACGTGCGGCCCAACGCCGACACGACCCTGATGAAAGCACCCGCGATGCGCTACTATTTAGCCAATGTGTCGGGTATCGACCGGGAGTTCGGGCGGTTGCTGCGGACCCTGGACGAGCTGGGGCTGGCGGAGAATACGATCGTCGTATTCGCCTCGGACCACGGCGAGACGATGTGTTCGCAGGGGGTGGTCGATCCGAAGAACTCGATCTACCGCGAGTCGTTCAACATCCCCTTTGTGGTGCGTTATCCCGGCCGTCTGACCCCGCGGACCGAGGGCATGCTGCTCTCGTCGGTCGACATCATGCCGACGCTGTTGGGGCTGGCCGGACTGGCCGACCGGATTCCGCAGAGCGTGGAGGGGGCCGACCTCTCGCCCGCCCTGCGCGACGAGCCCGGTGCCCGGCGTCCGCAGTCGGCGCTCTACATGCGGAATCTGAACGGGGAGCGCGGTGCCGACGGCCTCGTGCACGGATTCTTCGCCGAGGCGCGCGGCCTGAAGACGGCCCGTCACACCTTCGAACTGGATATCGACCGTGCAGGCTCGCTGAAGCGGATGCTACTCTTCGACGATCTGTCGGATCCCTACCAGATGCACCCGCTGTCGGCCGCGGAGAAACCCGAACTGGTGGCGGAGCTGTGCCGCGAGCTGGGTCGGCTCCTGCGCGAGGCCGACGACGTATGGTATCGCGAACGGGTGCTCGCCGACCGGATTCCCTACGACGAAACGAATACGGAAACAAATAAATAGATGCGTTTATGAAGAAATTTTTGGTTGGAATCTTCTGTCTGGCGCTGACCTTCTCGGCCTGTCAGAAGACCGACGATCTCTGGGAGGAGGTCGGCTCGCTGAAGATGCGGGTGGCTCGACTCGAGAGCGAGGTCGGCAAGATCAACAGCTCCATCTCCGCTCTGTATGCGCTGGTGCAGGAGTCGACGCTGGTGGTCGGCTGCCGGCAGACCGATACGGGTTACGTGCTGGAGCTCAGCAACGGAACTTCGGTCGATGTCCTGCTGGGAGACCGGATCGAGGCTCTGGTGCCGATGCTGGGCGTCGATACCGACGGATTCTGGATCTACAGCCTCGACGACGGCGCCACCTTCCGCCCGCTGCTGGACGGCAAGGGCGAGCCCGTATCGGCCCGGCCTGTCTCGGGCGACGGCGTTTCGCCCCGGCTGCGGGTAGATGCCGAGGGGTATTGGGAGGTCAGCTACGACGGCGGAGCCTCGTGGGAGAAGTTGCTCGCGGAGGGCAAGCCCGTGAATGCCGTGGGCGGGAACTCGACGATCAGCTACAGTTCTTTCTTCGATACGGTGGATTACGATGAAAAGAGCGGGAAGATCGAGATCGGCCTGCGCAACGGCGACCGGCTGACGCTTCAGGTCTTCGACACCTTCTCGCTTGTGATCGAGGGTGCCGACGGCGCCCGGTTCGCGCTGGGCGAGACGAAGTGTTTCGCCGCAGTGCAGCGCGGTGTGGCCGGAGCCTTCATCCAGGCGCCCGACGGCTGGACGGTCGTCCTGAACGAGGAGAGTCTGCTGGTTACCGCCCCGGCTCGCAACCGCACGGAGCGCGAGGCGGAGGTGCGGATCGTCGTGACCTCCGAGGAGAACTACATCAAGATGGTGAAGTTGAACTTCGTGCAGCTGACCGTAGGAATCGACGAGGAGGGCTGCGAGGCCTGGAACAACTTCAAACTGCAAAACGAGGAGAACGTCCTGCTGGACTACTCCTACGCCGGTTACAGACACGGCGAGCAGGCTCCTCCCCAGGTGGAGGGACTGGGCTACAAGGTCTATAACGTGGTGGACTACGGAGCCGATCCGACGGGCGCCACCTCCTCGCGCGAGGCCTTCGTCAAGCTGCTCGCCGAACTGAAGCTGACGGGCAAAAACAGCAGCGGGAACAACCAGGCCAATGCCAACGCCCGTGCCGTCATCTACTTCCCCGAGGGTACGTTCGTCCTGCACAACGACGACGACAACATCACCGATCCGTCGGCCGCGAATCAGACCGAACTGGACGACAAGGGCAACAACAAGAGCGAGGAGATCTTCATCCGCGGCGGCCATTTCGTGCTGAAGGGCGCCGGACGCGGCAAGACCGTCCTGATGATGGATTCGCCCAACCTGCCCAACAATCCCGACGAGATGTGGTCCTCGCCCGTGATGATCAACATCAAGCACAACAGCGGCATGTCCGATCTGACGAGTGTCACGGCCGATGCCGCCCGCGGGACCTTCTCGGTCGAGGTGGGATCGGCGACGGGCATCTCGGCGGGCGACTGGGTGTGTCTCTACCTCTCGTGCAGGGATGCGGAGTGCGTGGCCGAGGAGCTCGCGCCGCACACCGTCGAGGGAAACATGTCCGATATCCGGACCGTCACGGTCGAGGATTACCATCAGGTAGCCTCCGTGAGCGGTTCGACGGTGACCTTCGTCGAGCCCCTGATGCACGTCGTGAAGGCGAAATACGGCTGGAAGATCCGCAAATTCCCCCATTATGAAAATGTCGGGGTCGAGGATCTGACCTTCGCCGGCCACTCGAAGGAGAATTTCGGGCATCACGCCTCGTGGAAGGACGACGGGGCCTACAAGCCTCTGCAGCTGATGCGCGTGACCGACTCGTGGATCCGCCGTGTCGATTTCCGCGACGTGAGCGAGGCCGCCTCGATCGTGTCGAGCGCCAACTGCTCGGCCTACGACATCGAGATCAGCGGCAATCGCGGTCACGCCGGCGTGCGGTCGCAGTCTTCATCGCGCATCTTCATCGGCAAGGTGTGGGACCACAGCAGCGGAATGGCGATGGACCGGCCCACGGCCGGCATGGGCTTCTTCGAGAATGCCGGACAGTACCACGCTTCGGGTGTCTCGAACACCTCGCTGGGGGCTGTGCTCTGGAACAATACCTGGGGCGACGACGCCTTCTTCGAGTCGCACTCCAAGCAGCCCCGGGCAACGCTCGTGGACCGTTGCCGGGGCGGTTTCGTGCAGTGGCGCTTCGGCGGCGACGAGACCAACGTGCCCAACCATCTGGGCGACCTCACGATCTGGAATCTCGACGTCACCCGGGCGGCGCACGACTTCGGCGCCTCGCCCTTTCGGTGGTGGCTGTCGTCGGACAAGTGGTGGAAGACCATGCCGCCCATCATCGTCGGCCTGCACGGCGCCTCGGTCACATTCGACGAGAGCCCCGAACAGATCCGCTACCTCGAGAGCAACGGCTCGGCCGTACAGCCCGAGTCGCTCTACGAGGCACAGCTTCGCCGGCGTCTGGGGTATGTTCCCGCCTGGCTCAATGCATTGAAATAATTAAAAAGAGATAAATTCATGAAAAAATTCCTGACGATTCTCGCGCTGGCGGCGACGGTCTGCCTGGCGGGATGCAATGACGACACCGACGGCCTGTGGGACGAGGTGAACGACCTGAAGAGCCGTGTGACGGCTCTCGAAACCCAGGTGGTGGCGTTGAACGAGAACATCGAGGCCCTTTCGCAGCTGATGCGCAACGGTGCGACCATTACCGACGTGAAGCAGACGGACGGCACCTACACGCTGACGTTGAGCAACGGCGAGGTTATCACCCTGCATCAGGGCAGCACCGCAACGGCCGTGATTCCCGTGATCGGCATCGATGCCGAGGGCTACTGGACGGTGGACTACAAGGACGGCAAGGGCTTCGTGCGCATCGAGGTCGACGGCAAGCCCGTGAAGGCTGCTGCTGCCGACGGCGTGACGCCGAAATTCCGCATCGACGCCGACAGCTGCTGGGAGATCAGCTACGACGGCGGCAAGAGCTGGGAGCCCGTGCTCGATACGGCGGGCAACCGCGTGAGCGCCGTCGGTACGGGTACGGTGACCGACAAGTTCTTCACCGATGTGAAGGTGGAGGGCGACAAGCTCCACATCGAGTTGCTGACGGGCGAGTCGGTCGACGTGCCCATCGTGCCGAACTTCTACTGCCGCATCGTGGCACCGGCCGGCGTGCAGAACTTCTCGTCGAAGGAGACCAAGCGGTTCGAGGTGGAGATCAAGGGGGTGGAGAATGTCCTGATTTCGGCTCCGTCCGGCTGGTCGGCACAGCTGACCGATATCGTTTCGGAAAAGGCCACACTGATCGTGACGGCTCCCGAGACCACCCGCGCGCTGGCCGACAACTCGAAGGACGTGGCCATACTGGCTACGGCCGGCTGCTACGCCTGCATCGCCAAGATTCAGGTGGAGACCGAGGGAGGCGCGGTGACGACGCCTCCCGTCGTGGAGAGCGTAGAGGCGGTGGCCGACAAGACCACCTCGGCTTCGCTGACCTTCGCAGTGACGGTGAGCGAGGATACCGACGCATGGATGTATCTCGTGCAGGAGAGCTCGGCACCGGCTCCCGAGGCCAGCGCCGTAGCCACGATCGGCAAGAACGGCGCAGGCGACACGGTAACCGAGACGGGGCTGAACGCTTCGACCGACTACACGATTTACGTCATCGCCATCAAGAATCCCAATACCTACAGCGAGGTGAAGTCGGCGGCGGCCCGCACGGCCGATCCGGTGGACGAGGACGACTACTATACCTTCGGGGTCGAGATCGACGGCGTGCGCTACGACAAGGACAGCGCAGGGGCGCAGCTGCTCGAGGTGCCGGCCGATGCGACGGAGGATGTCCTGCTGCCCGTTCTCGAGGGCGGCGTGATCTTCGTGGACGACCGGAGCGCGAACTTCGCCGCCGGAACCTCGACGAGTCAGGGCGTCACGAAGGATCTGGTCGTCATCGGTCGTCGCGCCGACAAGAAGACCGAGATCAAGATCGCGAAATATTGGGCGCTGCGCAATCCCAACGGCAAGCTGATATTCAAGAACGTGAAGATCGATTTCACGTCGGTGGGCAACTACGCGTTCAATGCAGCTCCTGCTTCGGCCGTGAACGGCATGGGGTCGTTCGTATTCGAGGATTGCGAAATCACCTTCGCGAAGGTGTTCGTGACCATGTATAACGCCAACGTCGAAGCCGGTTTCGGAAACATCGTCTTCCGCAACTGCAAGATCCGCTACACGGGTGAGGATGCTTCGGTGAACTTCATCACGTTGCAGAAGATCGGAGCCGGTCTGGACAAATTCCGGTCGCTCGTCTTCGAAAACAATGTCCTCTATACGGAGAAGACCGCCACGACCACCTTCTCGCTCTTCTTCCAGGACAACAAGAGCACGGCCGGCTCGCTGGAGAAGCTGGACATCGTATGCCGCAACAATACCTTCGTCAATATACTGCCTACCGGCAGTGCGGGCGGCCTGTTCTGCGTGGAGAAGTTCGGCTCGTTCGAGTTCTCGAAGAATATCGTATGGAGCAGTCTGGATTCCAAATACCCCTCCATTCTGCGCGTGCTCAACGACTACAATGCAAACGGCCCGTGGCCTTCGCTCGTCATGGACCGCAATGACAATGTAGCCTGGGGCACCGCCGGCTGGAAGCTCTATCAGACCGGGACGAACGCCTTCTATCCCGACGGCGGTTCGAATCAGACCATCACGAAGGCGACCGAAGATCCGCTTGCCGTCTGCGACTTTGCGAACGGACGCTTCGCCGCCGCTCCCGCATACGCCGATTTCGGTTCGACACTGGAGTAAGGCAATGCCTTTAAAAACCGGGTGCCGGGACTTGATCCCGGCACCCGGTTTTTATTACCCCGAACTCAGCCGAGGGTACCCGAAGGTCGGACGGGCGTGAAACCGTGTGATCCGCACGGGCGAAGGCTCTGACAACTTGAGACCTTTTTCGGGCAGGCAATCAGTCGTAGACCCGCCTGAGCAGGCAGATGTCGGACTGCGGGACATATTGGGTCGGATAGGGCGAGTTGCCGGCGCTCCAGACGCGGGTCGTATTGTAGCTCTCGAATCCGAAGGTAAAGTAGTTGATGTCGAATGCGTAGCAGCCGTTGTCGGCTTTCCGCTCGTACCAGTAGATCGCGCCCGGCTCCCGATAGAGGGCATACAGACAGGGGCGCCCTCTCGGGTTATCATCGGGGTCCTTCATCTCCGACGAACGGTCGGCATATTTCAGCGAACCGATCGCGGCCTGGTCTCCGTTCCAAAGAAAGGTACCGTCGTAGTATTGACGCCGGCCGTTGCCCGTGTTTCCGATCGGGAAGAACAGATGGACGCCCGTCGCATTGTCGTAGACGAAACATCCCCGCATGCCCTTTTTGTCGCCGACCTCCGTATAGGTATTGGTCTGCGTATTCATGTCGAGCGTCCCATCGCACTCATCGCCGTAGAGGATGCCGTAGTAGCGCGTGTAGCGGTCGATATCGGTGATGCTGTTCCAGTCCGCCAGGGTCGCCACGTGGGAGGGACCGACGGCATCGGCCCGCTTCATCCCTGCGTCGGTGAAACCTCCCAGCTTGGCGGGAACATCTCCGAAAACGGCCGAAGCCTCCCTGCCCGCGGCGTCGTAGACCTCATAGCTCTTGTAAAATCCGTTCTCGCGGAATCCGTAGCCCGGTTTCAGGTTGTTCTTCGCCCGAAAGGCCACTTCCGAATTGCCGAACTTGAACATGCTTCCTTCGAGCAGGGGATTCTCCTC
>Ga0209064_1000351_pt1 | contig 105903 bp, 126 predicted proteins | sample Inofromicrocosms_FD_187498 | JGI IMG/M metagenome (GOLD analysis project Ga0209064, IMG submission 187498) | Mouse cecum microbial communities from Vienna, Austria - Inoculum for glucosamine and mucus D2O microcosms (SPAdes) (version 2) | ecosystem: Host-associated > Mammals > Digestive system...
GTAAAGCGGCTTGATTTATCAATGTTTCGTGGTAAATCTCCTTTTCGGCCGCTTTCCCCAGCTCCACATACTTCTGGAAGTCCGGGTCTCTTATGGCCTCCAGCCTTTGCCGGGATCGCTTTTTCTCTCCTTCCAGAAGATACTTTTCCGTCCGCAGGGCCGCCGCCTCATTCTCCAGGGCTTTCCGCTTTTCTATCGCGTTCCCGATTCTTACGTTTCCTAGCAGAGCGTTCTCCGGATCACTTTGATACAGCTCTCCCGTTTTCCTCTCTGTTTCCGCTATTTCTTCCCCTATTTCCTCAAGCCGCTGGTCGATTTCCGTTTCCACGTACTCCCAGCTGCCCTCCTGAAATTCCTGCCATGCGGCCAGCGCCTCCTCGGACAGCTCCTCCATGTCGTTTCCACGGTAGTCGCTCAGCAGCATGGTATAAAGCCACCGGTCGCTTTCCCAGTCCTCGTAATCCCCCCGGCAGGTTTCTTTGTCCTGCTCCTCCTGCATGGAAAGACCTATGTACTCCCCCGCCATATTCTGACAGCCGTTTTCATAGACCCGCAGCGTGCCCTCCCGCCTGTTCACGTTTCCCACCAGCTCATCGTGACTTCTTTCCAGCTCCGGGTTCTCCGGGTACTCTATCAGATCCTTTTCCATTTCCTCCGCCACTGCCCAATCCGCTTCGATATCCGCCTTGTACTGCACCCAGCTCCGGCTCGCCTGGATCAGGGTATCCTCCGTCGATTTTCGATGCTCTCCGCTTTTTTGCAGATTCTCCTCCGACCACGCCAGCTTTTGGGATTTTTGAATGTTCCGCGCGCACGCCTCGTTTATCTGCCGCGCCGTGGGCCCGCCTCCTCCGGCGTTATAGGTTTCCTGATACCGCCTTTTTTCTTCCTGCTCTTTTTGCCACCTTGGATCCGCCGTATTCTCTCGATGCTTCCCATCTGTGCTGATCCGCGCCATTTGATCCCTCCCTTTCTCTTTTTCTGTATTTCCTCCTTACGGGAACAGGCCCTTCACCAGGCGATCCAGGTAGCTGGGGTCTCCTCGCTCCGCCATTAGCACGGCCAGCTGGTACTGGCGGTTCCAGTTGTCCGCGCTTTCCGTGTAACGCTTCTGGTATTCATAAGGTATGTTATCCACATTGTAGCCCTGGGCTTTGAGGCCCCGGTAATCTCCGTACTGCGCTCCCAGCACGGCGTTTTGCATGGCCTCCTGGCGGGCGGCGTTTTTGGAATTGATTTCGTCAAGATGCTGGCCGTACTGAAAGCTTCTGTCTGTGTTCCACTGGTTCAGGTCGTTCAGGTAACGGCTGTAGGCCTGCTGGTACAGCTCCGGCACCTTGTCCGACAGCTGCGCGGCATAGTAATCCCCCGCCTGGCTGGCCGCCGTCATGGCGTAGCTGCTGGGCAGGCCTCCCGTGGAGGCCGCGGCCGTTCCCAGCGTGTCCTGGGTGGCACGCTGGCCCTCCCGCAGATACTGCTTCTGGTACGCCTGATATACCGGGTCTGTTTCCAGGTTATAGGAAAAGGTGGGCTTTTCCTCCTGCATTTGAAAGCTTCTCGGAGAGGGATCGTCCAGGTGATACTGATTTCCCGACCTGCCTTCCGTATAGCCGCCGTATAGGCTTCTCGTCCGCTCTGCGCTCTGGTTGGCCCTGATTCTCTCCTCCTCGGTTGTCGCCGCGTTGTAATCTATCTTTGACTGCAAAATGCTCATGCCCGCGTCCGGGTTTTCCTGGGCCAGCTTCCAGTCTGCCTCGGAAAATCCATTCCCCAGGCCCCAGCCCTGCTTTTCTGTTGCTTTCAAAAAATCGTCATAAGTATAGGTAGGCATAATTTTTTCTCCTTTGTTGTTAATAAGATTAAGAGCCTATCCCAAAATAATCCATGCACGTTTTATTTCGGGATAGTCTCTAAGATTCTGAATCGTTCGGTCAGGGGACTCTCCTGCCCGTTTTTCTTCGCCTTACATGACCGGCATTCCATTTCCCGCCGCTTCCGGGGGAAGCTCCGGCTGCCCCTGTGCCTGCGGCGGCATTTCCGCTGTTTGGGCCATTTCCGCCATCTGGGCCATTTGCGCTTGCTGGGCCTGCTGGGCTTGCGCCTGCTGAGCCTCCTCCGCCTGTCTGCGTTCCAGATACCGCCTGGTTTCTCCCGCGCCGGGATAATGCAGCAGCTCCATCTTCCCCCAAAACAGAAGCAGTGTGTTCAGCTCCGCGGGGTTGCCGAAGGCCCCGCTTTGCAGGTTCTGCCTGGTTTCCTGCCACATGGCCTCCCGGTTGTTCGCCAGAGGGGCGGTGGTATCGCAGGAAAACAGAAAGCCATCGTTCCAGTACCATTCCCCGGCGGCGTCCTGCTCCAGAAAATCGTAACGGTTGAATTCCTCGTACAGGGGATTGCCGTCCATATCCCGGGAAATCACCGGGCGCTTTTCGTCCGCATAGGCCAGCTTGAATTTGAACATGGCCTCAAACAGCTGGGCATAGGCGGCGTCTTTCATCACCCGTTTGCTTTCCAGCCGCCCCGCCGCCTGATTGGCGGAAAATTCCTTGGCCCTGCCGGAGGTGGCGGTGGTGTCCCTTCTGCCCTGGAAGGAATCTGTAATGCCGATGACCTGCCGGGCCTCCTCGTACACCTGAGCCAGATAGGCCATATCCTGGGAAATATTCCCCTCCATGTCCTTCACGCTGATCATCTGGGCCGCCGCGGGCGTGCCGGGTCGGATCACCTTCATGTCCTCCGCGTCGGCACGGAGAGAGGCGTCGTCCGGCAATACCAGATAGCTGCCGGATTTTACCAGCTTTTCAATGATCTTCGTCTCGATGCGGTTGGCGGTGTTCTGCTGGTCGGCGATCTTATCCACATCGGAATCGCCTAAAAGCTGGCCGTACACGGAAACATTCTTTTGCAGGATCACCGGGAAAATATCCGGCTTGTAATAGGGGATCCGGGTGGGCCCCGCCGTTGTGACAACGCCCCCCAGGCCGTCCTCCTGCTCCTGGGCAAACACCCCGGGGATCGTGGAGCCGTCTGACCGGGCGATGGGGTCCCACAGCTCTTCAAACTCCTCCTCCGAGTCCTCCCACTCCTTACACCCGCATTTGGGGCAGGGCTGCTTTTCGCCGCCCTCCGGCTTTGGGGCGCCGCAGTCCTTGCAGCGTTTGATCCGCCTTGCCTGGTAATCCGGCAGGTCCTCCAGCTCGGTATCGTTCACCCAGGAATACAGACCGATGCCGCCGGAATCATTTTTGTAATAGGCGGTATACTGCGTTACCGTATCGGTTCCCTTGCCGTCCTCCTCTTCCTGCTCCAGCTCCTCCAGGGTCACACCGTACCGCTTGCGAAGGCTTTCCTTCGTTTGGGGCAGCTTCAGGATCACATAATCCATGTCCTGTATGCCGGTGGTCACGCCCTCCTGGGGGATCAGCTGCTTCGGGTGCACCGCCGTGACCGCCAGCTCTCCCACGGTGGTGTGGGTTCTTTTGCGGTTGTCCCACTCCACCAGGAAACAGGCGCCGCCCTGAATGGGCACGGTGCGTTCCATCATATCGTTCAACTGCTCAAAGGGAAGCCTGTCCAGCTCATTTCGGAGCATATCCTCAATGAGCCGCGCCTTCCCCTCGTCCTCCTTCCGCTTTGCCGTTACCTTCGGCTGGGGAATGGAGGAGTTCACCTGGGCTTCGATCAGCTCCGCCGTCAGGTTTCTCACATGGGCGGCCTTTGTTTTTCTGTCTCCCTTCACCCGGGAGATCAACCGGCTGCTCCCCAGATAGATCTCCTGCCTTGCGTCCATGGCGTCCAGCGCGCTTTGGCAGGCGTTTTCGTTTTTCAGAAGCCTGTCCTGCCACAGCTGCAATCTGCTTTTATTTGCCACAATGAAGCTCCTTTCTTGTTGTCATGTGATTGATTCTTGTGAGAAGGGCAGCTAACAGCCCTTCCCTTTAACGCCTAAATTGCGGCTCCTAAATCCGACCCCGCGTAATATTCCCGGCTCAGGGAATACAGCGTCCAGCCTCCCGTGCCCTCCAGGCGCAGCCGCCAGTGGTCACACCGGCGGGGGATCACCGGAAGGAGAAAGCTTCGCTTTTTCGGGGCCGCCTGCAATACAGAAACCGTCTGCCAAGCGTCCTCGCTGTCAAACTTCAGCTTGATCCCGAGAGTGGCCCCCGGCTCCAGCTCCACCCGAAGCTGGATCTTGGAAAGCCCCTTTTCATCTGAGCTGTTCTCGATAAAATCTCCGAATTCCGCGAAGCTTTGCAGCTGCGCCTCCTCTTCCCCCTGCTCCTCTGTTCCGCCAGGGTTGCAAAGCCACATGCTTCCGCCGCGGTCCAGGCACACCAGCCCGCCGTTGTCCCAGGCAAAATCCAGAACCTCTGTGCTGTCCTCCCTGTGCCACAGGCCTGTACGGGTGTCGAACACGAAAAGGTGCCATGCGCCCGTTTCCCGCTCCTTCATGGAAACATAATACTTTCCGCCGTCGGAGCCCCCTGCCGCGTTTTGATAGACCGCTTCCCCGAAGGCGTGGGAAATATCCTCCGGCATGCCGCCGGAGCAGGCCGCGATACCGGAGCGGGAAAGATAAAACAGCCTCTCTCCCGCCACGGCCAGGCTTTTTTCCGCCCCGGCCTTTACGCCCAGCCTGGCGCTGCCCATCACCTGAAAATTGCTGGGCTTGCTGCCGTACACCTTGTAAATGTGATCCTCCTTGAAAAACATGGGGTATCCCATAAAGGAGCAGGCCGCCGTAAAATTTCCCGCGCTGCCTACCTCAACGGCAAAGCTGTCAGTGGCAAGGCCGTCAAAATTGTTCCAGATAAAGGGATTCCCCAAATAGGAGGCATAGATGGTATCTCCCTTGCAGCCCCACACCCGGTTTTCGTTCTCGCACAGAAAATCCAGGTCCGGCACCTCCCGCTTGAGGGTCACCTGCCCCGTCCAGGATTTTTGAGCAAAGGTATTTTCATAAAACCGCAGCTCTTTTTTGCTTTCTGAAAGCTCCCGAATAATGGGGGTCTTATCATTTTCCGAAAGGGTACAGCCCGTAATCTTCACCGCTTCGTTGACCGCAAAGGGAAAGGGCTTTCCCGTTGTTTTAATGGTATTGGCCGCCGCGGGTTTTCCGCCATAGGTGCCGCTTGTGATGGTCACCGTTCCCGTCCATTCCGCCTCCAGAGCTCCAAATTCTCCGGTATCCGTGCGGTAATAGGCCTTGTCGGGGAAGATCAGCAGATATTTCCCCAGAGAGACAAATTCCTTTTTTCCGGCCTCCACCGTGCCTTTTTGTTCTCCGTTCGCGAAAAAGCCCATGCCGTCTACCCAGAAAAGGCCATCGTGAGCATAGAGCCCATGGGGCTCCTCCAGGCAGCGCAGCAGCAGCCGCTTTCTTCGAGTGCTGAGCAGGGGAAACTTGTCCCCCGTCATGTTTTTCATATCCCACAGGGCGCCGTCCCCGGCCCCGGGGTTGTGGTCATAGCCCTTCACCTTCACCTGGGTGGTTTTTTTGATTCCGTCCTTGTAGCGCATTTCAGGAAGTCCGCTCATTTTACCGATTGCCGCACAGACAGTTTTCCGCTTTCCATGCGACCCCTCCTTTCTCCGTATGTTCTGTTCTGCTAAGAAATCAACCTGTGGGCCTTCAGTCTGGCGTCGATTATGCTTTTCACCTCATCAGCTGTAACAAGCGCTTGGTCTCGAAAAAGAACTCTATCGGACTTGACTTCAAATTTGTTATTTCCTGTTCCTGCGCTGAGTCGGACAAAGTTTTGCCCATTGATATTGACGCTTCCCTCCGTTGCCTTGATGAACACGCTCTTTTTCCCCTCATAGCTGGTATTCCCCGCTGATTCCAGCTTCAGGGAATAAGGGCGGCCGGCATAGTCCGTTCCGGTGCCCACAAACATTCGCACGGTGGATTCGTCCACGCCGCTGCCGTTGTTATCCATATTGACACGGCCGATGATGTTATCGCCCGTCTCATCTAAAAAATAAAGGGACATTCCGGAAAGCGCCGATATTCCCACATCGTCCTCGGTTTTTGTACAGATTTGAAGTCCCTCCACCGTTTGCCGGATACTGGAGAGATCTCCCCGCAGGTTCTGCACCGTTGCCGTAATGCCTTCGGCGGTGATCTCCAGCTTCGCCATGCCCTTTTCCGTTTCCTCCACCCGCACCGTCAGGGGCCCGGTAAAAAGCTTCTCCAGCCCTTTTAACTCCGTATCGTTGAAATTGTCCTGCCCCAGGTTGTTCAGCGTGTACCGCAGCTGCTCCAGCAGCTGGTACACATACCCGGCCAGGGCGGATATTTTTTCCTCCGGGCTTCCCTGATTCAGCTCGGGGAACCCCGTGTCTACTGCCAAAATATTTCCCGGCATTTTCAAAAGCCTCCTTTCAAAAAGCTCCCGGCTTTTCTATAGCCGGGAGTTGGATTTTTATGCAGTTTTTTCTTTCAGCTTCTCGTGCAGATTCATAGCCACCTGGGCCACCTCCTGGCGGGTGATCTCCGCCTGGGGCCGGAAGGTGCCTTCCTTGTCCCCGCTCATCAGGCCGTTTTCCATGCAGTAGGCCACCGCGGGCTGGGCCCACTTACTGGTCTGCTTTGCCGCCTGCTCTTTTTCGTATCTCTCCTGATATTCCTTCCACTGCTCGTAAGTCACTGCTTCTTCCTCCATTTCCTGTTGTATCATGTTCAAAAACCGCTGCCAGCCCAGGTCTAATGTTCTGTGGGGGCAGTATTTCCCGTCATAGTCCTGGTGCTTCGTCACCTTGTCAAGGCCCCAGCCGTATTGTTTCAGCAGCTGAGCAATCAGCTCCGCCGCGTTTCGCTCCGCCTTTTCAAACCGCTCCCCGCCAGACTTCGACCAGCAGATCTCAATATGGATCCCCTCCATGTTTCCCTCGCCGTGACCGTCCCCGCTGGCCCACGCGTTCCGCTCCAGCGGCAGGCCCTGCACGGCCCCTTTTTCGTCCACGGCATAGTGATAACTCACCTCGTTATCATTGTTCACCATGTAGGTGATCTCACTCAGCGCCGGGGCGTCGTTGGCCGTGTTATGTACCACGATCCGGCTGGGCGTTCGGGTATAGGGGCATTTGAGATCATACCGCCATTTAGGGCAAAGCTCTTTTTGAATAGTTATCATACCTACTCCTCCTCTCTGTTTCCATCATTGCCCTGCTTTTTCAGGGCTTCCAGCATGTTTTCCAAAAATGCCGGATAGGGCACGCCCATCAGTCCGATATTTTCCAGAATGGAAAGCCCTTCGTTCGCCACAAAGAACATACACACTGCCGGCCGTACAAAGCTGTGCCCGGTGTAAGCGTCCAGCAGCGCCGCCAGAAATACCAGCAGCAGGATCGCGCATTTTCGCACCAATCCCTTAAATCCCGCCCGGCTTTCCAATGCCCCTGTCTGCGTTTTCCCGGAATTGTGAAATACCCCGGCAACGACTAAACCGGTGATATAGTCCGCCGCCATGCAGCACAGTAATATCTGCAAGGTGATATCCCACCCTCCCAGCAGATTGGAAAGGGCGCTTCCAATCATTGCCAAAACGCCCAAAACCATATTTTTCATTCGTATTGCCGCTTCCATTTTGCACCTCCAATTTTTTATTCTGCCAGCTCGCCACAATCAAGAGAGACCAGAAGATCCTTTACCTCCGCTTTCAGCCTGTCCGGCACCTGCACAAAGGTCTTTTTCCCTTTTACGATCAAAGTAGCGTATACCACCGCCATTTCCAGCACCTCCTTCCTTAGCAAGAATCCCAAAAGCAGAAATCGCAGGCTATTCATTGCCTATAGTCCCCTGCCTGTTCAGTTCCACTTGTACCGCCTCTTGCAGAGACTTCGGCACATCGCCCAATGTTTTCTTTCCCTTGCGGATCAGTTCCGCATACACTCTGGCAATCATATTTGATTCCTCCTTTTTTTGACGAAATGTTTTGCGCTTTTGCTCCGCAAAATCCCGGTTTTTCAAACCGGGAAGCAAAACTTCCAGAAGGCTGAAAAATTCTATTTTTCAGCCTTTTTCCATTGCCTCATACATATCGCATAAGGCCATTTGCAGATCCGTGACCTGCTGTTCCAGCGCTGCGGCCCGCTCTTCCGGGGTGGGTTTACTCAGCTCCGCTTCATAGGCGGCTTGTCCCATCTCAAAAATTCTGACAGCTTCGGCATAAGGATTTTTCACATCAGCTACTTCGATCCCATCCAACCATTCGTAATCAGCAGTATTTAGCTTTAAAATCTCACCGTGAAATCGCTCTGCGATATTGTGTGCCCAAGGTTCAGTATTGCAATACTGAACCTTATCCTCTATTGTGCTGACAATATTTCCGTCTTCAGCAACATGAAGGAGTTTTTCCTGATAAGAAACAGAATACCGGTCAATATGTATCGTTCTCCCGTTTAAAGAAAAAGGATATTCCATTTTTGCCTCCTACTCGGTTTTGTTCCCAATGATAGTGTTTGTACTCCCTCCACGATTGTTTATGCTCCCCCCAAAGGCGGCGTTGTAGGCCACCATGTTTTGCTTTCCCGCAGAAGTGATATCAATCGCATAAGTATTCAGGTATTTGGTTTTTGGGTGTACGACATTTCCCAAGATCACGCACCTGGTTCCTGAAATTTCAACTGGGCAGTCGGTTTCTTTACTTGCTTGGATATAATTACCCGTAACGATTTGATCTTCCCCGCCTACACGGAGACTGGAAGACATAAAAACATTCCCGCTGATCACAGAATCAAGCTCACGGGTAGTGGAGCTGCCACTGTAATCGAATATATTGTTGCTAATTGTATTTACATACCCATTATAAAGATCAAACCCAGCATCGCAGCTCACAAACACATTATTGCAAATCACGTTCCAGCCAAATGCCCCCTCTAACGCCTTGTGAAATTCTCGAAATTGGATGTTCTGAAATACGGAATCCAATATGAGATGGCCAGTTATACCAACACCGGCCGGATATTGGGAGCGTTTCGATACTAACATGAGATCACAAATTTTAGAATTGCTCGAACCTGAAGTAACACGTATAAGAGGTCCGTCAAATTTCAGATTCAACTGAGAAGAGCAGCCATTTCCTCGCATTGTCACTTGCTTGGGGGAGGAAAGCTGGATCGTACTTGTAATATTGTAAGCACCTGAAAGGATCAGGATTTCTCCCCCTGTTCCGGGAAGTGTCTGGATCGCGGCATTGATTTCCTCCTGATCGTCTACCCCATCACAGAGATAATCACAGTCTGTTTCTGTCCAGCCAGCCGTGCTGGTGCCAATAACAAAAGTACAGAATTGTTTTGACACATCGGACAGTTGTTCTGCCGGAACTTTTCCCTCTATCAGATCCGCCTTCCCGCTTTGCAGAGCCGCTACCTCTGTCATTACACTGCTTACATCGGTATTTTCAAGCTCACTTATCAGTTGAACCGCCCGATCTCCTTGCGCCTTGGCATATTCTCCTTGGGTCTGAGCGGCAGAGGCCGTCTCCTGAGCCATTTCCGCTGCGGTATTCGCCACTTCCTTTGATTCTTGCGCGGACTGCGCGGCCGCATTAGCCTGCTCTGCCGCAGCATCTGCCGCTTCCCTTGATTCTTGTGCAGATTGCGTAGCCGCATTGGCTCGTTCAGCTTCCCTATTGGCTCGCTCTGCCGCGATATTTGCCGTTCTTTCTGCCGCTTCTGCTTTCCCCTTGGCTTCTACTGCCTCGCCTGCAGCCAACTCCGCATTCTGAGCCGCTGTGTTTGCCAATGCTGCCGCGGTCTGCACCGCCTGTGCCTTTTCCTCCGCCAGCTTCGCCGCATCCTCAGCGGCCTTTCCCTGCGTTTCCAAAAGCTCCCGCAGGGCGGTAAATTCCTCTAAGGTGTGCCATTCCTCTGAGGTGTCGTGCTTCCACTGCAATTCCCCGTTTTCATAGCGCATTTCCACATTTGCGCCATGCAGGGAATCCAGCCATTCTTCTTCTGTTCCGGGATAGCCCCGCTTTACAGCCAACCCGTAAGCCGAAAGATAATATCCCTTCCAGCCGGGAGTTCCGTTTACCATACGCCGTTTTCCCCTTCCACATTGGTGTCCGCCGGGCGGTAAGCCCCCGCGAACCACCGCATAAATTCTGAAAATTCCGTGTTGAACATCTGCATGCTGTTCTGGTATTTGTTATATTCACCGTTGGCAAAGTCGATCATGGCGTAAAGATAGGAGAGATACAGCTTATCGTGGGGCTTTTCCACCAACAGCTCCGTGTTTTTATCCGCCGGAAGAGCGTACCGCACGATCTCCACCGGCGCAAATAGAAACACCTGGGTCTGCACCATTCCCTCGCAGTCGTTCAGCCACTGTAATTTCTGCTCCTCGGTGTAAGCGTTGGGCTTTACCCTGTCTGTAAATTCCATCACTTCTTTTATTTTCACAGATTTCCCCCTTTCCCATGATGGGCGGCTGGGCCGCCGGTTTTGCTCCGGCGGCCCAGCCGCTTTTCTCATGAAAAATTGTGATTCGGTTCGGCGTTACGCCATGAATGCCATTATGCCCCCAGCAGCTTATCGCCGCCGGTCACTCCGCCGCAGGCCGCGAACCGCCAGTCGTTAAACCCGGCGGTAAAGCGGGCGTAGCCCTGCCACACGTTGGCGTCGTTGCCCTCGTCGATCCGGCTTCTCACCTCAAGCTTTGTGCGGTCCAGCCAAATGGCCCCGCCGTAGTCCTCGTTATAGCGGCTGTCAAGCAGCACCCAGGGGGAAGCACCCGCGGTGAGGTACTGGTTCAAATAAGGCCATACGATCACGTTCCACCGCCCGTACTGGTAGTTGAAGCCGTTGTTGGCGGTATCGGGATCCTTGTCCGCTCCGATGGCCGCAAACACCGCCTTTTTCAGGGCGTACTGGTTGGGAATCAGAATGGTGTCCGGAGCCACGTCCAGCACCTCGTTGTTGTCTCCCCGGAAATTCTGCATGGCGGTCTCCACCGCGGCCAGCGCGTCGTTGCTGAAGGCGTCGGAAAACAGGTTACCCTGAAGCTTTCCGGAAACCTTTGCCGGGTGGCTCTTATCGAACAGCTTCTTGCCGTCCGCCGCCGTGGTGGAAAAGGATTTCCCCTGGAAATTCACTTCCGTCTTTCCCGCCATGGCGCCGCCCAGCAGCGCTGCGCCGAACTTTTCCCTGGTACGGTGATACGAGGTGATAAACGCCGAGGGCTGCTTCTTCAGGTCGGTGACCTTCGCGTCCTCCACGATCTCCCGAGACAGGGAAAAGCTGTTTTTCCAGGTCATGTTCTCCAGGAACTTGTCGTATCCCTCCTGCATGCCGTCCACGGGATATTCCCCGTTTTCGCCTACAGGCTGGAAGCCCTCCATGGCCGTCATGGTGGTGAGCTTCTCTCCGAAATGCTTGGAAACCTCCATGCTGAACAGCTTTTTCAGCATGCTCTCCTGCTCAAAGGCCTCGCCCCGCTTCTCCAGAAAAAGCCGGATCGGCGCCTGAGATTTTCCGAAAATAGAATCCTGAAGGCCAGCGCCCTCAGTGAATGTAATATTTGCCATTAAAATTCCTCCCAAATTTTATATCGTTGCCTTTCATGGTCGGGCAGCGGAAAAGAACAGCTGTACTCCTTTCTCTGCTTCCTCCGCGTTTTCATTACTGGGCGGTCGAAGCAGCCGCTTCTGTCTTCCCCAGACGGAAGCGAGTTCTTTCGCTGTCGGTATACACGATTTCCGCCGGGCCGCCCGCCGCGGCGCTCAGCCCGCAGCCATCGATTTTCAGCTGTACCTTGTCTCCCACAGCCGCGGTAAAGCCTGCGGGGGTCTCCGTCTCAAAAATGATATCCGCCGCCGCCCGGATCACCGGGATCAGCTCGCCCGCCGTACAGGCTTTGCTTCTTTCCGTCATGCTCAGGTAAAGAGGCGTGTCGGCCCCCGCCGCCACCGCCAGCTTACCGGCTGTCAGCTTCAGTGCCATTCCCGTTTTCGGCGTGATGGCCCCGCTGGGCAGATATTCCAGCCCGGGCACCCTGCCGCTGTCTGTTTGATAGATCAAAATTGCCATGCTTTTTCTCCTTTTCATCGTGATTTTCTGACTTCTTTAACGTTTCACATAGTCGTTATAGTGGGCCTGGATCTCCGCACCGGTCACATTGGGCAGCAGCATGCGGTATTCCTCCGCGATATCCGCCGGTACCCGCATGGCGCCGCTGCCCCGGGATTCGCTCTGCCGCATATGATCCTTTCCGCTGATTTGATTTAAGGCCGCCTGCCGGGTAGCGTCTGCCGCCCGGCGGGAAAGGGCGTCAAAATTGACCAGTTTATAGGCCTCCGGCAGGGACAAGCCCTTTTCCACCAGACGGCAGATCTGCGGATATTCCGGCCGCCGGGACAGATCCTCCAGCCCCTTCACCGTGGGGTCCAGCGTTTTTACCGTGTTCAGATCCATCTCCAGCCTGGCCTTGACCCCCTCCGCCACCGCTCTCTGGGTATCACTTTGGGAGAACCTTCCCTTCGGAGACTCCTCCGAAAAGCTCTGATACGGCTGGCCCCTCTGTCCCTGATAACCGGCAGGCACATTTTGACCGCCGGCATCTCCGCCGGGATAAGGGGTCTGCAGCCCGGCGGAAGCGATCCTTTCCTTCAGCTCTTTTTCCATTTTTCGCCGGGCTTCCTGCTGAGCCCTTCGCCGGATCGCCGCATATCGGGCGTTTTCTTCCGGGCTCTGCCCGTCGTTTTCCTTCTTTTTCTCCGTGGCCTGCTCCTTTGCGGGTGCGGCGAGCTCCCGTTCTTTTTCGCCTTCCGCGCCTTCCCGGGGTTCGGGCGCCGCGACCTCCCCGTTTTCGCCTGCCGCTCCGGTGCTTTCCGGTGCTTCTACCCCAAGCGCTTCATAATAATCAAGCTCCATAACTCATTTTCCTCCTGATGCTTGCAATGCGAAGACATTGCAAGTGTTTTTGCTTGCAATGCGAAGACATTGCAAGTGTTTTTGCTTGCAATGCGAAGACATTGCAAGCATTTTGATTTTTTCGCTTTTCCAAGATTCATAAGGAATCTGCGCGCGGCTCTTTTGCAGGGCCGCCTGTGCCTCAAAAGCCTGTCCGCTTACTTTCCGCCCTTTGCCTTTTCCACGCTGTCACGCAGATCTTCCCCGCGCTTTACCGTGCCGCGGGACTTTTTGCTCTGCGCAAAGGGCGCCTGTACATACTGGGAACCGGTGTTCTTCACCTTTCCCGCATATCCCTTCTCTGCCATTTCTTTTCCTCCTTTCCTCTGTGATTTTTCTCGCACAATGATTGCAACGCGAAGCCAGCTTTGCCGGAAAAGCAAATCTTGCAATCATTTTTGATGGAATCTTCCTATGCTTTGGGCGGGCCCCAGCGCCGCCGCAGCAGCGCCCTTTCCTCCGGGCTCGCCCGATCGTAATCCTCCCACATATCCCGCGTCCACTCTGTCCGCTTTTGCTTCGAGCCGCCGCTTTGCTGCTCCCTGCTGTAATAGGCAATGGCCAGCGCCATCACGCAGTCGTCGTGGGCCCCGCTCTGTGCCTCAGGCCTTCCCTTTTCGTTTCTCACAAAGGTGAGCATTTCGCCCAGCGTCTCTTTGTCGTTTACCCATTCCGGGTGTTCCCGCACGATCTCCACCAGCCCCGCCAGGATCACCGGCCTTGTGATCGAGGTGGTCTTAAAGCCGTAGCTCTGCCGAATCCTGTGGGTAAAGCTGTCCTCCGTCTGCCGGACAAACATGTTCTTGTACCGCAGGCGCTCCAGAGCCCTGATGGGGTAGCTGGAAAAATTCGCCTCGATGGAAAGCAGCGCCGTATGGTACCATTTTCCCAAGCAGTACATCTGCTTGGCGTAAAGATCCTCGTCCATTTTTCCCCGCAGGGTGCAGACCTGCTCTCCCGTCACGCAATCGATCACCTGGCCCACAAAGAAATCGGAGCCTTCCCCCGCCGTGTCTCCGCCGACCACGTAGATCCCTCCCTGCTCCGGCTCCCGGTATACGGAAATTGCCCCCGTATCGGAATCCGCAAAACGAATGGAGCTGTCGTCGATCAGCACCTCATCGGCCTCCTGGCTGTACCGGATCTCAAATAGAAACTCGCCCTGCCGCAGGGGCTTCCCCACATCGGCCAGCCGCTGCGCCACCTTTTGGGCGTGGAACACCGTTTTTCCCAGTACGCCCCACTCTCCCAGGCAGTAGACCGCGTAAAAATAAGGGTCCGTTTCCCGGTACCCTTCCAGCGTCAGCTTGTAATCCTCGTCAATAAATCTGTTGTCCCGATAGGTGGTTTTCAGTACCGCTGCCCGGGGCTCCTCCCGGTCGAAAAATCTCTTTTTCAGCCAGTGCAATGAGGAGATGGGGTTAAAGGTCAGGGTGATCTGCTTTTTTGTGCCGCCGCCCCGCAGCCGCACGTCCAGCTGGTCAAAGGCGGATTCCTCGATCTCCGAGGCCTCTTCCACCCAGATATCCGTCAGCTCACCCTTGGGAAAGGTAGTGGACTTCAGCTTTTCCACGTTATCCAGCCCCTTGAAGATGACGCTGTTTCCGTTTTTGCACTGGATCCGCAGGGCGGAATCCTGGCAATGGAACAGGCCTTCCAGCCCCCAAAGGGAAATGACCTGTCGAAACAGCGCATAGGTGCTGTCCCGGTGGGTCGCCCACACCGCTCTCACCACCAGCAAATTGCACATGGGCTGTTTCAGCAGCCGCCAAAGATACCGCTGTACCGCAAAAACTGATTTTCCGGACCCCGCCCCGCCGTACAATACCAGATACCGGTGGCGGTCGTCCTCCAGCAGCGGCAGAAAGCAGGGGTTAAATACCTCCTTGGAAATACTTACCTCCATGGCGCCTTTCCGGCAGGACCTTCCGAAGCGGCATGTGATCTGGCTGTCAGCCTCCGGGCTCTGTCAGCGTTACCCGGATCTCCTCCTGGACGGGACTTCCCTTCTCCTTTTCTCCATAGCCAAAGCAGCTTTGCAGCACAAGCCTGGCCCCGGCGGAGGTTTCCTTGTCGTATACCGCCTGCAAATTCGCCTCTTCGATCCTGCTTTTGGCCTGCGTCACAAGGGAAAGAAAGCCCTCCTCCTCTTCGCCGCCTCCTTCCAGATAACCGGAAAGGGCCTGCCTGCCGGAAAACCCCAGCGCGAGGGAAAGCCCCACTAAGGAAGGAAAATCATCCTTTTCCCCGCAGCTTCTGAAATAGCCGTCTATCGCTTCCCGCAGCGCCCGTTGAGAGCGCCATCTCCTTTTCTCTGTCGGTCCTGCCATGCCTTCACCCCCTTTTCAAACGCTTTTCTCCGCCGTTTGACAAAGCAAAGCTTTTTGCTGTCCCGGCAAAAGCGTGTTTTCAGAGACGGCCAGCCGCCCGTTTCCCCGGCGGCCTACTGTCTCTATTCTCAGTATAAAAAAACATTTCGGACAATTGGGACAAAACGGACAACTATCTGCTCCAGAGCTGTCCATGCAAAAAAAGCCCGCTGCAGAAGAAAAAACTGCGGCGGGCCCTGCTAGATTTTAGATTCTAGATACTAGATACTAGACGGTGGCGGCGCAAATAACCGAGCGTTGCCCGGTTATCCGGCAGCAATAGAAAAAAAGGTAGAGCAATAAATTATAGTTTATCACACAGTTCCCAACTGTCATTCTGAGGAACGAAGTGACGAAGAATCTCGTCCTTAATTCCGGAAAAAGGGCAAAGGGCAGATTCTTCACCGAGAAAGCAAGGTTTCCTTGCTTTTTGTTCAGTAATGACAAAAGGAAAGAAAGCGGCTTGCTGCTAAATTCCAGTTTACCGCTCTGGTAATGGTCGGGTCAGAAACCGGTTTCCCGTACTAAACAGCTTCACGGGTGCCCAAATTCCAATTAAACCAGCTTTGCCCTTGGCCCTTCATCGCTCTCATTCCAAACTGCTCATTTTCTATTGCCTTGGTTTCACACCGCGGCTGTATTTTGCAGCAGCCCCAAACTATCCTCGTTCCATGGGGCTTGGCCGTTCCTCATACCCTTTTCCTGACCACCGGCACATACGCGTAACCGGTATCATGCAGGGAGGTGTCAAACACCTCCAGCTCCTGGGCCCCGTTTTCGGCCATTTCAAAGCCGTGGGCCGGCATAAAGTACTCTCTGAAATAGGCAAAAAGCTCCCAGGTTTCACAGCGCTCCTTGGAAAGCAGCTGCGCGGCGGGCCGATCCGTATAGGCTCTTAAAAACAGGGAAGCCGGCATTTGATAAACGTCCACTCCCCCCGGCTGCTGCACCGACGTGACCTCCCGCATGAACCCAAACCCGCGAGTTTTTTTCGCCAGCCAGAAATTGACGCTTAGCTGAATATCCCGCACCGGAAGCACACTGCCCGCAAGCCGCCCGTATACGGCCTGCTTCTCTTCCTCCGAAAACGCCTCGATGGCGGAATCAAATTCCTGGATCGATCCAAAATCCTTTGCGTACAGCAGCTTCCCTGCTAAAATCGTCTCCGGCTTTTCCACCAGCTCAAAAACGGCCCCGCCTGCCTGAAAGGTTTCCAGCACCTTCTCCGGCTGCTCCCGCTCCACATCCAGCAGGCAGTCCACCGAAACCCCCAGAACCTTTCCCAGCAGCTTCAAATGGTACACGTCCGGCAGGCACGCCCCGCTTTCCCATTTGGAGATCGCCTGCTCCGAAACCCCCATCTGCAGCGCCGCCTCTCTTTGAGACAGCCCCTTTACCCGCCGAAGCTCCTTGATCCTTACCCCAAAATCAGCCTGACAAAACATTTTTTATTCCTCCGTTCCTGTTTTCCTGCATTGTAGCATACGAAATCTCCCCCTACAACGCTATCCTTTTCCGGGGAAAAATCAAAAATGCACAACCACAGGTTGATAGGTAAAGCATTCCAAATGCAACTGTACGGCCAAAACAATAAAAAAAAACCAGCAGGGCGAATGCCTGTGGTTCCAATGTAGAATATGTATTTTTATTGGGTTCTTCGCTATTCTCTATACTTTGTAATCCATACAATATGGTATTTTATGTCGTATGTGAAATGTGACGATTTTTGGTAATTTTCCATCTTTTTCACCTCAAGTTTAGTATCTTCTTTTCCTCTACTAAACTTAAAGCTTCTTCGATTGACCTAAAGGGTTCGCCTTAAGGCGAGGGTTTTTACCCCATGATACAGACAATAAGTACATATACATACTGTAAGTTCCCGCGGGATATTGGAAAATATTCCAGGAAAGGAAAGCAGGAAAAGGTGTGGGCGTATATCAGCGCTTTTCCGCCATCTACCGCGCAGAAGGGCGCGCTGCGCCTGAGTATGTATAAAGAAAGCTCTTTGAAAAAAGCACCGTGGCATTGATAGAAGAAACCGGGGAGAATTGATCTCCCCGGTTTCTTCATTTTTTAATGACCATACCCAGCAATACTCGTCCCGGAATAACAAAGACAATGTTCGGATAGGTCTGATATGGCTGGGCTGGCGGGATTCGAACCCACTTAAAAAATCTCAAATTTTGCTTGAAACCTGGATTTGTTTAATATCGTGTTGCATTTCGTGTTGCACTTTGCAGAACAATCAAATTTTGATAATACATAACAAGAATCGTTATTATTTCACAAATCAAAGTAAAACGTTAAAATATAAAGTAAAATCTACCATAAAGGAGATATGGCTATGATTAGGATTTTACTTTCCACCAGACTTGGCGAGCGAAGGTGGACACAGGCGGATTTGGCACGTAAAACTGGTATTCGCCCCAGCACAATCAATGACTGGTATAATGAGATGACAGATCGGATCAACCTTGAACACTTACATAAAATTTGTAAGGCGCTGGATTGCGAGATCTCGGATATACTGGTCATAGACGATGCAGGGCGAGAAGCTGATTGCTCGAAGCATAAGCCCTTACCGGTATGTGTTCGATCCAAATAAGCTATACTCCAACCAGCTCAGGCACTTATTTGTCTGGGCTGGTTTCTTTTTGCTCCGTGTCAATAATAATCTCCTGCCCGTTTGGAAGGATGAAAGCCAATTTGCAACCGCAGAATCTTGCTACTTCCACCAAATCACTTGCAGACCACCTATCATGGGAAAATTTGTTGCTCAAACTCTGCTTGCTTCCCATATCAAGGATTGGAGCAAGGTCAGACTGCTTTTTTCCAGCCAGAGATAAAAGCGCTTTTACAGTCGCCGATATCTTCATAATATCACCTCTAATACATAATAAACGATTTCAGTTTACATGTCAAGGAAAAAAATTTGAAAAAACATAAAAAATATTTACTTTTCCTATTGACAAGTAAACAAAAAAGGTGTATTATATAGACATAGAAAGGAGGAAAGAGCGGTGAAGAAAAGCAAAGGAGAAATGCCAATGACCAACGAACAGTTCAGAATGTGGATTGAAACGATCAAACTTCTGAACATGAAATCCAAAAGTAAAGAAGAACTGAACGAAATGCTCGACCAGATCAAAGAAGCTGGGAACATAAAAAAAGAAGCCCAGTAAACCTCTCACAGTAAACTGGGGTCCGAGGGGAAATCACCGCCGCCCCTCGGGACACCCCCATTATAAACGGCGGATCAAAAAAAGTCAAGAAGGAGAAAACATCATGAGAAGAAGAAAAAGAACAACCATATGGGCCTACCTCGATGGGAAAAAGCTGGTGGATGTTGTAAAAGCAGCGCTCGACAATAATATGATGGTGGACGATATGAAAGCCCTACTTATCCGGAAAAACCCCGGCCACGAGGTTACTTTCAAAGTTCAGTAAGCCGCCGAAACGCCCTGAAGTGGCAGAAAGGAATATCATCATGGAGTTATATAGAGATTTTTACGGCTGCGTTGCCTGTGTCAGACGATATAACAATGGTTCTGCAAGATTGACCGTTCGCTCTGCTACTGGTAATCTGATCCACGCTAAAGACTATGCCTCCTATAGGGGCGCTAAAATAGCTATGGGTCACCTTTCGGACGGGTGGGTCAGAAAATGAGTCGAAACGCCCTGCGGGGCGTCCGCCGGAGATCGCCTCCCAGCGCTGAAAGAACAAAAAACCAACCTGACAATCACAGTGCGGCAGGTTGGTTTTTTTAGATTTTTTGAGAGCAAAGGTTTCATTTCCCATGACACAGGCTGAATATTGCTAAAAGGATGGAAATTGCCCAGCCCATAACACTTAAAAATTTCCCTAAAATGTGTTTATGCACTACACGCAAAATCCCATCATAATGATCTTCTATGTACGTTACTGTTTCTGCATAACAGTTATATGCCATACTGTATTCTTCATAAACTTTCCCTAATTTCTCTTCATTCAAATCATCTCGATTTTTCCCAGTGCCTTCATTTCTTTTTGCGTTTTGAAACGCACTCTCGGCTTTCTTTTTATAGTTGCGCAAATTGACTAAAAAATTCCCATCATCAACCTCCGAGAGGTCGTAAAACCGAAATTTCTTGTAAAAACCCTTTATAACATCCTGGTTATAAATACACATTAATTTGTAGCAATCCAGTAAGATTCTTCTAAGATGTTTGTGCGCATCTGCAACATTTGCAACTCTTAGTGGAAAAGAAATCTTAGTATTAATTGCCGCCTCAGAAATATGTCCCATGAAATTTCTAATTTCGTTTAACAGACCATCTGGCGTCGCACCAAAGCTAATTTCTACTCCGTCTACCCACGGCTTGACTTCTTCACTGTAAAAAATATATTCTTTTTGAATAAGCTCGTGAATTTCTTTCTCACTAGAAACTCCATTTATCTGATTAGTTCCTACTTGTTCTTCCATCACTTCACACGCTTTCCTTTAATGTTAATCTTACGAGAAAGCATGAGATATGGACTCCCTGCTGTATACACTTTTACACTGGGCTTTGGATGCAATTTTTTTCTCTGATAAAATCGAATCCGTAAAGATCTTCTCCCTTGTTCATTGATTTGAACAAGCTCATTATAAGAAGCACCTATAGCTTTTGCAAGATGCTCCTTGGCAGTATCTATACTCATTTTTTCCATAACAAACCATCGTCTTTCAATTTTTTCGAGTCAGCTTTTATAGTATATTACAAATGGCAAGAGTTTGTCAACAAATATCTTCCCCAAGACAAAAGCCCCCAGCCTACCAATAACTGGTAAGTTGGGGGCCTTTTAACGTGCATATTTTCTAAAAAGGTGCTGGTTACTCCTTTTTCAGCTCGTTATGCAGGTTCATGGCAACCTGGGCCACTTCCTGCCGGGTAACGGTGTCCTGGGGACGGAACTTGCCATCTTTATCCCCGCTCATCAGGCTGTTTGCCTTGCAATATTCCACCGCAGGCTCTGCCCACTTGCTGGCTGCCTTTGCCGCCTGCTCCTTTTCATACCTCTGCTGAAACTCTTTCCACTGCTCGTAGGTCACTGCTTCGTCCTCCTCCATTTCCTTTTTTACCATGTTCAAAAAACGCTGCCAGCCAAGGTCAAGGGTCCTGTGGGGACAGTATTTCCTGTCATAGTCCTGATGCTTCGTCACCTTCTCAATTCCCCAACCGTACTGCTTTAAGAGGCTGGCGATCAGCTCCGCGGTGTTCTGCTCCGCTTTTGTGAACCGTTCCCCGCCGGACTTCGACCAGCAGATTTCAATATGGATGCCCTCCATGTTGCCCTTACCGTGTCCGTCTCCGCTGGCCCAAGCATTTCTGTCCAGCGGCAGACCCTGCACCGCTTCCTTTTCATCTACGGCATAGTGATAACTTACCTCGTTGTCATTGTTCACCATGTAGGTGACCTCATTGACCGCCGGGGCATCATTGGCTGTGTTATGTACCACGATCCGGCTGGGGGTCCGGGTGTATGGACACTTTAGATAATATTTGCTCTCCGGGCAGAGCTGCTTTCTGATTTTTACCATGCGCTATCCCTCCACTTCCGGCAATCCTGCCACGCTGGTAAGCAGGGAGAGGATCCCCGCCAGTACAGCCGCACTTGCCACAGCCAGCCAGTTCACATCTCCCAGCGCCACAGACGTGCCGATGGTTGCCACCGCCGTCTGTGCCACGGTCTTGATTGCTCTGATTCCTGCCGCCTTCCACCATTTCTTGCTCATGCGTATTTCCTCCTTACAGTCCTATTTGCTTTGCGACAAAGCCCAGGATAACGCCGATCACTGCTGTGATCACATACCCCACAACCTTGCGCCATTTCTCGCCGTCCCGGTTTTCCAGTGTTTCCAGGCGCTTTCCCTGCTGCTTCTGCTCATTGCACATGATTTCGATACTCTGTGCGAGCTTGCTCACAGACAGGGTCAGGTTTCCTATCTGTTTTGTGTTCTCTTCCAAGAGCTCAATCCGCTTGTCCTGCCGCTTGTGTGCGTCCTCCATGCGGCGGCGAAACTCATCGTGTTCGGCTTTTGTAAGCACACCAGTTTCCATTTTGCACCTCCAACTTTTTTATTCTGCCAGCTCTCCGCAGTCCAGAGAGATCAGGATATCCTTAACCTCAGCCTGAAGCTTTGCGGGCACCTGTGCAAAGGTCTTTTTGCCCTTAACGATCAGCGTTGCATATACCACTGCCATTTCTGCCACCTCCCTTTTCAGTAAAATTTGCAAAAGAAAGAGCCGCAGGCTATTCACTGCCTACCGCTCCGGCTCTTTCAAGTTCTGCCTGCACCGCTTCCCGGAGGGAAACTGGTACTTCGTCCAGTGTTTTCTTTCCCTTGCGGATCAGCTCCGCGTACACTCTGGCAATCATATTTGATTCCTCCTTTTCTTGACGGAATGTTTTGCGGTTTTGCTCCGCAAAATCCCGGTTTTTCAAACCGGGAAGCAAAACTTCCGGAAGGCTGAAAAATTCTATTTTTCAGCCTTTTCCATTGTCTCGTACATATCGCAGAGAGCCATTTGCAGATCCGTAACCTGGCTTTCCAGGCCTGCAATAGTTTCCTCCGCTGTTGGCTTGTTTTTCTCCGCTTCATAAGCAGCCTGTCCAGCCTCATACAGCTTTACCGCCTCCGCATATGTATCAGGCACATCCGCCACCTCAATGCCGTCCAGCCACTCATAGTCTGCGCTGTCAAGCTCCGTGACCACACTGCCCTCATGATTCGCCGCAACCGCTTCCGCCTGCTCCTGGGTGTTGCAGCACTCAGCCCTGAGCTCCTCCACAGGCCCGCCGTGGTCATCTGGCCACGGCCTGGTTTCAGTGTACTCCACCTTGTACCTGTGGATCTGTATCATTCTTCCGTACAGGGTAAATGGATAGTACATAATAACCTCCTATTCGAATTTGTTATTAATAAAAGTATTGTCTCTGCCACCTTCTACAGTATAGTTTTTGTCCAGAATATAGTTATCCGCTACAAAGCCATACCGCAGGTTGGTACAATAGATTGAGTGTGCTGACGCATCCCACGAAGATGTAAAAAAAGTATTGCCGATGATGCTTATGCGAGTGCTGCTTGATACTGTCAATGCGTTCCCGGTTGAACCAGTCGTAATTTCTCCGCTGCTGTTAAACACGGACGGAAGAGAATAATTTCCGATAATCTGCAGCCTATTGCAGCCGCTAAAATACATCGGGCAAAATCGATTGTCCTCACTGGCCTGTTTCGGGAAAATGAAATTATTCGCAAAAACGGAATCACTCGTGCTAAAGGCCTGCATTGCCATCGAACTGCCTGAACAAATTATATTGTTTTGGAAGAATACAAATTTTGAATTTGGCTCGCAATAAATACCGTATCCGCCATCAATATAATTGTCATGTATATGTGTAACCTTTGGAGACACAGTTCCCCTGGTATAGATAGCAAAACGAGTATTAAACATGCGAATTTTGCAATTTTTTATAGTGGTAAAGTCGCTCGAAACGATTTCTATTCCGTGCGCATTGTCTCCCCCGCTTATCCCCAAATCACAAACAATTCCGCCAATATTACAAACTACCATTGCTACAGCCGAAGGAAATGAGCTGGTAGCAGCTAGTATTGTGGAGTCTCTACCATTTCCCCTCAACATTATGCCATGATCGCTTAGGCCAATAGATCCGGACAGATTATATGTGCCGCTTAGTAGTCTAACTTCTCCGCCGCCAGTACCAAGAGCATTTATTGCCGCCTGAATCTCCACCTGGTCATCCACACCATCGCACAGATAATCGCAATCCGCAGCCATCCACCCTGCGGTGCTGGTGCCGACTACCTTACGGCAGGTGCGCTTCCCTCCTCCTACAGCGCCAGCCGGCACCCGCATAAGCTCATCACCCTCAACACCCAGCAGGAAGTCCGAGCCCTCCGGGATCGCTTTTTCATAGGCCCCCAGCAGGTCGAACTTGTCCAGGCCGGGTACATTGATACTTCCGTATGCCATTTTTTCAGTCCTCCTATGGATTGTTATTTTTTCGGGCGGCAAACCTGATAGAGCCTTACTTCAATGTGTTTTCCAGCATTTCCGGGACTTCTTCATCTGTTGCGGCCATGCTCCCTGTATTGGCGGAAATCGTACCATCTACGGAAATGTCCACGTCAGAACCGATCTTCATCCCGCCCATCCGGGTACAGGTGTCGACCGTCAGGACATAATCACTGCCGCCGGACGATTCGCCGGAACCATGCGCAGCGCCCTCAGACAGCAGCGTGACGGTGGCGATCATATCCGCCGCGGGAATTTTCTTTGCCCATAGCTTGATTGCCCTGTCCTGCACTTCCACGCTGGAGCAGAGGCCGACGGCTCTTGCCGTCTCTAGGGAACCGGGCTTCAGGGAGACGACCGGAGACATCTGAGCAGCTGCTGTTTCTACCGGGACGGTGGTGGCATAGGGATAGGAGCTCATTGTGGTATCCGCTTCCCAGCCTTCTGCCGGGATAACGATGTCCGTAATAACCACGCCGGGCAATGCACGGGAAATTGCAGCAACAGCTTCTCGCATGCCGGCATGAGCATTCGGGTCATTGTCATGTTCAAAGATCGTTTCTTGCAATGTCTCCGCAGAGACGTAAGCGGTTCCGTCAACAGTGACCGATATATTGGCTGACTGGCTATACTCAATCAGGGCATAGAATTCCATAAGAAATTCCGGGATATCGGTTTCCGATGGGATATCCACTCCCTTGCTGTCCTGAAGGATAGCAAACAGTTTTTCTTCTCCACCTTCCAAATGCGCCCATACGCCCACTTGATTCAGGGTGTATCCCTGTTCCAGTCCAAAGCTGGTAATCTGGATTTTAAGCTTTTTCCCGGCTTCCGCATTGATCAGCGCCACCAAAGACAGTGCCTGCTTCTCGTTCGCCAGACCGGTCTGCATCATAAGAGATGCCGGAGGCACAATGCCGGATCCCCCGGAAGCACCGGAGATAATCAGGCGTTTTCCCGCAATAGATTCTGCCAAAAGAGCCAGACCCGCGTTTGTAATTGCAACGTCACCCCATGTCATTTTGCATTCGCCTCCCTCTGTGTACTCAGCGGCATACCATAGGCATGCAGGGTAGTTCCTATCTTCATGCGTGTGCAAAGGGCAGCGGCTCCAATCCGTGCCTTTACCGCCCCTTGCGCATTGACAATGTACTCTACACCGTCAAGGTGAGAACGCAGATTTTTGTAATACTGAACCCTATCCAGCACACGGTTATGCTTTTCTGGCGCAACTCCCTCATAAGTCGCATCTAAAATCAGTTTGAAATGGTAAGGATCCCCGCCATACTCCCACCATTCTTTGACAACGGTTTCTGCGTATATGGCGGAGATTGCTGTTTCCACAGCATATTTGGTTCCCAGCTTCCGATGTACATTCCAGCTTGCCTTGATCGTTCGCCTTTTCTCTTCCAGGGTATAGCCGTAGTCATACCAGTCCACCTTGAAATCATAAGCGATAGCGTCCAGCACCGATTCAGGAAGAATATCGATATTGGCATAGATAACGTCAAGCTGGGTCTGCCTAGCAGTGACACTCAATTCATTGGCAATTACCTGAGCCAAGGCAACGAGCGTTTCATCATGCTGCAGAACGGGAGGAAAAGATTGCAGGAAATCCGCCTGATAGACGTTTTCAGTCATCTTCATATCCCCCGTTCTGTATGGATTCTTCCGATGATGCCACTGCAACCTGAACAGCAGTGTTGTTTCGGCCATCGCCGACAAGAACAAATGCCGGCTCTCTGATTTCAGCCCGCTTTACGCCGGCCTGCTTCAGCAAATATAAAAGCTGGTCAGGATTGATATCCCGCCCCAGCTTCTCGCTTTGCCACGCTTTGTATTTATCGACTGCATCTATTACTGCAGCCGCTACGCTCTCCGCATTTGCATCAGCGGGAACGTAATAGGTCAGGTCTATGCTGTACTCAATGGTCTCAGGCGCCAAAACCGTTACGTGATCCGTAAGCGGGCGCACCGAATCATCATTGAGCGCCGCAAGCACGGTAGAAAGCATTTCTTCATTCGGGAGCTCGCCGCCTTCCAGCAGGAGATAAACATCGACACAACCCGGTGTAGGAGAAATAGCTTTTACATCGGCAATGGCACTGCTTACCGATTTTGTGAAATACTCATACCCGCCTACAGGGCCGGCAGTGGAATAAGTATCTTCACTTGCCCGCATGCGCTGGTACAAGCTTTCATCGCTTTCCTCCGAAGCTCCGCCCTGGCTTGCAGTGAGGTTTTCGCAATGGTCATAATAGGGAAAGCCGTCCACCAACTGGGTGAGCTGTCCGGGCAAGATTCCGTTCCCGATTTCTCCTGCTTCCTGGCACATTGCCGTAACGTCAACAAATGAGGATCCTGCCGGCACATAAGCTGTCGTATCCGTTTCAAACACCAGACCATTGGATGTGGTTATGCGGGTTCCTTCAGGTATCAGCTGCGCATTTTCCAGAGCTGTACTGAAATGGAACCGCATGACGGTTGTGGCTGACGTCTCCGGCAGACGAGAAACATTATGGAACAGTTCGGCCTGTGCATCAAGCTTTTCTCCCTTGGCAAATTTGGGGATATTCTGCCGAGCCGATTCATTGATTAGCACCCGTAATTGAACAATAATTTGTGCCGCCCAGAGCAAAAACAGTCTTTCAGGATCCGAAGGGAATAAAGTTCTACCGACTATTTTTTCAAAAGCAACTATTAAGGCTTTTTTTACAGTCTCGGTATCGGTATCAACGAACTGTAACTCAGAATTACTCATTATTTATTTCCACCTCCACCACAGGAATCATTCGTCCCGGATTGTTACTATCAAACTCAAAGGTTGTATTTACCACCGTAACCCTCGGCTCATACATGGGAATAACCTCATTCACTTCTGCCACGAGAATTGCTTCCGCAACCGGAGCAGGCTTATCCAAAAACGCCATTGGAAGTCCCAGGTCTCGATCCAATGGCACACTTCCTTTGGGAGTAGATAGCAACACCGCAATGTTTTGCAAAATCTCTTCGATCTCTGTTTCTGGAGATAGATTGATCTTGCTAATAACATTTCCTTTCACAACAAAGCTCACACACATCACCGCCCAGAGTAAGATTTCAGGGTAACAGATGCCGTAGAAACCACCAAATTGCCATTGTTATCGAACCACTGTAGTCTCTGCTTTACGTTATCGATCACCCATCTGTAAGTACCATACCCTTTCCCGCCAATGCAAAACAATAGCTTTTCACCTTTACGGGTAGCATACAGCAGTTCTTTGACTTGATTCATGGGTTTCACTCCGAGAAACGCCGAAAAATACAAATCAAATGTGATAGTTTCAACCTCATTTCCTGTAAATTCCAAAAGCACAGAACCCAAATGCCGCTTATGCTCTCCGAACCGGGAAGAACATGTCCATTTTATATTGTCGAGCGTGTTTACAGTATCTTGTGAAACCGAAAAAATGATTTTGTCCCCTAATGATCCCATAATAGGCATTTACAGCCCTCCTAAAATATATCCATCTGCATCTTCCATGGGAAGATACAGGCAAAGAACCATTTGTCCAATGCAGGGATACCAATCTGTTTTCATCTGATCGGCAGACTCTACCGGACGCCGGAGAATAATTAGGTCCCCGGACAGCATGTTTTCCATATCCGGGTAGAACACTCTGGCAGTATTGCCACTAAGTGAGCTAATCCGGCCTATACGCACCATACCCTTAGGATCTGTTTGCATCAATATCCCTCCAACACTTTTCGGAGTTTTACGGTTGTGGTATATCCGCTACCACCAACGCTGTGCTTTGCTTGGCTTATGATATATTTTCCAGAGTACAGACCCCAGTCCTTCAGATTAACCGTAACACCGGCAACCAGGGCGGAATCTCCCGGAAAGGTGAAATCAGCGGTATACTCATACTTATTCTTCAACCTCAGCATTTTCTGAGCAAGAACCTTTGCTTCTGCCGCAGAGTTTACTTTGCGGCGGATCTCCAAAACCTGACCATCTTTACTACTGGCTTTTTCTTCCGTTTCCGGAGTATAGGTATACTCAATCGTTTTTCCGGAATATGGATCAGTATACTTTACATGACACGCAGAATACTGTGTATCATTTTTTCCGGTTCTAAATTTGTACTTGATATACTCTCCAGTAGCGCCCCTTGAAACGGTTTTTACCGGGTCCTTTGCTTCGTATGCCGATTGATCGAAAAGAATCAGAATATTTGCAGATGCTTTCAGGGATATTCCATATTTCTCACACAGTCCCTTGAGAACAGCAATATCTGATTGTTCTACCTGTTCAGCTCGAAGTATCTCAGGGTCAAATTCGGATTCATACAGGCAAGCCATTCCATTTTTTTGAGCGATTTCCGCCGCTATTCCGGATAGCTTATAGTTCTCCCAAGCTCTGCTTTTGCGCACTTGACGCACAGACGACTTGAACGGGAGAGCAGTTGCTTTGAAAACTACTGTGGCCGGTGGACCTGAATAGTCTATGCTATCAAGCTCAAAGGCGCCGCAGTCCAATACCGAATCTTTACCGTCATCCTGCCAGTTCTCCCTAACGATTGACGCTTGTACATGCAACCCCTTTATGCTTTTTTCTGTAAATCCAGATTGCTGAGTTGCAGCAATACCCGCTTTTTGTACCTGAGATACGGCAAACCACCCCAGTTGTCCCACATGGATAGGGTAAGGTATATCGTTTCCGAGATTAAGGTGAGTAATTGTACCATGGAAGTTTGCAACTGATGATCCCGGATTACCGCTTCCATAACTGGAATACTGTGGTCTGCCGTTCACGACAACCGCATCGCCTACACTCCAATTATTAGTGCCAGGCATTGACTCGGTGGCTCTCCGGAGATAGCTTTCCATCACATATGACTGCTTCCCGGAGTATGTGATAGTTGCCCAGCCGTCTTTGATGGACTGTACGTCCACCAAAGACCCATAAGGCAAAACCCCATATTTGCTATAGCTATCTCCAGGGCCACTTCGGACATTTAGGCCGCTGTTAGCTACGACTTTATAGGCAGTTCCTAAAGATTCCCGTTGCACCGCTACTTCTGCGGGAGCAGCTGCAGCAGCAGTTTGCACCACAGTGTCCAACCACTTTTCTACCCAGGTGCCGTCACGGTCATCTATTTTGATTTGCAGATCGTCAGCTTCGTCCGATTCATTATCCGTGTAGGACAAGTCGATCAAACACCGATTGATCTCTTTGGTGATATCTACTCCGCCGAACACCACCGCAACTTTTGTCCGGCGAGCAAGATTCTGACTGCTCATCCTTTCGCCTTCTTCCAAGGGGGGAATACATCTTCTAAGTCATCTACGGAAAAATCTGGAATAAGAATTCTGATACCGGCAGGAAACGCGAAAACCTCCCGGTATGTCGCATTTGCAGCTATCAGCTTATCTGTACAAGCAGTAGATCCCGTAGCTTTATAAGCGATCGTGTCCCACATATCACCTTGTTTGGTAACATATACGCTCATGTAAAGCTGACCCTCCTTGCATCAATTCCGATTTCCTCAAGCTCTTCTCTGATCATCTCTCGCAGGGCCACATCGTGCTGTTGCAGCTGCTCTTCAATTTCCTGGCTATTTTCTCTGGTAGTCTCAATGTGATAGGTGGGCTGGATATTGATGGTCACTCCACCACCAACCGAAGGAGTAGCAGACACTATAGGTGTCTCTGAGGATCGCATAGATTGTAGGTAGGCCATAACCTGCGGCGCCAGCATTGCCACGGATACATCATCTTCGGGTACATATTCCTGCATAGCCTTTCGATTCTTCAACGCCTCAGTCTCCGTTGCCGTCATTACCCGTTCGCCGCCATTAAAGAAAACCAGCTCCGGACCTTCCTCGCCCACAAGAGCGATACCTGATTCTGCGCTTTGGGTTCCTGATGCGTACTTTCGAGGAGGCGTTGTTCCAGATCCGCTACCTATTGCGTTGCTGGCTGCATTGGCAATATTTGCATACGCCTGAGACACTCGACTGAGGATTTTGGGATCCTGGGCAGCAGAAATGAATCCCTCAATGGTGTTGTAACCGCTTTCTGCTGCTTCTGCGTTCAAGTCCATTTCACTGATCGTGGTTTCAAGCTCGGATTGCAATGCGTCCATAGACTCACTGAAATCAGTCTGCATTTCGGCAACAGTCGTGGCAAATTTGTCTTTTCCCTCTTCCACCTTGCCAAACGCAGCGTTCAGTTCCTCGATTTTACCGCTTCCATTATTAACGATTTCCTGCAAATAAGCAGCGCTTTCCACACTGCCGTCGGACAACTGAGCAATAAGACCTTCGGAAAGCCCCATTGCAGCAGCTTTTTGCAGATTCTCGGAATAAGTCGCCATATACGATGCCTGGGATTCCAACGATGAAATCATACCAGACACCGATTTTTCCACTTCTACAGCTACTTTGTCAAACAAACCGAATGATCCACTGATACCAGAATAGGCAGATTCATACGCTTCCTGATATGCCTCTGCCAACTCCTGAGCTTTTTCAATAGCTGGATTCAAAGCTTCTGCCAATTCTAAGGAAGGAGCTTCTGCTTCGGCAGATGCTTGGGAGTATTCTGCTATTTCTTGACTGAGCTCTTCTATTTGCTGAGTATTACTTTTCTCGGCGGTGGTTGCTTCTTCACTGGCTGTTTTGGCCTGATCCAATGCAGCTTGGGCATCCTCTACTGCTTGAGCATACTGACGAGTAGCCTTTACTTGTTCTACATCATATGGATTGTAGTTATCACCACGGGCATTTTTCAAAGCTGCTTTTGCGTTGTCAAGCTCTTTCTGCCTTGCTTTCAGTTCAGCCTCAGCTTTTGCAGCAGTAGCCTCTAGCTCGCTGCGCTGTGCCAGAGCTTCTTGCAGACGCGTATAGTCTGCTTCATTTTTCTTTCTCTCTGCTTCGGCCGCTGCAACGTTTCTGATGGCTTCTGCGGTTAGGTTCAAACTATCTGCTTCAGCATTGTATGACAGACCAAGATTTGGTACCGATTCATTGAGCATATCTACAACAGTGAGAATTTCCTGTTTTGCGGCAACGCTCTTCCGCTCCACAGAAATTAACCCCTGCAATCTGGAAATCAAATTTAGATTACTCTCAGATTCCTTATCAATTTCCTCAATGGTTTTTTGATACGCTTCTACAGATTCCTGATATGCCCCTAATACAGCTTCCTGTTCTGCAGCCAATTCTCCGACTGTCTGCTTGTTTTCCTCGTATGACTCTGTCAGTTCGTCAATTTCCCGCTTCAGAAGCTGTGCTTCTACACTGGTTTCCTGATGTAGATTGCACATCTCTTCATACCTGACATTTAATTCTTGTAATTCGTTATACTGCTCTCTCGATGTAGCTGTTAATTCTTCCTGATCATTTTTTGCTTCCGACAACATGATTCCCAGGGCTGCTGCTGCAGTAGTGAGACCTATAAAGGCTCCTATCAAAGCAATAGCGGGATTAGATATCATGCTGGCGTTTAGGGCGTTTTGGATTGCAGTGGCAGCCTTGGCTACAAGGATATATGCTGCTAACGCAGCAGCTACAGAGCCAGTGCCTATGGCCAGAGCAGTAATCACTTTGATCACTGCGGGATTTGCTTGCAAAAAGGCGTTAATTTGAGAGAGCACAGCTGCTCCGGTTCCGTATAGTTCCTGTAATGTGGGAGTAAACTGCTCTCCAACGGTGGTCTGTACCGCTTCCCATGCCGAATTGAGCAAAGTAAGCTGACCGTTCATGTTGTCGAGCTTCACATTTGACATGTGCTCGGCGGCGCCGCTGCAATTATTGATACTGTCCGTCAGCTTGGAATAGTCCGCATCTGTCGCATTCAGAATTGATAACAGTCCGGCATATCCACGCTGCCCAGCAATCGCCATGGCGTTGTTTGTGCGTTCCGCAGCTGTCATCTGCTCAAAATATCCGCGCAGGGTATCAATCGTGGATCCCCAGCTCATCATCGTGCCGTCTGCCTGCACTGCGGAGAATTCAACCTCTCCAATAGCTGCACCAGTAAGCCTGACACCTTCCAGGAGGCCATTAAACGTGTTGCGCAACGCCGTGCCAGCATTGCTGCCTTTAATACCGGCGTTCGCCATAAGGCCCAACGCCACAGAGATGTCTTCGATGGAATAGCCTAAGGCTCCCGCTACCGGCGCCGCATACTTGAAAGACTCTCCCATTACGGACACACTGGTATTGGCATTGGTGGCAGTAGCAGCCAGGACGTCCGCATAACGGTTTGTATCTGCCGCTGTGAGACCAAATGCGGTCATGGAATCGGTAACAATATCCGAAACACGGGCAAGGTCCTCACCGGACGCCGCTGCCAGTTTCAACACGCCGGGCATACCTGCAAGCATCTGCTGGGTATCCCAGCCAGCCATCGCCATGTAACCCATGGCATCGGCGCTCTCTTTGGCTGTAAACTTGGTTGTTGCGCCAAGCTCTTTTGCCATGGCGGATAGTTCAGCTATATCTTCTGAATTGGCTCCAGAAAGGGCCTCAACATTGGACATGGATTCTTCAAAATCCCCAGCAACGGAGACACATTCCTGATACCCTGCGGCAATCTCTTTGAGAGCGACGACAATTCCTGCAGCTGCCAAGGCAGATTCCACGGACTGTACTGCATCTACAGACTTAGAGCCAAAGGCATCGGCGCTTTCTCCGCCATCTCTGAATCCCTCTGCTACTCGCATTTGCTCCTGCTGCAGCTGAGCATATTCAGCTTCCAGTCGCTGACTTTCTCCCGTGAGATTTTCGGTATTTACACCGGCCTTTTGCAGGGAGGCGCCAAGCTGATCCAGCTTGTCTTCCTGCCGTGCAATGGATTCGGTGGTCTTCTCAATCTGCTTTTGCTTGGAAAGTAGTTGATTTTCAAGAGACGCAGAGAACCCTTCTGTTTCGGAAATCTCCCTTTGGATATTGTCATACTGCTGCTGTAGCAGCTGGAGTTTATTCCTTGTGTTTTCAAGGGCGGTTTGCTGCTTTTGGTAAGAAGCGATATCTGACTGAGCCTTATTAAGAGCCTGGAGCCCATTTTGCATTTGGGTAAGGCTGGCTTGAGCTGATTTAAAAGCACTGCTATAACCGCTATTAACCTGTGCATTGAGCTTAAATAGCATCTCATACTCTTTGCGGCTCGCCATATCCTCACTCCTTTTTCAACATTTCCTGAGTTCTATTTGAATCCTTGATCCACTCTTTCAGCTCCGGCAAAGGTAAATCCAGCCAAAAAGATACTGGCGTATTATTTGCCATAGCCAAAAGAAGGCACTGCCTCCGCAGCCATGATGGGAAATCTTCTAAATCAAGGCTGCAGAGGGAATAAAATTTCTCGTTTTTGCAAGAATCGTCTCAAAGTCCCGGTAGGGCATCGCCTCAAATGCGTCTGCACCAAGCCCGCAGGCTTTGGAGGCCAGAATCATCTGGTAGTGCGGAGAGGTTCTGGGAGACATGATGATAATCCCTTTGGACTGGAGTTCCGAATAAATGGAAAGAGAAGTCTTTCCTGTTAACTGCGTAAAATTGAAATCCAGCGTTTCATACGTTTTGCCCATCCACTCAAAGGGCTTGCTGAAATGATGCCGATAATCCACTTCGGAGAGATCAGTTTCCAGCTCTTTCTTAACTGCATCGGCATTGACATCATCATTGATGGGGGTAATATTTTTTTCGCTCATTTTCTTTTCTTCCTTTCGATTTTTTGAATTGGATAAAACACACCGGCGGGGAAATCTCCCCGCCGGCTGCCTTATCTGTGTGGTTACTTGCCGATGGCGTTACGCACTTCGGCAAGATAGTCTGTTCCGTTCACAAAGTAAACGAAGTTGTACGGATCGATCTCCAGCATCTTTTTCCCATTGATATACGCTGCAATATAGCTTACAGAGTATTCGCCGGAAACATCTGCGGGAGAGGCCGGCTTCAGGGTACCAAGCCCCAGCTTCTTGGGAGTTACAACAACGATGTACTTTACGACAGGTTTTGTAATCTCCCCGGTAGTGACATCTTCCTCCTGCTGAACCGCTCGCAGATCCAGTGTGTGCCGGCGGGGCTCCGCCAGCCGGAAAGACGTTTCTGTCACCGTTCTGAAATTCATGGTCATAGACATAGCGTCCACAAAACCGAGAATGGAAGCTTCTACATTTCCGCTGATACCAGCACCAGATACCGTAGTGGTAAGGTTCGATACATCGGGCAGCTTTACTTCCGCCATTCCGTAGTAATCGGTTCCGTCCTCATAAGCGTCAAAGGTCAAAACAGATTCGCCGACTTTGGGCATATTACTTCCTCCTTTTTACGCTGCCAGAGCGGATTCGATATACGAAATATCGCACTCCAGCATAAAGTCGATTTCCTGCATGGGGATAGTGGGCATGAGGTAGATGTGGAATCTTGCGATTCCAGCCAGCAGGTCTTTCTGGCTGTTTTCATCGTCCCGGAATTCTACACGCCCACCGTAAATCTTTCCATCGCCGGTTAAGCCGTTGAGCCAGAGATTTACCGCATCCACGATACTGTCAATCAGGCGCCGCCGAATGCTCTTATCGACTTTGAACCAGTAAGTCAAAATCAGGCTCTTGGCTACCCAATCGAACATTCTGGAAACCGTGATATAGCTGTACCGGATATCCTCATTCTCGGGATAGCACGCCATGTAATTGCCCCATGCCACATACCCGCTGACGAAATTCAGGGCCGTAATAATCCCCATGGAATTGAGGAAGTTTGCCTGGGTGATGTCCAAGGCTACCTCGGTTCCATCAGACAGCACGATTCCGTCCGCCTGCATAGTCTTATTGGAAGGAGACTCACAAGGGCAATCCCCGTTGTCCCTGTCTACCTGCGCAATAACACCTGCCAGGTGAATTGACATGTGATACCGCTTCCCCGCCTGAGTGGCCATGGGCCAGCAAACCATCTGGTTTTTATCGGTAATCCCGTTGTCGTTTTTCCAGACGGGAACATCCTTGAAATAGGACACATTGGTGCAATCGGCATCGATCAGCGCCTTTGCCGGAAACAGCGTATTGATAGCTTCCGCCTTTGCGGCCATAACGGCAGCGACTTCCGGCTGGCAGCTCCACTTCGGAGCCAGAATCAAATCAGGAATGATCCGATACAGCGGAAACACACTATCTACCAGCTCAATGCCGCTGGACGTTTTGGCATCAGGATCGAAACCGCCGATGATGTCCTCCTTGGTTACGGCCGAAGGATCCACTTCATCGTAGGATACCGTGACGGGGGATTCGGTGTTGATTGCACCATCTTTCAGGGCATCAATCACCAGAATACCTTTTTCGGTATCATAGATGAGCTCGTAATCCTTGCCGCACACATAGGACGTATCCCCGCTTTTGACCGTTACGCTTTCCTTGATAGCCAGTGCAGAAATTGCCGCAGTGTGCCCGGTAAAGCTTACCTCCGCTTCCTGCCCGGATTTCTTATGCTTTTTCGGATCAAGGACATTGACAAAAACGACCGCACTACAGCTATACAGACGAAATAATCCGTCCATAGCTTCGCAGAGATCAAACTGATCCCACTCAGAGCTATAGCCGAGCTGTTCCACTGCGCTGTCATAGCTTTCGGCTAGTATCGGCTTGTTTACCGCTCCGGATACCGTGTGTACCGGAGCCGCACCGATCACGAAAGGAATGCCGCTCATGGCAGCAGCAGCAGGAGATTTGGAGCTAAACTGCATCGAGCGTACTCCATGGAAAAAATCTGACATGATGTATCCTCCTTATTTGGATTTGCTGAGAATCTTATAAGCAGCGCTCATTGCGTTTCCGCCAGAGGACAGCTCCCGCTTTGTTGCCGTCAGCTCGCTTACGGGAACGATCAGGCGCTTCACCTCCGGGTACCGCTCCGTGATGCTTTCCAGATTCTGGAGCACACGGTCTTTGCTGCCGATAAACACGCTGTTTGCCTTCAACAGACCAGCAGGTAGAGAAGGACCCACATAAATGTACCGTCCAGCAGCCTGCTGAACGGTACCAGCCGATTTCTTATCGGGTTTTACTGCCGGTTCAACCTTCTTCTGCCCCTCGGCAGTTTCTTCGACAGAGGGAATCTGCAGATTCTCATCGGCAATAGATTCTGCAACTTCGTTCTTTACTTTTGGCATAATAACTCAGGCACCTCCCTTTTGATGGTTGGCATCTCCCAGGTAGTCATCATTTCCCCAAAATAAAATGGGGCAGTGCTCCTATCCGGGTAAACAAGGTATTCCAATGGGGTGCGTAAGGAAAAACATTTTCCGATTTCCCTCACCCGGAGGAGTTCTTGCCGTAAACGAGTAATGACATTGAGCACATTGAGAGCTCCTTCACTGTCATCATCAGCATACACTCCCACAACGATTCTGACGTTGCAAGTGCTGTCCTCTGGATTACCTTCCTCCTGCTGATCGATGCCGTTTATCAGCTGCAGGAGAATGTAAGGCGCCTTTTTCGTTTCTGACTCTCTGTCTGGCAGGCGCATTTTCCAGACTTCGGGCGATCGTTCCCCTTCAGGAATTTTGGGGGACGGCACAATCGGCAGAATGATATCCTTTGTGCAACCCTCAGCAAATTCCTTCAAGCAGTCTAACAGGGCAATCGGTGTCATAGTCTAACCTCCATACCCATTCAGAATTCGAGTGATTTCATGCTCCAGTCTCGCATTCACGGTGTTCTGAGCAGCCTCAGACACATTTTCCAGCACGGATTCTTCCCGGATCATGTGAGCGATTGACGGACCGAAAAGCTGCTTGGAGCTGTCCCGAGCCGTTGTTTCCCGCTCATAGATTCGAGTACCGTACTTCAGATTGGCAACGAAAGCATGCTGAAGTTCAGAGCGGTTTCCACCCTTTTTTACAGATGCCGTTACCAAGCCTCTCTGACTGTACCCCACAGAAAAATCAATCAGAGATATCATGTGTCCAGAAAACAATACTGAGCCTGAAATACGACTTCCGTTTGCTTGCTGCACCTTCATGTTTCCCGCTGATTTTGCAGTGCCGGCACTGATATGGTAAGTCTGGGATATTGCACTGCCCGATTTTGCCCTCACCGTAGACAGTCCACGGTTGATCGCAGCAGATAAGGCTTTTTCTGCTCCGCTGGGGATCCCCCGAAGTAATTTTGATACTCGATCCACCTGCTCAGCTGTAATCTGTACCATCATTCAGAGACCGCCTCCAGTTCAACCCGCAGCATCCCCATTTCACAGACAGACGCGGCAACATAATATTGCCGCAAGAAAGCCGGGTACTGCTCATCGCTGACTTTGATCCGCTGACCCTTCTCGGGCTGATTGCCTCCCAGGTCTTCCATGGCACAATGCAGTACATGAGAAATCATAAAATTTCCCTGTGAGTGATCAGACACAAGCTGCCGGCGGTCCTTCTCTTTCATTCCAGAGATAACCACCGGCACGTCTTTATACGTCTCACCGTCATAGACAATGGTGCGAGTTTCCGCAAATTCGTCACAATGCAGGAAAACTCCGTGATTGTCTTTTGCTACCATGTCTTTGAAAGCACTCATACGATCGGATCCTCTGCTCCCAGATTGGGGGCAGCCTCGTCACCGATTTCTGTCTGAACCTCCACGGCAGATAACAGGTTTGCGATATCGCTCTTGTTTTTGCACTTGCTGATATCCAAACCCATATCCTCTGCCATCTTTTCCATGTTGGAACGAGTCAATCCCATCAGGCTATCGAAGGTCATGTGACCGTTGACGATTTCCACAGCGTCATCAACCTCGACTTCGCCGGTTTGCAGCTCTGCGGTGTCCTCGCTTTGGCCGTTCTTTGCCCCGATAGAGCCGGGGACGCAATCGGACAGAGTTCCACCCTCTACGGTGCGGTACTCCCCGTTTTCGGGCGTTGCAACGCCGCCATTTGCATATTCAGCAACCTTGGCCGCAACAAGATGTTCTTCAATAGCCGGATCTGCGGCAAAAATGCCGCTTTCGGGTGTCATGGTAGTATTCCCAATTCGGGTAACACCAGAAATCATTCTGATCATGGTATATGCTCCTTTCTATGGGTTATCAGCCAAACACCTTGACGGCAGAAATCCACGGGGTCATGGTCTGAGGCACAAAGAGAGGCCGGCAGGAAAGAATGGTTTCATCTGCAGGAGGCACAACGGTGCTCAAATGATTGGGGACACGCATTCCGGCATAGGTATGCCACTGGTTGTCCATCTCCTTCTGGGTCACAGCGCCATACAGTCCGCGACCGCAGTTGGGAGCGGTTACAATGGCACTGCCGTCTGCCAGGAAAGGCTTTTCATTCTTTTTGTGATCGGTAAAGACGCCATCATTCACCAGAATGTCCAGCCAGCGACCGGCGAAGTTAAAGCGGCCAAGTTCGGTGACGTAGGGGGTCAGCGCTTCAGGATTGATGGCTCCAAACTGAGCACGGCGGTTATCCATCATGTAAAGAATCCAGGGATCCTCCATCAGGAATGTCCCCACGTCATTTGCCACCAGCAAATCCCTTGCCGGACGGCCACGCTTGGTAAGGTTCTTAACCATCGCCACGATGTCATAATACCAGTTGCCAGGCTTAGGAATGCCATTGGCAACAGTGCTGTGCTCCCATTCTGCAGCAGGAGTGAACCTGCCGGGGTTGTTTTTCTCATCATAGAATTTCACCGGCACATCTTCGTAGACCTCCGGGTCATCGGACTGATGGCGCATGACCGTTCCATTGTTGAGCATGGTGTCACAAGCCAGCCATTCCTCGGTGCGAGAAATACGGGTGGACAGATTGTGCAGATCGCCCATGAGCAGGCGCCGAGCACGTTCATCGGCCGTTACCTGGCTGAGAATGCTTTCACCGAAGCCACGTTTTGTAAGCTGATCGATGGTGGTGGGAATACTGATGGAAATGTTACCGGGCTCCAGCTCAGCGGTGCTATACCCGGTACGTCCCACAGGCAGGGCGCCAATGCGAGGCATCACAAAAGGAGCTGCGCCCTTTGTGTTCTCACGATAATCGGCCAGCACCTTCGATGTACCGAATACGTCCATCTCAAGGTTGGTGGGAAAATAGCGGCTCTTAAAGAACGTGGGCTCGGGATCGAGCTGTTCCACAGCTGCCAGCATATACAGAGTGTCATAAATATTCATGGTTTTCCTCCTTGTTAAGCTTCCATCATGTCAGTAAACACGATATCGTACTTCCGAAGAGCGTCCTTGTCTGCTGCAGACAGGGTGTGATCCTCGGCGACAATGACCGCATTGGGATTGAAATTGCCGCTACGGTAAGCCACAGCTGCAACCGCAGCGGCTCCGCTGGCATCAATATCTGCGGCAAGTATGGCGCTAGGATTGGCGTAGGTGGTCGTCGTTGCGGATTCCCCTTCGCCGGACGTCACCTTCTTGCCGCAGATGACATAGGTACCGTCTTCCTTTACCGCCAAAAGGGTGCCACGCTTGAGCAGCCCTGCCCCAGCGGCAACCTTGATCCCCATAGTCAATGCCCGTGGAAACAGGCGTGCAATCAGGTTGTCCTGCTCGCACTCGCCGATCTTATTTACCAGATTCTCACTCATGATTACCGGATCTCCTTTCTGCTTTCATTGAACGCTTTGGCGTCCACACGTGCCTGTTCAAGGGTGCAACCGTCGCCCTCATCGTTAGGGGAAGGTGCAGCACCCACGTTACCCGTGCCGGATGCTTTTGCGTCCTCTTTCAGTCCTGCCAGGAACTTTCCGCCCTGAGCGGCAGCTTCTTTGGCAGCACGGAATGCCAGTTCCTGTGCAGTGCACGGGTGCTCTCCATACTTTGCTTCCTGCACGATGGCAGGGTCGAACTGCGCAGCGATTTCATCGATTTCCTGAATACGTCTGCGCTCGGCGTCGGCAGCATTTTTTCCGGCTTCCTTTGTGGCAGCGCTACGGGCTCCTTCTTCGATCTGAGCAACCAGATCAGGGCTTTCCTGCCGCAGCTCGTCTACGGTTTTTGCCATAGATTTTTGACCTCCTTCTTGATTGCCGGAATCTTTTGCCGGCTGATTTTTATTTGCCTCAACCGCCGCTTTCGCTGCGGGTGTGACCGTAGGAATGGTGTCAGGAGCGAACATTCCGGGAGCAAGGTGCATTTGGCGCCCGCCGACAAAGAGCGTACGCCCGTCTGCACTTGCTGCGATGTTCAGCGGCTCGATGTCTTCCAGAACTTCATCGGCAAAGCCTTTTTCAACGGCTTCACGCCCTGTCATGTAGGTGGTGTCCGCCATCAAGCCAAGGATTTCGTCTTTTGACATTCCTGTTTTTCTGGCGTATATCTCCGCCTGCATTTTGTCCCATTCGTCCTGTTCATCGGCAATCTCTCTCAGCTCGTCGGCGTTATAACCGCCGAACATGAAGCCCCAGCATTTGTGTATCATGATGAGGCTTGACGGGTTTACTTTCACCGTATCGCAGGCGCACATGATGAGAGAGCCGCCCGACATTGCAACGCCGTCTACAATGCAGGTCAGCTTTGCGCCGGCTCTTGCCAAATCGCGGAGGCGATTATGTATGGTGTTCGATACGCCGGCATCTCCGCCGTAGCTGTTCATCCTGACGGTAATTTTCTTGCACCCGCTAATCTGCTGCAGGTCCTCCAGGAACTCAGAAAGCAGAATATACTGCCCATCAATGGGGTTTCCGTCCCAATCCGTGGGCTGTTGCTCATAGATATAGCCGTACATGGTGATTTCAGCGCTGTTCCCGTCCTTGCTGGCCATGGCGTAAACTTCTTTTTGGACATTTACATTTTTTCTAAAAGGCATTAAAAGCCCTCCTTCCAAATATCGTCTTCGGGATCACACTCTTTTTCCAGCCACTCTTTTAAGCCCTCAGCACACCGCTCGTCGCAGCGGCGCTCATATTCCTTCGGGCAAAAAGAGCACGCTTCATTTCCGATGCTGAGAATTACCCTTGCAACGGTTTCCGGGTCAACAAGCTGTAGATATTTCAGATTACTCATCGCCCTTACTTCCTTCCTCCAGATCATCTGCATCAATCTCAATATCCTGCGGCGCCGCACCTGCAGAGTTTAATACCTGCATTTCGTGGACAACCTGTTCGGCGTTCGTTTCCCAGTCTCCGCCGCCGATTTCCCGTGTCACCTGTGCATGCGTTTTAATACCTTTACTTGTGAGCAGTATTGCGGCCTTCGCCTCCTTCAGCGGGTCAAGCTGACCTTGCGTAGGTCCGATCCATTCAGCTCTCGCATAAGCTGCTCTGATAAGCGGGTCAGCAAAGAACCCGGGAGCGTTGATTCGGCCACGAGCAATTGCCTCTGCAAGCCAAATTTCGTAGATTGGCTGGCAAAAACTATTGACAAACCACTCTCGGCGCATTTTGAAGGCTTCCCATGCCTCCAAAAGAGCACCACGGCTGGCTGAATAGGAGCTGTTAAACTCCTTAATCAGGACATCGTAGGGCAATTCCAGCGCAGCGCCGATCTCTCTGCAAATGGTTTTGACAAAAACATCAAAACCAGAAGTAGGAATGTTTGGGTTTCCGAACTGCACATCTTCGCCCTCAGCCAAGACGTTGATCTGACCGGGACCCATTTCGTACTCATGGTCATTCTCAGAAACTCCACCGCTTGGGTTTTCCCCTGGTACATCAGCAAGCCCATCTCCCACCTCGTTGAACGGCATATTTGCTGGGTCTGTTTTCGTTACAATCCAGGCAGAAAAGAATGATTGTACCAAAGCCGCCATAAGCTCACTTTCTGTATATCGCCGGAGCTGGAGCAGTGTTTCGATTACGGGAGCAAGATAGGGAACTCCACGGTACTGATCTGCACGCTCACTGTCTGTCACATGTAAGATATTCGGCAGGCCGGTGTTGTTTCCATACGCAAGCACTCTTGCAGGCTTTTCTTGCTTCTTCGTAAGCTCATGGGGGTAATTGTTGTGGATGTAATAGGCCACAACCATGCCGCTGCTGTCCACCTCAACACCGTCATAGATCGCATTCCCGTTATCCTTGTTTACCCCTTCAGATAATCTGGATAATGTGCCGTTTATTGTAGGTGTGCGTATACGGTCTGCCTCAACCAAGTGAATTCTGAGAGAATAAGGGCTCTCCGGAATCCCCTCTTTGTGTTTCACGACAGCAAAAACATCGCCGTTCATCAGCCATGATTTTAGTGCAAGCTGCTGCATGCCCTGAAAATCATTCATGCCGATAGCATCACAGGCTCTCTTTTTCGACGCCCACAGTGCAAATTCCGCCTCTGTCTTGCGTTGCCACGCCCGAGCGCTTTCCTCGGTCAATCCCAGCAAAGACCTATCAATGGTGCTTTGCAGGGACAATCCCACGCCCACTACCTTAGTGCGTGTTGTATTTATTGCGGCAGCAGCCACCGGGGAGGACATATAAAGCACTCTGGAGCGCTGACGCAGCGTCATATTGTTCCAGTTAATATCCTCGTTTGGGCTTCCGCTGGACGCCGTGAACCCTTTCATAGATCGCTTCGTGAGACTGGCACCGGCTTCACTGTAGCCTTTGGCGTTTGGTGCAGTTGTCACTCCACGGATCTGATTCTTTTTTACCATGGGTACACCCCCTTGTTTGTAAAATAAAACGGATGTCCGGCGGCGAAAGGAGTGTGAAAGAAGCAAAATCACAAAACTCCGCCGGATCACCCGTGGCAAAAGCTCTTTCGAGCCAATACCCAATTACCAGTCTCTCGGCACAACGCCAAGAGCTTTTCTGGGGCGTTTCCCATCAAGCTGCCCCTGTAATTCTTCCACTTCTTGTTCGAGCGCATCAATTTCCTTTTTGAGCGCCGGAAGGTCAAATCTTGTCAACTGTCTATCATCAATGGTGTAAGATTTTACGCCGCCTTCCACCAAAGCAAGGTACGCTGCATAGAGCTTTTTCAACGCCTCTCGTCTGAAAGTCAGCTTTGCCTTAATCGTTGTCTGGTCTATCATGCTATCACCTACAATTCTCCAAAGTAGTCATCAATTCCTCGTGAGCGTTTTCGCTTTTTCTGCGGTACTGGTTTCGGAACCTGGATTGCTTTTTCTGGAGCTACAGACTGCCCCCTCGCAATTTTTAACTTTCGATCAATCGCATCGAGATCCTTTGGCATGGCCTTGAATGCCGCATTTGCATAGTTCCGTAAATCAAGCGGCTCGTTACGTTCATGGCCGGGTATCTTCTCCCATTGCCATGGTTGCTTATGATTCGACTTGTAAACCAAATGCTCTGACAGAAGCCCATGAAAATAGGCGCCGCCGTAATCATCACGCCGGGGAAAATGACAAAAGCGTGGACCCGGCGTTTGTACCCGCAGATTATCCATAATGACCTGCTTGCCTGCGTCTACACCAATTTGGTACTGCCAGCAATACCCAATGATTCTCTGATTAACCACAATCTTTTGACGCTTGGGAGCGTCCGTATAGGGCTTATCAGGACCGGGCATACCCTTCACACAGAAAACTTTTTTTCCTATTCTCTTCTGACACTGCGTCCTGACCTCCTGTGTAAAGTGTCCGCCTTCGTCCACAAATTTCATGGATACAGCAAGTCGTATCCCATCGGAAAAAGAAAGTACCCGGTCGAAAACAAGCTCATCGAGTTGTCTCCAAACTGCCTCATCATCTGGTCTACCGAATACAACACCTTTCTCAATCCCCCAGGATTCACCGAAATGACCATGACCCACAATTTCATATTCCATACGGTCATCTTGGGTGTCAACGCCGGCAGTCAAAACAAGCACACCGTCCGGCAGCTCTGCACCGTATTCCTCACGTCTGCCAAGAATGGTATCTTCATCTTCGATATCGCCCCGGTTCTCCCACAACTGGCCGAAGCAGGTGTTATAGACAACCTGCATTTTTCCAGTGTCACCTAATGCCTCAAGGTATTGCAGAACGATGGTATTCCAACTTTTCCACTGGCTCACAAAGGCATTTAACCAAAATGATCGTGTGCCATTTGCAAGTGCTGCAGGATTATCAGCCTCCCATTTGGCAGGTTGCCGCTTCATCGTGATTTCGTCCGATATGCACCCGCAACCCGGACAAATATACCATACGCTTTTTACGGTATAGGTCTTTGCCTTTGCCACTTCCTCTTCTTTGTATTCGTAGCGAATCTGCTCCCATTGGATTTCATGATATTCTCCACAATGGGGACATTTGGACTTCCAGCGCTCCATTGTCCCCTTGTTATAGGCTTTCTCAATATTGCTTGTGCCTTTGATGGTAGGTGTTGAAACCTCCACCGCCTTTGCATTATAGAATGTAGTCTGACGAGCCATGGCCAAATCCCACGGGTCACCTTCGTTTCCGGCGCTCACAGCCCAGCGGTCTCTTTCATCACCAAACACATACCGAATCGGCTTTGATGCCAAGGAATGGGCTTCCGTAGAGCCACATAGTGTCAAAATGCCGCCCGGATAGCTCTTTTGGAGTATGGTATTTGCGCTGTCCCTGCTCTTTTCCGGTGCCACTCTCTTTTTCAAGGTGGGGCAGTCCCGGATCATTGGGGCTATACGCAATTTGGAGTACTCTTTTGCGTCAACGCCAGTGGGGTGAACGAACAGCATTGAACCGGGGTCTTGATCGATAACGTAACCAATACAGTTATTCAGCACTTCGCTTTTTCCAACCTGTGAGGCCGCTACAACTACCTCATGACGTATTTTGGGGTCAGAAAAGGCGTCCATTATTTCCCGGAGATAGGGAGTGCGTTCAGTGCGCCACGGTCCTGGTTCTGCACTGCTTTCTGACGACAAGCGCCGGTTCTTTTCTGCCCACTCCGTCACTGTAAAATCTTTTGGCGGCAAAAGATTTTTATACAGTTTCGCACCCAGTCTGGCTGTTCGCTTAGGGATTTCTTTAGTCATCATCAAGCTCACGCTCCATATCCCATGCCCGGCGGTCGCGCACTCTTTCTTCGTATCGAGCCGGATCATAGTTATAGTCTGCAAGCTCTGTCATGATCTGGTGAACCTCTTTCTGGATAATTGCAGAAGCCTCCGCAGGGGTTTGAACTCCGGCAACGTCCACCGCTAGCCGTCCGGGCAATGCCAGCAAGGCGCTGCGCATAGCGAAAATCATATCGCCTACCAGAGCCTCAATATCTTCTTCTCTGTGCATTTTTCCCTTCAGCTCGTCCGCCTCCAACTTGGCAATGTCAGCTTTTGATTTCTTCAGCAGAGCGTCAGCGGCACGTTTGGTTCTCTCAATCTTCTTTTCGTCCTCGTCTTGTTTGTCATGTTCCTTACTTCCAAAATATCTTTGGATCGTGTCGATCATATTGTAAACGCTGTTCCCAGCCTTTTTTACCACACCGTCCTCGACAAGCCGCCGGAGATGACGGGCAGAAATTCCAAGAATAAGAGCCATTTCAGGGGGAGAAACAAGCGTTTCCTCTGTGATTTTTTGCTGATTCATCGCTATTTTCTCTCCTTTCCTCTCTTTTTTCTCTTTGGGACCGGACACAGCTGTTTTTTTCCATGGTAACTAGGCGTTTTTCGGGGTCGTCGAGCCCGCAGAGCATGGGGTGGGGCCGTCACAGTACCTTTTTCTGCGTTGCAACCACCCTATGCGCTGTTTTTTGGTGCGGCAAGGTTTACTACTTGCCTTTAATCCTAACCGCCTTATGCGAGCTCTTATGGCCGTTTCCCGCTGTTTCCTCAGCGAATCAGATGCGTGCGAGGATCTCAGCACGACTATAGGTCTTTCCTTGTGCCATCATGTTGATAAATTCTTCCTTGGAGAAATCAGACAACCGAAATATTTCTTCCGGCCGCATACCAAGCTGCTTGCTTATCTCTTTTACGTCTTTACCTTCGTCCAAAAGCTTCTTGACAATTGCTTTCATAGGTTCGAGGAGATGAGTGCCACGAGCACGGTTGTGCGTGATAGTTCCATACATATCCTCGGCTTCACTGTCGTGTTGTACGATTACTACCGGCACCTTACCGCTGAGCTTCGTTTTCAGCGGTTCCCGTCCTGAAACCGTCCAGCGGTGGAACCCGTCAATGATCGTGTAGTCCGGGCGGCATACAATGGGAAGCGTCCAGCCATTGGTGAGTATTGACTGTACCAGCAGCTTTAAGTTTTCCTCACTTACCTTGTTAGGGTTATAATCGTTTGCATGTAGGAGCTTACGATCCACCCATTGCAAAGACCCGAGAGGGGAGAAGAGGTCTATCTCAGCCATGTATCTCACCACCCTTCGCCCGGAACTTTTTGGCATAGGTAGCATAATCACCGAACACATTTTGATACACGGCTCGCAGGGTGCGAAGTTTGGGATCTCCGGCTACCAGCGCATCGTACATCTTTTTATAGTGTTTTGGAAGGGCCATTGCGTCAATCTTGATGAAAGCGTGCTTGTACTGCTTTCCGACACGACGTGTTGTTGGATTGGTAAAGTGCCGGTCAAATTCTTCAAAGAGCATCTTTCTCACCAGCTCCTTGAAATCCCGTTTGTCACCTGCCTCATTCTGGCGCCTGGTTTTGGAGCTGCGCTTGTACCATTCCGTATCCCAATAGAGCAGGGTCATGTAGGCATTTGGTTCCCGCCGTTCGATTCTTTGCCAAAGATCGGGATCTGTTTCAGCAACATGTTTTAGTCCCCGGAGGCTGTCACAGGCAAAGAAGTTGGAGATCCGAAGCGAATGGCGGTTTTCTCCGGCCTGGTATATCCACAGGTACGCTTCGGGAATATCCAGGTGATTATCTCGAATGTACATCCACACATCGTTGTCGGTCCAGTCGTAGATGGGATAGATGGTGTTCGAGCCAGTAATTCCCTGCCGGCCAATATTAAGTGTACTCATGTACTGGAGCCGCTGCAGTGATTCCGCAGCACGGACACCGGTCATCATGATTCCGTCCTTAGTAATCCGGGGAAGGAAGGTCTGATAGTTTACGCTGCCCACTTTCGTCATATATGGGCTAGACGTGATGGCGAAAGCAGGAGGCTTCCGCACCCACACATCTTCTTTGCCCGGCTCCCAGGTGATCCAGCTCTCATCATTCGTGAGCTGGTTAAAACAGGACACTTGCTTCAGTGGAAGACAATACCAGTCGAACTTGGCACCCGCCATGAGAAATTTCTTGCGCCAGGATTTCATCGCATCGATTGAACAGTCGTAAATCGCTTCTTCGTCAATGAAAATACAGGTAAGCTGCCCAGCGTCGATCTCTCCACGCTGAATCAGTTTGTACACAATGTCTGCCATGCAGATAGAGTCTTTGCCGCCTGACAGGCTCATATAAACCTTTACGCCATTGGAGAAAATGTTCCGTACCCTTATGAAAGCGGCATCGACACAGCTCATGGAACCCTTGGATCTCTTTACAGCCATATCTTCTCACCACATTTCGGGCAGACCACATACTTACCAACGGGCTGCGTATCCTCAGCGTGATCGGTATTTGCATCGGAGATGTCTGCGGATTGTGCTGTCCGCATTTCCTCCTCTTTTTGATAAGTCTCTGCGGCGCCGGTCATTTCGGATTTCTTTTCCTCGGTGATCAGACCGTAGGACGACATGATCTTGTCCACGTCTTCGGAATCTGCGACAAGAGAGCGAAGCAGCTCATCATCATATCCGGGGACATCAAGGTCATCTCCCAGCTCAGCTATCAGTTCATCGAACACCTTCAGATCATCAACGCCAAGATCGAAAATGCGATTATCTGCCATCATCAGCTTTTTCTTCTCATTTTCAGAAAGACCCTGAACGACATAGCAGTCCGCATTTTCTCTACCCATTGAAAGAAGCGTTTCGTACAGACCATTTCCGGCGAGAATCACGCCATTTTCATCACAAACGATGGGACGAATCTGCCCGAACATTTCAACAGATCGGCGGAACTCCGTAATCTGTTTGTCTGTATGCATGCGAACGTTCTTTTCCGGCCGGTGCAGTTCTGAGAGCTTTTTGGTGACGGTTTTCATGCCCTCACCGCCTTTCGTTTCTCCCAGATATGCCAACCAACGGCAACCAGGATTCCTGCACCAACAAGGTAAATGCGGATCGATGCCATGAGCGTCCACATGCCCATGACGCCGATGGGGACAAGGATATGCCACAACGTAATCAGAGCTACGTTGACAGCGAGACCAATTTTCTTTCCAAAGGCGATGTAAATGCTGTACATAGCAGATGAGAGAGTTGACGTGCCAATAATGGTAATCAGAATGGCTTTTACAACGCTCAGCGCCGGCGTAAAGTTCGCCCAAGCCAGCAAAAACGTGATTGCCATATAGATTCCAAAGAACACGCCGCCCAAGGTGAACGCTTTCTTCATGTTCACCTTGGCTGTTCCATCTTCGTTCTTTTCGTTGTAGGAAAGGATCTTAAAGAAATATGGATAGGTAAACGGTCCGGGGAGCAGCAAAACAGATTTCCAAATGCCCTGCCCCAAGTTTGCACGGTCAAATCCCATAGAAATTTCATTGAGATTTCCCCAGGAATGGAACAGAGCAGCGACGGTGACAGCCAATGCAAGCAGATATACGATGATCCAGCCAAATCCGTCTGTCAGTACGTTTCGGATCATACCGAAGCGGAACAGGATAATCAAAAATACAACTGCTTCCACATACGCAATAAAGGTGCCTCCGACCGTTCCGATCGGCGTATCAGCAAATACTGCCTGCATTCCGTTCATTGATAACCAACTCTGGAACACACACATCACGCCGCAGACCCACATCATGGGCCTGGAGCAAAACACATCACGTACCTTTGGAATCTTTGTGGCTGCAACACCAAACAAGATACAAGCTACCGTGTTTCCGGCAACCCAAATCAGCGATGGAACAATACCGTAGGTTTGCGTCATGACCACACCGTTCATCAGCGAACCGATACCAGCCCATGTTGCACAAATACTCAGTGCATAGTACAGCAGGGGATTGCTTTTGAATTTTTCCTTAATAGCTTTAATCACTTTCGTGTCCTCCTTTTTTCATGTGCCCGCTGCCAGCCTCTTAGGCGAACCGATACCAGCCCGAGCTATACCCTGCGCAAAGGAGAAACGCAAGGCCAAAAGCCTCCTTTCTGCATAAAAGTAGCGACCCCTCCAAAAAGGGGCCGCTTGGCTATGTAGAATTTTACAAGCTACACGATACCACACCTATAACGTGTTTGCAAGGATCATGAGGCGTCACGTTGTGCCACGTCGAAACAGTAGGGGATATGTCGTAGCACATTGTTTCAGCGGGAAACAGATCGGGGTAATTTCATGTACCGATAGCAGGTGGATTTAACACTTTCCTCAGTATTCCACCCACCCATCAGCCCGGCAACCTCTTTCCAGGTTAAGCCCCGGACAAACCGCAGCCGAAAAATCAGCTTGGTGCAGCCATCGTCTATGGTGGAAATAAACTCTGTGATTCTTTGTTCCTCAGCTTTTACAGCCTGCTGTAATTTGGCAATATCCGATTCCATTTCCAAGATTTCGATTGCCAGATCACCAACCTTGTCTTTTACTCCAGGAGCGTGAGGCATTCCTGTAAGGACCTGCCCGGCTGGAGCAATAGACTCTTGCAAAGAGCGCAAAGTCTCCCTGCTCTCATGCAGCTTCTGTAAAAGGCGCCAGTGTTCAGTAAGCTCTCGTAATGTCATCGAACAGTTCCCTCCTATTGCATTATCTCAAACTGTCTGCTAAAATAGATTTTGGGTTACGGGGAGTCCGAGCACTTGCGAGGGCTTCTCTTTTTTATGCCTTTTTGCCGGATCCGTCGTTGGAAGTGACCGTGAACGGGATAAACATCTCCGGTAGGAAATTCACCTCGTACCGATATTCGTCTACAGAAGCGCCGGAAACATCTTCGACCACATAGCAAGTCCAGTCATTCAGGTAAACCATGTGCTTTTTGTAGCGCCCTTTTGTAACTTCCACGGTGATTTCCAGCTCGTTTTCCATGTTGTTTGAAATGGAAAACCTGCCAATCAGCTCAAACAGGGGCTTGTCCGTTCTGGCGTTGATTACAGCCAGTCTCCGGGTAACGTTGAAATTGTCTGCTTGTTGGGAAATATTATGGGAAACTTTATCAGCCTCCGTACACCCGCAGAGAGACAGAAGCATGACGGCACACAGCAGAATTGACAATACTTTTTTCATTTCATTTTTCCTCACTTTCATTTTTTAAGTCCATCTTTGCCCCGCAGTTGGGTCAGTAATTATAATTTAAAATGCAAGTCCCGTAATGCTCAAACCCACAGGCAGAGCAACGATCCCCCTCAATCTCTTTTCTCCAATCCTCAAAGCACGGTTCCCACCGTCCATGCACTACCGGGGCAACGTCGGCGGCGGGCAGCTTTTCCATCTCATCTTGCAAACCCTGAATCTCTTTTGGCGTAATGTATCGGTCTTCGATAAAACCTGTGGCCATCATGTTCGCAATGGCGTCAACAACAAATCTCCGCTCTATGTACTCAGCCATTGTCTTCTCCTTCTTCCACTGGAATCAAAATGTATTTGGGAATCAATATGTAACCGTGTTCACCCATCTTAATCACCTCCTATGATACCAGATAGCTGGACGGCTTCGCCGGGTTTCAGAGACGGGAACCTGGTGGGATCACAGCCAAAAATGCTTTCTTCATCTGTGTTGTACACCATGACCCAATCAAAATTAACGCCAGCTGGATAAAATATCTCTTTCGCCTCCGGCCACACAACCTTAATTGCTTTGGCCAGTTCCATTTCCTCCGGCGTCCAGCAAGGTATTTTGTGGATACATTCCGGGTGGTTGATCATGTGGCACAGAGCAGTAGACCTCACTTTGCCCCTTCCACAAATGATCCTTCCGTCTTCCCTGATTTCCAATTCTCCAAGGTCTTTGTAAGGATAGTCTGCTATAAACCTTTCTCCGACCTCAACCCCCAGAATCTCGCAAATGCGGGGCTTAGACTTGTTTTCCATGTTCTTCTCCTTTCTCCGGCTTGCGGCGGTAGGCAAGTCCTACGATCTTTGCAAGATCAATGCTGCCTCCACGATCAAGCCATACGACGTTATCATCGGTGTCTACCAATCCCCATACACCGCCTGCGATTTCCAGCCACACCGGATCCCCGTCCATCTCCCGCAGCTCCTCAAGGGTCAGAGGGGAGTTGGGCGGCGGGGTAATGGTAGGTTGCGTGTTGAGGAAATGTTCCATTAAAACTGCATCGTGCACTCCTCCGTAATTTGCACGTGCGTCTTTTATCGCAGCATCTGCATCAATCAGCCTCATTGTCTGCCTCCTCCCTCTTTTTCAGCGCTGCCTCGGCTTCTTCACGAGTCATAAAGACGGTTTTGCCAAGTGCCGAGGCTTCAAATCCGTTTACATTCGAGTAAATTCCGTCAATCAGTTCCCACCCAATAAGCACAGAACAAGTGGAAATGTGAATGGATATGACTTTGTAGATTGATATGAAGCCTCGTTTATTAGCCTCATAAACAATATCCCCGACCTTGCACGGCAGCACCGCCAGCCGTCCGTCCTTCTCGGCTTGGAGAAGCTCCTCGAGGTGATCAATATAACCACCTTCGATCATGTGTCGAAACATTTTGGCTATTTTTGCCACATCGTCGGAGCATAATTCCTTGATATCTTCTGGCTCCAGACCTGTGTCCTCATAGGCTGCGAGTCGGTCTACCTCCGGGAAATCACCGTACACAACCCCGTTTAGGCGTATACACCAGTGCCCATTTTCAAAAAATGTCACTCGTTCCATGTCAATCCTCCTTCTTTGGGCCACGCCACTGCCAATATTCGCATTTGCGACTACCGCCAGCGGCAAGTATGCCATGCTGTTTTAGGTGATCGCAGGTCACCAGGTTTTTAGACTTTTCCCACCTTTGGCCGTTGATACAGCACCAGCACATACCACACAGATCATTCAGCGCTGCGTCCCGCTCCTCCAGCAGGGTTTCGATGGCAAAGCACATTTCGGCAATGAGGGATCTAGGCTCCTTAAATTCCCGCCGGAAATGATTCCCATTCCAGCTATACCCACGCCTAATCAGGTCTTTGTAATCCATGTTCATTCTCCTTTCGGCGGCTCCGGCAGGGGCTGCCAGTGGGTTACATGGCAATTGCAAGCTCGATTCCAGTTTCCTGTGATGTCGTAATAGCAATCAAGAACGCTCATTGTTGTACCATCATATCCGATCGGAGTTCCATTCTCGCCGTATTTGTGATTTTCATTCACGTCCATGCACCCACCGTGCCAATAATTTATACTTGTGCATATTAAATAGTGACCCTTGCGTTCCGGCAGTCTGTCCTCAACGTTGATCCAGCCGCCGTCCTGCTGGGCACGGAGGGCGGAAACAGCCATCGAAACCGCACAATCAAAATCTGGGTCAATCCCATCTGCGCAGCGGGTCAGATAGTCAATCGCTTCTTCAGTGGTCATTTCTTCACCTCCAAAATCTCGGGGTTGTCGTGGACGTTGCCGATAACCTCAAAAGTCGTATCACCCACAAATGAATCAAAAATCGCACGACTTCCGCCCCACGTTACCATAAAGCACCCATTGTCAAAGTCCACACTGGATAACCCCAAAATCGGGTCTTGGCTTGGCAGCGGAAGGGATATTCTCACGATATCTCCCTCAAAAATCTTTGTGCCGTTCTTGTCGGTTAAGCCGGTGTACTGACCCACGGTGACAGGGTCAACACGTACCATACTCCAAAAATCTCCAATGCTGGGGTCATCGGTTTGCCGGTGGGCGAGTGGAAAAATAAGTGATCCCTCCTCCCATAAGTCATTATCCAGTCGCTTGCCACGAAACAAAATTTCTCTCATTTCTCTATCTCCTTCCGTTCATTCAGCCTTGCAATGAAACGTCGGACATTCTTTGAAGCCTGTTTCAGGGAAACGCTGAATTTTCCAATTTCGTCCGCAAAATCAACTCCCAAAAGGTCAAAACTGTTAAAGCTCGCATATGACCTCTTGCATGAGTACGTTCGGGCGATCTCATTGGCTCGATTCCTGCTGATTCCACGGGACATGAGATTTTTGACAAACTTTTTTCTGGTCATTTATCCATCTCCTTTCCAATCTCGCCGCCGTCCAGTGTGAGTTGTCCGTCAAGGTTTTTGTCGTCCATCCACCAGCGAAACACATCATCTGCGGTTTTCCAGCGGGTTTCAACCCCTCTCTCCTCCCGCACTTTAATCATTCTCTCAAACGATTTGAGATACATCTCTTTGTACTTGGGCCAAATCCGAAACTCTGTGTATCGTCTTTTGCTTGCAATCGGGCAGCCGACGCACCCGCAGCGGCTAAATCCCATATCGTACACGGGGTTGATCTCCACCTTACCGTCCCTCAAAAAGTCCCACACATCCCGGTCAGTAAAATCCACAATGGGGTGGATCTTGATTTTGGCCTTTACCTGGCACGGGGCAATGATCCGCTGATCCCAGTTGTCAAAGTCAAAAACGACTTTGTCCGCCCGTGTTTTGCCGAAGAGCTCGGCAACGCCGGAATCAGCTCGCCCATTGCTCTCACCGCTGCGTATCCCCAACACCATACACCGGTGGTTGCCGCCGCCCTCCTTGAGCACCTGGCAGCAATACCTTACCCTCCGAGTAGGCGGAATAAGTTTTTGAGGAATGAGCTGCCACATACTGGTGGGATGCCCTTTGTAGGTGGGATAATTGATGGTGCAGGGCACTCCGGCAAGCTCCAGCTCGTGGAATTTTTTGCGTACGTGCCTCACGGTCTCCGGGGCGTCTGCCGTGGTGTGATTGTGGGATACCTCAAACCTCACCCCGGATCGCTTCAGCAGCTCCAAGCAGACCTTGCTGTCTTTCCCGCCGCTGTAAGCCAGCAGCAGGGGCTTCTGGTAGTAAAACTCGCTTAGTTCAGCCGCCTGCTTCAGGCGCTGGATTGCTTTGTGTTCTTTGTCCATCTTCAATCTCCTTTATCGCCCGAAACACCGGGTAAAACTGCTGTGTCACCACACTTGTTCTCCCCATTGCTCCGCCATAGCTTTAGCAATACCAGGGAATGTTTTTGAGCGTGTTTTCGGGTCTCACTCTTTTCTGCCTTGGAATCGTCTGTAATTGCCGTGAGCGTCCTTGCAGCCCCCATTCACATACGGCTCATGATATTCCATAATTTCTGTAGGCATAAGAGGCGGTAGACCTTTGAGCCATAAACAAGTGCGTTTGCTGTACGGGTGCCCAAACCAATAAGGCTGTATTGCCTGATTGTATGGAGGCAAGCCTACTATCTTCATAGGAGTTGGGTTTTCTATGGCAATCTTAGGACAATCAGCATGGTAGAATTTCAAGAAAAACTCTTTCGCCTCCATTGCTTTTTCAAACCGCTCTGGTACAATCTCACCATTGACCCTCATTCTTACGGCTCCGGCATTAGTCATGTATGTACAGGGGGGGAATGCAATAATCATGTCCCATTTAATTTTCAGCATTTCCAATGCGTCCACCTGCAAATGCCATTCTGGGTACCCTCCAGAACAAGGCTCAATATCGCAGCTGTAGGCTTCGTGACCCAAGGATCTAAATGCCTTGCATACTTCCTGTGATTCTTCACAGGCAACCAATACTTTCATTTCTTCCTCCTATGCGTAATTAGCATCGTCTGAAAACAAGCTGGTCTGCCCAATTGGCTCAAAATTTTGCCAGATGACTTCTTGTGCCAGTGCGGCAGAAGTGGTCCAAGAATAAACGCTGTCCTTGTACCACCCCTGCAGGGCGGTATTGTACAGATCGCTGTCATAACCGCTGATAACGATTTTTGCTCTGCTCTCTGTGATCAGTTCCAGCAGCCGTTCTTGCTGCTCATCGTTCATTTCGTAGCGGTACATTTTGCCGCTCTTTCGGGTGGAACGGACATAAGGCGGGTCTAGGTACATCAGCACATCAGGGCTGTTATAGCGCTCAATCAGCCGGAAAGCGTCCATGTGCTCGATCTGCACCAGATTGGTGGTGCTGCCTCTAAGGCGTTGTGCTGCAAGATCAATGGTATCTGTGATCCCGCCCCATTTGCAGGCAGTTCCACCGATTTTCATCTGCTTATGGTTCCTCCAACCGCATTTACCGTCCATCTTTGCGCCTATGGCCTGAGTAGTACGCACCATATAACGCCGAGCTTTTTCTAGTGGATCCTCGCAGGCCTTAAAGGATCTGTCATATTCCTCTCGGCTGTACGGGGTAAGAGCCAGCACCCGTTTTAACTTCTCTGGTTGCTCCCGCAGCACCTGGAACAGGTTGACAACATCGCTGTCCAGGTCATTTATGGTCTCTACCGCCCCTGAAGCCTTATTGAAAAAGACAGCGCCGGACCCGCAGAACGGCTCCAAGTAGACCATTTTTTCGTAACCCTCTGGGAAATGAGATATGATCCAGTTTGCAATGCCCCATTTACTGCCGGGGTATCTGATTATGGCTTTCATTTCGCTTCCTCCGTGTATGCACCCTCACCCTCCGTCGATCCTTGGGCACCTTCTCCGCCTGGCGCTATGGTTATTCCAAAAAAGAAAATTATCCATAGCAGAAATAGATCGTGCTTCCCAGGGTGCGATCATGGTAAGAGTAATATATTTTCCCGGAAACACACCCGCTTTGTCCTACAACATCAGCAGGAATCGTACACCCATACTCCAAAACCCTTTTTGCGTTTCGGACGCATTTGGAGGTAGGTGTGCGCTTCAGGCTCCCGTTCCTCACACAGCCATATTGTCCAGGCTGATAAATTACTCCCCGGATCGTATCAGGATACCGACTGCTTTTCACCCGGTTTATTACCACGCTGGCAACAGCCTGCTGCACCCAATCCGGGAACCAATTACAGCCTGCCTCTGCATAGACCACACGAGCCAGCAGGTCGAGGTCTGCTGCCGTGTAATCCATTGCGATCAGGATCTCCTTACCGTCCTTCAGGCGGGAGAAATAATCGGTCTTCTGGTATCCAAGGCCCTGGGTTTCAATCTTGCGGTTTCTCAGGGCTTCGTATTCCCTGCCCTGGGCCATCGCCTCTGCGGAGCCGTTCTGCGCACATTTCCGCATTTCGGCGTAGTAGTCGATATTTCGAACCTGCGGCGGGAATGTCAGAGCCACGGATACCAGCAAGCAGATGATGTATTTCATGCGAACCCCTCCCAGTAAATCCCATGATCCCGCAGAATCTGGGGAAATTCCTGGGCAAAGAATTTGATCTGCTTTTTGGAGAGGTAGATCATGTCGCCAAACACCTTCCCACTGCTGATTGCCACGCCCTTTTTGCTGTCGTCAATGATGTACCGCAGACCACCGGGGCAGTCGCTGTCGATCACTCTGACGCTGTACTTTTCTTCCAGCGCTGTTGCTTTCCAATCGGTCACGCTGATTCCTCCTTTCCAAATTCTCAGTCATTCTGATTTTGCTGTGGGCACTTCATTCAGTAGCCTTTCAGCCCTTTTTTTAAGATCGGGCAAAAGTTCCTCTTGCCTAGCTTTCAACCGATCGATCTCTTTCAGGTACCCACGAATTGTCTTTTCACGGAACTTCTTGAGATGGGATACCCGCACTTTCCGTTCCAGATCGGTACGGTGGGTAGTTAATGTCTGCATTGCCAGATCTGCCGCATAAAACACATATTTGTGTCCGCATGACGGACAAACGAAATAGTGGATTTCCAGATCTGATTTTCTCGTCACTTCAAAAGAAAGCGGCGTCACGTCAAATTCGGCCTGGCAAAAATTGCATTCCACTTTCATAGCTTCTCCTTTCCACTCGCCGGTCTTCTCAATTCACGATGTTTCCCCGTGCGTCATAGACTAGCGACTGATCCTTGATTGCCAAAAGGATTCTGTACGCCTTTCGCAAGGTCAAAAGATCGAAATACCCGAAATGACATTCTTCCACCGGGATATTCAATTTTCTTGCCAGCCAAGCGTACATATCTGATCGCTTTTTTTGAGCTTTCGACTTCCCTTGCCATTTGCTGTCAAAGATTTCGTGGCACATCTTTTTCCCTTTTCGCATATTGGCATCAGCCAGTATTCCAAGGGCTTCTCTGGGTCTCGGTTTATGCGTTCCCACATAGGCGCCGCAGCTCCGGCACAAGTAGCAATAACCGCTGCCATACGGTTTCCCGTATATCTCTGCATTGGATACATAGGCTACCTTTCCTCCGCAGAGATTGCACACCTTCGGGTGAAGATTCACAGTGCTCATTTTCCTTTCTCCATCTCTTCCCGCAAGCTCTCCTTGATGTAATAATCAAGCCCCAGCTTCTGGCAAAGCGTTTCAGTCTTTTCGCCGAACGCCTTCCAGTCGATATCCGATGGGTGATAGTTCAGCTTACCAATTTTCACTCGGTTTGCAATCCGACTGACCAGGTGAAGCTCAATGAAAAAATTCCTTTCATCGGTGACCGGTTCAAACGAAACCCAGGTGTTTATGCCTTGAATATGCGCTTCCGAAAGGCTGTCCAGCCTCGCCCTGTAAGTGTCTGCAGATACGCCGTCAAGAGTGATCCCGTACCAGTCGTTTTCGTCCAGCAGGTCAAAATCTCGACTGCCGTCGCCCTTAGTCAGAATCTGGACGTGATTTCCGTACTCCTTAAGGAGCTTGATAATCTCCCGGGTCGTGCTGGTATCATAGCCCGTGGGGTAAGGGTCGCACGTAAAACAGAGGTGCACCAGTTTTCCCCGGAGGGTAGTATCTTTGTCGAGCTGTGTGCGAACCTTGCCTATAATGTTCTTCTTCGGTTCCACATGACTGTGGAAATCTTCCTTGGTGCGATGCAACACATTGGGTGCAAAGCAGTAATAGCAACGGTGCGGGCAGCCGGTATAGATATTTAATGCCCACTCTCCATATTCAGCTGCTTTCCCGCCTGGTTCATAAATTGGTCCTGCCATTTTGATCCTCTCCTTTTTCAACGTCATCAAGGGCACATATCACAACTGAATTGCCGTGGCGGATATCCAGCAGCTCGGCTTGGTACAAGAATTCTCCTTTATCCGATTTGCGGAGAATGCAGCCGGTCAGGCGATATATTCCGCCGGCGCCTTTCCGTGTGACAAAGCGCCCCATGTTTTGCTTGACTCTTGTCAATTCCATGTTTTTGCACTCAGCCTTTCTATAATTCGGTATTCCTGCCGGGGCAGGTGCCGCCGGAGCATATCCAGCGGCCACCGTTCCATGCGCTTGATGGTAATCTACTCATGCGCTCACCCCCAGCGCCGACTTATTTGTACGCCACCGCACACAGGATTTGGCAAATCCCTCCGTAAAGGATCTGACCTCTTTGGGAGCGGAGCAATTTCCAAAACCGTGTAGTTGCTGGATTCTCCCGGTTTCCACATCAATCTCAGCGGTGAAAAAAGGCTTGTCCGGTTTCTCATAACTGCGGATAAAGAAGATCATACTTCTCCCGGCGATATGATTCTCGTAATACATCTTCATTCCTACGCAGTGGTTCAGGCACTGTCCTTCTGTGGTCAAATCACTGCGTTTTTGAGGATATACCACGCAATAGTCTTTGTTGGCATACTCATGTGCCCACCAGTACAGGCCGTCATCTATAGCCCGTTTAAACCTCTGGTTCTCAAGCTCGTCCTTCTGCTCATTGATCCTTGCAACCAGCAGGTCATGGCGCTCTTTTAGATCCCGGGGTTCCAAAATCGCCCGCTTGCTCATGTCGCTCTGAAGCGTATCCGCCATATTGAGATAATCTCTGTAGAGCGTGATGAAATAGGACAATTTGTTATGTCTGAGCTTAATTGATGCCAGGCTTCGCTGGGCTTGCACATATCTGAGAGTGTGCCCCAGCGTATTAAACCGCATAATATCTCTTACATACTGTAGATCGTAGCGATCCAGCCGCAAGGCACACAGATCTTTGAAATCCTCCGGCCGCACAGCCCCAGTTGCTTCAACAATGACCTTAATTTCATAAAAATCAGCTTGTGTCTCCCGCAGCACAGGCAGCCAGCTCCGGCCAATACCCAGCAGCTCCGACATATTTCTGGCGTCTTTTTTGGGGAGGAAATCTGACGCAAGCACAAAAAGCCCGGATTTCACAAGGTACTCCGTTTGGGGTATGTTCTTCAGGTTGTCGAGCAGCCTACGGAAGCAGATAGGGCGTCGAATACCCGAAAGGCTGGTCTGCAGATCCACGTTGTAATACTTATCGCCAAACACTTCACGCAGGTTTTCGGTGTACACATAGCTGTCACCATAGTTCTCTGTACCATTGCGCTGACGTCTCCAGTCATACCCATAATATGGCCCTACTGTCCAAGCATAGGCATATTCTGTAGCTTTGCCGTTGTTTACTAGGAACAGTGTCTTAAAATAGTCTGAAAAACGGTAGCTGGGCTTTTTGCGGCCTGGCTCTATGGTCCTCACCACGTCCGTGTAGCGCAGGAGCAGCTGACCGTCAACCTTACAGGCGATACAGATTTTAGCCTTATGAGTTATTTCTGACTTCTTGACCCACTCGGCTCGGTAGATTACAGGTAGCCCGCACTTGGGGCAAACGCCTTTTCCGCCCGGCTTAATCTCCCGGCCCACCCGAAATGATTTACCGCAGTGACGGCAGGTCGCTCGGCGTTTACCTTTTTCCAGCTTGGAGATATACATCACCGATTCCTGGAACACCTTGTTTTCACAGAATTTTGCCAGGTCTGCAGGGTAAGCCGGGAACATAGCAAAATGCCGTTTTTGCAGCTCCATTTTGTTGTGCCACGCCAGATCTCTCTGCTCTCGCTTTGTATCGCTGACAAATCGGGAAATTGCCTCTCCGACCTTGTGAATATCGTCACGCCAAAAGCCTGTGCTACCTAGCTTTTTTTCGACAGCATCAATGCTTTCCTGGGTTGCAGCCATGCACGGATAGTCGTTATCGTAGAAATATCCCGAAACCGGATTGCGTTCTGTCCATTCTACCGAAAAATCCCGAAACGGGCGCACCACCTGCGTGATATAGTTTTTGCCGTCTGAGAAAAATCGGTATAGTAACCCTTTGAGATCGTAGACGTCCACTGAGAGGACTTCTCCGCAACGTCCCGCCTGATGAATCGCTGCTCCGGCGGAGTATTGCAACTTTCCAGATGGCCCCGGCCCGGGGGTCAATGGCAGGTTTTCCAGAATACTTTTTATCAGCATATTTACACCCCCTCAGAACAGCGAAAGCTGTATCACTTCCGGCTTCGGCTTTTCCTTGGGTACCGGAGCGGAATTCTGTGCCGGTTTCTCTGTTTTCTTGGGCGCCGGCTTCGGTGTGGCTGCCCTCTTAGGAACCGACTTTGGTTTCTCGGGTACCCGGTTCATTTCTTCCTCCGAGGGAGCTTCACCAGTGAGCTCAATTTCCATGAGGAATCTAATATCGGAATTCGGAAAATAATTTTTCACGGCTCCCCGATACACATCGATGTCCGAAATGTGATTCCCACAGCCTTTCATGATCTCGGCGCAGCAGTCAGACAGCGTGCGCTTGGTTTTATAGACAACTTCGGCAAACTTTGCATTTCCCTCACAGAAATTTGTAAGTGTAGATGCAACAAATTCCGAAACTGCCTTTTCCTTTTGCCCCCCGGAGAAGTTTTTCAACTCCTCAGCGATTTTTTCTTTTGCCACGGATTGGTAGTCCCTAGCCGTTCCCAGTATTTCTGTCATACACGATTTCTCCTTTTCGATGATTCAAAACAATGTAAGTTGTCCGCTGTCTGTTGTGCTCAAAGGCATTCTTTCAGGCTCGGGAGTCTCAGTAGGCTCAGTGATTTCTGGTATATCAGCCGCCGGTGCGTTACGTAAGATATAATCCATCTGAGCCACCATTCTGCGGCCTTGCCATACCTCAGAGTAAAACATAGGGGTAAACCAAATATCCTGACCCTCTTGCAGGACAGGTAGCACCCCTGATCCTGCACACACGATGGGATTTGATAGACTGTTTCCCACTACTACATATCCGGCGCACCCTAACAAAGACAGTTGTATGTAACACATGAGCGCCGCTGTCACATCGATGTCCTGAGCAACATACAGTGCCTGCAGCGGCCCTATGTTTTTTGATGCCAGCACGTTTCTGGCAGCTATGAGCAGTACACCCGCTCCGCAGCATGGATCTAGTATCCCCACATAGCCTTTCTGCTCGGCAGTTATATCCACAGTCTCCAAAGATGCGATCGCCATGAAGTGTCCTATGTGATACGGCGTGAAGAACTGTCCGTTCCAATGACTCCCCAAGCCCAGACCCATAAAGAGCTCCCCTAGAAAATCTTGTTCCGGGTTTTCCTCCAGGGCTTTTACCATAATCGCTAACAGTTCCGGGAATTTTTCAGCCTCCTGTTTTGCGTAGGATTGGGTAATGGATAAATATTGCTGCTCCCGTTTCTCCCGCAGCTCGCTTTTATCGAGGACATTTGATAATGAGATAGCCGCAAGCATTACAAAATCTGACCACACCTGCCAGTTGCTCTTACTGCCGCACAAACCAGAAAACAGCTTTTTGAAATCAGCTTGATACTCGAATTTTCTCCGTTCGACCATCGTTACTCCAATTCCCCGGGGATTTCATAATCCTCCGGGTAATTTCCGTCGCCGGCAGGACCATCCATTGAATCTTCAGGGAGGGCTTCCTCATCATCCATCAGATCTTCCAACGGCACACTGTTGTCCGGGAGATCCGAAGGAAGATTCGCAGCGCTCTCAATATCAGGCATATTGTCGATATCCAGCAGATGTTTTTCCATGACATTACGGAAAAAGAACCGCCACCAGTACCGGCACATATTGACGAACAGGTTTTTCAGCTTGGCCAGCAGAGATTCACTGATGGTGAAATCCTCAGAGAATTTGTATGTAGGCTTGTCATCTCCCTCGTTGTAAAAGAACCGCAGGGAAGCGTTGACACTGGTATACTCGTTCTCTTTTTCCTCTTCCAGCAGAGACATTTGTCCATCAAAATCGCCTGAAGGCTTGATGGTAAGGGAAATCGGGTAGCTGCTGCGGTGAAAAGTGTAGATCAGATTGTTTTCGTCGCAGATGTTCTGCAACTTCTTCTCGTAGATCTCAAATTGTGCCACTTCGTTCATTTTGGTTGCTCCTTTCAATTTTCAGTGAAGAACCAGCAATGCACCATTCGGTGCAGTCTGGACCTTGTAATTTTGCAAATCTTGCTCTTTAACATACTTCCTGTCGAAATGTTCTTTCATGCTGTTCCAAACTGCCCAGGGAACCCGATATACCCCTCCGGATACAAAGCCCACAACCACATAGCAGCGAGCCCCCAAGGCCTCATTCTTGGTCATGTACTCAGCCTGTCCGGGTGTTACCCTATCCTGGGTCAAACGGTCCGTAAGGGTATATTTTGCCTCAATCATGACCGCACGACCTCCCTTGATCACGCCTTTGTAGTCTGGTTGAGCTTTTTTTACATACACCGCCAGAAATCTACCATCTTTCAAATCCTTATAGGCCCTGATCGGCTCTGGTGTCTTTTCGATGATTGCCAATCCGCAGGATTCATAATAGGCAAACGCAGCATCTAAACGCTGTTCAAACCGCTTTCCCATTGCCTTATTTACCGCACCACGTCGGCGATAATCGGCCCTGGTGTCTGTTACCATTATGGCAACTCCTTTCTTGTGCTTCTCCCGAGCAAAGATGTGTTATTGGCCCTGAGCATTGCGCAATAAGCTCTCCTGAACCCCTCAATATTCCAAGAATCATCATTGTCAGTCAGATATTGGTAGCCTCCCATGGCGTCAATAACCATTTTTGCAGGAGATTCTGCCGGAAGACTCTTGTAGAAGCTCTCACAGGTGCCACCCAAAATTTGTTCGCTATTCAATGCCCAGAAGGTTTCCATGACGAACTCTCGCACCTCATCTTTGAACTCTTTGGCTTTGCCGATGAATTCTGCGATGGTAGGCGGATACTTTGACGATCTGCACAGTTTAAGTACGGCTTGCTTACCCGTCCAAAAATCAATATCTTCCGTGCAGGCTGTCCAAAGCTCTATCGTTGGTCCAAGAACCGAAATTCCACCTTTGAACATTTCAGCGTTAGGCCACGCCAGCATCATCACGGAGAAGATTTCTGTCATTTCTTTTCGGGTCACGTGTCATCACCAAACATTTCATGTAACTGCCGCAAATCGTCCATTGCAGAACTCTTCCTGCTCTTGTCTCGGTCATTGTCATAGTTCCCTTCCAAAATCTTCTGCCAGTTAGCTGGTTTCAGAATCCAGTCCAGAGAGCAGCCGGCCCATGTGCCGGAGCGCCCAGTCAGAAAATCGCTTCGCTCTATTTTTTTGCAGACATCACGAAACTCTTCCTGGCTTACTTTCTTGGATCGGAGAGCCTTTTTCCTTGCTTCTGTCCAGTTGACCGTTTTTTGAGGTTTTGGTAACGATGGGCAGTTCTCACAGAAGATCTCTCGATATTCGTCATAGGGAAAGGGATTCACGGTAGCCGCATCTTGCGGCGTTTCCTTTCCTTCCCCTACGACCCTATCTTTTTCTTTACTATCCTTACCTAACCTAGACTTACCTACCTTATACTTACCTAACCTATACTGTTGTGACATTTTGGCATCGCCTGGGTGACACTCGGGTGACACTTGGGCGTCATCTTGACGACATTCCGGAAAACCTTTGTCACCGTCCTCCGGAAGCTCAGGCACAACATCTACCGGGTGATCTGTATAAGCTCCGTCTGGCTTGAGGTAAAGAGTACTTTTTTCTTCTTGGTACAGAGTAGGCTTTATGCGCTCTTTGCGCAGAGCATTGGATATTCGCCAGTGTTTGATAACAATTACTCCGCTCTGGAAAGCTAAGACAAACCGTTTCGCTATCAAAAGCTTCAGGTCGTCATCTGCGGCCCCGATAAGCCTTTGTATGCGTTTAGGACTGCTGACAAAGCCTTCGTCGTCTGCCCGTATTCCAAGATGGAAATACAAAGCCTGTGCAGACAGTGGCATATCCAAAAAGGCGTCTGTGTCCACAATGACTTTAGCAAACATTCTGCGTTCCGCCACGCTACCACCTCCTTAGAACGGCAGATCATCGTCGTCATGCAGAATCTCCTCAAAATCATCACTGCTTTCGCTGGGGTAAGCAGAAGATGAATCGCTGGATACCGGGTGCTGCTCTGAGGGAGTTTCAGAACTCTGCCGCTGGCCTTCGCCCTGCTTGTCTCCGGCAAAGCTAAAACATAATTGGCTTTGATTTCGACCGCTTTGCGCTTATTTCCCTGCTTGTCCTCGTACATTCGTGTTTGTATTTCTCCGGCTACACCTATCATTTTTCCTTTTGAGAAATGCCTGCACACAAAATCAGCGGTACTCCGCCAGGCCACCACGTCGATAAAATCAGCCTGCCGCTCTTGCCTCCGCGGAACATAGTTCCTGTCTACCGCCACGGAGAACGAACAGACAGAAACTCCGTTTTGTGTGGTTTTTAATTCTGGGTCAGCTGTCAGCCGCCCCATGATCGCAACGACGTTAAGCATCTGCTTTCCCGCCTTTCTTTGGGAACACATAGGCTGCCGTAGTGCAAATCGCAAACGATGTATCGTTGTCATGGTACGCATTGCGCAATACCATGAGCTCAGTTTCGGCACGCACAAGCTGTTCAAACCTTGATGCAGGAATGGTCACCAAATCTTCTCTTTCCTGTGGTTCCATATTCTGGGTCGGATTATTTTTGCAATGAACATTCATATTGCTACCTCGTTTCATAGATTATTTACACATCTTCATTGTTCGGGGATGTCTATAACGATTCCCAACTCTTGTGCCTCAGCAATAGCGCCGTCAATCAGATCTGACATCTCAGCTGTAGTCATATCCCGGGTACGCTTATACAGTTTGTAGCAGGCAAAGCGTATTCCGTTCTCCACTCGTGAATCAAACTGAACAGCGTATGGGTATATTTTGGTGACATCGGTGTTTTCCGGCAATTTGATACCCATCACACTTCCGTCATCATTTCGAGCTAAAACGCCATATTGGCAGACAAGCCAGATCTTTGCAGCGTCCTCGCTCATTTTTGACTTCCGGGCAATCTGATTGAGTAGGGTATGGAAATAGGCATTGGACTTATTGGATCGCTTTTCTCGGTGCTGATTTATCTCCACGTCCAGCTCCTTGCCGTGGAGGTGATCAAATTCCTCACGAAAATCCGCATCAACTTCCACGGTAAGACGCTGTTTGCCATTCAGACCGACACTCATATCGATAAGGCGGCCTGTCATAGAGATTTCCACTTAGCCCTGTAAAGGCTCATCAGGTCTGTACTTTCGAGCCACTGCAGGAAATCTGCAATGATAGGGTAAATGCTGGGAGTTTCTTCCCTCCGGTATGTTTCCTGCCAGACCTCCGATCCATTGCTGATAAGGTATGTGAAGTCCTGCGCTTCCGGTACCAGTTCCAGATATACCGGGTGCTGAGTGCTAGAAACATACTTGCCTCGGTCATACCCTTTGGAGAATTTAATATCGTAAATGTGACCAGATTTGAGTGCGTCCAATCTGCCATATAACACAAGATCCATTCCCGATACAGAAACTTGCTTGCTGGCTTTGTGCTGCAGAGAACCGTTCTGCACAATTCTGGCTATCTTCTCCGCGGCTTCATACCAGCGGTTTCCGAGATCTCCGTAGCCCTTGGTGATATCTGTGACCAAATTCTCGAAGTCAATACCATTTTGCATGGCTTCGTTCGATGTTGTAGGTTCACGCCGCAGCGTGACAAGAAATTCTTCCATGGGATCGAATTCTGTAGTCAAATCCTCATAGGGATTTTCTTTCATGAGATACAACCAAGAGGACAAAAGGGAATGTGTCAAGAGATAGCTATCCATCAGGATTCCCCCTCGGCGGTGGACTGCGGCTCTTCTGTAGGCTCGGGATTCGGCTCAAAATAGAGCTTTGCCTCTTTGTCGTACACCAGATTGAGTGCTGAGATACGATCACGGAACAGATCTTTCAGTTCTCGCTCAGATGTGAGGGCATGCTGGATTTCTTTCATTTTCCCGCCAGCAATGTTTGCCGTTTCTGCACTGACAATAGAATTGATAATCTCCCGGCCGGCAGTCATGGCGATATCGTACAGTGCCTGCATCTCTTCATTCTTCTGAACTTCCTGCGCTGCCGCTGAATTGTACTGGTCAAACAGTTTAGTCAGGAAATCATTGGGAGCAGTAGGGGAAAGGGCGGGAATTTTGTGTTTCCCGTAAACACCACGGGTGCCCTTGGCGAAGTACCGTTCGCAGTTGGAAAATCCGATGGTGTGGTTGTTGCCTTCCATTTCCACAAACCCGCCCAAGTCCATAGGTTCCCAGACGTTGTTTTTGGTCTGCCCTTCAACTTTGATACGAAGACGGGTATTGTCGCCGTCCTTTTCTTCTGTGGCGTGGAATACGATGACGATATGTTTTTGAAGCTCGTAGAAGCAGTAATCCATCAGGCGGACGAACTCCTTGCCTACAGCGCCGTACCCCTTGAGAGACAGGCTTCCATCACGCTGGCCATACTTCGGATCTTTCTTGATTGCCCAAAGGGACATCAGAGAAATCAGCTTGCCTCCGGTATCAAAAACCAGCGTGTCAAAGTCCTTGACATTTTCCGGGGTCAAATCTGCCAGGATCTCGTCGTAGTCCTTGGGTTGGATATAGGGCTTGCGGTAACGTGGTTCAATTCGGTCAATGCCAAAGTCCACATCGATATGTAAGGGATTGGGGGCAGACAGCGCCAGTGTGGATTTTCCTATGCCAGGGTATCCGGCAATCAGGATTCGGATTTTTTTGTTGCCTTCTTTTATGTCGTTGGGATTTCTGATCATGGTGAATGCTCCTTTCAGTCCATCTGTTCTCGGTTGATGGTAACCGTGATTTTTTCATGGCAGCGGAAACCAAAATTTCCGCAAGCGAACATTCTTGTATTCCGAAACGATGCTTCATCGTAGTGTGATGTACAGTTTAACAGGCCACTGGTTTGGTCCGGGTGATACATTCGGAACACGGTGCAGGCGAGGCTTCTATTGGGCGCCTCAATCTCTGTCCAGCCTCCATAAAATGCGTGACCGGAGGTGCCATAGGTGAAGTAGAATTTGCTCATGCACTCACCCCTCAAAAGCAACGCCGCATTCTTCAAGCAAGTCCAAAAACCGGTCCTGGAATGTTTGAGTATTCTTTGCAGGCTGTTCGTTCGCATTGATTTCAAATCCATGCCGCTCCAAACATTCCCTGCAAATATCAATGCGCAGCGGAGTGTAGTATGATCCGGTTTCTCGGAAAATACGGATTTTTCCGGTGTCTCTGACTTCAAACGAAGCCATATCGTTTGCTTCCTTCTCCTTTCCACATACGTCACAGTAGGTCTTGGTCTTGGTCATTTCGATTTGCTCCTTTCAAATTTGCTCGGTAGCCAGGTATTGGCGTACTTTTTGAGAGATCCATTCCTGAGTGGTAATTCCATCAGCCCGTAAACGCTGTTGCAACGCCCCATAGTCCTCATTTGAGAGGCGGCAGGTGATACGACACTTCAAGCGGTGTTCGTAGCTCTTACGGGGCGTTTGCGGCCCATTTCCGGCCGGAGGCTCGTCATCTTTCATTTGCCGGCCAAATACATCATTCAGTGCCACTATAGCGTCTGGCCTGAGGGTAATCCCGTATTCCTCTCCACGCTCACATTTGCTTTGGAGGGTTTTGTCGTATTTGGGATAAAGCCTCTTTACCGTCAAAACCATTTCCTTGGCAGAAGCGCCGCTTTCCTGCCGGAGACTTCTCAGGTTGAAGTCCTTGACAGCCGGCGCCGGGACTGATAGAATAACACTGTGTTCTTTTGTTTGGGGTCGTTCCGGGTCAAGCGGAGCGGCCTCTTTCTTTTTTCGCTGACAATCGCAGAGTTCCCCCGGATCGAGGTTGGCGCCACAATGAAGGCAAGTTTTGAAAATCAACTCTCATCACCGCCCCCAAAGGATTTGATCCAATCGGTAGCCTGCTTGGAAATCTCTGCCGCCTCTTCGTCAGATAAGCCCACGATATCCGGCTCGCCGTTCTCGTACCCGTCTTTCATGATGATGATGTTTCCCACGATGGGGCTGCCATGAATTTGGGTTCGGTAAAGAAAGCTTCCGTAAGCGTTCATGGGCAATCCCATCAGAAGTCCTTCCTCATTGCACAGTAAGCAGTAGGGTCTTTTCAGGCCTCCGGGCCAAACATGCTCCATGTACCCGCCGAGGATCTCCTTGGCACCCTGGAACAGGGGTTCTGAAAGCTCTACCGGGTAAACTTTGTTGTCCGTGGTGATTACTACTCCTTTTTTCATGTTTTGCTCCTTTCAATTTTTTAGGGAATTTTCGGGCAGTTCTCTTGATATCACCCCCTCTCTGCTGTTAGGATATACGATGCGCCCCCTTGCAACGGGAGGCTCATACTTCCTTTTGATCTTTCGCACCTTCACAGGCGGCGGAAGCCTGTCCGGGTCAGATATCTTTGCCAGCCACCGTTCCAACCGATATACTGTCAAAATCAGTACGCCTATTGCCAGGAACACAATTCCGGCAAATCCCCAAACTTCATTCGCCGTTTTCCTCAACTCCTTTCCCGTCCGAATATGGCAAGGATTTGACTATCAGACCAGTGGAGGGTATTGAACAACTTACGTAATTCCCTCAGCTGGAAAGAGCCGGGATTCTTCACTCGGGTATACACCGTGTTTACATGGACGTTCAGGATCGGCGCCAGCTCCTTATAGTCGTCTGTGCCTTTTTCCATCAGCAGGGTTCCTTTGATCCCTGCCCTAACACTGTCATCAGCTCGATCCTGAACGCTCTTTCTCAGTTTTGGCACACAAATTTACTCCTTTCAAATGCTCTTTAAGAGCACCACAGCGAGACATTTAAGGTCTCACCCCATCAGCAGATAGGCGACGACGACGCCCAGGATAATTGCCATACCCACGACAGCAATCAGCAGTCCCGTCAAATAGCTGCGTACCTCAAGACTATCCTCTATACACCACCTGCGAATCCGGTCACAATTTTCACGATTTTCTTGACTTAGCTTCTGGAAGGTTTTTATGAGATCGTCCATTTTCGCAGAAGCATCTTTGTAGGCCATTTCGTAGTGATCTATGGTGGCATTTTTGGTATCATTCTCACCAGACAAGGGGCACTTAAATTCCATTTAATTCACCTCCTTGTTTTCGTCTAAACATTTAGACGTTTTCGGTAAAAAAAAGATCTGCTACTGTTGTGCCAAGAGCTTTTGCAATTTTTGCAAGGGTTTTGGTAGTCGCCTCTTTAGAATCATCGTTTTCGATCATAGAAATTGTTTGACGACTCACGCCACTTCGCTCGGCAAGTTCTTCTTGGGACATTTTTTTTGCCTTACGAAATTCCTTGATTTTGTATCCCATCAAATTCCCACCTCCGTTCCGTCTAAATGTTTTGACATTTTAATAATACAGCCGGCTCCTGCTGTTGTCAAGTGCTTTTTACAGATTCTGTCAAAAATTTTTTACATTCCCCTTGACAACGCCATATCTACAATGTAAAATCTTATTGTCAAGTAGAAAGAGGGGGAGCACATGACATTAGCCAAATTGATTTCAGAATACAGGAAATCACATGGATTTTCTCAGCGACAAATGGGAGCTCAATGCGGCTTGTCAACTGGCTATATTTCCTTAATTGAAAAAGAAGTAAATCCACAAACGGGAAAGCAAATGATTCCCACCCTTAATGTCTTAAACAAAATTGCAAAGGGCATGAATATGACGATTGATGAGCTCTTTTCCGTGTGTGACGATATGCCCGTCAATACAAGTGAAAGCGAAACTGAATCAGAGCCAAGTTTTACAGGAGAACAAATTGGTCACCGCATCAAAGAGTGCCGTGAAAGAATTGGTATAACTCAAACTGATCTTGCTAACTCAATCGGTGAATTAAAGCAAACAATATATAAATATGAATCTGGTTTTATTGAAAATATCCCGATTAAGAAGCTGGTGCTTATAGCTGAACATTTGAAAGTGTCTCCAGGTTACCTTATGGGCTGGGAAGAACACCCGGATCAAAAAGAAAAACCTGCCCCCAAGGAAGGGGACAAGCTTAGTTTGGAGATTATGAATTTGTTTTTTTCGTTGCCGGAAGAGAAGCAGCGGGAGGCCTTACACTATCTCCGCTATCTTGCAGAGAGCGAAGGAAGGAAATAAGCGCAAGCTTCTTTTCGTTTGACAGAGCGCAAATTTCCCGGTACATGAGATCCAGTTCTTTCACATTCAAGACAATCACTTCTTTCTGTTTTGCTGTGCTCGGGAGGTGAAAGAATTGTAGCAAAATCTACAGGACTTTGCTTGAAGATGGAAGATTATAACACATGGCCGAAACCGGCAACATTATGTTGCGGTTGAAATAAAATAAGCATACAACGAGGGGATTGCATGGAAGAAAAAAAGTATGAAATTGAAGTACCATTATCCTATGGATCGCTTTGTATTGATGGAAGTAATCTTATCATTGTACAAAAGAAATCCGAAGAAATAATTCCTATTGCAAATATTCAATCTTTCTATCTGTCTGAGCCAAAAGGTTATGTTAGACCTAGGGGGAAAATCAAATTCACAACTGCGGCACATGGAACCGTGGATATTGTCAATTTAGGATTTGGAATAAGTAGTGCTTCTGACAGCGGACGTCAATTCGTTTATTATGAAGAAGATTATGAGGCCGCAAAGCAAATGAGAGATTACATTTCAAATTTTAACTCCACACCCAAAAATGTGAATGTACAGCCTCACAAAGAGGAACCGGTATCTACAGCAGATGAGATTAGAAAGTTAAAAGCATTGCTTGACGAAGGAATATTGACCCAAGAAGAGTTTGCGGCCAAGAAGAAGCAACTGCTAAACCTATAAAAATAGAAAATGCCCTCCGGCGCTACCAACACCAGAGGGCAAGGAGATCTACCGGCGGGAACCGGCAGAATAATCGTGCAAATATATTGTACCGCTTCCCGCCAAAAAAATCAAGGCGGGATTTTTGCGCCCTTTTTTAGGAGGTATAGGTACAATATGGCAAAAGCAAAAAGGCTACCTAGCGGGAGCTGGAGAGTACAAGTGTTTGTCGGTAAGGAGGACGGAAAAAGAAGATATAAGTCCTTTACTGCGGAATCAAAATGGGAGGCTGAATATCAAGCCAGCCAGTATGCCAGGAATCGCAAGGAGAGAAAAAATGTGATGAATATCACCGTCTGTGAAGCTGTTACTCGTTATATAGACAGCAAGGATGGGGTTATTTCACCGGCTACAATAAGAGGATATCGATCAGTGCAGAACAATGGGCTGCAGAATTTGAAAGACGTCAAATTGAAGGATCTGACCAATGAAGCTATCCAGCAGCAAATTCGAGCCAAAATTAAAACCCATTCCCCTAAGACGGTCTTAAATGAACATGGGATACTAACCGCTGCTCTAAATATGTTTTATCCTGAATTTCGGGTTAATGTATCTTTACCTCAGAAGAAAAAACGCCCTCAAACTGTTCCCACTGATACCCAGGTAAAAGAGCTCCTGGCTCTGGCAAAGGGAAAGGACATAGAATTGCCGATCATACTTGCTGCCATGGGGAGCTTGCGTGAAGGAGAAATAGCTCCTCTAAATGTTGAAGATATCTTAGAATACGGTGTAAGGGTAAATAAGGATATGGTCAGAGATCAATACCAAAAGTGGGTAATCAAGATGACTCCAAAAACAGATGCCGGGAACCGTGTTGCGCCATTGCCCAAAAAAGTAATACAAATGCTGAAAGAGTACACCAAAGAGAAAGAAAGTGAAGATAGGATTTTCGTGATGACCCCAGAGGGAATATATGACCGTTACAAGAAACTAAGAAAGAAATGCGGAATGGACAAATGCCGTTTCCATGATCTTCGGCACTATTATGCCAGCGTTGCCCATTTGTTAGGTGTACCAGATCAATATATCATGAAAAATGGTGGCTGGACAGACAAAGGTACTCTCCAGCAAATATACCAACACGCTCTTTCGGATCACGAAGAAATGGAGGACAAGAAGATTACAGGCCACTTTGAAATGTTTCTAGACACAAAAGGCGAAGAATCAGAATGAGCTTCTTTTTTGCAAAATTCGTGTTGCATTTCGTGTTGCATAACTTCATTTTTTTCTTATTTTTGACCCATATTTACTATAAATTCGGTCACAAAAATTTGTGAGAAAAACCAGTAAAAAGGCCAGTGTTCATGCGGATTCCCGCATAATCACTGGCTTTTCTTAATGGCTGGGCTGGCGGGATTCGAACCCACGGGTGACGGAGTCAAAGTCCGTTGCCTTACCGCTTGGCGACAGCCCAATATAGGAGATACGGAGCCTAATCGCTAAAATTAAACTCCGCATCTTTTAGGTGGGGTGGAAGATGGGACTCGAACCCACGGTCTCCAGAGCCACAATCTGGCGCTTTAACCAACTAAGCTACATCCACCATATTGGCGCGCCAAAAGGGACTCGAACCCCTGGCCTACTGCTTAGAAGGCAGTTGCTCTATCCAGCTGAGCTATTGGCGCGTATGTGAGGGGCTGTTTCCCGGCCCGCAAAACAGGGAAAACCGTAAGCACGGTGATTCCGGCAAATTTTTAGGCGGTCAAAACCGCCTGCGGAAAGCCAAAGGCTTTCCGAATCAATAGGAAAAATTGGAGCGGGTGATGGGAATCGACCAGCGGCTTGCGCCGCTGCTGGCTCGTCCACCCCAAGCTTGTGGCTTGTGGTACCGGACTCACCGCTCTTCTCTAAAAATGTGCCGCAGGCACATTTTCTTCACGAGAAGACCCCCTTGGGGTTCGATTCCTGTCAAGCTTATGGAAAAATTGGAGCGGGTGATGGGAATCGACCAGCGGCTTGCGCCGCTGCTGGCTCGTCCACCCCAAGCTTGTGGCTTGTGGTACCGGACTCACCGCTCTTCTCTAAAAATGTGCCGCAGGCACATTTTCTTCACGAGAAGACCCCCTTGGGGTTCGATTCCTGTCAAGCTTATGGAAAAATTGGAGCGGGTGATGGGAATCGAACCCACACGACCAGCTTGGAAGGCTGGAGTTCTACCACTGAACTACACCCGCATGATGAAAGGAAGCAAACGCTTTGGCCCGCTTCTATAGCCTAGTTATTATAGCATAGGCTTTTTCCTCCGTCAAGAAGTTTTTTGGGGAGAGCTTTGCGGTTCCGGCAGCTTCCGGGCCGGAGTCAGAAAGCTGTTATCTCCGATACGGCGTAATCTCCCAATAGGATCTTTCCGCCGACATGAAAAAGCAGGGGCTCCTGAAAAACAGGCCCGTCCACCGCAAGGGTGTGATATTCGCCGTTTTCTCCGCAGACATCGATCCCCTTTGCTTTCATTACGGAAACAGCTGATTCATCGAGAACCGTTCCCAAAAGCTCCATTGGCAGGATCGACCGGTTGATGGTTTTGATCAGACATTTGTAGCCAAGCTGAAGCAGCTCTTGAACGATCTTCTCCCTTTCCTGCTGCCACAAAGGAAAGCACGGGGTCAGCCCGGCCGCTTTGCAGCGGTCCTCTTCCCACTGCCGGTTCTGCTGGATATCGATATCGCCGAAGCAGACGGCCTCTGCTCCCATGGATCTTGCTCTTGCCAGCCCGGCCTCAAAGGCCGCCTGGTAGGTTTCGCCTTTCGCGGGGCAGGATATCATAGGGAGACTCAGCGCTTTTTCATAGCGTTTTAGCATGACCGGGTCCGCCCCATGAAAATAAGAGCGCCCGGCGGCTTCATTTACCATCACTACCAGGCACATGGGCTCGTGACCCTGCTCTATCATTTTGTGCAGGGCCAGGGTACTGTCTTTCCCGCAGCTGTAGGACATGGCGAATTTCATAAAAGGCCTCCGATCGCCGCTTTGGCGTTTCTAAAAGCCAGTATAGCGGGTTTCAGGAGCAAATACAAGGGGTGTATTGCCTTATATTGCCTTCAAAAGCTTTTTGTAAACAAACTATGGCTTTTCTTGCAATCTGTGTACCAGATGTGGTATACTACTTTTCATAATATGGGTACTTATCGGTATCATGGAAGGGCATGGTAATTTACCTATGGCAAATAATATTTTAGCGAGGCTGTTCGGAAACTACAGCAAGAGAGAGCTGAAGCGGATCCAGCCCCTGGTGGATCGGGTCCTTGGCATGGAAGAAGAATACAAGGCCATGAGTGAGGAGGCCCTGAAAAGCCAGACGGGGATTTTGAAGAACCGCCTGGAGCAGGGTGAAAGCTTGGACGATATTCTGCCCGAGGCCTTTGCCGCCTGCCGGGAGGCCATGGCAAGGGTGCTTTCGATCCGGCTGTTCCCCGTGCAGGTGCAGGGCGGTGTGATCCTGCATCAGGGCCGCATTGCCGAAATGAAAACCGGCGAAGGTAAAACCTTTACCCTGGCCCTGCCCGCCTACCTGAACGCCCTTACGGGAAAAGGCGTTCATGTGGTAACGGTCAACGAATACCTGGCCAAATACCAGGGGGAAATGATGGCCCGCGTTTTCAATTTCATGGGGCTCACCGTGGGCCTTGCCATGAACGGCATGACCTCTGAGGAAAAGAAGGCGGCTTACGCCTGCGATATCACCTATGGCACCAACAACGAAATGGGCTTTGATTACCTTCGGGACAACATGGTGATCTATCAGGAAAACAAGGTGCAGCGAGGCCACCATTACGCCATTGTGGACGAGGTGGACTCCATTTTGATCGACGAGGCCAGGACCCCCCTGATCATTTCCGGGCAGGGAGACAAGGCGGACGATCTTTACGCCAGGGCCAATACCTTTGCCAGGGGCCTGCGGTTTATCAAGGTCAAGGAGACCGATGAAAAAGAGGACAACGACGAGCTGTATAAGGACTATGATTACATCGTCAATGAAAAGCTGAAAACCTGTTCTCTCACCCGCCGGGGCGTGAAAAAGGCGGAGGAGTATTTCCAGCTGGAAAACCTGACCGACCCGGACAACATTCGGATCCAACACCATGTAAACCAGGCCATTCGCGCCTGGGGCATCATGCACCGGGATCAGGACTATGTGGTGAAGGACGGCGAGGTCATCATCGTAGACGAATTCACCGGGCGCCTGATGTATGGCCGGCGCTATAACGAGGGCCTTCACCAGGCCATTGAAGCCAAGGAAGGGGTGGAGGTCGCCCGGGAAAGCAAGACCCTGGCCACCATCACCTTCCAGAACTATTTCCGCCTGTACGAAAAGCTTTCCGGCATGACGGGCACAGCCATGACCGAAGAGGAGGAATTCTCGGAGATCTACCGGCTGGACGTGGTGGAGATCCCCACCAACCGCCCCATGATCCGGGAGGACTGCGCCGATGTGGTCTACAAAAACGAGCAGGCCAAATTCCACGCCGTGATCGACGATATTGCCGAACACCACGCCAAGGGCCAGCCCGTGCTGGTGGGCACCATCACCATTGAAAAATCCGAGCAGCTCAGCAAAATGTTGAAGCAGCGGGGAATCAAGCATGAGGTACTGAACGCCAAGTACCACGAGAAGGAAGCCCAGATCGTGGCCCAGGCGGGCAGGAAGGGCGCTGTGACTATTGCTACCAACATGGCGGGCCGCGGCACGGATATTCTGCTGGGTGGCAATGCCGAGTTTATGGCAAAAGCGGAAATGCGTAAAATGGGCTTTCCCGAGGAACAGCTGGTGGAGGCCACCGCCTACAGCAGCACAGAAGACGAGGAAATTTTAAACGCCCGGCGCACCTTTGCCCAGCTGAATCAGAAATATAAAGAGGAGATCGCCCCGGAGGTTCAAGAGGTCAAGGAGCTGGGGGGCCTGTATATCATCGGCACAGAGCGCCACGAGTCCCGCCGGATCGATAACCAGCTGCGGGGCCGCGCGGGCCGTCAGGGAGACCCGGGCAAGAGCCGGTTCTATATTTCCCTGGAGGACGATCTGATGCGCCTGTTCGGCGGAGAGCGGATCTCCAACATGATGGATCGCCTGCGCATTGAAGACGATATCCCCATCGAGGCGGGGCTGGTATCCAATTCCATCGAAAGCGCCCAGCGCAAGGTGGAAAGCCGGAACTTCGCCATTCGGAAAAACGTGCTGCAGTATGACGATGTGATGAATCTGCAGCGCGCCAAGATCTACAGCCAGCGAGATCAGGTGCTGGACGGCGAAAACATGAAGGAATCCATTTCCAAAATGATCGAAGGGGCCATCGAAACCACGGTAAGGACCTTCCTGCCCGCCGATACGCCCCATGAGGACTGGGACTTGAACGGCCTCAGGGAGCATTACGCAGGCTGGCTGCTGGAAGAAAATGACCTGCGGTTTACCAAGGCGGAGCTGGAGGATCTGGAGCCGGAATTCGTCACAAGAGAATTGCAGGAAAAGGCTGCCGCTTTGTACGAGAGCAGGGAGCAGGAGTTCACCCCCTCTGTCATGCGCGAGGTGGAACGCGTGGTGCTGCTGCGGAACGTGGATCAGGAGTGGATGGATCACATCGACGCCATGGAGCAGCTGCAGGACGGCATTCGCCTGCGGGCCTATGCCCAGCAGGATCCGGTGGTGGAATACCGGGTGGAGGGCTCCGATATGTTTGACGCCATGATTGACGCCATTCGGGAAAACACAGCAAAAATGGTGCTTACGGTTCGGCTGCGCCAGCAGGAGGCTCCCAAGAGGGAGCAGGTGGCAAAGGAGACCAGCGCCGGTACCGGCGGAGACGATACCGTGAAAAAGCAGCCCGTTCACAAGCAGAAAAAACCGGGCCGCAACGATCCCTGTCCCTGCGGCAGCGGCCTGAAGTATAAGAAGTGCTGCGGGCGGGACGAATAAGCCCAAAGCCATGCATCTTTTTGTTTTTCATGGAACGGTAAAAACTGCCTGAGGCGGAAAGTGAGAATTTTCATGAAAAAAATGCTGAAAGCCTGGCTCAGCCTGTTTTTGGCGGCTTCTCTCGCGGTAAGCCTTGCCGGCTGTACCATCCCCGTGCCCGGCTTTGCCGATTACGATGTTTCCGCCTATATTCAGGCCCTGCTGGACAGCAGCTATCACGATTCCAATGAAGATCTGATGGAGCTTGCGAAGATCACGGAGGAAAAGGCCAGGGCAAACAATACCACAACGGTGGAAAATGCTGTGGTCAATTTTTGCAACACCTATGAGCTTTCCCCTTCGGAGGCACAGCTTCAGGAGCTGCAAAAGGTGATGAAGCAGGCTTTTGCCCTGACAAAATACATGGTGAAGGACGAGCGGAAAACAGACACCGGGTATTATTTGGAGGTGGAGATCGCTTCCATCACCAATTTTGAAGGGCGGCAGGCCGATATTGAAAAATTGAAAACAGCTGCCCAGCAGGAGGCTACCGCCGCCAATACTGCCAAGCCCTCAGTTCTTCCCGGAACGGGAAATACCGATACGGAAGACGACAGTTACGGGGATTCTGATGAGGAAGAAGAGACTTCTTCCCTTCCGGAGCCAGATCAGGAGGAGTCCGGCGGGGAGAAGGTAGACGCCAACGAGTTGTTTCTCAATAAAGTGCTGGATTTCTGCAAGCAAGAGCTGGCAAACATTTCCTATGACCCGGAAATGCGCACCATTGCTTTGGATATCCGGCAAACGGAAAAAGGAGAATTGCAGCTGGACTTAAACCAGATCGAAAAGATCGACCAAACGGTGCTGCGGTTTACACGATAAGAAAGCCTATTTAGTAATTAGTAATTAGTAATTAGCAATTAGTAGTTAGCAATGGAAGTTCTCCGACCTTGTTCTTTCTTCTTTGCGGGGGACCATTGAATTCCATAGCATACTTTTGGAAAAGCGGTGTCTCTATCATCTAGCATCTAGTATCTAGGGCGCGGCTTTCACTGAAGCTTGAAAGGAGTTTGTTTTTATGGCAAAGGAGATCTGTGTTTCCCGCACGGCAGAGCTGTACGATCTGAGCCACACGGCGGCCAGGCCCCTGCTGGAAAAAACGGAATACCCCTGGGAGGCTCTTTCCGGGATCGGAGAGTTTATTCTGGAGCTGGGAAAAACGCTGTCCCCGGAGGAGTATGAGAAACGGGGAGAAGACGTGTGGATCCACAAAACCGCGAAAATTTACCCCAACAATTATATTGCCGGGCCCTGCATCATCGGCCCCGGAACAGAGGTGCGTCCCGGCGCGTTTCTCCGGGGAAAGGCCCTGGTGGGGGCGGACTGCGTGGTGGGAAATTCCACCGAGCTGAAAAACGTGATCCTGTTCGACCATGTACAGGTGCCCCATTACAATTATGTGGGCGATTCCATTCTGGGCTACTATTCCCACATGGGCGCCGGAGCGGTGACCTCCAATGTGAAGCAGGATAAAACCCCTGTGACCGTCCGCGCGGGAGAGGAAAGGCTGGAAACCGGCCTGAAGAAATTTGGCGCCATGCTGGGCGACCATGTAGAGGTGGGTTGCAACAGCGTCTTAAACCCCGGCACGGTAGTGGGCAAGGGCTCCAGAATTTACCCCCTCTCTATGGCCCGCGGCTTTATCCCCGCAGGGTATATTTTCAAGCGGGGAGAGCTTGTGAAAATCAGAAATGAGGAATGAGCAATTATAAGGTCAAGGACAGAGTTCGATAAATTGAAAATTAATGAACTAACTACCCTCTTGTCATTCTGAGCCGCAGACGAAGAATCTCGCCCTTAATTCCCGGAAAAGGGGCAAAGGACGAGATTCTTCGCGGCAGCAAAGCTTGCTTTGCTTTTGCTCAGAATGACAAGAGGAGAACGTGTAGTTAACCGCCTATTCCAATTTGTCAGCCTGATCAAATCTAACTGTAGGGGGACGATGCCACATCGTCCCGTGGTACTAGATCTCATAGGAGAAATGAGACAGGGAAATGAATGAAAAAAGAAACCGGGAATTCGGGAGGTGAGATTTTTGGAAATGATCACAGAGTTTTTACAGTCCGGCGTACTGCCGGTGGTACTGCTTGTGGTGCGGATCATCGTGCCGTTTTTGGCGCTGTATGTGGTGTGGCGGTGCTATACCTCTTTCCGGAAGGGCCAGCGGAAACGGGACCCGGTCATTACCCTGTGGGACGAGGCCTCCGGCACCCGGTTTCCGGTGCTGTACTGGGAAAATTCCATTGGGCGCAGTAAAAGCTGCGACGTGTATTTGCCGGACGCCACGGCGTCCCGGGACCATGCGGTGCTGATGCGCCGGGACGAGGGCTGGTTTATTTGCGATACCGGCTCCAAATCCGGCGTATTTGTCAACGGCAAAAAGGTGGACGGCAAAAAGCTGGTAAACATCGGGGACAAGCTCACCATGGGCTCCACGACCCTTTCCCTTTGGAATTCGGACAAGCAGCCGGAAAAGAAGCGGCGGAGCTTTGTGGGCTTTTCCAAAAACGCCGCTTCCCCCCTGAAGCTGATGTTCACGGCCTCTCTGGTGCATTTTCTCATGGCGGCCCAAAGCTGCTTCGCCAACGGCGGTTTCGCGCCGGAGCAGCTGGTCCCCTTTCTGCTGGTGCTGCTGACGGGCTGGGGCCTTTACGTTTTTTTCATGGGCTTTCGGCACCATGTGAGCTTCGAGATCGAAACGGCGGCGTACCTGCTTTCGGGTATTGGAATTCTGCTGCTTTCGGCCTATGACCTGCAGGGGGTAAAAACCCAGCTGGCCGCCATGCTGATCGGCATTTTTTTGTTTTGCTTCCTGCTTTGGTTTATGGGCGATATGGAGCGGGTGGCGAAATACCGCCTGGCCATTGGCATTGGAGCGCTTCTGTTGTTTGCCCTGAACCTTGCTATCGGCAGAGAGATCGGCGGCGCAAAAAACTGGATCATCATCGGCCCGTTGAGCTTCCAGCCCTCGGAGCTGATCAAAATTGCCTTTATCTTTGTGGGCACCTCCACCCTGGACAGACTGCAAACCAAAAAGAACATCACGGAATTTCTGATCTTTACCGGGGCCTGTGTGGGCTGTCTCGCGCTGATGGGAGATTACGGCTCCGCTCTGGTGTTTTTCGCGGGCTTTTTGATCATCGCCTTCATGCGTTCCGGCAGCGTGCGCACCATTGCCTTGGTGCTGGCCGGAGCCGCCTTGGGCGTGCTGCTGGTGCTGAAATTCAAATCCCATGTGATCGCCCGGTTTTCCCTTTGGGGCCATGCCTGGGACGATATTTACGGCATGGGCTTTCAGCAGACCCACACTCTTACCTATATCGCCAGCGGCGGGCTGTTCGGCGTGGGGCTGGGCCAGGGCTGTATGCCCACGGTGCCTATGGCGGAAAGTGACCTGGTGTTCGGCCTGCTCTGTGAGGAGCAAGGTCTGTTGCTGGGCCTGGTGGTGCTTTTTGCCATGGCGCTGTTTGTCCTGTACGCCAGAAGCGATGTGACCCGCAGCCGCTCCACCTTTTTTTCCATTGCCTCCTGCGCGGCGGCAGGTATGCTGCTGTTTCAAACCTGCTTGAACGTATTTGGCCCTGTGGACGTTCTGCCCTTTACCGGTGTGACTCTGCCCTTTATCAGCGCCGGCGGCTCCAGCATGATGTCCGTGTGGGCAATGATGGCGTTTTTGAAAGCCTCTGACGAGCGCACCTATGCCGCCCGGCGGGCCTCACGCCACGGCGGCGGGAAAAGCAAAGCTGCGCCGCCTTCTCCCAGAGGGGGCAGAGCCGCTCCCTCCGGCAGAGGCGTGCGGGAAATGGAGGATATCTACTCATGAAAACTGTGGGAATGCGCTCCGTTGTGCTCTATCTCCTGCTGTTCGCCTTTTTGGGCGGGCTGGGATATTTTGTGGTAACTCTTTTCCTGCACGGAAACGAGTGGGCCATGCAGCCCTATAACGGGCATATCTATGCGGAAAGCTCCACCGTAAGGCTGGGGGATATCAAGGATAAAAATGGAAATTTACTGGCCTCCACAGAAGAAGGCCGGCGGGTATACAGCGATTCAGAGGACGTGCGCCGGGCCCTGTTTCACACGGTGGGCGATACCTACGGCTACATCAGCACCGGCGTACAGCACACCATGAGCGACAAGCTTTCCGGCTACAATGTGATCACCGGGCTCAACGATACCGTGTTTAACCGCATGGGCAGCAATATCAGCCTGACGGTGGATCAGGAGGTCTGCACGGCGGCCTATCACGCGCTGGAAGGGCATAACGGCGGGATCCTTGTGTATAATTACAAAACCGGGGATATTCTGTGCAAGGTCAGCACCCCCACCATAGACCCGGAAAACGTGCCGGAGGACGTGGAGACCAACGACGCCTATCGTGGCGTGTATCTGGATAACACCCTGTCCGGCTCCTTTACCCCCGGCAGTATTTTTAAGCTTGTCACCGCCGCCGCGGCTATGGAAAAATGGCCGGATTCCTGGAGCGAAAAAACCTATGGCTGCGAGGGCTCTTTGGAGATCGATGGGGACGATATCACCTGCCTGCACAACGACGCCCACGGCACTCAGGATCTGTTTACCGCCCTGGGAAATTCCTGTAATGTGTATTTTGCCCAGCTTTCCCAGGAGATCGGGAAAGAAGCTTTGCAAAGAAAGGCGGAGGAAATGGGCTTTAACCGGGAGCTTTCCTTCGGCGATCTCCCCATTTCCGAAAGCTCTATTGATCTTTCCGGCTGCAACGCGAACCAACTGGGCTGGGCCGGCGTAGGGCAGTATACGCTTCTGGTAAACCCCTACCACATGATGGCGCTGATGGGCGCTGTGGCCGGAGGTGGCGAATACGCGGAGCCCCGGCTTACCACAGAGCTGGATCTGTTCGGCGGCTTCGGAAAGGAAGACAGGCGGCTGATGTCCTCCTCTACGGCCTCCCAGCTGAAAACGCTTCTGAGAAGCAATGTGGAAAATTATTACGGAGATTGGATGTTCCCGGAGGGCCTGCAGGTCTGCGCCAAAACCGGAACCGGCGAGGTAGGCAATGACAAAGCCCCCAATTGCTGGATCATTGGTTTCTGCGATTCCGAGGAATACCCCTATGCCTTTTCCGTGCTGGTGGAGGAGGGCTCCGGCGGTATCGAAAGCGCCGGAAACGCCGCCGCCGCTGTTTTAAGGGCAATCGTAGGGTGACGGGATTTAGATGCTGGCCGGCGGCGCTGCGCAGCAGCGCAATCGCAATGAATAATGAGTAATTAGCAATGAAGGGCAAGGGTACAAGTGTTGCTTGCATATAGTTTAGCGCCTTGATTCCGCTATCACTATTGTCATTCTGAGGAACGAAGTGACGAAGAATCTCGTCCTTTAATCCCCCACAAAAGGACAAGGGCGAGATTCTTCACCGCCTCTGGCGGCTCAGAATGACAGGCAGAAGGTCAGCGGCTCGCCGCATCTAAATTACAGGAGGAGATCATTTATGAAAATCGAAAAGCTGACTCCCGCTTTTAAGGATTACCTGTGGGGCGGCACGAAGCTGCGGGACGTGTACGGGAAGCCCTGCGATTTTGACAAGGTTGCGGAAAGCTGGGAGCTTTCCACTCATTCCGCCGGAGAAAGCAAGATCACAGGCGGGCGGTTTGACGGCATGACTCTTGGGGAATACTTGAATTCCGTAGGCGAGGGCCGGGCGGTGTGCGGCACAAATTGTGAGAAATTTGAGTTTTTTCCCGTACTGATCAAATTTATTGACGCCAAGGATCCCCTGTCGATCCAGGTGCACCCCAGCGATGAGTACGCCCTGAAAGTGGAGGGGGAATACGGAAAAACGGAAATGTGGTATGTGATGGACTGTGAGCCCGGCGCGTTTCTGTATTTCGGTGTGAACCGGGAGATCACAAAAGAGGAATTCCGGCGGCGCATTGAAAACAATACGGTGCTGGAGGTGCTAAACCGGGTAGACGTGCACCCCGGAGACGTGTTCTTTATCGAATCCGGCACCATTCACGCCATCGGGGCCGGGATCCTGATCTGTGAGATCCAGCAGAATTCCAACTGCACCTACCGTGTGTACGATTACGACCGCCGGGGTGCGGACGGAAAGCCCCGGGAGCTCCATGTAGAAAAGGCCCTGGCGGTTTCCCGCTTTACCCCCTCTGATACGGCGGATAAGCAGGGAAAATCGGAGCAGGTTCCCGGCGGGACCGTAAAAAAGCTGGCCTCCTGCAAATATTTCACCACGGAAAAGCTGGATATTTCCGGGGAAATGGAGCTGGAAGTAACGAAGGAATCCTTTGTGTCCCTCATCGTGCTGAAGGGCCAGGCAAAGCTCTCGGGCCCGGAAAATACCGTGGAAGCAACGGCCGGGGAAAGTATTTTTGTTCCGGCGGGCACAGGAAGGCTTACGGTTTCCGGCACATGCTCCATCATCAAGACAACTGTGTAAGCTGAACCCCCGGGGTTTCCATTGGGGCTGGCTTCAGAAAAGGAGAAGCATCATGAAAATCGTTTTATTGGGGGAGCCCATGGGGCTGTTTATGGCCAAGGAGCCCGGAGCGCTCAGCGAGGTGAACACCTTTTCCGCCTCTATCGCCGGGGCGGAATACAATGTGGCGGTGGGGCTGGCCCGGCTGGGGCACCAGCCCGCCTACTGTACCCGGCTGGGGTTTGATCCCTTGGGGGAAAGGATCCTTCAGGGACTGCGGGAAAACGGCATCTCCACCGATCTTGTCACCCAGGCGGAGGGAGAGGCTACCGGGCTGATGCTCAAAAGCTTTACCCAGCAGGGAGACCCGGAGATCGCCTATTACCGGAAAGGCTCGGCAGCCTCCCGGATCACCCCTCACGAAATCGACAGGCTGGATCTTTTCGGCTGCGAGCGCCTGCACGTAACGGGGATCTTCCCCGCCGTGTCGGAAAGCGCCCTGGCCTCTGTCAAGCGCTTGATCGCAAGGGCAAGGGCCCTGGAGCTGCCGATCTCCTTTGACCCCAACCTGCGCCCCCAGCTCTGGGAAAGTGAAAAGAAAATGATCGCCGCCTTAAATTCTCTGGCGGAGGACGCAGAAACCGTGCTGCCCGGCATCGGCGAGGGAAAGCTTCTGACCGGAGAAAGCTCGCCGGAAGGCATTGCGGCCTTTTATCACGGCCGGGGTGTGAAAAACGTCGTTGTAAAGCTCGGAAAGGACGGCGCCTATTTCTCGGAGCAAGGCGGCCGCGCCGGGATTTCCCCCGCCTTTCCCGTCAGAAAGCTGGTGGATACCGTCGGCGCGGGAGACGGCTTTGCCGCCGGGGTCATCAGCGCCCTGGCGGAGGGGGAAAGCCTGGAGGAAGCCGCCTTCCGGGGCAATGTGATGGGCGCGATCCAGATCTCCCATCAAAGCGACAACGAAGGGCTTCCCACCAGAGAACAGCTAGGGAAGATCATTTTGGCCGGAACGGCGTAAAAAGCCAGAGCATGCTTAAAAAAACACATTATTATTAAAGAAAGAAAAATGGCGGCTTTGATCATGCAAAGCCGCCATTGGACTATCTCTGCTCTGTCAAGTGAAGCTATAGGCTGCCGCACAATTTGCGGCTCTCGCCTTAGGTGGCATTGCCTATACTTTTCTGATTGGCACCCAAACTTCATATTGCATATTGTTTGGATCTGGATTTAGATAGACTTCGATATCGGGGGCGTTATCAAATTCAAAGCCGGAGGTGGGGAGCCATTCTGTTACAATGCGCTGTTCCAGTTCCTGAATGGATATGCCGGTACCGCTTCCATTAAGGCAATACCGCACAAAGACCGGCTTGAGGCCTTTGTGCGGTGTTGCCTTAAAAATAGCCCATGTACAGGCGGGAACAACATATTCCTCTAAGGAATCGTCAATATCGGCGGTGGAAGCTACCGCAATGAAATAGCGCCATTCCTCTTTGTCATTGCAAACGCTTACGCTTAAAACGCCCATAGGCTGGTCGTTCATAAGCGGTGTGATTTTTTCAAATGTGCCGTTTACAGCCGCGTTTTGCCACATTTGCGGTACGGCTGAGAAATTGTTTTCTATTTCCTTATCCAGTGGATGAGATACTCCTCACAATACGAAAGGCTGTTTTTTCCTCTATTCGATAATTCAATTCCTCTACTCCTTTTATGGTTATTTTGAAGCTGATGGGGGGAAAGGATTTCATGGGTGCTCCCCCTTTTTTCGCCAGGGAAGGCGCTATGCCATGCACGCTTTGAAAGGCCCTGTTAAATGCCGTTGGGGAAGAATACCCGTATTTCATACCGATATCGATAATTTTTTCAGTTCCGGTTTGCAGATCAACAGCCGCCAAAGACATGCGCCTCCGGCGGATATATTCGGAAAGCGGGATCCCTGCTATATAGACAAACATTCTTTGAAAGTGGTACGTGGAGCAGCACGCGATGCGCGCAAGCTCGTCATAGCTTATTTCTTCGCAAGATGCTCCTCCATATAAGAAATCGTTTTATTTAGTTTTTCGATCCATCCCATTTCCTTCACTTCTTTTCAGTGATCATCATACTTCTTTAGGCTGTTTACCACCTCTCTTTTCCTGCACAAAAAAGAGAGCGCCGGAAGCTTCAAACAGGCTTGTGATACACAAGCCTGTAATGGTCTGTATTGATCACTACAAAAAACACTCTGTTTAGAGCGCGTATCCCACGATAAAAAAGATATTTTCATGGGGCTCTTTACTATTCCATATTCAGTTTACGCGCAAGGTCGAGCAGCTACCCAGCCTCCGCACGCTCTTTGCGGATATTATAACCCTGCGGCAGCAGATTCGGCAAGAGAGAAAAAAGCTCATATAATGAGGAATTATTAAGGACAAAGTTTTCAATGGTTATCCTGAGCAAGCAAAAGGGCAGGCTTTTTTCTTTTAGAATGGCAGTGAGCATAATTTACTACATTGGAATTTAGCAACTAACCAATAGCAGCAACTTCTTGCCTTTCTCGCCTGTCGGCTCAGACATTGCTGGACGTGCCCCACCGGGGCACAGCAACCGAAGCGACAGAGGAGAACGGGGCAGGGCGGTCTCCACTGGAGACCTTCCCTCCACCGGGACGCGCTCACCCCTGAATAGGGGAAACAGACTGCTCCGCAGTCTGCGTGGCACGGCGAAGCCGTGACGGAGGGGTTCCAGCTTAGTGAAAACCCATATAGAACCTGCGTTTTACCAACCTTCCCGGCAAGATCCCTCAGTCAGCCTATCGGCTGACAGCTCCCCTTTCAGGGGAGCCAAGGGCTGTGTGCTAAACTTATAATTTACTGCCACTCTTTCCCTTCATTGCTAATTGCTCATCGCATTTGCCGTCCAGCATCTAAACTCTTACCTCCCTATTTTGATCACCTGATCCGCCCATTCTCGGTAAAAGGCTTCCTCGTGGGAAACCAGCAGCACTGTGCCGGGGAATTCCCGAATCGCCTGCCCCAGGGCCTCCTTGGCGTTTTGGTCCAAGTGGTTCGTGGGCTCGTCCAGCATGAGAAAATTGCAGGGTTTTTCCATAAGCAGGCAGAGCTTCACCTTTCCCTGCTCACCGCCGCTGAGTGTTCCCAGGGGCTGCTGGGCGTGTTTGCTGGAGATGCCGCCGCGGGCCAGTCTTTGCCGCAACTCCTTTTGGGAAAGAGCAGGATAGGCAGCGGAAAGGACCTTCAGGGGTGTGAGCTCCGGGTCCTCCCAAAAAAGCTCCTGGGCGAAATAGCCCAGAGTGGTGCGGGGTGAAAAGGCAAATCCGCCGCCCAGTCCGGGAAGCTCCTCCAGCAGCGTTTTCAGCAGGGTGGATTTTCCGATCCCGTTGAAACCGGAGATCACTACCTTTTCCCCGCCCCGAACGCAAAAGCTCAGTGGGGGCAGCAGAGGGAAATCATAGCCCACCCTCAGCCGCTTTACCTGAAGCTGCTCCGCCTCCGTCACCGCAAGGGCGGAAAACCGGAAGACGGGCCTGATCTCCGCAAGGTCAGGGGCCTCCAGCCTCTCCAGACGTTCCAGCTGCTTTCTTCTTCCCTGGGCCATTTTGGTGCGCTGCCCCGCAAGGTTCCGGCGGATAAATTCCTCTGTCCGCTTGATCTCCCGCTGCTGCGCCGTATACCGGCGCAGATAGTCCTCCCGCAGCGCCTCCCGTTTTTTCAGGAATTCCGAATAGGCACCCCGGTATTTCGTGATTTTTCCTTCGCTGAGGTCGCAGATGGCGGTCGCCGTTTTTTCCAGAAATTCGTGGTCATGGGTCACCAGCAAAAAGGCGTTCGGCAGCTGCGCCAAATACTCTCCCAGCCAGGCGATCTGCTCCTTATCCAGGAAATTCGTGGGCTCGTCCAGCAAAAGAACCTCCGGCTGTTCCAGCAGCAGCTTTGCCAAAATCACCTTTGCCCGCTGTCCGCCGCTCATTTTCCCCAACGGGCGTTCCCAGCCTATGGCGTCCAGTCCCAGGCCGAAGATCACCCGGCTGATTCGGGTGTCGAGCTCATAAAATCCCGCCGCTTCCAGCTGGTCCTGCAGCTCCGCCGCCCGGGAAAGCGCTTCCATGTCTCCGTTTCCCGCCTTGCGGTAACAGACTTCCATTTCCCGCTCCAGAAGGAAAAGCGGCTCAAAGGCCGAGCGCAAAAATTCTCCCATGGCGAAGCCTTCATCCGCCTCTGCGTATTGGTCCAGATATCCGATAGAAACGCCCGGCTGCCAAAGCACCGTTCCCTGATCCGGGATCAGCTGCCCGGTGCAAAATTTGATCAGGGTGCTTTTTCCCACGCCGTTTTGCCCGACGATCCCAATGTGTTCTCCCCGGTTCAGCACCATTTCGGCGTTTCGAAACAGCACTGTATCCCCAAAGGAGTGGGAAAGCCCCTCTATTTCCAAATAGCTCATAAAAATCAATCCTCTCCAGAGTAAGAGCCTCTCCCAAAATAATCGGCACACATCTTGCTTGCATATTTTCAACCATACATCGTTAGTTTTCCTTGCCGGGCGACAGCTCGCCTGCGAAAAAACGCCTTGTCTGGCTGAAAATCTGACGGCGCTATCTGCGCGCCTCTTATTTCGGGATAAGCTCTAAATAAAAAAGCAGAAAGCAGATCACTCCGCTTCCTGCAAAAAACAAAAAAAGCGGAAGGCCATAGCCCTCCGCACCGAAAAGACACAAGGAAACAAGCGGACAGCGCCTTCGCTTCCGCAAATTTCCCGATGACTAAAAAACGCGAACCCTGCTATGCCCTGTACAACGCCTCATCGGCAGCGATCGTACAGAGCTTCTCACCTGGCAAGCTGGCTTTTCAACTGATATCCCATCGTACTCTCCTCCGGTCTCTTTCAGACTCCGCTTTTTATACTCTATCACAAAGCTCTTCCAATGTAAAGACTATTTTCCTTTTTCGTTCCTTTCCGGTATCCGGCAAAAATCATTTCAGCCCCGGGATCAGCTCTTTGTACACATGCCACAAGCCGATCCTGTCTGGGGTGTGCTCCGGCTGCTGCCAGAAATCGTAGCCGGGGTAATCGTTCCCCTCGATAATGGCGGGCCCGTTGGGGGTGATGGCGCAGTCCCAGCCCACAAAACGCATGCCAGGCTCTTCCAGCGCCGCTTTTTTGCACAGCGCGATGGCTTCCTTGACATAGGGGATCTGATAGCCCATCAGCTCTACGCCGGTTTCCGGGTGGTGGGTCAGGGTAGTCAGCGCCGAGGTATGGCCAACGCCGGTGATCTTCCCGGTTTCGTAATCAATGGGGCAGAACATTCCGCCGTTTTCCAGATTATCCACGTATTTTCCGCCCGCGCCGATCTTCACCACAGCATAGATCAGCTGAGGCGTCCAGTGCTCCGGCGTGCCGGTAAGCAGGGTCACGATCCGCAGGGTGTTCACGGAGTGGGGGTACAGCTTCTTCATGGCGTCGTGCTGAACCAGCATTTCGCCGATCACCCCGAAGCCGCCCTCTTTGATATAGCGGAACATGGCTTCCTCGCTTTCAAAATCGGCCTTTGCCAGCCGTGCGATCCCCTTTCCGCTTTCGCCCACATCCGGCTTACAGAATACCTTTTCCTTATCGCTGAGAAACGCCTTGAACTGCTCCAGCGTCATATCCTCCACCACCAGAAAGTCTCTGCCCAGGTATTCCCGGAACCTGGGGTTGAATTTTACCTTATGATCAAAGATCTCCGCGGTTTCCGGGTCGTTGACCATGGTGATCAGCCTTTTGTTCCTCAGCCTGGTCACATAGGTATCCCGGTGCTTGCCGTCCATATCGTAAAAGCCGAACATCACATAGTCGTGATACCCCGCGCCATACCGCGCGGAGCACCACAGCATATCACAAAACAGCCGGACCTTGCTTTTTCCCGACCGCTCCTTTGCCTTTTCCAGAGATTTATTCAGCTCCTCCAACCGAACGCCGCTTAAAACCCTGCCCACATAGCCCAAACGGGATAACAACTTCATTTTTCCTCTTACCTTCCCTGCTTCTCAACGAAACCTTAATTTGCCGGCCGCCTTCCTCGTGCGGCTCAACCATGGTTAATATTTTATCACACAAATCTGATTTTGTCACAGTGTTTCACACATTTTATGATTTTTGTAAGATATCCGCTTTTTCTCCTTTTCGCCTTTGCATCTGTTTTCTATATATTTAGACGCAGAAGAGGGCAAAAATGTAACACGCCTTTGGAAAGGGCAATAAAAAATTAGCAATGAGAAATGAGCAATTATAAAGGGCAAGAACTTAGTTCGCTAAATTGGAATTTACCGGTTATTCGCTCACCTCTCTCCTGTCATCCTGAGCGAAGCGAAGGATCTCGTCCTTTCCCCTTTTATCCGGAAAATTAAGGACGAGATTCTTCGTCACTTCGTTCCTCAGAATGACAGGTGGGAACTGCGTGTTAAACTATAACTTAGTGACTTGCCCCCGGTCGGGCCAGAAACGCCTTTTGGCAGCATACCATAAATTGGCTGAAAAAAGGAAGTAAGAAAGCTATAGCTTTCCTACTTCCTCTTTTGTCCAGTTTTCGAGTGCCAGCAGCGGTTTGTCACTAAACTTCATTTATCAGTTTCCTTCCGGTCGGGTTAGGAATCACCCTTCTGCACCAAGCTGCTTCACGAGTGCCAGCGGCGGCTCGCCGCTTACAGCTCCAACAGCATTACCCTGCCCTCCCGGCGGGTGGCGTTCAAGTCGATAAGCCGCTGGTTCTCGCTGCCCCGGAATACCAGCTCCAGGTTTTTCTGGTCCTCCAGGAAGGGCCCGTCGATGAGCACATCGGTTTCTCCCAGCAGCGCGTCGATTTCCGGATCCTGCTTTTCCAGAAGCTGCTCGTAGGTATAGCCGGTAAACACCGTTACGTCCTTTCCCGCGCCGTGCACCAGCCGGGCCAGCTCCGCCAGCGGGGCTGGCTGGCAGAAGGGCTCTCCTCCGCTTAAAGTGATCCCCTTCAGCAGGGGGTTTTTTTGAAAATCTTCAAAAATTTCGGAAATTTCCATTTCCGTGCCGCCCTCAAAGGGGTGAGTTTGAGGATTATGACACCCCGGGCAATGGTGGGGACAGCCCTGGGTAAACACCGTATACCGGATCCCCTTTCCGTCTACGATCGATTCCTTTACGATCCCGGAAACCTTCAGCTTCATGGTTTTTCCCGTCCTTTATAAAACAAATTTCTTTTGCGGCAGCTCCCCCGCTTCCGTAAACCGGAAGGTGATGGGGGTGATGGCCGCCCAGCCGTTTATCACGGCTGATACGTCTGTAGCGCAGTCTGCTGAAACGGCTGCCTCCACGCCTTTCACATGATACTGAAATTCCTGCCCGGAGGAATCCAGCTGCTCGTAAGTATCCTCCCAGGGGAAAAAGAGGCCCTGGGGCACCCATTTTACGCCCTTCAGCTCCGCTAGGGGCAGGGCGGGGAGATTGATATTTAAGGCATGGGAAATATCCGCCTGAGGATCCAGCTGTTCCAGAATGCGCAGAAAGATCTCCACCACCTCCCGGGGCTCCGCCATGGGCGGGGCAGACAGCGCAAGGGCCTTTACCCCCTGCATGGCGGCCTCCAGCGCGGCGGACACCGTGCCGGAATAGTGCAGGTCCATTCCCACGTTCAGCCCGATATTGGGGCCGGAGATCACCAGGTCCACAGGCTCCCCGAGTAAAGCGCCCAGCCCCAGCCGAACACAGTCCGCCGGAGTACCGGAGATCCCATAGGCCCTTTCCGCGCCGGGAACCTGCCGTTCTCCCACCAGAAGCGGCTCGTGCAGGGTAATGCCATGCCCTACGGCACTGCGGTTCCCATCGGGAGCGCACACCGTGATCCGGTGCGTTTCCCCCAAAGCCTGTGCCAGTACCCGCAGCCCCGGCGCTTCGATCCCATCATCATTCACCAACAAAATATGCATATTATTTTCCCCTATTTTCAAAAAAGCCCCAATCGCATTGCGATCCAGGGCTTTCTGAAATAATTCTTTTCTTATCGTGGGGAAATGATCCCGGCGCTTTTACGCTGCTTTCCTTTTCCAGGATGATTGCAATGCGAAGGCATTGCCTTCATTTTCCCACTTGGGAAGAAGCTCGGTGCTTTTCCCGAAGGGAAAAGAGAACCGCTGCGAGAAGAAAGGCTTTGCCTTTCTTTTGTTCAGAAGCTTCTTCTGGATGATTGCGGCGCTTTTTCGCCGCAATCATTTGGCCATAGTATGCTTTACCCGGTCCTTTTCTTCGGCACGCTTGGCGTTGTTCCAGCGGTCCATGGTGCCAACCAGGTATCCGGTGATCCGGCGGATCCGCTCAAAATCTCTTCCCTCGCCTACCAACGCTTCCTGAGCCTTTGCGGTTTTTTTCACTGCCATGATAGTTTCCTCCTGAAAGATAAAAATGAAAATGATTACTGTTTTTATTATATCCGATTTTCCTCCGGTTGTCCAGAGAAATTTTCCAATTTTTCAAATATTTTTGCCGCAAAAAAACTTCCAAGGCGGCAGCTGTGAATTGTGCGGTATCTCCTGTAATGGATCAGGCAGGAATAGTCCGGTACGTCGTGGTACTTCTTCCGCAGCTCCTCCAGCCTGGAGACCGGCACACCCTCGCCGGAATGGCGGCCGCAGCGGGGGCGCTGATCCCCAGTGGGGATCGTCCAGCGCCGACCGAGCCGACAGGCGAGACCACACATCGTCGATTATGCCATCAATGGATCAGGCAGGAATAGTCCGGTACGTCGTGGTACTTCTTCCGCAGCTCCTCCAGCTTGGAGACCGGCACACCCTCGCCGGAATGGCGGCCGCAGCGGGGACAAACATCGTCGATAATGCCGTTATAGCCGCACACCGGGTCTCTGTCTACCGGGTGGTTTACAGAGCCGTAGCCGATCCCCGCTTCCTTCATGCAGCGGATCACGCTTTCAAAGGCGTCGATGTTCTTGCACACGTCGCCGTCCAGCTCCACATAGCTGATATGGCCCGCGTTGGTCAAGGCGTGGAAGGGCGCTTCCTTCCTGATCTTTTCAAAGGCGTTGATGGGATAATACACCGGCACATGGAAGGAGTTGGTGTAATAATCCCTGTCCGTCACGCCGGGGATCTTTCCAAACTTCTTCTGGTCGATGCGCACAAAGGTGCCGGAAAGCCCCTCCGCCGGTGTGGCCAGCAGCGTAAAGTTCAGGCCGGTTTCCTTGGACTTGTCGTCCATGCGCTTGCGCATATAGGTGACGATCTCCAAGCCCAGCTTGTAGCTTTCCTCGCTTTCGCCGTGGTGCTTGCCGGTCAAGGCTTTCAGGGTTTCCGCCAGGCCGATAAAGCCCACGGAAAGAGTGCCGTGCTTCAAAAGCTCCGCCACGGAATCGTTGCGGCCCAGCTTTTCCGAATCGATCCACACGCCCTGGCCCATCAGGAAGGGATAATTATAGGCCTTCTTACTGCACTGGATCTTGAAACGGTGCAAAAGCTGCTCAATACACAGGTCGATGCGCTCGTCCAGGATCTCGTAAAATTTCTTGATATCGCCCTTGGCCTCAATGCCGATGCGAGGCAGGTTTACGGAGGTAAAGCTCAGGTTTCCCCTGCCGCAGGTTGTTTCCCGCTTTCTGTCGTGGACGTTGCCCATGACTCTGGTGCGGCAGCCCATATAGGCAATTTCGGTATCGTAATCTCCGGCCTTGTAATATTGCAGGTTGAAGGGCGCGTCAATAAAGCTGAAATTGGGGAACAGCCGCTTGGCGGAAACCCGCATGGCCAGCTTGAACAGGTCGTAGTTGGGGTCACCCTCGTTGTAGTTGACACCCTCCTTTACCTTGAAGATCTGCACCGGGAAAATGGGGGTCTCCCCGTCTCCCAGGCCGTCCTCTGTGGCCAACAGCAGGTTCCGAATGACCATTCGGCCCTGCTCGGAGGTGTCGGTGCCGTAATTCAGAGAAGAGAAGGGAACCTGGGCGCCCGCTCTGGAATTCATGGTGTTCAAATTGTGCACCAGAGCCTCCATGGCCTGGAAGGTAGCGTGGTCAGTCTCCCGCCAGGCGGTCTCCCTGGCATAACTCGCGCAGTCGAAGGCCTCTTCCGTTGTGATCTCCTCAAAGCCGTTTTCCTTCTGATGCCTGGGCAGATACTCGGCAAATTTCTCCCCGTATTCCTGGGCCTGGTCCATGGTAACGGTATGGCCCAGCTCTTCCTTTGCCGCAGTGACCAGAGCCTTGGCGTCCTCATAGGACATTCCGTTGTGCACCCGGAGGAATTCGATAAGGGCCTTGAAATACTCCTTGCAATAGGTCTTATCCACACCCTGAGCCATGGCGTAATCGAAGATCGGCACGCTCTGGCCGCCATGCATCTCATTCTGGTTTGCCTGAATGGCGATACAGGCCAAGGCGGCATAGCTGCGGATATCGTTTGGCTCCCGCAGATAGCCGTGACCGGTGGAAAAACCGCCTTTGAACAGCTTGATCAGGTCGATCTGGCAGCAGGTTTCCGTCAGCGTGTAAAAATCCTTATCGTGAATGTGGATATCCCCATCAATATCGGCTCTGGCGATCTCCGGGGGGATCACGTATTTTTCATAGAAGCTCTTGGAGCCCTCTGAGCCGTATTTCAGCATGGTGCCCATGGCGGTATCGGCGTTGATGTTGGCATTTTCCCGCTTCAGGTCGGAATCCTCGGCGGAAACAAAGGTCAGCGCCGAATACACCTTGACCAGCTCATCGTCCATTTCGCGGATTTTCTGATGCTCTGCCCGGTACAAAATATAGGCCTTGGCGGTCTTGGGGTAATCGGCCGCGATCAGCTCCTCCTCCACCAGGTCCTGGATCTGCTCTACTGTGGGAGTCTTTTTCATTTTATTCAGCTTATCCACCACGTTGTTTGTGAGTCTGTCCAGCTCCTCATCGCTGAACTTCTCCGTGGCGTTGCGCACATTGGCCTTAAAAATAGCGCCCCGAATTTTGGACGCGTCAAAGTTTACCTTCTCTCCGCTTCTTTTGACGATGGACTTCAACATTCCCGAACCAACCCTTCTTCTCTATTTCGGCTTCCCCGTTTCCGGGGAGAACGTCTCTTATTATATGCGCTGGATCAAATTATGTCAATACAATATATGGTGGTTTTTTCATCTTTTTTCCTTTTTTGACCCAAAATATTCCGCCTCCGGGATTGTTTCACGACTTTCCCGAAGGCGGCTTTTTCAGGTATCTTCTGGCTTTTTTAGTCCTGCGCGCTATGTTCCACAGTGCGGATATTCAGCTCGTCTAATTGTGCCTGCTCCACCGTGGAGGGAGCGTCCATCATCACATCCTGGGCGCTCTTGTTCATGGGGAAAGCGATCACCTCCCGGATCGAGGCTTCGCCGGAAAGCAGCATCACCATGCGGTCCACGCCGGGCGCGATGCCCGCATGAGGCGGCGCGCCGTAGCAGAAGGCGTTGTACATGGCCGGGAATTTCCGCTTTACGTCCTCTTCCCCCAGGCCCACAAGCTCAAAGGCCTTCACCATGATCTCCGGGTCGTGGTTTCGCACCGCGCCGGAGGAAAGCTCAATGCCGTTACAAACCAGGTCATACTGCTCCGCCAGCAGCGTCAGGGGATCGGTCTCTCCCCGCTCCGCCTTTTCCAGGGCTTCCACACCGCCGGAGGGCATGGAGAAGGGATTGTGGCAGAACTCCAGCTTCCCGCTTTCCTCCCCGATCTCGTACATGGGAAAATCCACGATCCAGCAGAACTCATAGCGCTCCTTGTCCATATGGCCCTCACAGGAAGCGCCCAGCAGCTTTACCGCCACGCCGGCGGTCTTTCTGGCCTCGTTTTTCGAACCCGCGGAAAGCATGACCAAAGCGCCCGGTGTAAGGCCCAAGGCCTCCTTTACTCCGGCGGCCAGAACGGGATCAGCATTGATAAATTTCGCAATTCCCCCCGCGATCTCCCCGGCCTCATCCAGCTTGAACCAATAGGGCTTCTGCCCGGCCTGCACTTCAATTTCTTCGCAGAGCTTATCGATCTGCTTCCGGGTCAGGGTACAGCCCGATACCGGCACCGCCTTGATAATGCTGTTTTCAAAGGGGCCGAAACCGCAGGCCCCCAAAAGCTCCGTCACATCGGAAACCCGCAGATCGATGCGAAGATCCGGCTTGTCCGTGCCAAATTCCTCCATGGCCTGCAAATAGGGAATCCGGCGGAAGGGGGCGCTGGAAGCAATGTGATAAGCGCCGTATTTTGCGAATACCGGGGGCAGCACCTGCTCCATTACGGCAAACACGTCCTCCTGCCCGGCAAAGGCCATTTCCATATCCAGCTGATAGAATTCGCCGGGAGAACGGTCGCCTCTGGCGTCCTCGTCCCGGAAGCAGGGGGCGATCTGGAAGTACTTGTCAAAGCCGGAGGCCATCAGCAGCTGCTTAAACTGCTGGGGCGCCTGAGGCAGCGCGTAAAACTTGCCAGGGTGCTTTCGGGAGGGCACCAGATAGTCTCTTGCCCCCTCCGGGGAGGAGGCGGTCAAAATGGGAGTGGTGATCTCCAAAAAGCCCTGCTCCTCCATGGCCCTGCGCAGGGCGGAGACCACCTGAGAGCGCATGATGATATTTCCCTTTACCTGAGGATTTCTCAGGTCCAGGTAACGGTAGCGCAGGCGCTGGGCCTCGTCTGCGTCCCGGGAGAAATTCACCTCAAAGGGCAGCTCGTTATAGCGGCAGCGGCCCAGCACCTGAACGGTCTCCGGCACGATCTCGATCTCTCCGGTGGGAAGCTTGGGATTTTTATTAGTGCGCTCCCGCACGGTACCCGTCACCTGAATGGTGGTTTCCTTGTTCAGCGCCTTCACCTGCTGCAAAAGCGCCTCAGTTTCCACCACCACCTGAGTAATTCCGTAAAAATCCCGAAGCACCAAAAAACCGATGCCGCCGCCTACCTCCCGCAGGTTCTCCATCCACCCGCTGAGAGTGACCTTTTCCCCCGCGTCAGAAAGCCGCAGCTCCCCGCAAGTATGCGTTCTGTATTTCGTCATGGTATTTTCTCCTTTTTCACTTTTCTCCTGGTTGAAGTAACTGATAAATGATAGTTTAGCGCCCTTAGGCTCCACTTGTTTACAAGGGGAGCTGTACGGCATAGCCGTGACTGAGGGGATTGAAATTGGCGGTCTTATCCCGCTTTCTGCGTGTGACTATCCTTTCCACCGAGTCTCACCTGTCGGTTCGGTCGGTTCGCACCAGCGGTCTCGCCTGTCGGCTCGGTCGGGTCAGAGCGGTCTCCACTGGAGACCTTCCCCCCACCGGGACGCGCTCACCCGTCCGGCGGTCCCCGCAGACTGCGAAGCAGTCTGTTTCCCCTCTATAAATAAGGGAAGGCTTTCGCTCACCGCTAAATCCCAATTCATCTCTCCGCGTCTTTATCATTGCTAATTGCTCATTTTAGTGTTAAAACGTCAAATCCTCCTGGCTGGTACAGGCGGCGAGGTACTCGTCTGTAAAGTCATCTCCCAGGGAAATTTTCTTCTTTTCCCCGGTTTTCATGTTTTTCAGCTCCGCCTTGTTTTCCCGCAGCTCGTCCTCCCCCAGCACCAGGGTGTAGGCGGCGCCGATCTTATCCGCATACTTCATCTGGGCCTTCAGCCCTCTGCCGCACAGGTCGCAGTCCGCCGGAATGCCGCATTTGTGCAGGGTATCCACCAGCTGCATGGCCTTTTCCAGGGCCTGCTCTCCCAGGGAAGCCACATAGACCTCACAGCGCACGGGAGCCGGGAACTCCACCCCCTGCTTCTCTAAAGCCATCATAATGCGGTCCAGCCCCAAGCCAAAGCCCAGGCCGGGAGTGGGGTTTCCGCCCAGCTCTTCCACCAGGCCGTCATACCGGCCGCCGCCGCCCAGGGCAAGCCCCATACTCTTGGAGGGGAACTCAAATACCGTGCGGGTGTAGTAATCCAGCCCCCGCACCAGGCCGGGATCCAGCTCATAGGAGATCCCCAAAGCGGTCAAATACTTCTGCACCTGTTCAAAATGTGCCCGGCAGTCTTCGCAAAGGTAATCTGTGATTTTCGGCGCGCCCTTGGCGATCTCCCCGCAAACGGGGCTTTTGCAGTCCAGAATGCGCATGGGGTTCCTGTCAAGCCGGGAAAGGCAGGTCTCGCAAAGCTTGTCCTTGTAGGCGGAAAAATACTCCGTCAGCGCCTTATGATATTCTTTCCGGCACTGGGGACAGCCGATGGAATTCAGCTGCAGGCCCACATCGGTCAGGCCCAGCCTTTGAAAGGCGGAAAGCCCCATGGCGATCACCTGGGCGTCCGCCGCGGGTTCCGCCGCGCCGAACAACTCCACGCCAAACTGATGCAGCTCACGCCACCGGCCGGCCTGGGGCTTTTCATAGCGGTAGCAGGTATCCGTGTAGTAAAGCTTCACAGGGTACCCCCCGTTGTACAGGCCGCTTTCCAGCATGGCCCGAACCGCCCCGGCGGTACCCTCCGGCCGCAGAGTGATGGAACGCCCACCCTTATCCTCAAAGGTGTACATTTGCTTTTCCACCACATCGGTGGTGTCCCCCACGCCCCGCAAAAACAGCTCGGTGTGTTCAAATACCGGGGTGCGCACCTCCCCAAAGCCGTTTAATTCCGCCTCGCTTCGCAGCACGCTTTCCAGCAGCTGCCATTTTTCCGAGGAAGCCCAGCGGCCATCCTTTGTGCCGGGCATCACATCATCGGTGCCCTTCGGCGCTTTTGTGATCAGTTCCATATTTGATCTCCTTTCTTCTTTTTCTTCCCTATCAAAAGCTTTCGCTTATTTCCCACTTCCGATCTGGCCTGTTTGCTCCATGCGGCTCTTGTATTTTTCCAAAACCCTTTCAAAGGCCCTGTCCGCGTTGATTCCCAAAGCCTCGGAAAGGCACAGCAGAGAAAACACGCAATCGCCCAGCTCCTCCTCCATGGCTTTCCCGGCCATAAGCTCCCGGGTTCCATAATCGGAGGCCTTCAGCAATTCCTTCGACAGCTCTCCCAGCTCGGAGAGCAGGTCTAAAAGCCGGGTCTCCGCTTTTGCCTCCAGGCCGTGCTTCCTTAAAAATTCCGCCGCTTCCCGCTGACGTTTTTCCATGGGCGCTTCCTCCTCAAGACCTGAAGATAACTAAATAGAAAAAGAACCCTCTCCCCCCGGCGAAGCCGGAACAAGGGACGAAGGTATCTTCGTGGTGCCACCCTACTTCAAAAGCGACTCGCTCTAAAGTCATAAAGCGGCGCTTTCCTCGGTTGATTCGGTTTTCGGCTCTTCAGGTGTCTTTCCTTCGTTCTGTCCCGAAGGGGCTTCCAACCGGAAGCAGCTTCCCTGCCTCCGACCCCTGCTCTCTGGCGGGCCTCCCGAAGTACTCTTCCTGCGTCGTCACCGTACTGACTGCCTCAAATTATAAAGCAGGATCTGTTATTTTGCAAGCCCTAATTTCAGGCAGGAAAGAAAAAAGCGTTTCCGCAAAAGCGCAGAAAACGCCGTTTTTCTCTCTGCTACGGTGATCAGGGCTCTCTTACGATATCCCGCCAGTCCAAATCCCCTCGCTCCAGGCCGTGGATCAGCACCTCCGCCGTGGCGATATTGGTGGCCACGGGGATATTGTGCATATCGCACAGGCGAAGCAGGTTCATGTCGTTGGGCTCCTGGGGCTTGGGATTCAAGGGATCCCGGAAAAACAGAAGCAGATCGATCTCGTTGCAGGCGATCCGCGCGGCGATCTGCTGATCCCCTCCCTGAGACCCGCTTAAAAACCGCTGCAGCTTCAGCCCGGTGGCCTCTGAAACCATTTTTCCCGTGGTGCCCGTGCCGCACAGCGTGTGGCGGCTGAGGATCCCGCAGTAGGCAATGCAGAACTGCACCATCAGCTCTTTTTTCGCGTCGTGGGCTGTCAAAGCAATGTTCATAAAACAAACTCCTCCTTCTTTTTTCATCCTAAAATGTTTCGTGCTCTCCCAAAAGAAATCATTTCAAGGCGGGAACAGGAATTCCTTCTCCTTCCAGCCGTCCCGCCATTCTGTGTAAAGCCATCATTCCCTTTGACGCGTCCTTTGCCTTTTTTCCCTTCAGAAAGGCCGCCGCCAGGGAAAAATCCTCCGGTACCACGCCAAAAAGCCGAATTCCGGCGGCGTCGATCACCGCATCCAGATCGCCGTATACGCCGGTCTCATCGAAAAATTCACCGTTAAAGCGGTTGATGACAAGCCTTCTGTCCGATACCGCCAGCTTACTAAGCAGTCCGCTGACCGCGTTGGCGCTCCGCACGCATACCGGATCGGGACTGCAAACGATCAGTGCCCGATCCGCCGCGCAGGCCGCCGAACGAAAGCCGCCCCCCACTCCCGCGGGGGAATCCAGCAGCACATAGTCGTAATACCGTTTTAAGAGCGGTACCAGCTTTCGCATCACCCCGGGGCGGATCATGTTTTCCCCGGAGGAGGGCGCGGGCAGTAAAAACAACCCTTCCGCATCGGCGCAGGGATAAATCGCCTCCGCCGGAGCGCACCTGCCGTATACCACATCTGAGATATCAAACACCAGGTTTTCCTCTGTTCCCGTCATACGATCCAGGCTGCGCAGGCCTGCGTCGCAGTCGATCAACAACACACGCCGGCCTCTTTGGGCCAACGCTCTGCCCAGCCCCACAGACACCGTGGATTTTCCCACGCCGCCTTTTCCGGACGTTATCACAGTTGAAATTCCCATAGCTGCTTACCTCGTTCTTTTCATCTTAGCACACCGGAACGGCTTTGTCAAAAACAAATATTAATTTCAATGAATTTTAGGCATAATAAATAAAATTTTCTTCGTTTTTTCGGCACTTACGCGATGGGCCGTTATCCGCCGCTGTAATAAGGCGATACCGGCTTCTTTTTGTCCTCTCCTCCGGAGGCAGAGCTTCCGCCAGGCGCGGAAGAGACTCCGTTTTCCGGCGCTGAGCTTACTGGCGAGGAGGAAGTTTCCCCGGTAAAGGGCGTTGTGGGAATATCCCCCCTACCGGAATTCTCAGGATCCTCCGGTTTTTGAGAAGAAGTTTCTCCGTTCCCTGCTCCGACAGAGCTCTCTCCCATGGAGGAGTCCCCATTTTCCAAAGCGGAAGACAAAAACTTATCCTTTTCCTTCTCTTCCTGCCTTGCCTTTTCCTCCGCCAGCTGTTCCTTGGTTTTCAGCACCTTGCCCTCATCGTCTACCAGGTTGCCCTCACTGTCATAGCGGTTGCCTTCCTCGTCCCAGGTATAGAAGCCGAAATACTGGTCTAAAATGTCCTTCGCCACATTTTGGGCGTAAGGCCCCTTATTGCCGTATTCCATCATCACTGCGATGGCGATCTGCGGGTCGTCCGCCGGGGCATAGCAGATAAAGCTGATGTTCGGTTCCGTGCTGTCGTCCTCCGAGGTTTCTGCGGTTCCCGTTTTGCAGGCGATGGACACCGGGTAGTCTCCAAACACATCGGAAGCCGTACCGGAGGTTGCCACCATGCACATAGCCTCGCGTACCACGCCCAGCACATCGGAAGAGAGATCCGCGTCAGACAGCTCCTTTGTTTGATATTCTCTGACAGTCTCCTCACCGGTATAGTCTGTTACCTTGTGGAGAAAATGGGTCTCCAGCCGCTTTCCCCCGTTGGCAACGGTAGCGCAGTAAGCGGCAAGCTGCATGGGGGTAAACATATTGTCCGCCTGGCCGATGGCCGCTTGGGCGGTAACGCCGTCCACCCACTCCTCACCGGCGTGATTTTCCTTATATTCCTGGGGGTTCGCCATAATGCCTGTGCGCTCGCCCAGCTCTACGCCGGTTTTTTCGCCCAGCCCAAAATACTCCGCATAGGCGTCCATTTTCCGAATTTTCAAATTCAGGCCCACGTTGCAAAAAAACACGTTGCAGGATTCCGCAATGGCGCTGTACACATTTTTAGGCCCCAACGTTTCATTCAGGCATTTCGTTTTCATATCATAATACTCGAACACGCCGTTGCAGTCATAGGTGGTGTCCGCGCCGATGACCCCTTCCTGCAGAGCCGCCAGCGCCACCATGGGCTTAAAAACCGAGCCCGGTGTGTACACGCCGCCCAGAGCGCGGTTCAGCATAGGCTGTTTTTTATCGTTGGTTTTTTCATTGATATAGGCGTCGTCCGTGGTATAAAGGTTCATATCAAAGGTGGGGTAGGAGGAATTCACCAGCACCCCGAAATCCTTTACGTCCAGCACAGCCACTGCCCCGGCCGTACAGTTTTTCGCCTTGGTATTATTCTCGATATTTTTCTTCAGAGACAGGTTCGCCACCCGCTGCAGGTCGGAATCCAGCGTGGTATAAACGGTATTTCCTTCCTCCGGCTGCACGGTAACGGCGGTGTTTTTCACTTCCCCCGTATCGTCCACGAAAATGGTTTCCTCCCCACGGTGGCCCCGAAGCTCCGATTCAAAGGCTGCTTCGATACCGCCCTTTCCCAAGCGGTCCGTCCATTTATAGCCGGAAATATTGTTTTTATAGTCATAGGCCGTCCCATTTTCCACGGCGGCATCGTATTCCTCTTCCGAAATAGCGCCCACGTTGCCCACCACATGGGGGGCGAGAGCGCCGTCCTCTCCATAGTAACGCGCCACCGATACCTTGGGCTCGATCCCCTTCAGGTCGTTTCCTTTTTGGCTGATGACCCCCACTGTTTCCGCCGATACGTTTTCCGCGATCACATAGGCGTTGGTTCGGGAATAGCCGTCCCGTTCCATGGAATACCGCACAGAGGCCACGTCTCTGGTATCCTTTTTGGAAAAGCCCTCGCAGCCGTACCGGCGGGCCAGCTCCGCGATGCACTCCTCCGCCGTGGCGTATTCCGCCATATTCAGCATATCCTGGCCCTTCAGAGTCTCGATCTCCTCTTCTTTTCCTTCGGCAAACTGATACTCGTTTTCCTCCGTGAGCACAATGGGAAGCCTGTCCCGCCACTTTTCTCCCCGGCTTTCCAGAAGGTCGATCACCTTGATGATGGTGGCGTTGCGCTCCCTGTAGACCATGTGCAGGGCGTTATATACGATATCATAGGAGATCTGATTCCCCGCCAGCACCTTGCCGTTTCTGTCCAGGATCTGGCCTCTGGCCGCATCTAATTCAATGGTGTCGGTACGGTCGTTCAGGGCCTCCTGCTCAAAGCGCTCTCCCTCCAAAACCTGCCACTGGAACAGCCGGAGCTCATACCCCGCAAACACCGCCAGAAGCAGCAGCACACAGAACGCGTATCTCCCTATTTTTCTGATTTTCGGCAGTTTCATCATACAGAAAGCCCTCTCAAAAGGTCAGTTCTCCTGGGTGCGCACCGCCTGAGACAGGCCCCGGTTCAGCAAATACACCAGGGGAACAAAGATCATCGTGTAAAAGTATTTCGGCAGATAGTGGTGCAGAAAGGCGTATTCCGGCATGGAATAGGAAAAATAATACAGGAAAAACCACTGGGCGCAAACGGTCAGCCCGATGGTCCAGAGGCCGGTGATCAAAGCGGTGACAAGATTGACCTGTAAATAAACCTTGCTCAAAATACTGACAAAGCAGCACAGCACCGCCAGGACCACAGCGTGAAAGCCCATAATACCGGACAGCCCGAAATCACAGAACAGCCCCCCCACCACGCCGAAGGCCATGGCGGGCAGCTCCTCCTCAAACATGGCAATGGTGATCGCCGCCGGAAAAATCAGCACCGGGCGAACGCCGAACACGGCGGGCAGCAGCCCGGGAGTTTCCTGCAGCATAAACAGCACCAGCAGCTCCAGCACATAGGCCAGGTACCGAATCACACGGTTAAAGTCTCTCATTCCGCGTCCTCCCCGCCCTGGGGCTGAGAGGAAAGATCCACCTCCGGGATCTCCTCCCCTTTTCCGGGGAAGCTGACAATGACAAATACGTCCTTTACGGCGGAAAGATCCTCGCAGGGCTGTACCACCGCGTATTTTGAAATATCATTCTCCGCCTTTTCCACGCTTTTCACTTCGCCGATTAAAATCCCTTCCGGGTAATTCCTGCCCGCGCCGGAGGTGGTCACGATGTCCCCCTCCTGCAGCTGGGTGTCCCCGGAAAGATAGTTAAAGCGCAGCAAACCGGAGCTGGCAGTCATGATATCGCTGGTGATCACGCCGCTTTCCTGGCGCTCAATGCACACAGCCGCCACCTTCACATCTTCGGAAAGCAGACAGGAGACCTTGCTGGTGGTGGCATAGGCCTGTGTCACAATGCCCACCAGCCCCCGGCTGGTGATCACAGGGTCCCCCACGCTGATGCCCTCCAAGGTGCCTTTGTCAATGGAAAATCCGGAAAACACATCGTTGGGGTCCCGGCCGATCACAGAGGCGGCCAGAGATTTATTTTCCGGGCGCTGGCCGGTGATCTCCAGCTGCAGCTTCAGCTGCTCGTTTTCCTGCTTGATGGTCTCAAAATCCGCCAGCTTCTGCTGAAGCTGGGCGTTCTTATCCTGAAGCCTTGTCACCATATCCTTCAGCTCGTCCTTGGAAAGCCCGTCCAGATCCAGAAACTCCGTAACATTTTCCGTTACCGTGGTGGCCACTCCCTGCATGGGAGAGGAAACGAAGCCCAACAGGCTTGCCAGAAACGAGCCGCCCGCAGTGGCAGTAAAAATGATCAGCCCCAGCAGCACGAACACGGTGATCATCAGCACCTTAAACGAGCTGCTTTTGAAAAACTCCTTCAAGCCCAAGCCCCCTTTCTCAGAAAATCTCCCGCAGATATGGTTCTTCCCGTTCAGTCAAAGGCGGACTGCCGCAGAGCGGAACGCGGCCCGCGCCGCTTGCCGCCTTCCACAGCAGTCCTCCTCTACTTCCCAAAAACTTGTTCTTTCCCTTTTTGCCGATGCTTCACTCACTTTTTTCTGGAGCGATAATAGGACTTGGGCAGATCCACCTCCAGGCTTTTGCCCGTGCCCTCTACCACGCAGTCCAGGGGCCGCTCCGCCACATGAACGGGGATCCCCGTTTCCTGGCTTACCAGCTTGTCCAGGCCCCGCAGCAAAGCGCCGCCGCCTGTAAGCATAATGCCCCGGTCTATAATATCCGCCGCCAGCTCCGGCGGAGTCTTTTCCAAAGTGTCCTTAATGGCGTCCACCACGATCATCACGCTGTCCATCAGCGCTTCCCGCACCTCGTCTGCGTGAATGGTCACGTTTTTCGGCAGGCCGTCGATCAGGTTCCGGCCCTTGATCTCCACAAAGGAATTGATGGTGTCCTCGGTGGGGAAGGCTGAGCCGATCTTCACCTTGATCTCCTCTGCGGTGCGTTCGCCGATGAGCAGATTATATTTCTTTTTTACATAGGTAACGATGGCCTCATCAAACTTGTCTCCCGCCATGCGCACGGAAACAGCGGTGACGATATCTCCCAGCGAGATCACAGCCACCTCAGAGGTGCCGCCGCCGATATCCACCACCATGCTGCCGGTGGCTTCCCCTACAGGCAGCCCTGCGCCGATGGCCGCCGCCATGGGCTCCTCGATCAGATCCACATTGTTGGAGCCTGCCTGACGGGCGGCATCCTCCACTGCCCGGCGCTCTACTTCCGTGACGCCGGAGGGAATGCAGATCACGATCCTGGGCCGGCTGAAGGTACCGGATTTCAGCGCCTTTTTGATAAAGTATTTCAGCATTGCCGCCGTTACGTCGAAGTCGGCGATCACGCCGTCCTTCAGGGGACGCACCGCCACGATGGAGCCGGGGGTCCTGCCCAGCATTTCCTTGGCCTGCTTACCCACCGCCAAAACCTCATCGGTACGCACGTCCACGGCCACCACGGAGGGTTCCCGCATTACAATGCCCTTGCCCCGCATAAATACCAGCGTATTGGCAGTTCCCAAATCAATGCCGATATCCTTGGAAAACATAGAAAACATGGAAAAAAGTCCTGAAAGCCCTGCCATCTGAAAACTCTGCCTTTCCGGCCCATACCCCGGGCCTGCCATATTTGATCCGCGAAGAAACGGATTTCACACGCACAGACTGCCTGATCCACGGTAACGGGTTTCACCCAGTACACAGATTTTGCACACCCATACGGATCGTATCTTCTCTCTTATCGTTTCCCAATTCCGGTAAAAATTCCTAACTGCCTGATTCTTTCCGCAAAACACAGAAAAAAGCTCACCCGATAACAGGGAAATTATAATTCATTATACATCATTTTCTCCGGTTTCTCAACAACAAAGTTTACATAAACACAGAAAAAACCAAAATACCGCATATGTGCCGGACGTCTTCAGACACGGTACAATATTTAGGTATTTAGTCGTTAGTTGTAAGTGGTTAGTCGTTAGAGAAGGGCAAAAGCGCAATTTGTTGCGCTTGCAATTTGCGCTCCGGGCAATGGGAATGAGCAGTTAATAATTAGTAATTAAGGGCAAAAGGTAGTATGCTAAATTGTCATTTTGGCATATCCTTATTATCGTGCAACATAGCATTAAAATCTTTTTTATCTTCGTTTGCCATTTCTGCCACCTCCTACTTTAAGGATAATCTGTTTGGCATTCCTATGCAATGAGGCTGTTTGAAAAAATTCGTCATACAAACTGGAATTTAACGTTCACTCATATATTGTTTTATTTCATCAGAAGTCAATTTTCGTACTTCTGTATGTGAATATTCTTTATACTCTCCAACATTAAACACAGGTGTCATTTGTTTGCATTTCTTGTCTTTATTCTTTTTCAAGAATAGATGTAAATCCTCATTCCCGGCGAATATTTTATAAGATACTCTGCCTTTACTGTTCTCTATCTCATAAATACCACATGAACTTTTCGTTGTATAATCGGCTGTTCGTAAATAAAGTTTTGCAATTTCCAATGACTTAAAAGGAAAATTCCATCTTTGTAATCCTCTGTTTGGGTCATGTTCAATACAAATGCAACGTCCACAAGTTCCACAAATATATTGAGTGTGGTTTTCTAAGCAGTCCAAGGGATTTAGTAATGGTGTTATTCTATTTTCATCAGAGTAACATTCTTCACACATTTTTCTTTTCGCTCCTTATCAAATTCTAATTTGTTCCTGTATAAAAAGTATATCACGAAGGCGTGAAGATTTCTATAATGTTGTTCATTTGCATAAGCAGTAGCGTGTCAATGTAACGCTATTGCCTAATGAGAAGCCTTGTTTTGTTACTATCTGCAAGCCCAAAATACAGTAGGGGAAGTATTATCCTCCACCCACTGTATTTTAAGGCAATAAGCGTTACGCTCATTAGTTATAAATCAGTTCGCTATATACAATTTCTCTCGCCCTCGCTTGTATTTCATT